>Ga0075017_100003146_pt1 | contig 10383 bp, 7 predicted proteins | sample AleBraG_ABR_2012_FD_71475 | JGI IMG/M metagenome (GOLD analysis project Ga0075017, IMG submission 71475) | Freshwater sediment microbial communities in response to fracking from Pennsylvania, USA - Alex Branch Run_MetaG_ABR_2012 | ecosystem: Environmental > Aquatic > Freshwater > Creek >... | reverse complement strand
CACACTAGCAACCCCAAAAACAGGCCTTTATTCATGCGAAACATTCTATGCACCTAGGCTACCCGCTGTCATCTCTGCCGAGAACACCCGAAACCCCGCAAAATTAACCTGCTGGGCTACTACGAAAGCCAAAATCAGCATCCCGCGATCGAGTTCACCCTGTTTTGCATCGCATTCATGCTATCTTCACTTCGGCAGCCCCTCCCCGCCCTCCCCGTTCTTGGGCATAGCTTAATACCTGGGGACATGCCCTATTTCAATTCAACTTGGAGGGATGTGGTCTTGGCCTCGGGCACGTCTTCCTCTGTATGCTCTCGTCGGTTCATAGGAACAAGCTTGCCGCGGGCAATGGCCTTCGTGGGTGCGACGCTATTGCTGCTGTCCGGTGCATCGCTTCATGCCCAGACTCCCACGGCATCTGATCCCCCCGCCACTGGCATCAACCTGATCCAGCACATCGTCTTCATCGTCAAAGAGAATCGCAGCTTCGACAGCTACTTCGGAACGTTTCCCGGCGCGCAAGGCGCCACCACCGGACAGATTTCTAACGGCCAGACCATTCCTATTATTCATGAACCCGACAGCCTTCCTCGCGATCTCGGCCACGATTGGATCAGCTCCCACCTCGCCGTCAACAATGGTGCCATGAATCAGTTCGACCTCATCTCCGGCAACGGTGAAGATGGCAACGTCAACGGCGACTATCTCGCCTACACCCAGATGCAGCAGAGTGACATTCCGAACTACTTCGCCTACGCGACCAACTTCGTTCTGGCCGACAATATGTTTTCTTCGCTCAACGGCCCCAGCTTTCCCAATCACCTCTACACCATTGCCGCACAGGGTGCGGGAACCATCAGCAATCCCACAACGGGGCTCGGTCCCGCCTGGGGATGCGACTCACCTTCGAGCTTTACCGTGCAGGTGCTCGGTTCCAACGGTCAGATCACCAATCAATACCCCTGCTTCGACGTGACCACCATAGCCGACAACCTGCAGGCAGCGGGCGTTTCATGGGCCTACTACGGACCGCCGCAAGGAGATCCCGGTTACGTTTGGGTCGCACTCGACGCCATCAACCACATTCGCAACACCTCCTTGTGGTCGAGCAATGTTCATGCGGATGCGCAATTCGTCTTGGACGCGAAAAATGGAAAGCTTCCCGCCGTCTCCTGGTTGGTGACAGGACCCGCCGCCGAACATCCCCCCGACAGCACCTGCGTCGGCGAAAACTGGACCGTCCAGCAGATCAACGCCATCATGAGCGGCGCAGACTGGAGCACCACCGCGATCTTCATTACCTGGGACGATTTTGGCGGCTTCTACGATCACGTCCCGCCCCCCACTGACGACACCTTCGGCTTGGGAATCCGCGTGCCATTTCTCATCATTTCGCCCTACGCCAAGATCGGTTATGTTTCGCACACGCAGTACGAACTCTCATCGGTCTTAAAGTTTATTGAGGAGCGTTTTGGCCTTCCTCCGCTGACCACCCGCGACGCCGCCGCCAACGACATCACGGATTCCTTCGATTTCACCCAGAAGGCGCGCCAGCCGCTGATTCTCAACACGCGCACCTGCCCGTCTGCCGGATGGCCCTCGACCCGGGCATTGAATTTCAACGAGGCGATTCTCGGACAGGCCGCTCCTGCCCAGTCCTTCACCTTTGAAAACACCAGCCGCGTTCCGCTTGCGGTCAGCAAGGTGGCCATCACTGGAACTAACGCCTCGGAGTTTTCAGAAACCGACAACTGCGCCGGGAACACCATAGCCACCGCCGGAACCTGCACCGTGAACGTGACCTTCACTCCCACAGCCTCCGGAACCGCCACGGCCGCGGTAAGCATCGTCGACAACGGCAACAACTCGCCGCAAACAGTCAATCTCACCGGCGCGCTCACCGCCGTCGCGCTCTCCTCAGCTTCTGTTGCTTTTCCAGCTCAATTGGTCTCCACCACCAGCGGATCGCAATCGGTGACTCTGACCAATGCCAGCGCAAGCACAAACATCACTGTCTTCAACCTGAAGTTGAGCGGCCTCAATCCCGGCGATTTCGCTGAGACGGACAACTGCGTCACCTCGAGTCCCATCCCACCGGGCGGAACCTGCAAAATTGCACTGACCTTCGCTCCCGCTTCTCAGGGAAATCGCACCGCTATCCTAAGCATCAACGACAATAGCGCCGGCCCCCAAACCGTGAATCTGACTGGCACAGGCACAGTCGTAAAAATTGCGCCAACCTCCATCAATTTCGGAACTCAATCCGTGGGTACTCTGTCTAACAAAACTGCGCAGATTACGAATACGCAGACCACCGCCTCGCTGCAATTTTCCGGCCTGCAGTTCTCCGGCACCAACGAAAGTGACTTCACTGAGACCGACAACTGTCTGAGCATTGGCACCCTTCCGCCCGGAGGCTCTTGCACGGTGACCATCACCTTCGACCCCACGGGCATCAACGGCCGCAGTGCCGCCCTTACCATTTACGACGATCAGGGTCTGAGTTCGCAGCAAATCGGCCTCTCCGGCGCCGGGACGATTGTGCTGCTTTCGGCCAACAAGCTCATCTTCGGTAACCAGACCATCGGAAAATCCACGTCCCTGCCCGTCACCCTCACCAACGTCAGCACCACCGCCTCGCTTCACGTCACTGCGATCGCCGTGAGCGGAACCAACGCCTCCGATTATTCCGAGTCAGACAACTGCGTGAGCGCCGGATCCATCGCTCCCGGAGCCTCCTGCACCGTAAATGTGCAATTCAAGCCTACGGCCAAGGGACTTCGCGTGGGCATCGTCAGCATCACCGACGATGGTGGCGGCAGCCCGCAAAATGTCGCCCTCTCGGGCGTTGGCACTTCGAATTAGAACGTCGGCTTGCCAGGCCTTCACCCGCAGGAACGCCACACTCTTCTAGAATGCCTGTGTGAAGTCCTGGGACGTCATTATCATCGGCGGCGGCATCATCGGGCTGTCGCTCTCCATCGCCCTTCGCAAGCGCGGGGCCGATGTCCTCGTCGTCGAACGCGGCGAGCCCGGGCGCGAAGCCTCTCACGCCGCCGGAGGCATGCTGGTCGACTCGTTTGTGGAAACGCCGTCGGCCCTGCAGGATCTCGCCACGGCAAGCGCCCGGATGTATCCCGAGTTTGTCCACGAATTGGAACTTGAGTCCGGAATGAAGGTGGACTTGCGCAGCCAAGGCACCATCCTGCTGGGTCATGGCCATAGCTTGCCAAGCGCGGCTTTTCTTCCCAGGCCGATTGCCGAACTCGAACCCGCCATAGAAGAGACCGCAGCGGCTGATGCCGTCTATTTAAATGAACGCAGTGTCGATCCCCGCGCCCTTTCCGCTGCCGCATGGAAGACGGCAAAGAACCGCGGCGTCGATTTTTCTTCCGGAGATGAAGTCCGCACCGTCTACATCGAGAACGGCCGGGCCGTAGGAGTCACCACCGTAAAAACGGTTTTCCATGGGGAAAAAGTGGTGAACTGCGCCGGAGCCTGGTCGGGCCAGATAAAGTTGGGTGAGATCGCACCGCTCAAAATCCCCACGCGCCCCGTAAAGGGCCAAATGCTGTGCCTCGCGATGCCGACGCGCACTCTGTTGCAGCACGTCATTCGCACTCCCAGGGTCTACCTAATCCCGCGCAGTGACGGCCGCCTCCTCGTGGGCGCCACGGTCGAGGAAGCCGGATTCGACAAGCGCACCGATCCTTCCACCATCCAGCGCCAACATCGAGCCGCACTGGAAGTCGTTCCCAAACTAAGAGACGCAAAGATTCTCGAAGACTGGGCCGGCCTGCGTCCCGGCACTCCGGACGCCCTGCCGATCCTGGGTGCGACCGCAACTCCCGGCTACTATGTAGCTACAGGCCATTTTCGCGATGGAATCCTGCTGGCCCCCATCACCGCGCAAGTCATGACGGCAGTGATCGAAGGCCGCAAACCTGAACTAGACCTGGCCGCCTTCTACCCATCAAGGTTCCACTGAGAACCGGGTGCCCCATTTCTCGCGCGATTCGGGCGCGAGAAGGGGGGCTGGAATGGTCACACCGGAACTTCTGTTAAGTGTTATACGTTCCTCCACTGAGCCGCTCAGCGAAAAGCTGGTGGCTAGAAGCCAGGAGCTTCCTCTTGCAACTCTCGATCGAAAACGTAAGCAAGCGTTACGGAGGGGGCAATTGGGCCCTGCGCAATTTCAGCCTCGACCTCCGCCCCGGAGTGCTCGGCCTGCTCGGCCCCAACGGCGCTGGCAAAACCACGCTGATGAGCATCCTCGCCACTATCACCCGCGCCACCGAGGGCCGCGTCATATGGAATGGCGCCGACCTGGCCAAAAATCCCGACTCGCTGCGTTCGACTCTCGGCTATCTCCCGCAGGACTTCGGCGTCTATCCTAACCTCAGCGCAGTTGAATTTCTCGAATATCTGGCTGCAGTCAAAGGACTCGACGCCGCATCCTCCCGCCGCCGCATTGATGAACTGTTAAACCTCGTCAATCTCACCGATGTCCGTAAACGTGCTCTGGGCGGCTTCTCCGGAGGCATGAAGCAGCGTATCGGCATCGCCCAGGCCTTGCTCAACGACCCTCAACTGCTCATCGTCGACGAACCCACCGCCGGACTCGATCCCGAAGAGCGCGTCCGCTTCCGCAACCTGCTCTCGGAACTCTCCGGCGAACGCATCGTGATTCTATCCACTCACATCGTCTCCGATGTCGAAGCTACCGCTACCGACATCGCCATCATCTCGCAAGGCACGCTCGTCGCCCACGCCTCTCCCGAAGCTCTGCTGCAAAAAGTCGAAGGCCGAGTATGGGACTGGATATTTCCCAGCGCAGAACTCAATTTCGTGCGCCAACAAGTACTGGTCAGCAACACCGCCCGCCGCAGCGACGGCGTTCATGCCCGCGTAATCGCTGACACGCCGCCGCCCAACGCGCAACCCCAGACTCCAACTCTCGAGGACGCCTACCTCTACTGCCTCGCTGAGCATCGGGGGAAAACTCATCCAGTAGTAATGGAAGCTGGTACGCCGGCATGAACTCGGCCCGTCTCCTCTATCACATGGTCCGTGCCGATTTTTTGGAGCGTGTGCGCCGTTACAGCTTTCTGTTGACGCTGGCGGGCGCACTTTATATGGCGTGGGGCGTGGCCACCGAAAAAGTCTGGATCGTTGTCGGCAACGGCTACCGCGGCGTCTACAACTCCGCCTGGATCGGCATGCTTATGACAATATGCTGCTCCACCTTCTTGTCGCTGGTCGGTTTCTACATCGTCAAGAACTCGGTACAGCGCGATACCGAAACACGCGTCGGCCAGATTCTCGCGGCCACGCCCATGCGCAAGGATTTCTACACCGTCGCAAAAACGCTCAGCAATTTCGCGGTCCTGGCTTGCATGGTAGTGATCCTGATGCTGGCAGCAGTGGCCATGCAACTGATGCTCGCCGAAGCTCACTCCTTCTCGCTCTGGAAGCTGTGGTCTCCGTTCATTCTTCTTGCCCTGCCCGCAATGCTGCTGACCTCTGCCGTGGCGGTGCTGTTCGAAACTCTGCCCGTACTGCGCGGAGGCGTGGGCAATGTAATTTATTTTTTCGCCTGGACGGGAATGCTTGGGCTTGGAGCCACCGGATTCGACGATCCCAGCGGACTGCAACTCCTGTACCGCAGCAGCCGGCAGACGCTGCAAGCCATTGATTCCTCCAACCGCAACGACTTCGGTTTCCGCCTCACGATCGGTGGCGAACACGCTATCCGCACATTTTCCTGGAATGGACTCGATTGGACCACCAACATCCTGCTCATGCGCCTGGTATGGATCGGCGCCGCCGTTGGCATTGCATTGCTCGCATCCCTGTTCTTTCATCGCTTCGATCCAGCGCGAGCTGTGGTCAAGAAATTCCGCAAAGCTACTTCGCTTTCAGCGCCCTCACCCGAAGAACGCTCCGCAGGCGCAGCAACCTCGACTTCGTCCGCGCATTTAACGCCCCTGGTCCGCACCGCCCCAAGCTCGCGCTGGAAGCAGATGGTCACTTCCGAACTCCGCTTGATGCTGAAAGGCCAGCGTTGGTGGTGGTTCGCGGGCGCAGCCGGACTCTTAATCGGCCAGTTTGCAGCGCCCGACCCCGGCACTCGCAGCGGCTTCCTGGTCGCGGCCTGGATTTGGCCCATCCTTCTCTGGTCGCAGATGGGTTGTCGCGAAGCTCGACATGGCACCAGCGCGTTACTGTTCTCGTCCGAGCGCAGCCTGTCGCGCCAGCTTCCCGCTTTGTGGGCCGCAGGCGTAATTGTCGCCCTGGGCACCGCCGCAGGGGTCGGCATTCGACTCCTTCTGAGCGGAGACGCGCACAGCCTCGCCGCGTGGCTCGCGGGTGCGCTCTTCATCCCCAGCCTTGCCCTCACCCTCGGCATCTGGAGCGGAGGCTCCCGGGCCTTCGAAGCCCTCTACACAATCTGGTGGTATATGGGCCCCGCCCATCAAATTCCTGGACTCGACTTCATGGGTACGACCCCGGCCTCCAGCTCGCCAGTCCCGTATGCCATAGCCGCAGTAGTCCTGCTATCCTTCGCCTACCTGCGACGCCGAAGCCGCCTGGGCTATGCCTGAGGGTTCCTCTGTGAACCTCCGTGACCTCTGTGGTGAGTCTTCCTGGCCCGCGCCAATTCCCCGGACCGCGCTATACTGTTTCGTTTCGCGGTCACTTTCAAATCCGCAATCCTGCACGTCCATCACAGAAAGGACGCCCCAATGGCCTCTCCCGCAGTTGACTTCGCCCGCAGTAATCAGCAGCGCTTCCTAAACGAACTCAAAGACCTTCTCCGCATCCCCAGCGTCAGCACTCTTGAAGAGCACAAGCCCGACATCCAGAAAGCCGCCGACTTCGTCGCCAGCGAACTCCGCCGCATCGGCATGGAAAATGTCGAGATTATCCCTACCAAAGGTCATCCCCTCATCTACGCCGACTGGCTGCACGCCCACGGCAAGCCGACGGTTCTCTGCTACGCCCACTACGACGTTCAGCCCGCCGAGCCACTCGACGAATGGCACACTCCGCCCTTCGAGCCGACCGAGCGCAATAACAACATCTACGCCCGCGGCGCCGTCGACGACAAAGGCCAGCTCTGGATGGAAGTCAAAGCCCTCGAAGCCTTAATGCAAACCGGAGGTGGCAAGCTCCCTATCAATGTGAAAGTAATTTTCGAAGGCGAAGAAGAGGTTGGCGGAGAATCCATCGCCGAATACATTCGCAAGCAGAAAACTAAGCTGAAAGCCGATTTCGCCCTGGTCTGCGATACCGAACTCTTCGCGCCCAATCTTCCTACGCTCTGCGTCGGACTGCGCGGCCTCGTCTATACCGAGATCGAAGCCTACGGCGCGAAAACCGATCTGCACTCCGGCATGTACGGAGGCGCCGCACCCAATCCCTTTTTTGCCCTCATCGAAATCATCAGCAAGATGAAAGATTCGAAAGGCAAGGTCCTGATTCCCGGCTTCTACAAGGGCGTGAAAGCCCCGACCGCAGCCGAACTCAAAGCCTGGAAGCGCCTGCCCTTCAATGAAGAGCACTACCGCAAGACCGAAGTTGGATCGAAAGTCCTCACCGGCGAGCCCGGATATTCCGTGCTCTATCGCACCTGGGCGCGTCCCACGCTCGAAATCCACGGCATGCCTGGAGGCTTCGTCGCCGACGGCGCCAAGACCGTCATCCCCGCCAAGGCCAAGGCGAAGGTTTCCATGCGCATGGTTCCCAACCAGGATCCCGACGACATTCTGAAGAAGTACACAGCCTTCGTGAAGAAAAACACGCCCAAAGGCATCGACACCAAAATCAAAGTCTGGAGCAAGGGCCCGGCCTGCGTGGTGAGCACCGACAACAAGTACATCGAGGCCGCAACCCAGGCGCTACACGATACCTTCAAGAAGGACACAGTCTTCATCCGCTCCGGTGGCTCGATTCCCATCGTCACCGATTTTCAGGATGTACTGAAGATTCCAAGCGTGATGATGGGCTTCGGCCTCCCCGACGACAACCTCCACGCCCCCAACGAGAAGTTCCACATCCCCAATTTTTATCGCGGAATCGAAACCATCTGCTTATTCTTCGAAAGGTTGGGTCAATGAAGACAACTCTCTTGCTCTGTGCCCTCTGCTGCACCACCTTCGCATTTGGCCGAGAGAAAGACCAGGCGGCCCCCAAGGGTCGCCTGCCATACCAACTGGACCAGCAGCTTAAAAATCAGTACCCCAAGCGCACGCAGAAAATCACCTACCACGGCGGCGCGGTCATGGTTGCGCCGACGAATCTCTACATCGTCTACTACGGAAGTTTCACCACTAACCAGCACACCATTCTCGACACCTTCCTTGAGAATCTCGGCGGCACTCCCGACTTCAACGTGAACACCGAGTACTACAACGCGCAGAAACAGTACGTGCAGAACATCCTGCACTACTCTCCGGCGACCGACTCCTATAATGACGCCTATTCCGTGGGAAAAACCCTGACCGGAAACTTCGACACCACCATCCTCCACAATGCGGTAGCAGCCGGTCATCTGCCCGCCGATATCAATGGAATCTATCTCCTCACCATCTCGCCCGATGTGAAGCTCCCCAGCGGCGTATGGTGCGCCTACCACTCGAACACGAATGCGATTGTCAGCGGCGAAGACATCAAGTACGCACTGGCAGCCGATCCGCCGAGTTCAATTTTGAGCTCGTGCTCGGGCAACCTCGCCACCTATCACGACAAGACCAGCCCCAACGGCGACGTCGGTATGGACGAGGTGGTCGACTCCCTCATTCACGAACTCTCTGAGACCGTCACCGATCCCGATGGAACGGCCTGGTACACCTCGAATGGCAGCGAGAACGGCGATCTCTGCAACTTCATCTACGGCACAACGTTCCTCGCCCCCAACGGCTCCCACGCCAACCGCACCATCGGTGGGCTGAATTATCTGGCGCAGGAAATCTGGTCGATGGCGAACCCAGTCGCCTGCGTGCTCACACATTGAGTGATGAAGATGGAATCAAAGATGTCCAGAGCGCAGCGCCTGACAGAGTTGGATCGGGCGCTGCAAGACTGGCAGGTTGAAGAGATCACCAAAGCGCTCGGCGAGGCCGACAGGCAAGAGTTTGCCTCCGAAGCTGCGGTCCACGACGCTTTCAAGAAGTGGACGAAGTAATTGTTTATCCCTGCGCTCCGAATCGCACCGAAACCAGCTTCGAAACCCCAGGCTCCTGCATGGTCACCCCATACAGCACCGGCGCAATACTCATCGTCTTCTTGCTGTGGGTGATGAGCACGAACTGCGTCTGCACGCTCATTTCTTTCACAAGCTCCGTGAAGCGCCCAATGTTGGCCTCATCCAGCGGCGCGTCGACCTCGTCCAGAATGCAGAACGGGCTCGGCGCATATTGAAAGATGCCGACCAGCAAAGCCAGCGCCGTAAGCGCCTTTTCACCGCCAGAAAGCAGCAGCACGCTCTGCAGTCGCTTCCCCGGAGGCGAAGCCACCACGTCAATTCCGCTCTCGGCGCTGTTGTCCTCGTCAGTGAGCTTCATGAAAGCGTGCCCGCCGCCGAACAGTTTTTTGAACGTCGCCTGGAAATTCTCGTTGATCTTCGAGAACGCCTCTTCAAACTTCTGCCGCGAAACCAGGTCAATCTCGCGAATCGTGGCCGTCGTGTTCTCGATCGACGAAATCAGATCCTTGCGCTGCGTCTCGAGGAACGCGTGCCGCTCCGCCGTCTCCTTGTATTCTTCCAGCGCCATCATGTTCACCGGACCCATCGCGTCGAGCTTCGTCCGCATCTCGCGATAAAGCTGGTCCTCGGCCGCCAGTTCCTCGCCCGAGACCATGGGCAGCGTTGTATCCGCCATCAGCGCCGAACGTTCGATTCCGAGTTCGTTCAAACAGGTCTGCGCCATGTACTCCGCGTCTGACTGCAACTTCGCCGCTGCCGCCGCCAGATCTCCCCGCCGGTCCCGCGCCTGATCCAGCAGCAATCGGGCATTGCGCAGCAGTTCCTCAATCTCCGCTTGCCGCGCCCGCAGTTGGTCGTTTTCAAACTGCAGCAGGCCTTCACGCGCCTGTGCGGCGTTGCGCTCCGCCTCGAGGTCGGAAGCCTGTTGGGCAAGTTGCTCATTCTCCGCTTCGCGCTGCAGTTTTTCCGCGGCCGCGCCCTCGATCTGCGAAGCCAGAGCCTGCACCCGCTGATCCATCTCCAGAATCAGCGAATCAATCCGCTGCAGCACCGCTGCCGCCGACCGGTGCCGCTCCTCCAGCGTCGCCACCCGCGCCGCATGCTGCGAAGACGTCTGCGCCGACTCTTCCCGCCGCCGCCGCAGTTCCATCAGCGATTCCTGGGCCGCAGCAATC
>Ga0075017_100003144_pt1 | contig 10384 bp, 11 predicted proteins | sample AleBraG_ABR_2012_FD_71475 | JGI IMG/M metagenome (GOLD analysis project Ga0075017, IMG submission 71475) | Freshwater sediment microbial communities in response to fracking from Pennsylvania, USA - Alex Branch Run_MetaG_ABR_2012 | ecosystem: Environmental > Aquatic > Freshwater > Creek >... | reverse complement strand
TTCGTTCGAAAGCCAACCCGCACCGCGAGCAGCAGGCAGTTATAGAGCCAGCCGACCAGGATCCCAGGACGCTACGAGCAGACGCTCAACGCCCACGACAGCATCCATCAGGCAGTCATGTCGCCGACCGATGAGTATCGGGCGGCTCGCCGGTCGAACTTGGCGAGACGGGTTACCGGCGGGCGTCTGGTGTCGTCGAGTTGCGATTACGTTCGGTTGAACGCGTATTGGGTGAAGCGCCGATTGGAGGGTCGTTGTGAGTCGTGTTAGCACCTACCTGAACTTCATGGGGAACACGGAAGAGGCGTTCAGCTTCTACGGGTCGATTTTCGGTACGGAACCCGTGGGCGACGTCGCGCGCATGAGTGACATGCCGTCCGGCCCGGGGATGCCCGAGCTGTCCGATGCGGAGCAGCGAATGGTGGCGCACATGGAACTACCGATTCTCGCGGGCCACGTCTTGATGGGCACTGACATGTTGGAGTCAATGGGCCACCAGCTGCGGATCGGCAACAACGTCACGATCAACCTCGAGCTGGACACCCGCGCCGAGACCGACGGGCTCTACGCCGCGCTCTCCGAAGGCGGCACCGAGGCCACAGGAATGCAGGAGATGCCGTGGGCCTACTGGGGCGTCTGTCTCGATCGCTTCGGCATCCGCTGGATGTTCAACTGTTACGAATCCCAGTCGTAGCCAAAGGGTGACGCGCCGACCCCCTTCACAGTCGTGGCGTGCATCGGCGTCTAACGGTGTTCGGCGATGATCGCGGCAACAGCCTCAGGGTCGTCGGGCGTGATGACCGGTCGCACGCGGCCACCTATGTCGAGTTCCAACTCAACGGACTTCTTCGGGCGATTGCCGTCGAGGTTGTACCAATGCACGAAGTCGCTCGAGCCCCACAGCCGCCACCGTCCGCCCACCTTCTGCTTGCGAACGGAGCGAATCGTTGAATACGCGATCTTCTTGGGGCCCCAGAGGTAGTACCAGCCGATGACGATGCCGGTCTCGTCGCAAGCGATCCGTCCGTCGTCGTACAGCACACCCACAGGTTGCCCTACGAGAGCGGCATGCCTACGGCGCCCACGGTTGCTTGTTCACCAGGCCCGACCAACGCGGTGGAGTCCACCCAGTTCAGTTGTTGAGCGGTAGGGGCACCGTGGTGCGGTTCGACGCTTTGCAGTCGAACGTTCCGACGTTGTTTGGGTACTCGCGCACGTACTTGGTCCCGTCGAACTTGAGGATGAGGAAGCACGGCGAGCCGGTCTTGGCGGCCACGTCGACCGTGCCCCACATCCCGCCGGCGTTGAACGAGTGCGTGTTCTTCAGCGCGGTGAGGAGGTCGGCGCGGGTGACGCCATTGACGCCGTGGTCCTTCACGACCTGGTCGACGGCCTGCTTGAACAGCATCGTGGCGACCCAGCCCCACACCGCGAACGCGCTTGCGTTCTCCTTGCCGGTGTACTTGAGGAAGTTGCTGAGCTGCTTGTTCGACTTGGCTTCCTCGAACGGCAGGAAGTTCAAGTACAGGTGGGTGTTCGCCATCGTCTGACCCGCGGCCACGACTTTCTGGTCGTAGCACTGGGATGCGCACGCCCATACGAACTTGGGATCGGTGAGGCCCTGGAGTTGTGCCTCGCTGCGCATCGCGATGACGTTGTCGATCGGCTGGCCGGTCAGGCTGTAGTTGTCGCCGTCGTTCTTCATCTGCTGGATAAGCGGCGTGTAGGCGCTCTGGGGCGAGCTGCTGGGCAACGTGAAGTTGCCCGTGACGTCGATGCCGGCCTTCTTGGCGAGCAGACCTAGCCCCGACGTGACGTGCGCGGTCGCCTTGGAGTCGTTGCTGTAGACCATCGGGCCCTTCAGCTTCGGCCCGTACGTCTTCAGGTAATACTTCGAATCACCGTAGAGCCCCGAGTACGTCTGAGGATCAGAGGTCAGCGTTGAGCAATCGATGGGGTTGCCGGCGATGAGGAACGTGATCGGCGAGCACGCCTCGGTGCTGAACGTGGTCACTGCGGGCAGGTCGGGGAGACCCGTGGCCTGACCGGCCTTGTCCACACAGGCGGTTGCATCGTCGAAGTTCGTGAGCAGGAACATCCCGTTGCCGACCATCGCGAAGTCGTTCTGGCACGCCTTGATGACGTTGTTGCGCGAGTCGTTCGGGTTCAGGTGCGAATCGTAGAAGTCCATCACGAGCTTGCGGCCCGCGATACCTCCAGTGGCGTTGATGTACTTCACCGCGCCGGTGACGCCGGCAACGCCCTGCTTGAACAGCGCAGGAGCGAGCGCGTTGTCGACGTCGGCGCTGGTGGCGATGTGAATGGTCGTGGCGTCCACGCCGACCTCGGTCGCCTTGAGCGACTCGTTCGCCGCGCCCGCAGTCGCCGGCAGCACGCCGACGGCAACGGCGAGCACCATCAGAGCGACGATCGCACGCGCAGTAGACCTGGTCGACCGCAAGGTTCCCCCCTAGCGTCAAGGGACCCGAACGCTGTATTCGAGCTCCTAGCCCCTAGAGCAAGATGTCAGACGTTTCGGCTCATGTCAACGAGGCCCTGGGCGAGCCACGAGCGCCGGGACCCGTCCGACAGCTTCGCGTCGTGGGTTGGCATAGAACTTCGGGGGGTCCAAGGTGTCGAAGGTGTCGACGCGAAACGCGACGCACCCTCGACTCCAAGGCGTCAAGCACGTCGACGATCCAAACTGGCCTCGACTGCTGAGCAACGGACACGGAAGGGACCGGCGCATGGAATACAGGTTCATCGACGCGGACAACCACTACTACGAATCCGAAGACTGCTTCACCCGCCATGGCGACGAAGACGTTAAGCAGTTCGTGAAGTGGGTGTCCGAAGGCAAACGGAAGTACGTGCTCTTCGGCAACGTGATGCAGACGATGGTCGCGAACCCCACCTTCGACCCGATCACGAAACCGGGGATCATGCACCAGAGGCTGAAGGAGCTTGCCGAGGGTGGTCAGCGTCGCAACTTCCATGGCATGGACAGCACGCGCTTCGTCCTCGAACGGCTGCCCGCGCACTACCAGGACCGCGACGCCCGCCTCGTTGTGATGGACGAGCAGAACCTCGAGAAGGTGTGGATGTTCCCCACGCTCGCGGTGGGCGTCGAGGGACTCAATCCCGACAACATCGACATGACCTACCGGGTGTTCCGGGCCTTCAACCGTTGGTTGGAGGACGACTGGGGCTGGGCCTACCAGGACCGCATCTACAGCGCTGCGGCCATCCCCGTGCTCGATCCGCAACGCGCGGTCGAGGAACTCGACTTCGTGCTCGAGCGGGGCGCCCGCCTGATCACACTCCGTCCAGGACCGGCCAACGGGCGTTCACCCGGCGAACGCGAGTGGGATCCGTTCTGGGCAAGGATCCAGGACGCCGACGTACCCGTCGCCTATCACATCCACGGCGGCGCCGATCAGTACGACGCCGCATTCCAACTGCTATTCCAACGTCACGGCGTGACCGATCCCGCGTACCACATGAACCTCAAGAGCGCGATGTTCTTCGGAGACCGATCGATCCTCGACACCATGCTCTCGCTCGTGCTCGGCAACGTCTTCGGCCGCTTCCCGAAGCTCCGCATCGCAACCGTCGAGCTCGGATGCGCGTGGGTCGAATACTGCATGCACGTGCTCGACCACGCGGGGGTGTCGATCACCGATCGGTACATCGAGGCCTTCGGCGAGACCGTCGAAGAGCGGCCGTCGGAGGTGTTCAAGCGTCACGTGTCGGTGTCGCCCTTCCCCGAAGAGGACATCGCAGGGCTCGTGGACGCGATCGGCGCCGACCGGGTCCTGTTCGGCTCCGACTGGCCACACGCCGAAGGCACCGAGCAGCCGGCCGACTACGCCCGCTACCTCGAGAAGTTAGGTCCCGGGCCGGCTCGGGACATCCTCCGCGACAACGCGCTCGCGCTGCTTGGCCCCTCGTAAGTCTGCGCGAGATGCGCCGATCGGGGTGGACTCGATCTTTGCTCGCCTGGAATTCGGTTCGGGCACTCTGCGCGGCACCTGAAGCAGGAATCAGCTGTTCGGTCTGGCCAGGTCCCGTCACGGACGTCTTGAGGCGCGACGGCGGCGACTGATCCGAGGTGGGGTCATCGGCCGACGTTGGTCGTCGGTTCCGGTGGCAGAGGAGTGCAACAGTCAGGAGCCCGACCCGAGCGCGCTCTTTTGAAGTGGCCCGCCGCTCGCTCGGCCACGCGGCACGCAGCCACTCGATCATGAACTCGACGCACATCGCAGCCGTCACCCGCCCCGGCAGGCACACAGAACGACACCACCACCACGCTGCGCACCCGGCGCAGAACCGGTGCGATATGCGCTGCTCCCGGGGTTCCCGACTGAACGACTCCCCACCTCGAACGGACCGTTGCTGACGCCGAGAAATCGTCCTTACGTCAAGTCGCTCGTCTCGCAGCACCCGACGAGGCCCCGGGTGTTCCCGTCGGAAGGTTGCACGACTGACCACCGTTCGCTCAACGGTCGAGATCCCGATTCGCTGAATGTCAGGTCTGGATACACCTGATGCGGTGAGCCGAGACGGCTCACCGCATCACGATCAGCGCCGAGCGGCACTCGTACTATTGCGGTTCGGGATGCGACTCGGGAGTGGGAACTCGTGGCGACAGGCGGAACCCTCAAACGGTTGGAACGCAGCATTCGTCGGGTCGAGGGCTTCGATGTAGCGCTCTTGTCCGCCGATGGGCGCGATCTCCGCGGCGACAAGCGGGGTCTCCCTTCGTATCACTACACACGCGCCACTCGAGACGCGTTCACCGTGGCGCAGTGGCGCGAGACGCGCTTCGCGCACTCCTACCCGGGATTCTCTGTCGTCGTGTTCGAAGGTCACCGCAGACCCGTGCATGGCCGCACCCTGCTGTCCACGGTACGAGCGACCTACCGCTGAGTCGGCGCCTACGAGGACCGCAGGGGATGCAGATCGATTACCGGTGTCCAACCCACGGCAAGGTCGAACCCCTCGACCCCGACGCTGGCGTTCCGATCTGCCCGGAGACAATTCGGCGGACGATCGACGGAGACGTCGTCGCGGAACCCTGCGCGCAGCCGCTGACGATCTACGTGCAGTAGACGAACACCAGCGAGTTCACGGCTTCAGCTCCCGTCGGGCTTGTCGAGCCACATGCTGGTCACGCATGTGCGCGTTGCGGTACGCGAGGTAATCACTCTCCCCTACTCCCGGGCGCTCCTCAATCAGCGGGCCAGGACAAGTCGCTCGTTGGTTCGTCACCGACATGCGAGGGAGCGTACGCGACGCCAGACCGATACGAGCGAGTCGCGAACACACCGTGCAGCCTCAGTTTCCAGCTCGACACCCGTCCCGACAGTCGCACCGCTGCAGGGACTCAAGGCCGTGCGCGCAAGCTGACCATGAACGGCGACACGCACCCCCTTCGCTGTGCCACCAATCCATACCCAATCCCCCCTGCACCCGACCCGCCACGCACCAGTAGTGCCGTTCTGTGCTCCCCCACCTCGCGCCTCGGTGAGCGTTCGGTACGTGGTTCTGTGCGCGGAGCGCGAGCTTGAGTCGAACCGCGTGGCGGGCTTTCTTGTGTGCCGTTGGCTTCGTAGTGTGTTGGTCATGCTCGGCCACGCGCCTGTCATCGAGTACGACGGTACGTTCGCGTTTCCCGTGTCTGTTGTTCAGGTGTGGGAGATGATGGGTCGATTCGAGTCCTTTCCGGCTTGGTGGGGTTGGCTGCGCGAGTTCTCGGTCGAGGGGCGTGAGCTTGCACGAGGCACCGTCCTTCATGGGGTGGTGGTGCCGCCGCTTCCTTACCGCATGCGGATCGATGTTGCCCTGGACGAGTGCGTCCCGAGAGAGCACATCACGGCCTTCGTGCATGGGGACTTGGAAGGCGCGGCCAAGCTGACCTTCGATGGGGACGATTCGGAGGCGGTCGTCCATGCGACGTGGACGCTCGAGATGATGCAAGCGCCGATGAGGATGGCCGCGATGTTCACTCACCCGCTGCTCCAGTTCGGCCACGACCGCGTCGTCGAGGCAACGGTCGACGGGTTTCGTCGTCATGTGGTCGACGGAACTCCGATCTAGCGCCCGCTCTAGAAGATGCGACTGGCGAGCAGCGCGAGCGCCAGTGCGACCAGCGCCCACGACAGGGTCTTCAGGGCGCGTTCGAGTGGTGCGAGCAACAACGCACTGTCGAGATGGTCGACGCGTCCGTCATGCATGGTGATGCTGCCGTCGACGCTCGCAACCCGACGACGCAACGCTCGCGCCGGGGTACTCAGGGATCGCTGCGCGAGCGAGAAGCCCAACGCCGATGCAGCAGCGATGGCGGCCGTGACGTCGATGCGTTCCGCCTGCGCGTAGTACGCGACAAGTACGGGGAAGACGCCCCACGCGGCCGCGAAGCCAATGTCGGTGTGCAGCCGCCCGTGGAACCACTCGAGGTTGTAGCCCAACACGAGGAGTGGGCCGATCAAGATGAAGGCAAGCAGCCAGGGACCGACGATCGCGACGCCGGCGACGCCGAGCGCGCACGCGACGAGCAAGCCTCCCGTAGCTGCGGCGATCAGCCCGCTGGCCGGGATGGTGGTGCGGAGGGGGCGGCCGTGGAGTTCGTCGAGTGCGTGCGCCGAGACGCCGACGGCGAAGAAGAACGCGAGCAGAGTCGCGACGAGCCGCGAAACGCTGGTGCGCGGCGCGAGCGTTGCGCCGATGATGACATAGGAGAGGTGCCACGCCGTGTACGGGGGGTGCAGGATCGTCCACCAGTCGCGCCAGCGGCCCGGGCGGGCAGCGTAGAACGCGGGCCGGGCCATCTCAGCGGTCGGCCTTCCGAGCCCACATCACGAGTCCTCCACCGAGACTCATCGATCGTTGCTCGACGTTCACGAGTCCGGCGTCTTCCCACGCTCGGACGATCCAGTCGACCGGATATCGCCGGTAGTGCGCGGAGATGTTCGGGCCGAGAAAGCGCCCGACCCGCGCCCACTCACGGCCGCCGGTGAGATAGCCGGCGACCGGCAACACGGCGCGCGTGTAGAGCCACCACCAGAACCGCCAGAACGGGTTGGCGGGAACCGCGAACTCGAGACTCGCGATTGCGCCACCGGGTCTGAGGACGCGGGCGAGTTCACGGAGCGTCGCGGCAGGATCGGCGACGTAACGCAACAGGTAGGTGAACGTCAACGCATCGAACGACTGGTCGGGGAAGGGCAGCCGCTCGGCGCGGCCGGCGACGAGCGCGACGCGGTCTGGCAATCCGGAACTGGCAACTCGGGCCTGTCCCTGTCGCAGCATCGTCTCCGTGAGGTCGATGCCCGTGATTCGCGCTCGAGTCTGACCGGCGAGGGCCAGGGCGACTCCGGCGGTACCGGTGGCGACGTCGAGGATGGCGCTGGGAGCACCGTCCTTGACGTGCGCGACCATCTCGCGTCGCCACCGCCGGTTCTGCCCGAACGACAGCAGCTCTTCCAGCAGGTCGTATCGCCGCGGAAGGTCCCGGAACAGGTCTTGGGCAAAGCGATTCGGATCGGTGCCGTTCATCTGCACGCGTCCTCCTGCCTGCCCTCGACAGTACAGTGAAAACGTCACAGGAGGAAAGGCCGATGACCGACAAGCACTTCGATGTGCTCGTCGTCGGCGCAGGCCCGGCGGGGAGCATCGCCGCTCTCGTGCTGGCACGGGGAGGCGCGCGCGTCGCCCTCGTCGACAAGGCGACGTTCCCGCGCGACAAGGCGTGCGGAGATCTCATCGGGCCGCGCGGCGTACAGATCCTTCACGACCTGGCGCTCGAGTTCGGGGAGCCCATGAGAGTCGGCGACATGGTCGTCGTCGGGCCGGCCGGCAACCGTGTACGCCTCCCCGCGAGGCCCGGGCGCACGTACCCCGGCTACGGGATCGTCGCGCAGCGATCACGCTTCGACGAAACGCTGCAACAGGCCGCGATCGCGGCCGGCGCCGAGTTCATCGAGAACCGGGCCGAAGAACCGATCGGCGACGACGGCCGGCTCGCCGGGTTCACCCTCTCGTCGACGACCGCCGTGCGAGCTGACGCGGTCATCGGCGCCGACGGGGCGACAAGCCACGTCGCGGCTGTCACGCAACTCGTGGAACCGGAACGTGTGCTGTGGGGCTTCGCGGTGCGCACCTACCTCGAGGAAACCATCGAGGACCCGCACATCATGTTGTGGACCCCCACGCCCGGCAAAGGATTCCCGGGATACGGCTGGGTGTTCCCCGCCGGCAATGGACACGTCAATGTCGGCCTGGGTGTCGGAGTCCTCGCTGATCGAGGCGCCGCACGACGCGCTACCCGCGATCTGGACGACTTCCTCCAACACGCGGCTCGCGTCGGCACACTCGAAAACCGGACGCCTCGACGACCATCGGACGAGCGGCCACTCGGCGCGTGGCTCAAGATGGGGCTCACTGGCACGACACCGACCGGCGAACGAGTGCTGCTCGTCGGCGACGCTGCAGGACTCGTCAATCCCCTCCAGGGTGAAGGCATCGCACAGGCCATGGCCACCGGACGCGCGGCCGCGGAAGCGATTCTCTGCGGTATCGATCAATCGGCCGACCGCTACCGGGCGCATCTGGCTCGCGACCACCTGCCCTACCTGTCGACCACCGCGTCCCTCCAACGCACGCTGCTGCACCGACCGCGGCTCACCGCCGCGCTCACGCGAGGGTTGACAGCACCGGGCGTCGGCCATGTGCTCAGCGGAGCGTGGTCGATCGCATGGAACAACCTCCTCGATGGCGCGCCAGCGAGCACCGCCGCGGCCACCGCGACCGCCGCCGCGGGACTCGGGCACCTCATCACCACTCGAAGCGCTGACCGGCGCTGGATTCAGAACCACGCGCGGTGACCGCCACCTTCTCCCTTCCTCCCTTCGCGAACGCTCCCGCATGCGCGTCGCGCATTTCCCAAACGTCGCGTACTTCGTCGCGTTCATGGGTATGCGCCGGCTCGCTTCGCGCCCTCCTCACAGCGAGGCGCGTCAGCCGACGTGGGAGTGACGGCGCGGCAGCAGTACGTGCGCGAGACGCAGCCGCGGCTCTGTCGCGCGCCATCACGTGGTCGGTCGACCGGCCCGCTCCACAAACGGTCCCCTCAGGCTGGCGAGCGCCACCGCAGTCACGACAATCCAGGTGTCGGCCAAGGTCAGTCCGAGGCGCTGCCACAGTCCGTGCGCGGGCCCGAGCGCGGTCGCGGCGAGGCAGAGCGCGGCGGTGATGCCGGTCAGCCGCGACGCGAGCACCCATCCGCGGCGGCCGCGAGAAGCGAACGGAAGCGAAGCGAGGATCGGGAGCACGACGATCGCGGCATAACCCAGCGCCGCGGCGATTCCGTGCACGGTGTCACCCGACCAGCCGCCCAGTGGTGTGGCCGCCACTGCGAGCGTGCACGAGCCAGTCGCAACCGCTGCGATCCAAGCGCGACCCTCGAGCGCTTCACGCAGAGCCAAGCCGAACGCGATGAGCCCCAGGCCGTACACGACGAAGCCGGCCGTCATAGGCGCGCGAGTCGCCGCCCCGACCGCGGCGAGAGCACTGATCGCGTCCCGGACCGGCGAGTACGAGCCGGTCGTGGCCCCGGACACCGCCCACGCGGCCACGAACGCGACCGGGCCCACCACCCCGCCAAGAGCAAGGATCCGATCCCGTGAACTCACGTCGATCAGTCAATCGCGTCACGGGCCTCCGCGATCGCTCGTGCGCCCCATGAGGACGAGCGCGCGTCCGGGACCGGGCTCGACGCCGTCAGCGAATGCAACCTCTTGTGCGGGCCCGAGGAACCTCCTCCACCCTCCTATCACGTGAGCGCGCGGGAACGCGACGGACGCGTCCCCGAGCTCGATGACCCAAGCACCACGAGCAGCGAGCTGCTCTCCTTCGAGCACCAGCCGCGCGGATCAGCAGATCCAAGCGAGTGATGCAGAGCATGGCATGGCGTCACGCCTTCGGAAGACCGAGCGGTCACAATGGGCAGAACGAATGACGTCGGCGGAGGTTGCATGAAGCTGGGACGAGCGAGCGCTGCGGCATTGATGTTGTCCGGTCTAGCCGGTGTCCTGATCCCCGAGAAGGTGGCTTCCGCGCTGGAGCTCACGCCTACGTCCGCACGAGGGATCGCGGAGACCCGCGCGGGGCTCGGCGGCACATACGCCGCTCTCGGCGCATGGGCCTTGTTGAGTCGACGTCCCGCCGCGCACACCGCGGTGGGCGTCATGTGGTTGGGTGCGGCCACAGCACGCCTCTCCGCGCTCGTCGTCGACGACCCTGAACGCGACACCACCTACTGGGCGTACCTCGGCGCAGAACTCGGATTCGGCGCAGCCGCCCTCATCTCTGGGCTGCGCCGCAC
>Ga0075017_100003143_pt1 | contig 10384 bp, 10 predicted proteins | sample AleBraG_ABR_2012_FD_71475 | JGI IMG/M metagenome (GOLD analysis project Ga0075017, IMG submission 71475) | Freshwater sediment microbial communities in response to fracking from Pennsylvania, USA - Alex Branch Run_MetaG_ABR_2012 | ecosystem: Environmental > Aquatic > Freshwater > Creek >... | reverse complement strand
GCGTCCGCGTCGAGGACTCCGGTCACGCGCAGGTGCACGCAGAACGGCCCGTCGGTGGGCGGGGTGAAGGCGGGCGCGGCACTGATGAAGGAGGAGGGCATGTCGGCAAGGATCCTCGTCGCGCTACCGCGGCGGCTAGGTCCAGCGTGGATGAATGTCGAGCCACCGGCGACGGGCGGAAGCTGCCCGGTGGAGTGCCGACCATCGCGGTCATAGCCTGGAGGTGACCGGAGGCGAGTGCGATGAGCCAGCGGCCAGCCATGCGCATCTTCATCGCCGAGACGGGCGAGTTCGTCCTCGTCGCGAGACTATCGGGGGCTCGCTAGGCTGCGTCGCCAGCCTCGCAGCCGGGGTGGCGAGTAGCGGTGTCCAGGTTGTCACCGAGGCTCGGCGGGCCTGGCAGTCTGCCACCCCACTCCTACGGCGCTAGCCAGCAGTGTCGACCTCCATCCACAAGGCGTCAGCGATGTGCTCGATGGCCCAGACAGGGTCGGATGGGGAGATGGGGGCGCTCTCGGCGCTGGATCGGTTCATGCCCATACCCGTCCGGGGATGCGCGTAAGGCGCAGTCGCCTGGTGCACGTGGGTCATCCGGTTGTGCCAAACATGTGCGAAAGCGGACCCCCCGGAGGGGGCCCGCTTTCGGGATGCCTTGTGGCAGTAGAAGAAGTCGGCGAGACGACCTGTCTCGCCTAGATGTCGTAGTAGAGCTCGAACTCGTGCGGGTGCGGGCGCAGACGGATCGGGTCGATCTCCTTCTCGCGCTTGTAGGCGATCCAGGTCTCGATCAGGTCGGGGGTGAAGACGCCGCCCTCGAGCAGGTAGTCGTGGTCGGCCTCGAGGGCGTCGAGCACCTCGGAGAGCGAGCCCGGCACCTGCGGGATCGCGGCTGCCTCGTCCGGCGGGAGCTCGTAGAGGTCCTTGTCGACCGGCGTCGGCGGCTCGGTCTTGTTCTTGATGCCGTCGAGCCCGGCCATGAGCATCGCGGAGAACGCGAGGTAGGGGTTGCTCGACGGGTCCGGCACGCGGAACTCGAGGCGCTTGGCCTTCGGGTTGCTCCCGGTGATCGGGATGCGGATGCAGGCCGAGCGGTTGCGCTGGCTGTAGACCAGGTTGACCGGGGCCTCGTAGCCCGGGACCAGGCGGTGGTAGGAGTTCACCGTCGGGTTGGTGAAGGCGAGCAGCGACGGGGCGTGCTTGAGCAGGCCGCCGATGTACCAGCGCGCCGTGTCCGAGAGGCCGGCGTAGCCGAGCTCGTCGTAGAACAGCGGAGCGCCGTCCTTCCACAGCGACTGGTGACAGTGCATGCCCGAGCCGTTGTCGCCGAAGAGCGGCTTGGGCATGAAGGTCACGGTCTTCCCCGCGGCCCACGCGGTGTTCTTGATGACGTACTTGAACGCCATCAGCTCGTCGGCGGCCTTGAGCAGGGTGTTGAAGCGGTAGTTGATCTCCGCCTGTCCGCCGGTGCCGACCTCATGGTGGCTGCGCTCGACGGTGAGTCCGACCGCCTCGAGGCCGAGGACCATCTGGTCGCGCAGGTCGGCCATGTGGTCGACCGGCGGGACGGGGAAGTAGCCGCCCTTGTAGGCGGTCTTGTAGCCGCGGTTGGGGCCGCCGTCGGCCTCCGTCTCACGGCCCGTGTTCCACGCGCCCTCGACCGAGTCGATGAAGTAGTAGCCCGCGTTCTGCTGGGTCCGGAACCGGACCGAGTCGAAGATGTAGAACTCGGCCTCGGCGCCGAAGTAGACCGTGTCGGCGATGCCGGTCGAGGCGAGGTAGGCCTCGGCCTTGGCTGCGATGTTGCGCGGGTCGCGGCTGTAGACCTCGTTGGTGAACGGGTCGCGGATGGAGAAGTTGACGATGAGCGTCTTCTCCGCCCGGAACCGGTCGAGGTAGGCCGAGGAGATGTCGGGCACGAGCTTCATGTCGGACTCGTGGATCGCCTGGAACCCACGGATCGACGAGCCGTCGAACATCTGACCCTCGGTGAAGAAGTCGATGTCGAGACCCTTGGCCGGGACGTTGAAGTGCTGCATGACGCCGGGCAGGTCGCAGAACCGCACGTCGACGAACTGCACGTCCTCGTCCTGGATGAACTGGAGGACTTCCTCCGCGCTCGTGAACATCCATTCCTCCTTGCGGGTCCGGGCGGGTGCCGCCGGACTCATCGCGTCCCCGTGGCGGGTTCGCCCGGGTGTCTGACCAGAACCTAGGGGGGTGGGATTTCCCGTCGGTGTCCCGATTGTTTCCACTGTGTTTCTGAGCGTGTCAGGCGGGGGGCAGCTGCGTCGAGGGCGGCCCTCTCGGGGTCCATGCGCTCCCAGCCAGTCGTACGCGGAGCCGGCCGCGCACCCATCCCGGCCGTGACGCGTCCCTGGCACCCCCACGCACACCCGGACGCCCCGTTGGCACCCGACGGACCCGCGGTGCCCCGCGGTCGTCGCCCGCCTAGCCTGGGGGGGTGAGCGAACCGGAGCCCGATGACCGCGCGCGGGTGCGCCTGACCCGCGAGGACGTCGGATCCTGGCTGTCGGGTCCCGGCGCCGTGATCCCCGGCGACCAGCAGTGGCGCGGTCAGCGCCTCGGCCTGCCGGAGAACGGTCCGGGCTCGGTCGCCGGCGTCGGACGACGCGTGGCCGCCCTCGGCGTCGACTGGCTCGCGTGCCTGCTGCTGGTCCGGTTGTTCCTCCCGCGCATCGAGTACGGCACGCCGGGCTCGGGCCTGGTGACGCTGGGCTTCTTCCTCGCCGAGCTGACCCTGTTCACCTGGCTCGTCGGCGCGTCCTTCGGCCAGCGCCTGCTCGGTCTGGCCGTGGTGCGGCTCGACGGCGAGGGCAGGGTGGGGCTGCTCCGCGCGCTGCTGCGCAGCCTGCAGATCTGCCTGGTGATCCCGGCCATCGTGTGGGACCGCGACGGACGCGGGCTGCACGACCGCAGCGTCGGCACCATCGTCGTTCGGCGCTGAGCGCCGGCCGAGCACGCCGGGGTCGACCCGGACCTCAGACCGGCAGGCTGGCGACGTCCTGCTCGACGACCTCGCGGTCGTCCGCGTCGGTCACGAGCTCGAGCTGAGCGACAGCCTTGTCCTTCCACTCGACCGCGGCGGCGCGGTCGCCGGCGGCGGCGTAGGCGCGGGCCAGTCCCTCGTACGCCGAGGCCAGCAGCCACGGCTCGTCGGTGACCAGGCGCGCGCTGTCGAGGCACAGCCGCGCATGGTGCACGGCCGGTTCGGCGCGCTCGAGGGCGGCGTAGGCGCGGCTGATCTGCCAGTCCCCGATGGCGAGGTGGCGCGGCGTACCGATCGTCGTCCAGTGGTAGCGGCTCGCGTGGGCGGCGTTGACGAGCTCCTGGTCGTCGGCCGAGGTGCGGTCGGCCTTCTCGAGCAGCTCCCACACCCGGTTGAACAGCGCGACGGCCAGCGCGCGCTGCGTGGTGGGGTCGAGCTCGCTGCGGGTGACGGTGTCGGGCACGGGGGACTCCTCGAGGTGGCGGGCCGGGTCGATGAGGTGGCCGAGATGGTGGATCACGCGCTGCAGGCGGGTGACCCGGGCACGCACCCGGTCACGGTGCCGGGCGAGGAGCTCGCGCGCTCGCCGCGCGTCGTCGGTGCCGAGCAGCTCGCGGATCTCCTCGAGCGGCACCTCGAGGTCGCGCAGGATCGCGACGGTCCGCGCCGTCTCGAGCTGATCGCGGGCGTAGCGGCGGTAGGACGAGGACTCCTCGACCGACGCCGGCACCAGCAGCCCGACACTGTCGTAGTGGCGAAGCGCCCCGATGGACAACCCGCTCAGGCGGGCGAACTCGCCGATGCGCAGGCTGTCGTCGCGGGCCGCGGGCACCCCTGGATTCTGCACGCCGAGGACACTGAGGTCTCGGGCAGCCCGAGAGTCAAGCACCCGCCGCGGATGCGACCGCGGGTCGAGGTCCGGCGGCGGCGCCCCGCGGGGTCGGTGGTCGTCGGGCGTGCGCTCGCCGCCGTCAGGCGCGGGGCATCTTCGTCCCCTTGGGCAGCGGCCCCTTGGGGATCGGCAGCGGCGTCGCGGTGAGCGCGTCGAGGCGTCGGCGTAGGGCGGTGACCTCGGCGGGCTTGAGGTTGTTCGGCAGCTTCATCACGCTGCGCTGCAGCTTGCGCAGCGGCACCTGGCCCTCGGCGTCGCCGCACTGGATCTCATAGATCGGCGTCTCGCCGACGAAGCGGGCGTGGCGCTTGCGCTCGTTGGCGAGCAGCTGCGCGACGCGACCGGGAGGGCCCTCGGACACCAGGACGACGCCCGGGCGGCCCAGGACGCGGTGCACGAAGTCCTGCTGCTTGGTGAACCCGACCGCGGGGGTGACGAACCAGCCCTTGCGCAGCGCCCCGAGCACCGACGCCGCCGCGCCCGGCTGGCCCTCGACGCCGGCGTACGCCGCCGTCTCGGCCCGGCGGCCGAACACGTAGACGGTCGCGAGCGTGGCGAACGGGATGCCGATGACGACCCAGAACGGGATCGACTTCAGCAGCACGCCGAGCAGCACGAACAGCGCGACGACGCCGACGAAGATGCCCAGCAGCACCCAGGGCAGGACCGGGTCGGCCTTGCGCGTCATCCGGTAGGTGGCGCGGATCTGGGCGATGCGTCCCTGCGGGGGCGCCTCAGGTGCGTTGCTGCTCACGGGTGGGTGCTCCGGGTCGTCTGGGGTGAGGCCCCAGCGTAGGTCCCGCGCCGCCGCGGCGACCAACCGGTGCCCGGAACGCGTCCCTGATCACGGGCCGTGGTCAGGGCACGCCGTTCACCTGCCGGACCCGACCTGAGCGGTCAGATCGTGGTGGGGGTGGGGACCAGGACGGCGGTGCCGCTGCCGGCGGCTCGGGCGTCGAGGGCTTGCTGGTGCAGGCGGCCGGCGCGGTAGGAGGAGCGCACCAGGGGGCCGCTCATGACCCCGTCGAAGCCGATCCGGGTGGCCTCGGCGGCGAGCTCGACGAACTCCTCGGGCCGGACCCAGCGCTCCACGGGGTGGTGGCGCGGCGAGGGTCGCAGGTACTGGGTGATGGTGACGAGGTCGCAGCCCGCGTCGTGCAGGTCCTGCAGCGCGGCGAGGACCTCGTCGACCTGCTCGCCCATGCCGAGGATGAGGTTCGACTTCGTGACCAGCCCCGCGGCGCGCGCCTGGGTGAGGACGTCGAGGGAGCGCTCGTAGCGGAAGGCCGGGCGGATCCGCTTGAAGATCCGCGGCACCGTCTCCAGGTTGTGCGCCAGCACCTCGGGGGCGGCGTCGAAGACCTGGCCGAGCAGGGCGGGCGTCCCGGAGAAGTCCGGGATGAGGACCTCGACGCCGGTGCCGGGGTTGAGCTCGTGGATCTGGCGTACGGTCTCGGCGTAGAGCCAGGCGCCCTCGTCGGGGAGGTCGTCACGGGCGACCCCGGTGACCGTGGCGTAGCGCAGGCCCATCGTGGCGACCGACTCCGCGACGCGGCGGGGCTCGTCGCGGTCGAGGGGGTCCGGGCGGCCGGTGTCGATCTGGCAGAAGTCGCAGCGCCGCGAGCACTGCGACCCGCCGACGAGGAAGGTCGCCTCGCGGTCCTCCCAGCACTCGTAGATGTTGGGGCAGCCCGCCTCCTGGCAGACCGTGTGCAGGCCCTCGCCCGTGACCAGGTCGGTGATCCGACGGAACTGCGGACCGGTGCGCAGGGTCGTCTTGATCCACGCGGGCTTGCGCTCGATCGGGACCGCGGCGTTGCGCGCCTCGATGCGCAGCATGCGTCGTCCGTCCGGCGCGGTCGCGACCACGGGGTCGGCGGGCTCGGTGCGGTCGGTGGCGCCGGTCATCGCGATCCCCACGGGTGGAGGCCGTCGACGAGGCGGGTCTCGACGAGCGGCAGGACGTCGAGCACGGTCACGGTGCGCCCGAGCTCGGCGGTGAGCGAGGTGACGCCGGCGTCGGTGATGCCGCACGGCACGATCCGGTCGAACCACGACAGGTCGCAGTCGCAGTTGATCGCGAAGCCGTGCATGGTCACCCCGCGCGAGACGCGCACCCCGATCGCGGCCACCTTGCGCTCGGGACGGGTGCCGAGCAGCGGCGCGTCGGCCGCGAGCCACACGCCGCTGCGACCCTCGACGCGCATCGTCGCGGCACCGAGCTCGGCGCACGCGTCCATGAGCAGCGCCTCGAGCCGACGGACGTGCTCGACGACGTCGATGGGCTCGGCGAGCCGCACGATCGGGTAGCCGACGAGCTGGCCGGGCCCGTGCCAGGTGATCTGCCCGCCGCGGTCGACGTCGACGACGGGGGTGCCGTCGGTGGGCCGGTCCTCGGGGCGGGTGCGCTTCCCGGCGGTGTAGGTCGCCGGGTGCTCGAGCAGCAGCACGGTGTCGGGCAGCGAGCCGTCGACGACGCCGTCGAGCACGGCGCGCTGCTCGGCCCAGGCCGCCGCGTAGGGCACGGCGTCGGGGCCGAAGCCGAGACGGCGCAGCTCGGGACGGCGCGCACCGGCGCGGTCGTCGACGTCGGGCGCGCTCGTCGGCGTCAGGGTCACGAGGTCCAGGGTAGGCCCGGCCCGCTCACCGGGCCGCACGCGTGCGCTGTGGGCGTAGCGCGAGGGGTCAGGACCCGCCGGAGGTCGTCTGTGCGCCGCCTCCGCCGCCCACGTTCTGCGGTGCAGCGGGCGCAGCCGGCAGGTCGGCGTGGATGGTCGAGCCGGAGGCCGTCGTCACGTTTCCGGTCCAGTCCTGGCCCACCACGAGCATCACGGCGGCACCGGAGCCGCTCGGGTCGAGCGCGGAGATCCCGGTGGCCCGGGCGAGGACCTGGGCCTCGGCCGCGAGGGAGGCCGGGTAGACGATCGTGGAGGTGCCGATCGGCCCGTTGCGCAGGTTGCCGACGCCGGCGATCTGGAAGCCCGCCGTGCTCAGCTCCTGGGCCGCGGTGCGCGCGGCTCCCGCGACGCCGATGCCGTTGAGGACGAGGACCTGGACGTGGTCGGCGGTGACGGCGCTCGAGCCCTTCTGGCCCGATGCGGGGGTCACCGGCGTCACCGGTGCGGTGGACGGCGTGGCCGTCGCCTTGTGCGTGGCGGTGGCCTTGGGCGGCGCGGCCGCGGCGATGCCGACCCCGAGCCCGATCGCTCCGACGGCTCCGATCACGGCGGTGCCGGCGGTCAGGGCCGTCACGCGGGTGAGCAGGGCGTCGCGGTGGTCCGCGCTCCAGGGCTGGGGGTTCACAGTGAGCAGACTGGCGGTTCGCCGTGTATCGGCTCTGAGGCCAACCTGGGACGACGCTGAGAATCCGTGTCAGTCCTCGTCGTCGGGGAAGACCGACGCAGTCCCGGCGGGAGACGCGTCGAGCCGGGTCCGCTGCTCGACGCTGAGCGTGAGGTGGGCCGCCCGCGCGCTGGTCCGTGCGGTCTGCGGGCGCGAGAAGCCCGGGATCGGGACGACGGTCGCGCCCGAGGCCGACAGCCAGGCGAGGGCCACCTCCTGCGGCGTCACCGGCGACCCGCCGGCCGTGGAGAGCTCGCCGGCGACGAGGGCGAACTCCGGGTAGAGCTCGCCGAGCCGCCGCGCGTCCGCGCCGCCGCCGAGCGGCGACCACGGGAAGTAGGCGACGCCGTGCTGCCCGGCCCAGGCGAGCACGTCGGCGTCGTCGCGGTAGCGCGGGCTGCGCTCGTTCTCCACCGCGGCGATGGTGCCGCCGCTGACCTCCCACGCGGTCTGGCACTCGTCGAGGTGGACGTTGCCGATGCCGATGCGCGGCGCGAAGCCGGCCTCGCGCACGGCGAGCATGTTCTCGACCGTCGTGGCGAACGGCTGCTGCTCGCGGTCGACCCGGTGCAGCAGGATCACGTCGGGCACCAGACCGAGTCGCTCGACGCTCGCCTCGGCCGCGCGCATCAGGTGCTCGCGGGACCCGTCTCGACCCCAGACGTCCCGGCCGTCGACGACGTCGCGGGTGATGCCGATCTTCGTCACGACGACGAGCGAGTCGCGGCCGTCGCGCCAGGTGCGCACGGCGTCGCCGACGAGCAGCTCGTTGTGGCCGTACCCGTATCCCTCCGGGGCGTAGATGTCCGCGGTGTCGACGAGCGTCATGCCGAGCGAGAACGACTCGTGCAGCACCGCGATCGCGGCCTCGCGCCCCAGGACCTCGCCGTCGGGCCGTCGATCGGACAGCGGCATGGCGCCGACGCCGATCGCGGGCACCGCCTTGTCGGTGAGCAGCGGGATCGACAGGTGGCGCACGGTGTCCTCCGAGGGGTCAGGCGATGGGGCCGGGGGCCAGGCGGGTCTCGACGACGCCGTCCGGGGTGAGCTCGACGCGGTAGGCCGCTGGTCCCGCGACGGGATCGACGACGTCGTCGGTGTGCACCGCGACGGGTTCGGTGCCCTCGTAGAGGATCCCGACACGGTCGTCGGTGGCGTAGGACAGCGGCAGGTGACCTGCGCCGACCAGTCCGTGCAGCAGCGGTCGGCGCTGCGGCTCGCTGTCGTAGTGGACCCCGTTGCCGTAGGGGAGCAGCCCGAGCGCCGGGGCCTGCAGCCGCAGCTCGGGACCGTAGGAGTCGGTGGGTCCGCCGAGGTGCCAGCAGATCGAGCCGGCACTGACGCCGGCGAGCACCACGCCGCGCTCCCACGCGTCGCGCAGCGCCTCGTCGACCCCGTGCGCGCGCCACACGGCGAGCAGGTTCGCCACCGAGCCGCCACCGACCCACACGACGTCGGCGCGGCCGACGGCCTCCTGCACCGGCTGGTTCGGCATCGTGAACAGCGAGAGGTGGTCGGCGTCCACGGAGAGCCGCGACACCGCCTGGTAGGCCATCGCGAGACGCGTCGGGTCGTCCCCGGTGGCCGTCATCACGAACAGGACCCGCGGGCGGACCTGGCCGGTGAGCCGCAGCGCCTCGAGGAACAGACCCGCCGGGACCCGCTGCTCGTAGCGCTCGGTCGCGGCGAAGCCACCGCTGGTGGCCAGGATGCGTCGGGTCGTCACGGGCCGAACCTACGCGAGCGCCGCGAGCACCGCCGCGGCGATCCGCCGACCGCTCACCAGCGCCCCCTGGATCGACGCGGTGTCCCGGTGGTCGCCCGCGACGTACACGCCGTCGTGGGCCGCGGGTCGCCGCAGCGGCGACCCGACCGCGACGGCGGGGACCGTCGCGGCGATGCGGTGCACCGCGACCTCGTCCCAGTTCGTGGTGTCGGCGCCGTGCAGCAGGGCGAGGTGGACGCGCACGTCGCGCTCGGTGACGCCGTCCGTGCCGAGCGCGGTGGAGGCGACCAGGGCGCGGCCGTGGGCCGCGTAGCCCGGCGCCGCGTTGCTCACCACGACCGAGTTCACCACCGGGCCGCGCCGGTCGGGGTCGACCACGAGCAGGGGGCGCCCGCCGGTGAGCGCGGCGCCGGGGGCATCCGCCAGGTGCCACCACGTGGTTCCGCTGCGCATCACCGGCACCTCGAGGCCGGGCAGGAACCGCCCGGCGGTGTGCGGGTCGGTGGCCACGACGACCGCTCGGGCACGCAGCGTTGCGCCGTCGGTCGTCACGCTGGTCGGCGTCACCGAGTGCACGGGGGTGCCGAGCCGCACCTCGAGGCCGGCGGCGAGCTGGTCGGGGATGGCCTGCATGCCGACGGAGGGGACGCTGGGCGACCCGCGGACGAACGAGCGCAGGAGCAGGTCGGCGAAGCGGCGCGAGGACGTCATCGAGTCGTCGAACAGCACCCCGGACAGGAAGGGCGCGAGCACGCGGTCGCTCAGAGCGCCGAACGCGGCGTAGGCCGGGCCGACGGCCGTGTCCGGGCCGTCGAGCAGGCGCGCGCCGTCGCCCCGGGCCAGGTGCACGGCGTAGGCCGCGAAGCGCGCCTGCTCCACCCGTGAACCGGGCGCGTGCCGCACGGTGGACAGCAGCGCCCCCGGTCGGCGTCGCGGGTCGGCGACGACGTGGCGGCCGGCGTCGCCCGCGAGCAGGACGCCGGCGTCGAAGCCGCACAGGTGCAGCGCCGGGAGGTCCAGCACCCGCGCCGCCTCGGGGTAGGCCGGGTTGAGCAGCTGGAAGCCGTGGTCGACCGTCACGCCGTCGATGCGCTCGCTGCGCATCCGTCCGCCGACGCCGTCGGAGGTCTCGAGGACCACGACGGCGCGACCGCGGGAGACCAGGTGCCGCGCGGCCGCAAGCCCGGCGAGACCGGCGCCGACGACGACGACGTCGACGTCCGGCTCCGGGCTCATCCCACGATCGTGGCCGCCGCCGGTAGCGCACGCACCTCGGGCCCGTGGACGGCGTCGGCAGCGCTCGGCGGACCCGTCCCACCCCGCGCCGCGACCGCGGTGCATCGGCCCCCGGGCGCCCGCCGAGCCGCACGAGCGGCCCGCACCGGGCCGCGCTCCGGCCGGCGCGGGGCGCGGCGCC
>Ga0075017_100003142_pt1 | contig 10386 bp, 8 predicted proteins | sample AleBraG_ABR_2012_FD_71475 | JGI IMG/M metagenome (GOLD analysis project Ga0075017, IMG submission 71475) | Freshwater sediment microbial communities in response to fracking from Pennsylvania, USA - Alex Branch Run_MetaG_ABR_2012 | ecosystem: Environmental > Aquatic > Freshwater > Creek >... | reverse complement strand
TCGACGCCCTCGGCGATCTCTTTCGAGAACGCCTCCGCAGCCAGGTGTCCCCATGGATCGAGCGAGACGATCCGGTTCGGATCCGTCCATTGCGGGAATGGCCCAACCGTGGCGGCAGGTTGCGTATTGGTCAGGTCCGGACGCCGGATCGGATCGAGCGCGCCTGACGACACCGCCAGCGCGCGATAGATCGAATAGGAGCCGCTGTGGGTGCCGATGACATTACGCTGCTGGGGGCGTGAAACCGTCCCAATCACCGGCCCACGTTCACGCGCCGTGGCCGCCCCCCAATGAATCGGGAAATCAATCTTCGCGCCCGGCGCTGGATGGGATGTAATCCGAATATGATCAGTCCGATTGGAACGAGTCATCATCACACACCAATAGATGTCGAATGTCCGCCGGGCGGACGAGCCCGACTACCAACAATCGAAGGATTCTCCAGTATGGCCGAATTACGGCTGTACACAACGGTCGTTTTCGAAGCGTCAGCAAGCATTAACCTTAGGGTTTGCGACGCGATTATGTCCCGTGGTGCCAAGCTCGGCCTTATTTGCCCGCCCAATGAACGAAGCGGCGCTCGGGTCCGGCTGCAACAGGCACAGTACCGTCGACCTCACCTTGCGGTGCCCGTGGGAACATCAATCCGGCAACAAAACAACGGGTCCGCTGCCGTCCGCACTCCGGGAAGCGCGGCTACTAGCGTAGCATGATCCACGAACGCGACCGTCGGATTTTTCCGAAAAGGCCTTGGCGGGGCACGCTACTTGCAGAACATCTCGCGCGCGCCCCCCGGATAAAGAGATCTCATGACCAAGAAAACCGTGAACCTCGTCAGCCATCCCCTGGTCCAGCACAAGCTCTCGCTGATGCGCGATAAGGGTCGCTCCACCAAGGGATTTCGCGAGCTTCTGAACGAGATAGGAATGCTCCTCTGCTATGAGGTCACCCGCGACTTGCCCTTGGAGATGGTCGACATCGATACGCGGGTCGCCGCAATGAAGGCACCAAAAATCGCGGGCAAGAAACTCACACTCGCACCGATTTTGCGGGCGGGTGTCGGATTTCTCGACGGGATGCTGGCGCTCGTGCCGTCAGCGCGCATCGCGCATATCGGCCTCTACCGGGATCCGGAAACGCTTCAAGCCGTGGAATACTTTTTCAAAGCGCCACAGGATGTGTCGGAACGTATCGTGATCCTATTGGATCCAATGCTTGCCACAGGAAATTCAGCCTGCGCCGCGGTCAGCCTGCTCAAATCGCGAGGTGCCCGAGACATTCGGTTCGTCTGCCTGCTCGCAGCCCCCGAGGGGATTGCCCGATTTCAGGATGAGTGTCCTGACGTCCCGATCTGGACTGCTGCTATCGACGAGAGACTGAATGATCACGGCTACATCGTGCCAGGCTTGGGCGATGCTGGAGACAGAATGTTCGGCACCAGGTAAGTGTATGGCATTGCTTTCGTACTGAAGCGGCCATAAAGCGAAATTGACGTTCGAAACGGCAAGTGAAGCCCAATCATCAGTCGGAATTAATTGTCAATAGTCGGGCGATTACGGCTACGGGCCCGCCGCCTGGCGGACCCTGATGTTCGGCTCCGCCAGAAACATAGATGGCGCCGGTTCCCGACAAGCCACTGATCAATCCGCCGACAGCAGCGCGGGCGTGCCGGGTTGAGCTGATGTCCGTATCCTCAAGCATGATGTGACGAAACCCGCGGATGCTACCGCTTGGCGAGGCTTCCGCCTTGGCGAAGATGTTGACTAGCTGGCGGGCCGCCGTCGGCGGCTTGGAGCCGTCTTCGATGTGCAGTCCCACGCTTTTCAATGCATCGATCACGGCTGCGGAATCAATGGCGTCGTGCATCACGGCGTGTCCGATCTCGAATGGGGCGGCCGACGATGTCGAATTGCCAAGCACAATGACCACATTATGCATCAGCTCGATGCCGGCCGACGTGGACGCTACCGACGAAAACAGATCGAACCGCCGAAGAACGTGCTCGTCGTCAATCTTGCTTTCAATCTCGCCAAGCGCGACGGCTACGCCCAGCGCAGATGCGCCACGCGAATACGCCATCGAACCGTATGCGCTATTGGTCACGGTCTCATTGCCCCGCGCCGTCGCGGCCTCGATGCGGTCACTTGTCAGAAGCGGACACTTGATCTGCACAAAATGGACGTCCCGCGGATCGACGATAGCAGCTTCCGCCACGGCGGCGGCGACTGCCCTTGCCGTTTCCCTGATCTGCACGCCGCGCCCGATCTCCTCTGGCAAGAAGTCCCGCGTGTGTGCCATCCCAATGCTGAGGCGCTTCCCGGAAATGTCTTCCGAACAGCGATTGGCAGCACCGTCACGTGTGAAGACGGTGATATGTGGACTGAGCACACCTTCCGTACCACCCGACATCACTAACGCAATCCGTTGCTCAACGCGGTGCGGTGGCAGATCGACATAAGGCGCCAGCGTTGCGCTGAGAGCTGAAACAGCATATTCGCGCGTGAAATCGTTGACGCCACCATTGCCCTCGGTTTTTCCCAGTATCGCGACGATCGACTTTGGATCGATTTTGCCTTGCTCGATCAGGCTCAGCAGGCCGGAGACATCACCGGGGCCTTTGGTGGAAATCCGAACGACGTTGACCGATGTTGTGCGCATGCCCTTCCCCTCACATATCTTCGGGCTGGCGAAAAGATATGGCAAGCCATAGCGGCTCCCGGCGGTTCCGGGCGCGGAAAGGTTTTGATCGCATCAAGATGGCTTTGGCGAAAGGACCGTTTTTCAACATCGTCTCAATCGCTTACGTCCGGAGGTAAAGCCGCGGAAGCTGGGTAACGCGGCAACTAACCTCCGATTTGGGTCGGAGCAGCGCAGTCGACTTCATCGAACAGCGGGAATTGCCCACTTTTTGTCTCATCTGTCGCAATTTTTGGCACATCTGTTGCATTCAATTCCGGATAGCGTCCCAGGCGCCAAGGTCGCCCAGGGTCCTCGGTAAGGCAATGCGGAATGGTGCGGATGACGACGACGGTGGCGCTCGAACTGGTCCAATTGACGAAGATGTACGGCGGCGTCACCGCCGTCGACGCCATAAACCTCAAGATTCCCGCCGGCTCCTATTGTTGCCTGCTCGGGCCGTCTGGCTGCGGCAAGACATCCACATTGCGCATGGTGGCCGGCCATGAATCGGCGACTTCAGGCGACATCCTTGTCGGGCCGAAGAATGTGACGGACCTGCCCCCTGCCGATCGAAGCACGGCGATGATGTTCCAGTCTTACGCCCTCTTCCCACATCTCTCCGTCATCGACAATGTTGGTTTCGCTTTGAAGATGAAAGGCGTTGCCAAAGCTGCTCGCCATGCCGAAGCCAAAAAGTTGCTGGACCTCGTCGATATGCAGCCTTATGCGGCAAGGCTACCGGGCCAGCTTTCCGGAGGCCAGCAGCAGCGCGTGGCGCTCGCGCGCGCGCTGATCACCTCTCCCCAAATCCTGCTCCTGGACGAGCCGCTTTCGGCGCTCGATCCGTTTTTGCGGCTGCGGATGAGAGCAGAGTTGAAAAAGCTGCAGCGAGAGCTTGGGATTACCTTTATCCATGTGACGCATGGCCAGGACGAGGCGATGGCCCTGGCCGATATCGTGGTTCTCATGAATGGCGGCCGGATCGAACAACAGGGTTCGCCGCGTGAAATCTTCAACCACCCCCGAACCGAGTTCACGGCGAAATTCATCGGCGGCCACAACGTCATTGCTCTGGGTCCTGAGACCTTCGCCGTTCGGGTTGATCGGTTGATGCTGAAAAGAGCGAACGAAACCGTCACCGGTCCATCGATTGCGGGCGCCGTCAGCGAGGTCGAATACCAGGGAACCTATGTCCGCGTCGCAATTGCTATCGATGGCGGGGCCGAGATCTCGGCCCAAATCACGGAAATCCAATTCGACGCGGCCAACTACGCCGTAGGTGAGCGCGTTCTCGCCACATGGGACCCGACGCAGGCCAGCCCGCTGAAGACCACCAGTTCTGTAACCGTCCGGTCACCTGAAAAGGCGGCTTGACACTTAAGGGAGATGATCATGAACAATTTTTCGAAACTCAATAGTGGCGTTAGCCGTCGCGCCGTGCTGAAGGGCGCGGCCGGAGCGGTCGGCCTTGCGGCAGGTTCGGGCGCAATTACCGGATTTCCCTATGTCCATTCAGCCGATCCGAAAGTTCTGCGTTATCTCGGGACGGCGGTGAACGAAGGTGACGATATCTCAAAGAAATGTCTGGAAGATACCGGGATCAAGATCGAATACATCACGGCAACCACTGACGACGTGACCAAGCGTGTGATCACCCAGCCGAACTCGTTTGATGTGCTGGATACGGAATATTTCTCGCTGAAGAAGCTGGTACCGTCGGGCAATATTTTTGCGCTGGACGCCAAGAAGATCAAGGAATTCGACAACATCACTCCGGTCTTCACCAAGGGTCAGTTGCCGAACGGCAAGAAAATCGGCGATCAGGGCACCGCGCCGTGGAAGGTGCTTTATCTCGAGGGGGCGAACTCCAAGACGTTCGCTAAAACGCCGACTGAATTCGTGACGCTGATCCCGACGGTCTACAATGCCGATACGCTCGGCATCCGGCCCGATCTGATCAAACGGCCAATTTCATCATGGACCGAACTGCTCAATCCCGAATTCAAGGGCAAGGCCTCGATTCTCAACATTCCGTCGATTGGAATCATGGATGCCGCGATGGTGGTCGAAGCCAGCGGTCAGCACAAGTATACCGACAAGGGCAACATGACGAAGGCCGAGATTGATCTCACCATGAAGATCATGACGGAAGCTAAGAAGGCTGGCCAGTTCCGCGCATTCTGGAAGGATTTCAACGAATCCGTCAACCTGATGGCATCGGGTGAAACCGTCATCCAGTCGATGTGGTCGCCAGCGGTCACCAAGGTGCGCTCGATGGGAATCGCCTGCACGTTCCAACCGCTCAAGGAAGGCTATCGCTCGTGGGCGTCAGGGTTCTGCGTGTCGAAGGCGGTTTCGGGACCAAAGCTCGATTGGGCCTATGAATTCGTGAACTGGTATCTATCGGGCTGGGCAGGCGCCTATCTCAATCGCCAAGGCTATTATTCCGCTGTGCTGTCCACCGCTAAGGCCAACATGACGGCGGACGAGTGGGGCTACTGGATGGAGGGCAAGGCGGCCGTCGGCGAAATCAAGGCGCCCGACGGCACGATTCTTGAGAAGGCCGGCGCCAAGCGTGACGGTGGCTCCTACGACGACCGCATGGGCGCCGTAGCTTGCTGGAACGCCGTCATGGACGAGAACGATTACATGGTGCGCAAGTGGAATGAATTCATCGCTGCTTGATGCCATCTAAAGGACTTGCCGGGCCATAGCGCCGGCAAGTCCATCTTCGTAATGACCGCGATCGGCCATTCTATGATGCAAGACGGCAAACCCTTCGTTGCGTGGCTTCAGGCCGCGCCAATGATGCTCATTTTCGCGCTGTTTTTTCTCTTGCCGTTGCTTTTTGTGACGATTGTCAGCGCATGGGACTACAATGAATACGAAATGATCCCGGCCTTCAGCCTGCGTGGCTACAGCGATACGTTCGAGGGATGCATCGCCGATCTGCCCAATCTCTGCACCATCCTGAAGACTTATCTGAAGACTCTGAAATTATGTTTGCTGACCTGGGCCCTGACCCTTCTGATCGGCTTTACGGTCGCCTATTTTCTCGCGTTCCACGTCCGATCCAAAACCTGGCAAATCGTCCTCACTTTGCTTTGCACGATCCCGTTCTGGACCTCGAATGTGATCCGCATGATCGCGTGGATTCCGCTTCTTGGCCGCAACGGGCTGGTGAACAAGGGCCTCCAGGGCATGGGGGTGATCCAGCAGCCGCTGGAGTGGCTGCTGTTCTCCGAGTTTTCTGTCGTGCTTGCCCTCGTTCACCTCTTCACATTCTTCATGGTGGTTCCGATTTTCAATTCGATGATCCGCATCGACAAGAGATTGATCGAAGCCGCCTATGATGCCGGAGCCACCGGGTGGCAGACCCTGGTGAACATCATCATTCCTCTGGCAAAACCCGGAATTGTCATTGGCTCGATCTTCGTGATCACGATCGTGATGGGTGATTTTGTCACGATCGGGGTGATGGGCGGCCAGCAGATCGCGTCCGCAGGAAAGATCATCGAGGCGCGCCTGAACGCATTGCAATTCCCGGCGGCCGCAGCCAATGCGGTCATCCTGCTTGGCATCACGATCCTGATTATCTCGGCGCTGACGCGGGTCGTCGATATCCGCAAGGAGCTGTGAGATGGGCGAGAAGCGATCTCGGTCCTTTTATGTTCTGGCCATGTTTTTCACTGCCTACGTCCTGTTTCTCTACGGGCCGATGTTTGCGATCTACATTCTCTCTTTTCAGGGGCCCGACGGCGGTCTGACCTTTCCCATGAACGGTGTTTCCCTTGTGTGGTTCGGCAAGGTCTTCTCCGGTTCCGGCATCATCGATATCGGGGCGGCCTTCAAGCGGTCGCTTCAACTCGGCCTTGTCGTCATGATATTCACGGTCGTTCTCTCGGTGTCGGCCGGCCTGGCCTTCCGCAAATCGTTCCGCGGCGCGACCCTGCTGTTTTATGTGGCTATCGCAAGCCTGATAATGCCGTCGATTATTACGTCGCTCGGCATCGCCCTGGAATTCCGGCTACTTGACGATTTCATCATCAAAAGTGGCGCCGAGGGTTGGACAACGGCAATGGGGCTTTTTACTTCGGGCCTTGGCGCTCATCTGACCTGGACCTTGCCTTTTGGCCTCTTGATCATGTTTGCGATTTTCAACAGGTTCGATGGCCGTCTTGAAGAGGCGGCGCGCGATCTCGGCGCGACGCCGTGGCAGACATTTCGACATGTTGTGCTGCCGATCATATTGCCGTCTGTCGTGGGTATTGGTCTGTTTGGGTTTACCTTGTCCTGGGACGAACTCGCACGCTCAAGCCAGACCATCGGCTCTGTCAATACACTGCCCCTTGATTTGCAGGGCCTGACGACCACCGTTACGAAGCCGGACATTTATGCGCTTGGAACACTGACGAGCGCCGTGTCCTTTCTCGTCATTTTCCTGGCGCTCGTTGTCATTCTTGTGCTTCAGGCCCGGCAAAGACGTCACGGATCGGACGCAGGCAAGGGAATGGTGTAGAACCGGCCTCATGCGCATCTTGATCGTCAACCCGAACACCACCGCCGCCATGACGGCGAAGATCGGCCGGGCCAGCCGCGCCGCCGCGGCCGCGGGAACCGAGATTATCGCGGTCAATCCGGCGGATGGGCCGACTTCTATCGAAGGTTATTATGACGAGGCATTTTCGGTGCCCGGGCTACTGGCTGAAATCACCAAAGGCGACGCAATGGGTGTTTCCGCTCACATTATTGCATGTTTCGATGATACCGGCCTAGAGGCGGCGCGCTGCGTCTCGCAGGCTCCTGTCATCGGTATCGGCGAGGCGGCGTTTCATTTGGCCTCAATGCTCGGCCATCGCTTCACGGTCGTGACCACGCTCTCCCGCTCCATCGCGGCCATCGAGAACAATCTTTTGAAGTACGGGCTGGCCAGCCGGTGCGCCAAGGTGCGCGCGTGCGAAGTCCCCGTTCTGTCACTCGATGACCCCGCGTCAAATGCAGCCGCGCAGATCAGTGCGGAAATCGAGCTATCGAAGCGGGAGGACCGCGCCGAAGTGGTCGTACTCGGCTGTGCCGGCATGGCCGATTTGGCCGCGCGGCTTTCGGAAAGCCACGGGCTGCCCGTGATCGACGGGATCGCGAGTGCGGTCAAGCTGGCGGAAGCACTCGGCACGTTGGGCCTCAAAACATCAAAGATTGGGGCTTATGCGCCGCCGCGACCAAAACCGTATCTCGGATCTTTTGCACCGTTCGAACCCCGTTAGAACCCCTTCTGGCGCCGCGCGGCGCCACATCAGACCAGGCTGGACTTGCCGCGGCTCAGCACCTCGCCGGCGCCTTTGGTCCCGACGGCCCCTTGGCGGCAACACGCACCAGCCAACGCTCCGCCTGGCGAAATCGAAAATTAGATTGCCTCAAGATGATAGCAGTCCCTGCGGCTGGCCGTCCCTGCCTTAACGTTGCCGTGTTTCAACTATCTGCGACAAGCTTTTCGAAGGTGCGCTTAAGAAACGAGAAATCTTGCGAAGCTGCTCTATGAACGGTTGCGGCGGGACGCGTGAACGACAATATGCCGTAACGCAATCCCATAAGCGGCTGTACGATCTCGCGGACGGCTTGGACGGGGCTTGAACAATTTAACACCACTAGATGGGCAGGCTTTCCGACCTCGACACCGTACGAGGGATCCAGTCCCATGATCGCAGCAGGATTTCCCGAAACCATACCAAAACATCCTTGCATGTCGGCATCGGTCGATGCCGCGGCCACATTTGCGTAAAGGTTTGCCATTCGGATCAGGGAGCAATCGCCGAACGGTGTAAACGGATTGAGTACGTTGTTCGTGGCTACCGAGCAGGTCACCCCCATCGCCTGAAGCCGTAGAGCCGGGGCGATCCCTCGCGGGACGTCGAAAGTTCTGTCCCGTCCCATGAGAAACAGGTCGGTTGCCGGAAGGACGGTGACTGCGATTCCAAGGTCGGCCATTCGAGCTCCGAGCACCTCCAGCCGGAGGGGATCGACTGCGGACAGCTTCGTCACGTGACCGACCGTAACCCGGCCTCCCCAACCGTTAAGAATGGTATTGGCGCACACATGATCAAGATGCATCCATGACGAGTCTAGATCGAAGTCGAGGTGAAAATCGATGTCCATGTCGAAGCGTTTGGCGATTCGAAAGATCGCTTGCACGTGCCCGGCCGGGTTGTTATCCGTGTAGGGACACCCTCCGACAAGATCGGCACCCTGCCGACAAGCCTGCATGAGGACGTCTTCCGCACCCGGATCGTTCAGCAGACCTTCTTGCGGAAAAGCGCAGATTTGAAGGTCGATCAGGCTGGCATAGTCCTTCTTCAATTTCCGGATCGCACGGAAACCCGTCAACCCTATCCTCGGATCCACCTCTACATGGGTCCTGATCCGGTTCGTACCGTGTCGGATGGCTTTCAACAGTGTCGCCTCGCCCCGCTTGTAGACGTCTTCCTCGCTGAAATCCGCCTTGGCTTTCGCGACCTCGTCTATAGCTTCCGCCAACGTTCCAAGACAGCAGCAACACCGCGACATGATGCACGACTTGTCGAGATGAAGATGACTGTCGACAAAGCCAGGGAATACGAGGCGTTCGCCGACCGGTAGCTCCGGCGCGTCCGTAAGAATTTCGCGGTCGATGGCGACGATCCGTCCAGCCTTTACGCCGATGTCGACGGGCTGCGCGCCGGTAGTCAGAATGGCATTTCGAAGCACGAGATCGAGAGACATATCGTCGTCCTGCTACTTGGCAGCGTTACCCGAGGTTTCCACCGGAACGGTCATGGCCACCAATTCCTTTCCGTTCATCTCGACGGGCGTGGTCATGGCGATGACCTTGTCCGATCATCGACGCTCGATTGGCGCCCGCGATATAGGCAAACAGTAATTGAAAAGCCTCGCGGCGGCCAGTATCGCCGGCCGAAGTCAGACCAACTTCCGCCGAAAGGCGCGAGACATACCGTCGGATTTCCACGCGGTCGCCGATGCGGTCGATCACATCATAGCGGCGCGGCTCGTCGTAAGGACGGATTCCCGAACACGCAGAGTACGGATTCGACGAGAGGCGCGCCGGAATACGCGATTGGCTGCCACACCCGGTAAACTCTTCCACTGCGACGTTCCACCAGCACCCGTATGCACAAAGCGATATGCGGCAGCCGGCGGCAACATGAAAACGTTCGGATTCGTACAATGCCTGCCCGACCCCTGGACAGCTGGGAGGGGTCTTGCCGCATTCAAACCGCTGAAAGACCCGCATGGGCGAAAAGAAGCAGCTTTGCAACGGCCATGCCGCCGCCAGTCCCAACACAGCCCGGGTATTCAAAGGACGAGAAGAACTTTTGGTGCCGTCGAAATAGAACCTTTGGGTTATGCGACTCGTTCCGTTTCCGCAGCGATTCACTGATCGAGAGGCGTCTCCGCCTGGTACCTACTGACGTTCTCAGCTCCGAGTTTGGCAGGCACTTTACGGACATCGTCAGTTTGCCGAACGGCCGCTTTGCGCCAAAGACCGCCATTCCCCCAAAGGTCGGTTTCGGCGCACTCGACGATCTGGCCACCCCTAAAGCCGAAGCCATGCTAAGTTCTTTGATCGCAACAAAACATGTCTTGGCCACTAGGATTGCGGTCGGTATTCTTGCAGCAAGAAAGCCCGGACCGTTATGCAGCAGCCGTCTGCAT
>Ga0075017_100003141_pt1 | contig 10387 bp, 9 predicted proteins | sample AleBraG_ABR_2012_FD_71475 | JGI IMG/M metagenome (GOLD analysis project Ga0075017, IMG submission 71475) | Freshwater sediment microbial communities in response to fracking from Pennsylvania, USA - Alex Branch Run_MetaG_ABR_2012 | ecosystem: Environmental > Aquatic > Freshwater > Creek >... | reverse complement strand
TGGGCGCGGCCAATGCTGGAGGCGGCGGCCACCCCGATCACATTGCTTGAATCCTCCCGGCTCTGCACGCGCAGCGCCACACGCATGTTCGTGTTGGCGAGGATGTCATCATTGACCACGCCCGCGGGGCGCTGGGTTGCCAGGATCATGTGAACTCCCAGGGTTCGGCCCACGGCTCCAACACTGACCAGGGCGCTGAGTACGTCGGGGAAGTCCTTGGCGAGCATCGCAAACTCGTCAATCACCAGGAGCAGCCGTGGCATGGGTTCGGCAGGATTGGTGGCCAGGTAGGCGGGCAGATTATCGATCCCCTCACCAGCCTCGGCAAAGACACGTTGTCGCCGTTCCATCTCCGCCTCCAGGGAACGAATGGCACGGTCAGCCAACTGCTCATCAAGGTTGGAAATGGTGCCAATGGTATGGGGGAGACGCTCACAGGCCTTGAACGCGGCACCACCCTTGAAGTCCACCAAAATGAAGTTCAGCCGAGTCGGGTCATTGCGTGCCGCCAGGCCGGCCACCAATGAGCGCAGGAATTCCGACTTACCGGAACCAGTTGTCCCGCCAACAAGACCATGGGGGCCATCCTTCACCAGGTCCAGCGTGAATGGGCCGCTCTCACCGGTGCCAATGGGGGTTGAGGTGCCATCCGGATTCTGCCAGAACTTCAGAATGTCCTGGGTCTGGGGACGGTCAAGACCGAGCATTTCAGGCAGGCGCACCAGTGACGGCAGCGAAGCACCCGGGACCTTGAGCTCAGGATCATCAAAGTGAGCGACGTCCATGGCGCACCGTTCGGCGGCCTCGAAACTGATTCCGGCGAGGATTACGTCTTCCACCCGGGTCCGTTCCTGTGGCTGGGACACTGTCCCGTAGGCGTCCGCCGCCACACGGATGATGGACGTGCAGGCTGCCGGCAACTGATCCTCTGATGCGGCGATCACAATCCCGGCAACACGGTTTTGCCCAGTCCCCGGGGTTAGGTGGACACCAGGCTGGGACCGACCCTTGCCCAACAGCTTGCGCGCGGCGGCATCCCTTCCCTCCGTGAGAACCTCCGAATCCAGAACCACCAGGAGGGCGGCCGTTGGCAGCTCATCCGTGGCGTCATTGAGAATTCGCAGCATGGCGTTGCTGGAATCCCTGTGCGAGGACATCCAACGCTCGCCGGTACTGCTGCCTGTCTGGCGAGTATGGGGCAACCAAGATGCCCATTCCCAGTCGCTGTGCCGGCCCGCATCGCAGGCGGGATGACAGGATCGACCAGCAATATGGCCGCCTACGGGATTGACCCGACCCAAGATCATTCAGCCGAGGGATTAATCCAAGCCGGGACAGGACTTCTGGTGGGTGCTGGCGGTTCGTTCGTTTCCAACGGGATTGGCAGTAAACTCAGTTCCTTAGTTTCTGGGAAACTCACGATGATTGACGGTCCTATCTCCGCAGGCCGACACGCGGCAGCGCCCGCATACAACTTGGACGGAATCGTAGCACAGCAAGCATTTGATCGATTTACTGGGGCACTGTCTGGCCTCGTAAATACGGCTGTGCAACCGGGCGAAGCTTCAACGCAGGCTTTCCTGAACTTTGGACTTCAAGGCTTCATTTATGGAGCCGGTGGACGCGCAATAGGAATGAGGTCGAGTTGAGAGATGGAGGTAGTGAATCGTGGCCAGTAGCAAATCATCTGTCCCGTGGAGGGAAAGGCCTGGTGACAGAGACTGAGTACTGTGACGTGGGTTACTGCAGCGATCATAGTGTTGTGGGGTGGAAGTTTTGCCCTGTCGTTGCCGTTTCTGGATTCTATTGATGTTGGCTCGGTGCGGTGCACTGTTGAATCAGCGACGCCGAGTACGGCGTCGGGTGGGTTTGGTGGTCGGGTGACGACTACAGGTGTGAAGGTTGTGACGTCTGATTGTGGTTCTGTCCTAATCAGTCAGGGCGTGGACTACCAGACGGTGCAACAGGTTGCGGATTCGTTCGTTCGGGGCACGGTGTATGAGTTTGATCTTGGTTGGCTGTCTCGGGTCGTTGCGATGCCGTTGGATATCATGCCGAACGTACGGGGCTTCCGAGAAGTGCACTGACTCTGCCTGCCATGTGTTGGAGGCGAGTGTCGCTGGCTGGCGGGAGCACGCCGTCGTTGGTTGATTCGTTAGGGATTAAACCCCATCCACCATCCTGAGGGTGCGGTGACGCGGTACGTTTTTGATGGTCTGGGCCGGCGTGTGCGCCAAATCGGGGCGGACAGGTCATCCACCGCGAACGTGTGGGACAAGTTCGGGTACCTGGGTGAAACGATCACCCGTGACCCGGACGGGCAAACCCTTGCCACACACCGTTTGTGGGTTGACGCGTTGGGCGAGCTGGCCGGTGTTGATGGTGTTCCGCTGTGGTGGGACACCGCCACACCCACCCCATCCTTGATCGGTGCGGGTGGGGACCAGGTCCTTTCCCTGCCCGGCGGTCTCACCGGGTTCGGCGAGACCTGGTTGAACCCCAGCTGGCGCGGGGCACGAGCCATGAACACCCTGGACCCGTGGGCCAGCATCGGTGTCACCACCCGCACCAACCCCACCCCAGGCGACAACGGGCAAGGTGGCCTGCCAGGGGCCGGGACTGGTGGTGGTGTTGCCGGCCCCCTGCCCGAGGGACTGGGACTCTCAACCACCGGCGGGCTCAACATTGCCGGACTCGGTTGGTTAGGCGCCCGCGCCTACGACCCAGCCAGCCGGGGATTCCTCAGCACCGACCCCCTGCCACCCGTCCTCGGTGCCGGATGGGACGGAAACCCTTACGCCTACGCAGGCAACAACCCACTAGGCATGGTCGACCCCACCGGACTACGCCCCATCACCGGCCACGACCTCAAAGAATTCGACTCCCACGCAGGCAGCCACTGGGAATACATTGTGGCCGGTGTTGCCATCGTTGGTGGGGCGGCTTTGATGTTCGTTCCTGGTGGGCAGCTCGTCGGGATGGGGCTGATGTCTTTCGGCGCTGACGTGGTGATTCAGAAAGCCACCACCGGTGAAGTGAACTGGGGTGAGGCAGCCGTTTCCGGTGCGGTGGGCATGCTCGGCGGTGGCGCTATGGTCGCGGGGAGGGCTGCCGTCGCCGCTACATCCTCCGTGGGTCGGCTTGGCAGCTACGTTGCGATCAACACGGCAGTAAACGGCTTGGCCGGAGCCGTTGGCGGTGGTGGAACTTATCTAGTCAGGCACGGAGGGCGTGTGGATGATTGGAGAGGACTACTCGGTTCAGCTTCGGGAGGTGCAGTCAGTGGCGCGATAGGTGGGCTGGCCGGACCTGCAGGCGGGACGCTCGCTAATGCGAGTGGAAGTGTCGCCTACAGTCTGACTCAAACGGGCGTCAGGAAATCGATCCAAGCGCTTGGTGCTCAAACTTCAATAGGTAGTGGTGGTGCCCTTGCCGGGACGATGACCGACAAGCTTATTTCTGGGGAGAGAATCCAATTGCAGGATGTTGGATGGGCGGCGCTGACTGGCGGGGCATTGACGCATCTGCCCGGCGGGCCTTCGGGTTCGAGTACGTTGCAGCAGGCGGCAAGGACTAATGTCAGTACAGTTCGGGGTCTGCTGAATTGGGGTCCGAATGCTTCTGGGCTGGTCCGCTCGGCCGGGTTCGGCACTTCCGTTGGCGTTGGCGCAGACCTCTCAAAACTTTTCGCGACCGGTAGCTGACTTTGAATGAGAAAGAGATGACCAGAGACTCATGAGAGTTACTCGAGATTCGTGGCTGCGTTTTGCCTTGGGTGCAGCGTTTATAGGCCTTTTGATGTGGCTTGTTCTAAGCCAGATTCCCGCAGAAAGGGTTTGGCCCGTATGTGGGGTGATCCTGCTGATGTTGTGCACTGGTTGCGGCCTCGCCCTGCTCAGCGGGCGGCGTAAGAGTCCGTGGCTGGTTTGGGGAACTATAGTGTTTTGCCTCGGATTGTTGCTAATAATCGGACCTCCTTGGTCTGGGTTGGCTTTTGTTTCAATCCCGGCAGTTGCCGTGGGCTACTTTGTCGGTGAGGAGCTCGGGTTTCTCATCGCTGAGCGTGGAGCAACGAATGGTCCTGATCAGATCGTTGGGGACTAAGGTGGGCCCATGGGAAATGACATTCAGCTGGCTCCGTTGGAAGATGCCTGCACCGTGGTCCTGCTGCGCGACGGCGTGACCGGGCTTGAGGTGTTGATGCTTGAGCGCCCGCGTGCCAGCAGCGCCTTTGCCGGTGCGTGGGTTTTCCCCGGAGGTAAGGTCGACCCGGCGGACCGCCCGGGGCCGGGCGGCCGGCAACTGGCCGATGGTGCGGCGGCACAAGTGGCAGGCTTGCGCGAGGTGGCCGAGGAAACCGGCCTGCAACTCCAGCCCCGGGATCTGGTCCAGCTCTCCTTGTGGACTCCGATGCAGCGGCTTCCCCGGCGCTTCCGGACCTGGTTCCTGATCGCCCGCGCCCCATCGGCGGAGGTGGCCCTGAACCCGGGCGAACATGACGCCTACGCCTGGCTGGCCCCCGCCGACGCCCTGGCCAGGCACGCCGGCGGCGCCATGGTGCTGGTGCCGCCCACCTGGGTCACCCTGCACCACCTGGGCAGATTCGCCACAGTGGCGCAGGCACTGGACCGGACCACGGCAGCCACACCGTTCTCCTACGAAAGCTACCTTCTGCCGCCAGGGGCCGTGGGCGACGCCGGCCCCGCCACGCCCGGACAGCCGGCCGGAATCATGTGGGCAGGCGATGAATGCCACCCCCAGCCGGCACCGCCGCGCGGCCGCCACCGGATCACCATGACATCCCTGCCATGGGTGTTTGAATCCACTGTGGAGCACTAGACTGATGCCGTCCGCACCGCAACCTGACAGGAGCCGTCATGGCAGCCAAGAAACGTTGGAATGAGCTGAGCAAGCGGGCCAGGGCCCGGATCGTGGTGGCAGGGTGCGTGCAGCTTGCACTCCAGTTCGCCGCCCTGCGGGACCTCTCCAAACGCAGGCCGCAGGAAATCAACGGCCCCAAGCCTGCCTGGGTGGCGGCGTCCTTCATCAACTTTGCCGGACCCATCGCCTACTTTGCCTGGGGCCGGAAGAAGTAGCAGCCGTGGGCTACGCCAGGGACCCTCGCGTGGACGCCTACATCGGCCTCCTGCCGCCGTGGCAGCAGGAAGTCTGCGCCCGCGTGCGCGACCTGGTCCACGAGGCCGACCCTGAGGTGGCCGAGACCATCAAGCGCACCGTGCAGCCGTACTTTGTGCTTGAGGGAAACATCTGCGCGTTCCTGGCCGCAAAGGATCACCTCAACGTCTTTCTGTACGATGGCGCCATGGTCCCGGACCCCGAGGGCATCATCACCGCCGGCCAGGGGAATGCGACGGCGCGCACCGTGGCCTTCAGGGAGGGCGATCCCATCAACGTCCCGGCCCTGTTGGCCATGTTCCGGGCGATCATCGCCAACAACCGTGCCGGCGGCTGGCGGAAACTCCGGGCCGGTCCCGGACACTAGCCGTAGCGCGGGCAATCCTGCCGCGCCTGCCGAGGCCACCGCCTACATGGGGAAATACTGTCTGGACCGACCCCGGGCAGCTGGTGCAGTGGCGGGGCCCGGCAGCGGCACACACCTCGCTTCAGAAGCTGCGCGCCCTGCTGGAACCCTAAGCCACGGGTCTGAACAGCACCTTGGCGCCCGGGGCCAGCTGAGCCGCCTTGTCCAGATCGGCCCGGACCACCACGCCAATGACCGGGTACCCTCCCGTCACGGGGTGGTCGGCCAGGAACAGGACGGGCAGGCCCGACGGCGGCACCTGAACGGCGCCGTCGACCATGCCTTCGCTGGGCAGCTCGGGCTCCGCACCTGCCGCCGTTCCCGGGGCAGGGGCCGAACGCTCCAGTGGGACGCCCTCCAGGCGCAAGCCGATGCGGTTCGACTGGGCGCCCACGGCCCACGGCTGCTCGGCGAAGGCCGCCCGGGATGCGGTGGTGAACCAGTCCGCCCGCGGGCCCGGCACAAAACGGAGCACCGTGGCGGCACCCGTGGCGTCGGGTGCCGGTTCCGGGAACCCGACAACACTGCCGGGCGGGGCCGGTGCCACGGGCAGGAAGTCCCCGGGCGCCACCGGGGCCGGCCCCGTCTCGGAAAGCAGGTCCGTGGACCGGCTGCCCAGAACCGCCGGCACATCAAGGCCGCCACGCACGGCAAGGAAGCTGCGGAAGCCGGGGACCCCGGGGACTGCACGCACAGTGAGGGTTTCGCCGTCGGCCAGCAGGAATGGGGCATCAGCAGGAACGCTGCGCAGCTGCCCGCGGTCCGTGGCAACCGACAGCGTCACGGCGCCCCCGGTGACGGCAACAACGTGGGTCCCCGCCGCCCGCACGGACAGGCCGCCCGCCACGGTTTCCAGGCCGGCGGCCTCCTGGGGGAGGGCCCCGCCGGGGGCCCAGCCGTGGGCTGCGGCCTGGCCGGCGTTGCCCACCATCCGGTTCGACCGGCGCAGGGCGGCCCTGTCCAAGGCCCCGGAGCCCGGCACGCCAAGGGAGGCAAACCCGGCCCTGCCAAGATCCTGCACGGTGGTTTGCAGGCCGGCGGCCAGCACCCGCAGACCGGTACCGTTAGGGATCCGCGGCGCTGCCCGGGCGTCCGGGGCCGGTCCGGCCATGGTCACCAGTTCGCGCACGGGTACGAACCGCACCCTGTCGCCGGGCTGGATCAGGGCGGGTACGGGACGGGAAAGGTCCCACAAGGACCGGTTGGTCCGGCCTATCAGGGCCCAGCCGCCCGGGGACGGGCCGGGGTACACGGCGGAAAACTCCCCGCCCAGGGCCACGGAGCCGGCCGGCACCGTGGTGCGTGGGGTGGCCCGGCGGGGCACAGCCACGCCGGGAACCGCCGGTGTCAGGTACATGAATCCCGGGGCGAAACCGGCAAACGCGGCCGTCCACTCCTGCCCGGAGTGCCACGCCGCCAGCGCCTGCACTCCCACGCCTGCCAGCCGGGCCACGGAGGCCAGATCGGCGCCGTCGTACACTGTCTCCACGGTGACCACGGTGCCGCGCGGCGGGGGTGTCGCACCTGGGTCGGCCCCGCGGATGGCGCGCTCAATCCCTGCCAGCGCCCCGGGGGAGGACGCCGTCACCAGCAGCGTGCGGGCTGCCGGGACCACATCGATGACACCGGCAGGGGTGTTGGCCAGCAGGAAGGCCTGCAGGCCCAAGACCTGGGCCAGGTGGGCCAGTTCCACCAGAAGGGCCGCGTCGCCGGCGGGCAGGATGCGCAGCAAGGGTCCCAACTACACGAAGCCTCTGATGGGCACGCCGGCATCCAGCAGTGCCCGCCGCACGGCCGCGGCCATGGCAACTGCGCCCGGGGTGTCCCCGTGCACGCAGATGCTCCGCGCCGCCACGGCAACGCGCGTGCCGTCGATGGCCGCCACCTCCCCGCGCACCGCGATGCCCACGGCCTGGGCCATGGCGGCCGCCTCACCAAGCACCGCGCCAGGGTGCGCGCGGGACACCAGGGAACCGTCCGGGTTGTAGGCCCTGTCCGCAAACGCCTCCGGCACTGTGCGCACACCTGCGGCCGCGGCCAGCCGGGCAATCTCCGAGCCAGGAAGGACCAGCAGCGGCAGCTCCGGGTCAACCGCCAGGACGGCGTCGAGAACGGCCTGGGCCTGCGCAGTGTGGCGCACTACGGCGTTGTACAGGGCCCCGTGCGGCTTCACGTACGCCACGCGGGTGCCCTCGGCCCGGGCCAGGGCCGCCAGCGCCCCGATCTGGTAGATCACGTCGTTGGCCAACTCGGCCGGGTCCATGTCAATGAAGCGCCGGCCAAAACCGGCCAGGTCCCGGTAGGCGGGGTGCGCCCCCACCACGACGCCGGCCGCGGCGGCGTCCGCGCAGGTGCGGCGGATGGTGGTGGGGTCGCCGGCATGGAAGCCGCAGGCGATGTTCACGCTGGACACCGACGCCATGACGGCCGCATCATCGCCCAGGCGCCAGTGGCCAAACGACTCGCCGACGTCGGCGTTGAGATCGATGTTGTTCTTGGTGGGGTGCGCAGGGTTGCTCATCAGTGTCCTTTTACGTGGGCCTAGATCAGCCCAAGCCCCTGCACGGTGTCACGTTCGGCCATCAGCTCCGCCACGGAAGCGTCAATCCGGGACCGGGAGAACGCGCTGATCTCCAGGCCCTGCACAATGGCATACTCGCCGCCGGAAGTGCTGACGGGGAAGGAACTGACAATGCCCTGAGGCACGCCGTAGGAGCCGTCGGAGGGGACCGCCATGGACGTCCAGTCGCCCTTGGGTGTGCCCTGAACCCACAGGCGCATGTGCTCGATGGTGGCGTTGGCGGCCGACGCCGCCGAGGAACCTCCCCGGACCGCGATGATCTCGGCGCCGCGCTTGGCCACGCGGGGAATGAACTCGTTGGCGATCCAGGCCTGCTCCACCAGCTCGGTGGCGCGGCGCCCGGAAACGGTGGTGTGCGAGATGTCGGGGTACTGGGTGGCCGAATGGTTGCCCCAAATGGCCAGGTTTCTGACATCGGCCACCGGGGCTCCGGTCTTGGCGGCCAGCTGGGCCACCGCGCGGTTGTGGTCCAGGCGGGTCAGAGCCGTGAACCTCGACGCCGGCACATCCGGTGCGTGGGCCGCCGCAATCAGCGCGTTGGTGTTGGCCGGGTTGCCCACCACCACAGCCTTGAAGTCGTCGGCCGCCCCGGCATTGATGGCCTGGCCCTGAACGGAGAAGATCCCGCCGTTGGCGTTGAGCAGATCGGCACGCTCCATCCCCGGCCCGCGCGGCCGCGAGCCCACCAGCAGGCCGATGTTCGCGCCGTCGAACGCCCTTGCGGGATCGTCAAAGACCTCCACCCCCGCGAGCAGCGGGAAGGCACAATCCTGCAATTCCAGCAGCGTGCCCTGGGCGGCCTGGGCGGCCTGAGGGACCTCCAGAAGGTTCAACTTGATGCGAACGTCGGGGCCCAGCATGGCCCCGGCGGCGATGCGGAACAGGAGTGCATAACCAATTTGACCGGCGGCCCCGGTGACCGTGACAGTGACGGGGGCGGGCGCTTGAGCGTTCATGTGGCCAGTCTAGGGCAGCCGCCGGCGATGCGGGTTTCCCGGTGTGTTCCCAGTGCGCGCGAAGAACACTCCCAAGCGCTACCGGTATGCTTGAGTCAATTGGGGTTCATACATTTGTTGCTGTTCAAGGAGATATTCGGATGCCGTTTTGGCTGCTCATCACCCTGATTGTGGTGTTTTGGCTCGTGGCCTTGCTGGCGATCATCATGTTCATGATGGGAGCCTCACGCAGCCGCGCCCAGGAACGCGCCGAGCAACGCGCCCAGGAGCTGGCGGCCCCCATCCTCGGCATGCAGGCCTCAGCTCACCAAAGTGCACCTCTGAACAACTGAGGCCCCGGGACGCCGCCTAGACCGTTTCGGTGGCGAGCTCGAACTCGAGGCGGTGCAGGCGTTCGCGGTCCACAATGCCGTTGGGCTTGCCCAGGTTGACCACCATGAATGCCTTGCGGCTCGTGTCGGCGTTGAACTCGGCGTCGATCCCGGGTGCGTCAAAGCCGCCCATGGGGCCGGCTGCCAGTCCCGCGGCGCGGGCGGCCATGATGAAGAACCCGGCCTGGATGTGGGCGTTGTTCGTGGCCATGCCCTGGCGCAAGGCGTCGTTGGCCGCAAAGGTGGGGACCATGCCGGCGGCGTGCGGCGCGGTGGTGGGCATCAGTTCGTGCCAGTCGGTGTCGTAGCTGAGCACGGCCACCATGGGGGCTGCAAGGGTCTTGGCCTTGTTGCCGTCGGCCATGTGCGCCACCAGGCGCTCACGGGCTTCGGGGGAGCGGATCCAGGAGATGCGCAGCGGCTGGATGTTCATGGCCGTGGGGGCCATCCGGGTCAGCGCGTAGATGGCCTGCAAGGTCTCATCGCTGATCTCGCCGTCCGCCCAGCTGTTGGCTGTGCGTGCCTCAAGGAACAGGGCGTCAGCGGCGTCCGTGCCAAGAATCAGTTCGTCCTGAAGATTGATTTCGGATGCAATGTTGACGCTCACGGGGCCAGCTTTCTGTTTCGAAGAAGGTGTTCGTTGATACTCAGCGTGAAATCGGTGTGAATTGTTTCCACATGGCGGTATGAGTTGCGTCACGTGCCGTCTCGCTGCGTACGCTTGGCCGGTGAACAGAACCCGTGCGACGCCGGCCGCAGCCGCCTCCTTCAGCCGTGCCCTTGCGTTGTTGGTCGCCGGCACGTACTTCATGGAAATCCTCGACGGGACCATCATCGCCACGGCGGCAACGGGCATTGCCAACGATCTCGGGGTGCGGCCCGTGGACATCAACCTGGCCATGACCAGCTACCTGATCACGCTGGCAGTGGGCATCCC
>Ga0075017_100003140_pt1 | contig 10388 bp, 6 predicted proteins | sample AleBraG_ABR_2012_FD_71475 | JGI IMG/M metagenome (GOLD analysis project Ga0075017, IMG submission 71475) | Freshwater sediment microbial communities in response to fracking from Pennsylvania, USA - Alex Branch Run_MetaG_ABR_2012 | ecosystem: Environmental > Aquatic > Freshwater > Creek >... | reverse complement strand
GCTATGAGACGTATTCCCGGATGTACTCGTCTTTGGTGTGCGCCAGTTGCCGGATGTCTCCATCGAAGATCACTTTGCCCTCCCGCAGAATCAGGAAGCTCATGGGCACATCGCAGTATTGCCCGCGGGGCAGGGCGCGCAGCGAGTTGTTCGTGGTATCGAACTGGTGCGTTGCCATGGTGAAAGCGTCCTGCAGGCGATGCGTCACCAGTAGGGAACTCGTCTTATAAACGTCGCGCTGCTTCATGATCAGCTCGATGATGGTATTCGAGGTGACCGGATCAAGGCCTCCGGTGGGCGAATCGTAGAGCAGCAGTTCGGGGTGCGTGATGATGGCGCGGGCAATGGCTACCCGGCGCCGCATGCCTCCCGACAATTCCGACGGGAACATGTTCACCGTATGCTCGAGTTCCACAAAGCGTAGTGCCTCGCGCACTCGCACGTCGATATCTTCGCTGTAAACGCCCTTCTCTTCCATGAGACGGTAAGCGACATTCTCGCTGACGGTGAGCGAGTCGAACAGCGCGCTTTCCTGAAAGACCATACCGACTTTGCCGCGGAGGGCAAAGAGATCCCGCTCTCGCAACTGCGTGACGTCCTGCCCGAGCAACGTGATGCGGCCGGAATCCGGAGGCATCAGGCCGAGGGCCAGCTTCAGGATGGTGCTCTTGCCCGATCCCGCCACGCCAAACAACGCCTTGGTCTCCCCGAAGGGCAGGCGGAAGGAGACGCCGCGCAGCACCTCGTTGTCTTCGAAGCCGATGTGGACGTCTTCGAACTCGATTGCGTAGGTGGCCGCGTCGCTGGGTGCGGGGGCAGGGGCGTCGAGCGGCAAAGTAGGGGCAGGCATGGACTCTATTTATAGGGCAACACGTTCATCAGGAATTGCGTGACGAAAAGATCGGTCACCACGATCAGCACCGATGCGGCGACCACCGCTTGCGTCGTGGCGCGGCCCACGCCCTGTGTCCCGCCCCGGGCCGTCATGCCGTAGAAGCATCCCACGGTTGAGATGATAAAACCGAATAGTACAGGTTTGATCAATCCCATGAAGACGTCTTCAAAGACCAGCGACTGCCAGGCTTTGCTCCAGTATTCGTGAGAGTCGAGACCGAGCAGGATGGTGGAGACGAACGAGCCGCCAGTCAAGCCCACCAGGTCCGAGATGATACTCAGAAAGAAAAGCATGAAAACCGTGGATACGATCCGGGGCGTGACCAGCTTTTTCATCGGATCGGTGCCCAGCGCCCGCATGGCGTCGATCTGTTCGGTCACGACCATGGAGCCGAGTTCGCTGGCCATACCGGAAGCGTTTCGCCCAGCCACCATCAGCCCGGTCAGGACCGGGCCCAGTTCCCGCACCATCGAGAGCGCCACCAGTTGCCCGATCAGAGCGATTGATCCGAAGCGCTGCAGCGTATTCGCGCTCTGCACCGCCAGCACCGCGCCAGTGAAGAAGCCGGTCAGAATGACGATGGGCAGCGAGCCCACCCCGATCAGGTCGGCCTGCTGAACCATGTCGGCAAAATAAAACGGCTTGCGGAATAAATTGCCGAGCGATTGCGCCGCCAGAAAGGTGTAATCCTGAACCGCCTTAACTTTTTCCTTGGCGAAGTCGGTGGGCGAGGTCAGTTCCATGCGGTTCGTGGCCAGCACTAGGCGGACTGCGCCGCTGTGCTCAGCTTGACCGAATATAGCAGAGAAGGGCGGCCGCCATCATGCCCTCAGCCTTCAGATGCAGGCAGTTGCGTGGTCCGTGCCTCTCTGATCAATGCTTCGCTGGAAGCTACTGCTGCAGCAATATAGATACGGTTCCATCGGTCAGGTTGGTCACGGCGAGGTCGAGCTTTCCATCGCCATTGAAATCTGCGGCTGCAACTTGGTACGGGCCCTTCCCCACTGCATAAGGCGAACCGGCTGCCGGTGCGAAAGTCCCGTCGCCGTTCCCCAGCAGCAAGGTGACCGTGCCGTCCGCGTAATTTGCGACCGCGAGGTCCAGCTTCCCGTCGTTATTGAAATCCGCCGTCAGGATCGCGAGCGGCTGAGTTCCTACGGGGACTGTAGTTGGCGCCCCAAACGTTCCATCGCCATTCCCTAACAGGATCAGCACCGCGTTGCCAGCGGAATCCGTCACCGCAAGATCCAGCTTCCCATCACTGTTAAAGTCGGCGGTCACGATCGCGGACAGGCTATTCCCGACGGAAAGGAGCGAACCATTTGCCAGTTTGAAAGTCCCGTCGCCGTTACCCAGGGAGATGGTCACTCCCGAACCGGGCAAGGTGGTCGTCCCGCCGCTCGCCACAACCACATCCAGCTTTCCGTCTGCGTTGAAATCTCCCACCGCTGCAGCCATCGCGAAACCTCCGCCATAGATGAGGTTTCCGATCGAACTGAACGCCCCGTTTCCGTATCCGAGATCAATCGGAGACACTCCCGACAATTCGTTCGTCACCGCAACATCGAGGTTCCCATCCGCGTTGAAATCCGCCACATTGACTGCGGAAGTCGGGTCGCCAAGCGCTTTCGCGAAGCTTGCCGAGGACGGAACGAACGTCCCATCCCCATTCCCCAAGAGAATCACCGCGGAAATGTTATTGATCTCCCCAATCGCCAGTCCGAGATGACCCTGGTTGTTGAAGTCTCCCACAGCGATAGGCCCGACATGAGGTGAGGGGAAGTCGTCATAAGGCGGGCTCGGTACGCTTACTGGCGAAGCTGCCGTCGGCGCGAATGTGCCGTCGCCGTTTCCCTGGAAGATGTACATGCGGACATTCGCCGAGACCGCGAGGTCCGGCGTGCCATCCTCGTTGAAGTCGGCTGCGACGACGCCATATGCCTCGGGAGCCTGCAGCGGCGAGTTTGCCGCATTTGCGAAAGCAACCGTGGCTTGTGGCGCGCCGACTTGGAAGTAGACCACGTTCGACGGGCCACCGCCCGGCCTCGGATTCACCACCGTAACGGCGGACGTGCCCGCACTCGCAACCTTCGCTGCCGGAACAACCGCCGTCAAATGATCGCCGTTCACGAAAGTAGTCGCCAGCGGTACGCCGCTAAAATCAATCGTGGCGCCGGAGAGAAATCCCGTCCCGCTCACGCTGAGCGTGAAGTCCGCAGCGCCCGGCGATACGGCGGTCGGCACAAGCGGCTGATTCAGGAATGGGATCGGGTTGCCTGGGGCGTTCGTCGATTTGACTTGGATGCTGAGGAATCCATTGACCGCCGTCGCACCGGCCGCATCCGTTACCGCAGCCTCGAAGTACCAGGTTCCGCCGCCGGTGGGCGTTCCACTGAGGATCCCGCTGGCAGGATCGAGCCTCAGTCCGTCTGGAACTGATCCGCCCACCGCGTACCCGGTATCAATGGGACCGTTGTAGACGCTCCATTGAAACGGAGGAGTGCCACCGGTGAGCACAATGGTTTGACTGTACGGCGTGCCCATGGATCCGTCCGTCAGGTTTTGAAATGGAATCTGCAGGGGTGGGTTGACAGTAATTTGCAGCGAAGCGCTCTTCGTCGCATCCGCTTGAGATGTGGCGGTGACTGTGGCCTGTTGCGCACTGGTGAGATTGGTCGTTGGTGGTGTGTAGGTGACGGATGGCCCGGTCGAATTACTCAGCGAACCGGCGCCGGTCAGCGTCCACGTGACAGTTCCCCCGGAAGGTTCATTCATTACGATGGCTTGTATCGTGACCGTCTGGCCCTGATCGATGACTGTTGCGGAGGAGGGAGAGAGACTCACCAAAATCGCCGGCGGCGTACTCGAACTCGAGCAACCGGCCATAAACGCCGCTATCAAGACGACGAACAGAGTCGGAGCGCAAGAGTAAATTCGACACATTGCAGCACCACCAATTCTTTTTTTCGGAGAGAGGTATCCAGACTCGGCCACGTGCCGTGTTGCAAGCGCATGAACGGACAGCGGCAGACTGCACGCGTCGGCTGCTCAGCCTTCACGGTTTTCGATGATGCAGCAATCCGCGGCAGAAAAACGGTCAATTTTGCACACGGGCTCAGATGGTTAAGCAGCCTACAAGCCGTGCTTCTATCCGCGGCCCTTTTTCCGGATCTCGATGTTCAGGCGGCGGATTTTCTGGTTGAGCGTGGAGAGCGGCACGTGGAAGCGCTCGGCGGCTTCGGTCTGATTCCAGTTGCAGCGCTCCAGCATGTCGGTGATGACGCGGCGCTCCACTTCCTCCACAATCTCAAACAACGATGCATCCGAGGGTGCGTCGTGCATGGAGAAAGACGAGCCGCGACCCAGCATGGAATCGGGTAGCAGGTCGGAAGTGATCTCCGGCCCGGAAGAGAGAACTACTGCCCGCTCGACTACGTTCTCCAGTTCGCGCACATTCCCTGGCCACGAGTAGGCCATCAGCGGACGCAGCGCCTCGGGAGGCACGCGGGGAACGGTCCGGCTATTCTCTTCGGCATACTTCTTCAGGAAGAATTCGACCAGCAGCGGGATGTCTTCCTTGCGCTGGCGCAGCGGCGGCAATTCGATGGTGATGACGTTCAGGCGGTAGAACAAGTCTTCGCGGAAGCGGTTCTCGCGCACCATCTGCCGCAGGTCGACGTTGGTGGCAGCGATGATGCGGACGTCGACCTGAATTTCCTGCACGCCGCCAAGGTGCATAAAACGCCGGTCCTGCAAGACGCGCAGAATTTTCGCCTGGGTCTCCAAACCCATGGTGGCGATTTCGTCGAGAAACAGCGTGCCCTTGTCGGCCATCTCGAACAGGCCCTTTTTCGAGGCGATGGCGCTGGTGAACGCGCCCTTCACGTGGCCGAAGAGCGTTGACTCGAGCAAATCCGCGGGCATGGAACCGGTGTTGACAGGAACGAACGGCCTGTCTCGACGGGGCGAGTTGAGGTGAATCGCCTTGGCGATGACTTCTTTACCCGTTCCGCTTTCGCCCTGCAACAGCACCGTGGAGCGGCTGTTGGCGACCTGCGCGACGAGGTCGAAAATCTTCAGCATCGGCTCGCTTTTGCCGACGATGTTTTCGAAGTTGTAGCGCTGCTTGAGCGCGCGCTTGAGCTGGACGTTTTCTTCTTCCGCCCGCCGCCATCCCACCGCGGCGCGAACGTCGGCCAGCAACTTCTCGTTGTCCCAGGGCTTTTGAACGAAGTTGGCCGCGCCCGACTGCATGGCACGCACGGCGTTTTCCACCGTGCCGTAGGCCGTAATCATGATGACGGGCAGGCGCGTATCATGCGCACGGATTTCGGAGAGAATCTCCATCCCGTTGCGGCCGGGCAGAGTCAGGTCGAGCAAGATCAGATCGAACGGCCGGTCCGCCATCTGCGCGATGCCGGCTTCGCCGCTGACCGCGGTCTCAACCTCGAAGCCTTCCATCTCGAGCAGAGTCTGCAGCGATTCGCGAATCTCGGCTTCGTCATCGATGATCAGCACCGCGCCCGAGGGCGAGTGGCCGTGGAGAGGGCCGTGCTGCGCGATGACGGCTGCTTCAGACATGTACTGCCTTCCTGCTCAGCGGGAAATCGAGGGCAAACGTCGTTCCGGAGCCAGGATTGCTCTCCACTCGAATCTTGCCGGCATGTTCCTGGATGATGCCGTAGGTCACCGAGAGGCCCAGACCCGTGCCCCGGGCCTGACCTTCTTTCGCCGCGTGCTTGGTGGTGAAGAACGGATCATAGATTCGCTGGATATGTTCGGGCGCAATGCCGGAGCCGGTGTCGGAGACGCGGACGCTTACCATCTCGCCGTTGGTCGTGCTGACATTCAACGTGCCGCCGCCGGGCATGGCGTCCTTCGCATTCAAGAATAGATTCAGAAAGACCTGCTGCAGTTTGCCGGGATTTCCCAGGATCCGCGAAATGTGCGGCGTCAGGTCCGACTGCACCTGGATGCGCGAGGTCTTGAACTGGTGTTCCAGCAGCGTGAGCGTTTCTTTGATGACCTCATTCACGTCGACGTCGGCCAACTCCGTCGCGCTGGTGCGCGAGAAGTTCAGCAGGTTGTTCACGATTTCCGAGGCGCGGAACGTTTGCCGCGTGATCTTTTCCAGCAGGCTGTATTTCGGCTGATCGTTTTGCAGTTGCTTGGCGAGCATCTGCGTGTACGAGGAGATCACCGCCAGCGGCGTGTTGACTTCATGCGCCACACCCGCGGCCAGCAAGCCGATGGAAGAAAGCTTGTCGGCCTGCGAAAGCTGGGCTTCCAGATCGACGCGCTCGGTGATGTCGTCCATGATCACCAGCCGCCCGACGACTTCGAACTTGCGCGTCACCAGCGGCGCAATGGCCACGTTGACGGTTCGCGTCTCCCCGGCAGGGGTCTGCAAACGGAATTTGTACAGATTGTTGATGCCGGCATTCTGCCGCACGCGGTAGAACTCTTCCACGAACTCGGCGGGGAAGATGCTGCGCAGCGACTGGGTCAGCGTCTGCCAGCGGGGCACCGCGTACATGACTTCCATCTGCGAATTCCAGCTCTCGATACGGTCTTCCATGTCGAGCGCCATGATGCCGACATTGATGGATTCGACGATGTTCTCGTTGAAGTCCTTCAGGCGCTCGTACTCGGACATCTTCTGCTGCAGCGAGGCGTAGAGCCGGCCATTCTGAATGGCGATGCCCAGGTATCCGCCCAGCGTTTCGAGCAGCTCGATATCCTCGCTGGAGAGGAAATCGCCGTTGGTGGTCTTGCCGAGACCGAGCACGGCTACGGTTTTCTGTTGCGCGCTGCAGGGAATGTAGTAGTTCAGATCGAGCCTGGCGATCGCTTCCTGCGAGAGAGCACTCTCCCGCGGCACCTGATGCGTGTTGTCGAAGAACAGGTGACCACCTGCGGCCGGCCGTGGCTCACGCAGGAAACTCAGATCGAGTTTTCCCGGTGGATTTACGTTGACCGATTTGGAGAGGAAAAACTGTTCATCCTCGCTCGACAGGAAGATCGCGATGCGATCCACAGAGAGCGTCCGGCTCAACCGGTCCACCACTGACGAGAGCAGCCGGTTCAAATCCGTCTCCGAGCTGAGCTCGCGGCCGAATTCGATCAGTGTGCGGCGGTAGTCGTATACCGTGCGGTAGAACAGATGGTCGACGCGCTCCTGAATCCATTTGCGGACGGGATCGAACAGAAGGGCTGTGACCACGATGGCGACAATTAACCCAATCGGGCCGGTGCCGGGCTTCTGCGAGTGCACCAGTTCGGCCACGCCCGCGACCAGGGCAAAATACATTCCCACCACCGCCGCGGCCGCCAGCGCGTACACCACGACGCGCTTCGAGATCAGGTCCACGTCCATCAGGCGGTAGCGGAAGATGGCATATCCGAAGGTGAGCGGGAGCAGCCCCAACGACAGCACAGAGAGCTGCATGACCGGGCCCGGCATGATGCCGAACAGGTACGGGATGACGTAGAACAGAGTATAGGGAACGATGGCTAGAATGGTCCCGCGCGTCACCCACTTCAATTGCTGGCGCAGAATCGTGGTCGTGGCCCGGCGATAGCTGTACCACAGAACTGACGCTGCGGCGATGAACAGGACCGCGCCGTAAGCAAATTCCTGGCGGTCCATGTTCCAGCGCAATTGTCCGCTGGCCTCGGCCAGACGCAACGCGACGATATGGCGGGCCAGCAGCGCCGCTCCCGGCACGTAGGCCAGGAACAGAAGCCGCGGATGCTGCTTCACAAACTCGCGCTTCTCCGGGAACGTCAGTACAAAGTGCAGGAACAACGCCGGCTGCAACACCCACGCGACGATGTTGCTCCAGTAGATGATCCAGTCAAAGTCGTTCAGCTTCCCTGTGTATTTGAACGAATAGGCGATAAACGAGACCAGGCAGAAGATATAGAAATGCATGGACCCGGGAGCGGTCCAGCGCCGCAGCAGGACGTACAAGCCGATTCCGAGGTAAATCAGCGCGATCAGTCGCAGCCAGACGTAGAGCACGCGGTTGGCCGGAACCAGGATGACGCTGGAATCGAGCGGAACCGACTGGCGGATCAGCGAATACGTTGCTTTGGAGTAAACCCCTGTCCCGAAAAGCTGGCGTACCAGTTTCGAGGTGTTCTCGACGGCGTAGCCATTGACTGAGACCAACTGATCGCCCGCCTTGATGCCCGATTTTGCCCCCGGCCCGGTAGGATCTACGCGGTCGGCGACCAGGTGGCCGTTATGCTCGACCCACCACACTCCGTCGTCGGGAACAGAGTACGAGCGCTCTTTTTGGACGTTGAAGCCGGCGAAAACTACGGCAGCTACGGTCAGCACAAACAGCAGAACCGCTACAAAGCGAACTTGGCTCTCTCGATTCATGAGCGGCTGTGCCGAACGCAGAGTCGGGGGGACGATCTCTCGCTGTTTTTCTATGAGCAAGTTCGCTGCCATGAGGATTCCCAGGATGGTACAGCTAAGTGCCGCAGATCAAGGCACTTCCGAAATTATAGATGTACTTTACGATGCGGATTACGTTTTTTTGGATGTTTCTGTGGGATTCGGTATCTATTTGCCTTTGCGATACTTGAGCTTACGAGCAGCGGGATTTACTTCCTGCGGTGGATGTGATGATCAAGAACTGCTGGGGGCAACGTAAAACCCTCGTCATCCTGAGGGACGCGAAGGACCCATGTAGTCGCTCGCAACACTAGCGCCGCCAGCAAGTACGCAGGTCCTTGGCTCAGCTCAGGATGACAAAGATGACAGCTCGGGATATAGGGCGTTATCCGGCCTTGCGTTTTTCGTCGGGTGGAGCGAGCGTCAGCGTCTCGTCGTCCCACTCGAATGAGAGAGTGCGGGCTGTGGTTTCGACCGGTTCTAGTTCAGGAATCTCTTCAGCCACAGCGGCGCCCAGTTCAGCAAATTTCCGCGCGGACACGAGAACGCGATTCTCCAGCGATCCGACCGCTTTGTTGTAGGACTCGACGGCGCGATCTAATCCCGTGCCCACGGCGGCGATATGACCGCCCAGATTGCGCAGCCGTTCATGCAATTCTTTTCCTAAGGCGCTGATTTGTTGCGCGTTGCGGGCCAGCTTCTCCTGATTCCATCCGTAAGCCACAGCCTTCAGCAGCGCAATCAGAGTGGTCGGCGATGCGGGGATGACCTTGTTCAGAACGCCATGCTCGATGAGGCCGGTATCTTGTTCCAACGCGGCGCTGAAGAAGGTCTCTCCGGGAAGGAACATCACCACAAATTCGGGCGTGGCCTCGAACTGCTCCCAATATTTCTTGCCGCTCAGCGTGTTGATGTGGTCGCGCACTTGCCGGGCATGATTCGCCAGCGCGACCCGGCGCGCGTCTTCATCGGTAGTCTCGAACGCGTCGAGAAAGGCCTGCAGCGGGGTTTTCGCATCGACGACCACGCTTTTGCCGCCGGGAAGATTCACCACGAGATCCGGCCGCAGGCGGCCGTTTTCGCCGGTGATAGTTTCCTGTTCGGCGAAGTCGCAATACGGCAACATGCCCGCAATTTCGACCACGCGCCGCAACTGAATCTCGCCCCAGCGTCCGCGGACATTGGGCGTGCGCAGCGCGCGCACCAGGTTTCCGGTTTCGGATTGCAGTTCTTTTTGCGTGGTGATCAGGGATTGAACCTGAGCTTTAAGGTCTCCGTAGGCAGATCCGCGCGCAACCTCCATCTGCTGAATCTGCTCGTCCACTTTGGAGAGCGACTCCCGCACGGGCGCAACCAGATCGGCGACGGCCTTCTGCCGGGCTTCGAGATCGCCCTGGGCCTCGCTCTGGAATCGCTTTAATTGTTCGTGCGCCAGCTGGATGAAAGACGAGTTGTTGCTCTTCAGGGCGTCGGCCGCCAGCGCTTTGAAGGCATTCTGCAGTTCTTCGCCGGCCCGGCTCAATAATTCAATCTTTTCGGTGCTGGTCTTTCGTTCCGAATCGAGGGCGGATTCGAGCCGCGCCCGGCTCTCCACCAGTTCCCGCTGATCGGCCAAAAGCCGCGCCAGATCAGCCTTTGCGCCCGCTAATTCATTCTGTGTCAATGACAACCGGGCTTCGATCGCGGCGCCGCGCGAACGCAGTAACAGCCAAGCAACCAAAGCTCCAAACAACAGGCCAATGGCCCCACTGATCCCTAGTTCCATAGACGCAGGTAACTACTTTGTCCCTTTGTAGAACTCTAGCGTAGCACCAGCAGCAAGTTTGAGCCGGTACCAACTTGAGGCTTGAAAAGCTCAAGCAAATCGATCCCTCCCAGGATCAGCGGCAGGCCAAACAAGATGCACAGAGCCCCAAGACTAGTTTTGGCGTTTCTGCTGGGAACGGGCGTTGCGACCGTGAGGCCGGCGGTTCGGCTGGTTGCCCAGCAGAGTCAGAGAGCGACCCTGCAGCCGGTCGCTGCGAAGTCTCCGGACATTCCTTTTCCAGACTTGGAATCTGGTGCCGAGCAGCAGTTGTTGCAGCT
>Ga0075017_100003139_pt1 | contig 10389 bp, 11 predicted proteins | sample AleBraG_ABR_2012_FD_71475 | JGI IMG/M metagenome (GOLD analysis project Ga0075017, IMG submission 71475) | Freshwater sediment microbial communities in response to fracking from Pennsylvania, USA - Alex Branch Run_MetaG_ABR_2012 | ecosystem: Environmental > Aquatic > Freshwater > Creek >... | reverse complement strand
ACGTTCGTAGAGCTGCGCGGCCATCTCGACGCCATCGCCGCCGATCCGTCGGTCGGGTGCGTGGTGCTCCAAGGTGCCGGGCGGTCGTTCTGCGCCGGCCACGACCTGAATGTCATCGCCACCGGTGAGCCTGCGCCGGACAGGCACTTCGAACCGGAGACGGTCGATGCGCTTGAGGACCTGCCCCAGCCGACCATCGCCCGGCTCCATGGCCACTGTTTTACCGGCGGCCTCGAGCTGGCCCTGGCCTGCGACTTCCTGATCGCCGCGCAGTCGACGAAGCTCGGCGACACGCACGGCCAGTGGGGCCTGGCCCCGATCTGGGGTATGTCGGTCCGTCTGCCTGAGAGGGTGGGCCGCTCGATGGCCAAGCGACTGATGTTCACCAGTCAGCGGGTGAGTGGCACCGAGGCACTGTCGATGGGCCTGGTCGACGAGTGCGTGCCCGATGACCGGCTGGACCAGGCGGTCACCCACCTGGCCGCCGGCATTCTGGCCAACTCGTGGGGTACCAACCGGATCGACAAGCGGCTCCTCACCGACCGGGGTGAGCGGACGCGCGCCGCGGCGCTGGTCTATGAGCGGAACATGCCGTACGGGATGCCCGAAGATGCCGCTGAACGGATGGGCAGTGCTTACCGCTGAGCAAGCTCGTCCCTTCTCCTCACAGCTCCGAGATGACGCGACTCGGGCTCGGCTACCTGGAGACGATTACCGACGAGCCGTGGCCGAACAGGCCCTGGTTGGCCGTGATGCCGACCGTGGCCCCTTTGACTTGGCGGCCGGTGGCCTGGCCGCGCAGCTGCCAAACCAACTCGCACACCTGGGCGATGGCCTGGGCCGGAATGGCCTCGCCGAAGCATGACAGGCCACCGGACGCATTGACCGGGACCCGGCCGCCCAACGTGGTGTCGCCGTCGCGGAGCAACTTCTCGGCCTCGCCCTGCTTGCACAGGCCGATATCTTCATACCAGTCGAGCTCGAGGGCGGAGGAGAGATCGTAGACCTCGGCCAGGCTGATGTCTTCGGGACCGATTCCGGCCTCTTCGTAGGCGGCCAGGGCCACCGACTCCTTGAATGTCGGACCCACGGTGGCGACGGCGGCCGACGAGTCGGTCGAGAAATTGGGCATCTCGATGATGATCTGGGGGAACCGGGGGGTGACCGTCGATACGGCGTCGATGGTGACCAGATCCTGGGTTCCGTGCTTCTTGGCGAACTCCATGGAGCAGAGCACCAGAGCAGCCCCGCCGTCCGATGTGGCGCAGATCTCAAGAAGGCGCAGAGGGTCGGCGACCATGGGGGAGGCGAGCACCTCCTCCACCGTCACCTCCTTCTTGTATCGGGCATACGGGTTCTCGAGTCCGTGCCTGGCGTTCTTCACCTTGACGGTGGCGAAGTCGGCCTCGGTGGCCCCGAACAGCTCGATCCGGCGGCGGGCGTAAAGGGCGAAGTAGGTGGGGTTGGTGGCGCCCATGAGGTGGAAGCGCAGCCAGTCCGGGTCGTCCTTGCGGTCGCCGCCGACTGGCTTGAAGAAGCCCTTCGGGGTGGTGTCGGCACCGACCACCAGAGCGACATCGCACAGTCCGGCCAAGATCTGGGCCCGGGCGTTGTTGATGGCCTGGGCACCCGAGGCGCAGGCGGCATAAGCCGAGGAGACCCGGGCACCGGTCCAGCCCAAGGCCTGGGCGAACGTGGCGCCGGCAATGAATCCGGGGTACCCGTTGCGGATGGTATCGGCCCCGGCCACGTACTGGATGTCCGTCCAGTCGACGCCCGATTCCTTCAGGGCATCGCCGGCGGCGGCCAGGCCGTACTCGATGAAGTTTCGGCCCCACTTGCCCCAGGGGTGCATGCCGGCACCGAGGACGGCGACACTCTTTTCGTTTGCCATGGTCAGGCCTCTTGTCTGATCGTTGTGCCTGTCGCGGCCATAGGACGCCACTTCCAGACCATGTACTCGTGCTCATCGTCCGCGTACAGCGTGTCGAGCACCAGTTCGACTTCGTCGCCGACGTTCAGGTCGTCGACACCTACGCCGGGGACGACCTGGCCCATCACCACCATCTGCTCAGCGGCCAGCGCCACGGCACAGATGGCGAACGGGACATAGGGGTCAGCGGCCACAAACGGCTCGGGTGGTTGGTAGCCGGCATTGGTATACGACCAGACCGTGCCTGTCCGGCTGAGGGGGATTTCGACGAACTCATTCCCCTGGCAGTGGGGGTTCCGGCAGAAGTAGGTCTCCCTTGGGAATGCGACATTGGCGCAACTGGTGCATCTTGAGCCGAGCAGGGCGGGGGCATGCTCGTCCATGGTGAACCAGCCGTCGATGGCGGGTACCCGGGTCTTGGTGGTCATGGGCGAATCCTAACGGACCGTCAGAAACCGAGACAGGTGACGCTCCAGCCGTCCCGGTCAACGGTCACGCGGTGGCCGACGTGATTCCAGATGCCGCTATGGCGAAGCCCTTTCCCGACGCGGTGCATGTCATGCCGGTCTGGCGCGAGACGCAGGTGTAGGTGCCGTTGGAGGTTGACGTGCCATAGGCGAGGACGCCGGTGTTCAAGCCGGCGTTGGCTGCCCCTGCCGCGAGGGCCGGCGCGGCTATGGATGTACTCCAGTTGCGTCGTGGTGTCGAGATGGTGCGCAAATGCCGGTTCACGGTTGGCTCCGTTCGTGTTACACCGTCTGGGAGGACGAGCGGTTTCTGGCTCGAAGCATTCGGCGGGTTCGGCGTAACCTAGTCGTCGACGCTACGACGTGAGTGACCGAGGATCGTGTGGCGGCGCTGGTGGCACCCGATCAAGGGGCAGATCACTTGTCGCTGGGCTGCACCGCACCGGTCCGGGGCCGTGGTCACTCTCATCGCCGTCGGATTGCGCGTCATTCATTAGGTGCGCCACCGAGACCTCCCCTGGCCCGGGACGCCTCGATGCGGGCGGCGTCCCAACCGAGCAGATCGGCGAGCACCTCATCGGTGTGCTGGCCGACCGTGGGGGCGTGGGTCGGGACCGGCATCAGCTCGCCGATGAACTTGATGGGTGAGCCGAGCTGCTCGGCACCCAGCTGGTCCGCCGGGTACCACTCGAATCGATCTTGGAACTGAGGGTCCTGGGCGATGGTCTTCGGAGAGTTGACCGGGGCCACCGGAAAGTTCCTCTCCACCCCGAAGTCGATCCACTCGGTGAACGTCCGGGTCCGGAATATGTCGCGGAGTTCGGCCCGGAGCTCGAGGTTGCCCACTGCATGGTCGGCGAACTTGGAGCCCGGCCATTTCTCGAACAGGTCCATGCGATCGACCGCGTCGCAGAAGTTTCTCCACAACGACTGCTCCGACGCCATGAACAGGACGTAGCGTCCGTCAGCCGCCGCGTAGACTTGGTAGCGGACGCCGTGGATCATGCCGGCCGTGCCCGGGTCCCGACGTTCGTAGTTGTCCGACTTGTTGCCGGTCACCTCGGTTTCGGGTCGCTCGTAGGCCTTCCAAGTCTCGCTCCGGTACCAATCCATGGCCGCTGCAGCGTCGGACTGGGCGATCTCGAAGTACGAGCCTTCGCCGGTCAGCTTGGCCCGCAGAACGGCGGCCATGATACCGAGTGCACCGAACAGGGGCCCGGCGTGGATTCCCATCGAGGCATGCTCGGGCAGGTAGGAGAACCCGGCATCGTTGACCTGAGGGGTGACGATGCCGGCCCAGGTATCGAAGGCCACGCCATGGGCGGGCAGGTCCTTGTAAGGGCCGGTCATCCCATAACCGGAGATGGTGCAGAACACGAGGTCGGGCTTGATGGCTATCAGATCGCCGAACCCGACGCCCCGTTTGGCCAGCATTCCCGGGCGACCGGCTTCTACGACCACGTCGCAGGTCTGGGTAATCTCCTTGAAGGTCGAGACGTCCTCCTCGGCTCGGAGGTCCATGACGATGGACCGTTTGCCGCGGTTGAGATGGAGGTGCATGAGGGAGACTCCCTCGACGATGGGCCACGTCATCTCCCGGATGTAGTCGCCTGACGGAGGCTCGACTTTGATCACCTCGGCACCCAGGTCAATGAGGGGCATGGTGATAGCGGCCGGCCCGAGGGACGAGACCTCGAGGATGCGGATGCCGTGAAGGGGGGCGTCGGTGGGCATGGGATCTCCTGGAGTTGGGCGAGGGACGATGCGATCCCGGTGGGATGGGGATTTTAACTGACGGATCGTCAGAAATATACGGGTGAGCGCGCCGTGGATGGGCCGACTTGCCGTCGGATAGAGTGGGCGACCGCTTCGCTGACTGGTCGTCCGGGTTTCAAGGGCTCCTGATCCTGTCGGCGTTGCCGTTACCGGCGCTCGTAGCTCAACGGATTAGAGCATCTGACTACGGATCAGAAGGTTGCAGGTTCGAATCCTGCCGAGCGCACCAGGAAAGTCACAATCCTGACCTTCTCGGTTACGACAAAGCCACCCAGCGGTTCTCGCTGGCCAAGCGGGTCACGACCGACTGGAAGCAGTTCCAATCGGCGACCTCTGCTGGAGGGCCGGTGGGGCTGCGAACGGCACTCGGGCTCGTCCGAGGCGTTCGTTGTGAGTCTCAGGTGCTCCCCTTTTCGATCAGCGTTTACACGAGCAACGAGTCGGCTCGACCCGGCCACCCGCCAAGTTCTGATGCACCAAGCGGAATCCCTCCTCGTTCACGCCCCCAGGCGTCCCGGCGACGGTGTCAACGGTCATGGCGGAAGCTCCTCTCTCGAATGGACCTTGGACCCTGGCTGGCCCGCCAAGAGTTCCTCACACTTGTGACATGTCCAGCGGCAATCTCCGGACAGATCGCCTTACGACCCACCAATGTGGTCGTTGTCGAGCGCCGCGCTTTGCCAATCGGTCGTGACGATGAACGCCCAGGGATGCACATGAGCAACGAGAATGAAGGTTCAGACCCGTCTGTGCTCGCCGAGGGACATGGCGGGATGTCGTTTCTCGGTCTGATCGTCCATAATCTCAATACCCGCCGGATTCGGACCTTGCTCACCGCCTTCGCCGTTGCGGTCAGCGTGATGGCGGTCGTCACGCTTGGAGTGGTCACAGCAAGCCTGAAATCTTCGGCCGCCGAAGTGTTGTCCGCCGGGACGTCGGACTTCACTGTGGCTCAAAGAGGCTCCTCTGACGTGATCACCAGTGTCGTGACCGATCAACAGGTCTCACGGATCGCAGCCGCGCGAGGTGTTCGGAGCGCGGTGGGCGTTCTAATCTCGACGGTCCGCGTTGACGCCGACCATCCCCTCTTCCTGGAAATCGGGATCGCGCCTGCTGCACTGAACCCGTTCGGTGTTCGAATCCTCGCTGGTAGGGCCTACGGGGCGACGGCACCCCGGGAAGTCATGATCGGATGGCAGGCCGCACAAGATCTGCACAAGCGTGTCGGGGACGCGATCATTCTCGACGGGACCTCCTACGACATCGTTGGTCTGTATTCGACGAATCAGGTATTTGCCGATACCGCCGCAATGTTCCCACTCGTCACGTTGCAGGCAATGGAGCGCAAGCCCGGAACCGTGACGCTTGCAGTCGTCAAAGTCACGCCCGGCACAGGTATCCCACGAGTTCGAGATTCCATCGAGCAGGCGAACCCGAATCTGGCAACGGTTCGTCAGGCCAGCGAGTTCGGACGAGTTGACCGGAACCTGCAATTCCTAGATGCCGCCCACACGGGTGCGCTCATCATCGCCCTAGTGATCGGAGTCATCATCGTGATGAACACCATGCTGCTCTCATTCGTCGAACGCATGCGTGAATTCGGACTGCTGAGAGCCGTCGGCTGGTCTCGACGCAGACTGCTCGCAATGGTCTTCGGTGAAGCAATTGGGATCAGCCTTCTCGGAGCGGGCCTCGGCGTGGGTCTTGCCTTCGCTCTGATGACTGCCCTCGAATCCTTCTCGTCACTACGCGGGATATTCCACGCACAGTTGACCTCCGAAGTATTTGCAACGGCCCTGTACTCAGCCGTTGCAATCGGCGTGCTTGCCGCCCTCTATCCTTCTGCCCGGGCTGCGCTGCTCCAGCCCGGCGTTGCGCTACGCCGTGAATAGGAGTGAGATGCTTCGTGCCGGTGAAGCGGAGCTCGACCAATCCTCAGTTGGTTCGGTACCTCCCGGGGATCAACTCGTCCTCGAAGTCGCAGATGTTGATGTGGAGTACGGGTGTGTTCGCGCCCTCGCTGGGGTGTCGTTGAAGATTGTCCAAGGGGAGTGGCTCGCAATCACCGGGCCTTCAGGTTCCGGCAAGTCAACACTCCTCCAGCTCTTTGCCGCCCTAGATCAACCCACCCGGGGCGTGGTGACGTTCCGAGGCAAGAGTCTCAACAGCGACGTAAACCTTGCCAAGTACCGCCGGAATCAGATCGGGCTCGTATTTCAGCTGCACAATCTCCTGCCCCATCTCGACGCCGTCAGCAACGTGGAGATTGCGATGTTCGGCAATCATCTAGGTAGACGGGCTCGCAGAGCACGTGCGCTTGAGCTCCTCGCTTCAGTCGATGTTGTTGATCAGGCGGCGCGGAAGCCACCAGAGTTGTCAGGAGGCGAGCGTCAGCGTGTCGCCATCGCTCGAGCTTTGGCCAATTCTCCGGCAGTTCTGCTCGCAGACGAGCCGACGGGAAGTTTGGATCCGGCAAGCGTTGACAGGGTGATGGAAACCTTCACGCGCCTGCACAGAGAGGAAGGATCCACGATTGTGATGGTCACCCATGACAGCGCCGTCGCTCAGAGGGCGGATCGAACGATTCTCATCGAGAGTGGTTCGATCGTTGGCCAAGGGAACGGTGCAATACAGATGAGCCGGTCACCGCTGTGACTCTGGTCAGGTAAGCATCGACCAGACGATGCCCAGGCCTGCCACCACGGTGAGTACCGAAGGCACCAGACCCAAGGCGAACCGGCCACCGAAGCGGCCGCCGCCTGCGATGAAGGCAACGACGCACTTCACCATTGAGTTCGCCACGAGGGCGACGCCGACCGCGGCGAGGGCGGCAGCCATGCCGACGACACCGCGGCTGAACTGGGTTGCTGCTGACAGCGCACCTGCATGGGCGTCGGCCAGTCCGGCCGCCCCGGAGGCGAACACGGCTCCTTTCGGGCCGAGGACCGCTGCACCCCAACGGCCCACCAGCAGTGCCGCAGTTAGCACGGTAGCGAGGATGAGCGCGGGCACTAGGGCGAAGGCGCGGCCGCCGACGACAGGGTCTGCGTCGACCGGCGATGGCCTCGTGTCGTCAGAGTTCGCCTCCGGCGCATTCACAGGAGGCAAGTGGCGGTAGGTGAGGACGGCCACGAGGCAGAGGACGGCCGCTCCCAGGACCAGGGGCAAGGCAAGACGCAGAGCCACCGCGGGGCTCACTACAGCGACGATGACGGCGAGCTGCGCATAGGTGGCCACGCTGGCGATCTGGGCACCGGCGACCGCCGGGGCGAACCGGTCAGGCATACGGCTGAGCCGTCCCATCGACGCCGTCGTAGCCGTGGCTGACACGAAGCCGCTGGCCAGTCCGGTCGCCATGAGGCCGCGGCGGGGCCCGAGAGCCCGGACGGCCACATAGCCGGCCCATGAGATCCCGGTGAGGGTGACGACGATCAGCCAGATGTGCGACAGGTTGAGTGCGCCATAGGGCCCGACGTCCCGGTCGGGCAGCATCGGAAGGATGACGAAGGCAACCACGAGGAACTTAATGGCGTCGTCGATCTCGACATCGGTCACGATGTCCCGGGCGAAGGCGTGAATCCTGGCCTTGCTGGTCAGAAGGACCAGGACGGCTATGGCCACGACGGCCGCCAGCCGGGCGTCCGTCACGCATAGAGCGCCGAGTAGGAACACGGCTAGTGCGGTGACCTCGGTGGTGGTCCCCGGGTCCTCGTTGTTGGTGCGTTGGTACCCGGCAATGATCAGCGCGCCGACCGCTATGGTGCCGGCGACGACGGCCCAGGCCCCAAGCAGCGCGGTCAGCGTCCCGACAGCGGCCAGCAGCGCGAAGGTCCGCGATCCCAACGCCTGGCGGGGACCGCCCCTATGACTTCGCTCGCGCTCGATCCCGATGAGCAGGCCGACGGCGATCGAGTAGACAAAGGCGAGCCAGTGCGACGTTGTCACGAGTATCGCCCATGGAGGCGCAGGCAGGGCAGCGGTGGAGCCGTGACCGTCAGTGCCCCATCGCCAGCACCACTTCGCAACCCGCCTCCGTCACGAGCCTCCAGCCAATGGGCCTGGCCGAGGCGACTTGGCGAATCAAGTAGCTGGGACGGAGCCAAGTTTTCGGTGGCCATCAGCCGCTCCTGGCAAGAAATCGCCGCCAGCGTACGAACGGCAACAGGCAGACCACGACCAGTAGGACCACTTGGACGGCTACGGACAACGGGGAGCCGAACACGTGGTCGATCACAGCGCCGAACTGCCTGTCAGCCAACGTCGCCAGGCTCACGTAGATCGAATAGCTCACCAGGCGGCCGAAGAAGAAAGCCCAGGTGAGCAGCCCGAGGGGTAGATCGAGGAGACCTGCGGCGATGAAGAGCTGGGCCGAGGGAAGAGGCGAAATCACAAAGATGCCGAACAGGGCCATCGCCCCGATACGCTTCCGTTCGATCAGGGCGCGAGCATCCTCCAAATTGTCCTGAAGTCTGGCGGGCAACTGCCCCTTGAAGTGTCTCGCCATTCGGGCCAGCAGGTAACGACCTGCCATCGCCGCGACCGCTCCCAGGACAACAAGAGCCACCGGGTTCAGATGCCAGTGGAGCCGCGTGAACACCAGCACTGCCCAGGTGGGTGGTCCAAAGGCCGGGAGCAGATTGATCCCGAAGATGATTGCCGTGACAGCTAGGTACGCCACAGCCACCGCGCAGAAGTGCGCCAAACGCCAGTGGGCTCAACGGCGGCGCGACGTGTACCCAAAGGCTGGCCCGGTGGGACAACTCCACTCGGAGCAAGGAGACCGCCTGACAGTCGAAACGCCGGGTGGTCGTTTGCCCGTTGGATCATTTCAAGGTCAAGACCCAGTTGGGTCATTTCAAGGTCAAGACGTGGTACACAACGAATGCGGGCCACACTACGGACTTCATGAAGGCCAAGAGCACGAGCCAGAAGGTTCCGGAGTGCGTGTGGAGGTAATAGCAGAGCGCTCCTATGAATCCAAGGATCCAGATCCCTCCCACGCCACCCTTTGATGCGGCGCTGGTTCCCGCACGTTGTTTGGTCCCAGTCGCGTCATCCATCAGACTCCCCTTTCAGCCCCCACCAGAGCGACAATGGCACCGAGGGTTTTGAAGCGCCAGGGTCGAACGTCACAGGCTCTGATCTTGACCCGGCAAGATCAGAGCCTGCGTTGGCGAATGCCGAACGAATCACGGAGGTAGCAGTAGTCATCGCTCGGCGGTGATGATCGAACGTTGCTGACCAGCACGCCGTCGGGGGCGGTCCGACGCGATCGCGGACCACAAGCCGATGACGGTGATTCAGGACGATCGGCCTACTCGGGCGTCGTCGGGGGTGTCGCCACCGGCTGAATACTGACCCCTTATCACCGGGCGGATTCGTGTGATCGTCGCAACACCAACCTGAGGGAGGGTCTTGCGATGGGAAGACGTGGCCGTAAGCGGAGATTGGACGTAGAAAGCGAATACTGGCGGTTACTGTCCGCCGGCATGGGCACCGTGGAGGCTTGCAGAGAGATCGGCATAGGCCGGAAGACCGGATTTCGATGGCGCCGTGAGAACGGAGGACTCGCTCCCTCGCTAATCAGCGAAGAGGAACATTCTGGACGCTATCTCTCGCACTTTGAACGGCAGCGGATCGCAGCGCTCGCTGAGCGTGACCATGGAGTGCGGGAGATTGCCCGGCGATTGGAGCGATCGCCATCGACCATTTCTCGGGAATTGCGCCGGAATCAATCAGGTCACGATCGAGGAGGCTATGACGGAGATCTGGCTCATGCCCGATCACGTGAGCGGGCGAAGCGCCCACGACAATCCAGGCTCGCCAAGGATGCGATGCTGCGAGCCCTGGTTGCCGAGAAGCTTGAGCTCGAGTGGAGTCCAGAACAAATCTCGATTCATCTCCGATCTACCTACCCAGATCGATCGGAGTGGCACCTCTGCCCCGAGACCATCTACCAGGCTCTCTATCTACCGGGAAGAAGTGGTCTGACCAGGACTTTGGTTCGCCAACTCCGGACTGGTCGGCCCATGCGCAAGCGCCGACGCCAACCGGACCGCCGGAGGGTTCGATTTGCTGCAGCTGCCAGCATTGCATCGAGGCCTGAATGTGTCAGCAACCGCGACGTGCCCGGACACTGGGAAGGGGACCTCATCGTTGGGCGCAACAATCGGTCGGCTATCGGCACTCTGGTGGAGCGGCACAGTCGCTATA
>Ga0075017_100003138_pt1 | contig 10392 bp, 6 predicted proteins | sample AleBraG_ABR_2012_FD_71475 | JGI IMG/M metagenome (GOLD analysis project Ga0075017, IMG submission 71475) | Freshwater sediment microbial communities in response to fracking from Pennsylvania, USA - Alex Branch Run_MetaG_ABR_2012 | ecosystem: Environmental > Aquatic > Freshwater > Creek >... | reverse complement strand
TCGCGGAGGCGCACAACAACCTCGGCAATGCGCTCATGGAACTCGGGCAGGCCGAGGAGGCCATGGCGAGCTACCAGAGGGCGACCGCGATCCGGCCCGATTACGCCGAGGCATTCGGCCGGCTCGGCAACGCGCTGCGCGGGCTCGGCCGGCTCAAGGACGCGGCGGACAGCTGTCGCCGCGCGCTCGAGCTGCAGCCGAACTACGCCCCGGCGCACCGCTGGCTCGGTGATGCCCTGCTCCACCTTGGAACGCTGCCGGCGGCCGAGGCGAGCTACCGGCGCGCGCTCGAGCTCGCGCCCGCCGACGTCGAGTCGCACCTCGGTCTCGCCATTGCGTTGCGGCGGCAGGGCCGCACGGCCGAGGCGGAGCCGAGCTGCCTGCGCGCGCTCGAGCTCAGGGCCGACTCGGCGGATGCGCACCGCTTCCTCGGCGAGCTGCGGGCCGACCAGGGCCGCTTTGCCGAGGCGCAGGACTGCTTCCGGCGCGCCATCGCGATCAATCCCGACCTGTCCGAGGCCTGGGCCGCCATGGCCCGCTACCGCAAGATGGGAGCCGGCGACGCCGCGTGGCTCCAGACGGCGCAGCGACTGCTGGCCAAAGGCCTCCACCTCAACTACGAGATCGACCTGCGTTACTCGGTCGGGAAGTATTTCGACGACCTCGAGGACTACGGGCAGGCGTTCGAGAGCTTCCGGCTCGCCAACGAGCTCACGAAGCGTTACGGCATCCGCTACGACGGCGCGCTCATGCGGCGGCGCGTCTCGCGGATCACGACCTCCTACGGCCGCGACTGGCCGGGCGAGCTCAAGAGCGAAGCCGTGCGCTCGGAGCGGGCGGTGTTCATCGTCGGCATGCTGCGCTCCGGTACGACGCTCGCCGAGCAGATCCTCGCCTCGCACCCGGCGGCGTTCGGTGCCGGCGAGCTCTCGTTCTGGAGCATCGCGACGGCCACCTACGAGTCGTCGGCACTCGGCGGCAAGCGCACGGCGAGCGCGATCGGAGGCGTCGCGAACGAGTATCTCGGCGAGCTTAAGCGCATCTCGCCCGACGCCCTGCGCGTGGTCGACAAGATGCCGGGCAACTTCATGAACCTCGGCCTCATTAACGCGCTGCTGCCGAACGCCCGGATCATCCACATGCAGCGCCATCCGATCGACACCTGCCTGTCCAACTATTTCCAGAACCTGTCGCTCGTGCATTCCTACGCCATCGACCTCGAGGACCTCGCTGACTACTACGGCGAGTACCTGCGCGTGATGGCGCACTGGCGCTCCATCCTGCCCGCGGGCGCGATCCTCGACGTCCCGTACGAGGCGCTGGTCGCGGACCCCGAAGGCTGGAGCCGCCGGATGCTGGAGTTCATCGGCCTGCCCTGGGACCCGCGCTGCCTCGATTTCCACGAGCTCAGCCGCGACGTGAGCACGCTCAGCAACTGGCAGGTGCGGCAGAAAATCAGCACGTCCTCCGCCGGCCGCTGGCACAATTACGAGCCGTTCATCGGGCCGCTGCGGCGCCTTGTGTCGGCCGCCTGAGACGGCGGAAACTCCAGGACATCCATCGCTCTGCGGGCCCGGGGGCCGATACGTGACATGAAGCAGATTGCCGAAGCCGCCCGCTCGATCGACGTCGTGCTCGAGACCGACGTGCTCGTCGTCGGCAGCGGCCCGGGCGGCCTCGCCGCCGCGCTCGCGGCCGCGCGCGCCGGGGCCAAGACCGCGCTCATCGACCGCAACGGCTGCTTTGGCGGCAACATCACGCAGGTCGGCGTCGAGGGCTTCGCCTGGTACCGGCACGAGCACACGGTCGACTGCGAGGGGATCGGCATCGAGTTCGAGACGCGCGCCAAGGAAATGGGCGCCGCGATGCCCGAGCCGCAGTCGCTGAGCCACGCGCTCGACGCCGAGATGTTCAAGTGGGTGGCCGACGTGCTCGTCGCGGAGGCGGGCGTGACGCCGCTGCTGCATCGGCTCGGCGTCGCGCCGATCATGGAGCGCGGCGCGATTCGCGGCGTCATCACCGAGAGCAAGGCCGGCCGCGAGGCAATCCTCGCCCGGCGCGTCATCGACGCGACCGGCGATGCCGACATCGCGACGCGCGCCGGCGCGCCGGTGCGCAAGACGCCGAAGGAGAAGATGCTGGCGGCGTCCGTCATGTTCTCGATGTCCGGCGTCAACAAGCGGCGTTTCATCGAGGCCGTCAAGGCCGACCCGCAGACCTACGCCGACTGGTCCGGCAACGCCGAATGGGACTACGAGACGACCGGCAAGGAAGACCAGCTGTTCTCGCCGTTCCTGCGCAAGCCCTTCCAGAAGGCGCTCGAGGCCGGCATCATCCCGAAGCACCTGAGCACGATCGCGGGCACCTGGGGTACCGTGACCGACCAGGGCGACCTGACGTACCTGAACCTCGTGCACCTGCCCGAGATCGACGGCACCGATCCCAACGACCTCACGACCGGCGAGATGCGCGGCCGGCGCGAGGCGATCTACGCGCTCGAGGCGCTGCGCAGGTTCATGCCGGGCTGCGAGGACGCGAAGCTGCGCAACTTCGGCATGACGCTCGGCATCCGCGACACGCGCAAGATCGACGCACTCTACAACCTGACCGGCCAGGACGTGCGCGAGCAGGCGCGCTTCGACGACGCGATCGGCATCTTTCCCGAGTTCATCGACGGCTACGGCACGCTGATCCTGCCGACCACCGGCCGCTACTGGCACGTGCCGTATCGCGCGCTCGTGCCAAAGGGCGTGGGCCAGCTGATCGTGGCCGGGCGCTGCATCGGCGGTGACACCATGTCGCACGCCTCGGCCCGCAACATGATGTGCTGCGCCGTCAGCGGCCAGGGCGCGGGCGTGGCGGCCGCCGTGTCCCTCAAGCGCGACGAGCCCTTCGAGCGTCTCGACGTCAGCGCCGTGCAGCACGAGCTCGTGCGCCAGGGCGCGCGCATCCAGTGAGTCACGCCAGCACGGATGCCGGCGCCGACGACGGCCGCGGCAGCTCGCCGCTGCGCTGGCTCGCGCTCGCGCTCGCGGCCACCGCCATCTTCACGAGCTATTACGAGTCCGACGCGATCGGCCCGATCGCGGACCTCCTCGTGCGCCAGCGTGGCTTCACGCAGTCCCAGATCGGCGACCTCAATGCCGTCATCAGCCTGCCCAACATCCTGCTCGCGCTCGTCAACGGGATCCTGATCGATCGCTACGGGCCGGCCCGCATCACGATGTGGGCTGCCCTGATCGGCTTCACGGGCGCCGTGCTGACGGCGATCGGGACGCCGTACGCGCTCATGTGGATCGGCCGCTTCGTGTACGGCATCAGCGAGGGCGCGATCTTCATCTCGCTCGTCGCCGGCCTCGCGCAGTGGTTCTCGCGGCACGGCATCGCGCTCGCCGTGTCGTTGTTCCTGAGCCTCGCGCGGGTCGGGTCCTTCTCGCTCGACGTCTCGCCGACCTGGGCGAAACCGCTGTACGACGCGGGCTGGCAACGGCCGTTGTGGCTCGGCGCCGGGCTCACGGGCCTCGGCCTCGTCGCGGCGGTTGCGTTTCGCCTGCTCGACTTCAAGCGCGTGCCGCCGGCGGCCGCGCCGATCGCCGTGCACGAGCGGATCAAGTTTTCCGATCTGTGGAAGTTCGACCTGTCGTTCTGGTTCATCCTCGGACTGCACGTGCTCTATGCGGCCGTGTTCTTCCCGTTCCGCCAGACCTACGCGATCGAGTACTTCCAGCACGCCAAGCACCTGACGCTGCAGCAGGCCGGCAACGTCAACGCAGGCGTGTTCGCGGCGGCCGTCCTCGCGACCCCGTTCTTCGGCCTGCTCGCCGATGGCTTCGGGCACCGGGCGCTCATGCTCGTCATGGGGACGCTGCTCCTGCCCCTGACCTTCGTCGTGCTGGGCCTCACTGACCTGAATCCCTGGATCTCGACGGTCCTCATGGGCGTGAGCTGGTCGCTCGTGCCGGCGGTCATCTGGCCGTCGACGACCTTCATCGTCGAGCCGCGGCGCCTCGGCACCGCACTCGGCGTCATCACGCTGCTGCAGAACGTCGGCCTGTGGAGCTCGAACCGCTTCGCCGGCTGGCTGGCGGACAAGGCCGCTGCGGGTCCCGCGAATCCGGCCGGTTACACGACGATGCTGTGGTTCTTCTTCCTGCTGAGCCTGGTCGCCCTCTCATCGGTCGTGCTGCTGTGGCTGCGCGAGATCGGCCCGAAAGGCCACGGACTCGAGAAGGTGCAGCCGAAGCCCGGCGCGGCCGCGGCGCACTAGCCGACTGAAGGGTTGCGACCGCGTACGGGCGACCGCGCACGGGCGCGACGACGTATGGGCGCGGCGCAGGCCGCATACGGGCGACCTGGGCCGGCCCGAATTTCTTCACAGTCGCGGCCGCACGAGCTCAGCGAGCCAGTTCCTGAGCTCGGCGCGCCGCAGCATCGCGTCGCGCATCGCGGGGCCGAGCGCGTAGCGCTCGAGCCGTTCCTGATCGCCGGGATTTGCCTGCAGCGCCGTCGCGTCGGCGATGAAGGCCGCGAGCGCGGCTTCGTCCGCAAAGAGGCCCTCGGTGACGAGGCGCGAGCCGTAGCGTGCCGCCACTCCCGCAATGTCGAGGTAGTCGTATTCGGGGTGATACTGCACGGCCCAGACTTCCGCGGCGCCGCAGCTGAACGCGGCGGCCTGCAGCCCGTAGTCGTTGCGCGCGAGCACGGTGGCGCCGGCCGGCAGCTCCTCCACGTAATCGAGGTGCACGGTCGGTGCCTCGAACAGCTCGGGCTTGCCGGCGTACAGTGCGTGGCCGCGCCCCGCCTCGGTCAGCGCGATGCCGCGCGCGTAGCCGAACTCGCGGCCGCGCGGGTTGCGCGCGACGCGTCCGCCCGCGACCGTGACCGCGATCTGCAGCCCCCAGCAGCTGCCGAAGAGCGGCACGCCGGCCGAGAGCACCGCGCGCGTGAACTCGAGCTGGCGCTCGATGGCCGGGCCGCCGTCGTAGACGTTGAGCGCGGAGCCGGTGATGACCGCGCCGTCGAAGCTCTCGAGCCCCGCGCCGATCGGCAGGCGCGGCTCGGCGTCGGCCGGCCGGATGATCGTGCACTCGAGGTCGGGGTCGAGGCTCGCGAGCACGCGCGCATAGCCGGTCGCCGCGTCGTAGCCCTGCGCCGCGACCTGGCGCGCGCGCAGCGCCGCGACGTTCCCCTCGATGACGAGGATGCGCAGCCCGGCCACTGCCTCAGCCCGCCGGCGCCGGGTCCGCTGCCGCGAGGTCACCCGCGACCGCGGCGCGGAAGATGCGCTCGAGCGCCGCCGCATTGACCGGGATCGGGTTCCCGCCGGCCGACGGATCGATCGCGGCCTCGCGGCCGATGACGGCGGCATTGTGCGTGTCGACGCCGATGCCGGCGAGCGTGTGCGCGATGCCGAGCTCGCGGCGCAGCTCGAGGACCCACGCGAGCAGCGCGTCGAAGCTGCCGCCCGACAGGTCCAAGAGGCGCGCGATCGGGCGGCACTTCTGCTCGATGGCGGGGCGGTTGAAGCGCATGACGTACGGCAGGATCACGGCGTTCGTGAGGCCATGGTGCGTGTCGAACCACGACCCGACCGGATGGGCGATCGCGTGCACGGCGCCGAGGCCCTTCTGGAACGCGGTCGCGCCCATCGAGGCCACCGCGAGCATCTGTGCGCGTGCCTCGATGTCGCGGCCGTCCGCGCAGGCGCGCGGCAGGTAGCGGTGCACGAGCCGCATGCCCTCGAGCGCGATGCCGTCGGCGAGCGGGTGGAAGCCGGGCGCGCAGAAGGCCTCGAAGCAGTGCACGAACGCGTCCATGCCGGTCGCTGCCGTGATGTGCGCGGGCAAGCCGACCGTGAGCTCGGGATCGGAGATCACGATGCCGGGCATCATCCTGGGATGGAAGATGATCTTCTTCTGGTGCGTGGCCTCGTTGAGAATGACGCCCGCGCGCCCGACCTCGGAGCCGGTACCGGCCGTGGTCGGCACCGCGACCACCGGCGCGATGCCGGCCGGATCGGCGCGCGTCCACCAGTCGCCGACGTCCTCGAAGTCCCAGAGCGGGCGCGTCTGCCCCGACATGAACGCGATGACTTTCGCAGCGTCGATTCCAGAGCCGCCGCCGAAGGCCACGACGCTGTCGTGCCGGCCGGAGCGATAGGCCGCGAGTCCCGCCTCGACGTTGGCGGCGGTCGGGTTGCCCTTGACGTCGCTGAAGAGCGCGGCGCCATTGAGCGCGGCAACGGCCGCGCGAATCATCGCGTGGCCGGCGAGGCCGCGGTCCGTGACGAGCAGCGGCCGGCGCATGCCGAGCTCCGCGCACGCGGCCGGCAGCTCGGCGATGCGCCCGGGACCGGCCCAGACGCGCGTCGGGTAATTCCAGTTGGCCCTGAAGGGTGAGGTCATCGCTGCGCCTGCCCTCGTCAATCGCCGCGCGCTCAGCGCGCGAGCCTGAAATGGTACGACTTCGGCCGCGTCAGCTGCTCGAAGCCGACGCGCGAGAGCGTGCAGCCGCGGCCCGACTGCTTGACGCCGGTCCAGGCGAGCGCCGGGTCGAGGTAGTCGCAGCGGTTGAGGAACACCGTGCCAGTCTCGAGCGCGTCGCCGAGCTGCTCGGCGCGCGCCTGGTCGGCCGAGAAGATCGCCGCCGTGAGTCCGAACTCGCTGTCGTTCATCAGGCGCAGCGCCTCCTCGTCGTCCGCGACCTTCATGATGCCGACCGCCGGGCCGAAGGTCTCCTCGCGCATGATGCGCATCGAGTGGTCGACGTCGACGAGCACCTGCGGCGCCATGTAGGGCGTGGCGGGATCGTCGGCGGGGAATAGCTTCCGGTCGACGAGCTGGCGCGCGCCGGCGCGCACGGCGTCCTCGACCTGGGCGCGCACGGCCGCCGCCGCCGTGGTGCGCACGACCGGACCGAGCGTGGTCGCCGGATCCGTCGGGTTGCCAAGCCGGTAGCGCTGCGCGAGCTCCACGACGCCCGCGACGAAGGGCGCATACAGCGGCGCCGCGACGTAGATGCGCTTGATGCCGCAGCAGGACTGGCCCGCGTTGTAGAACGCGCCGTCGGTCAGCGAGTCGATCGCCTGCGCGAGGTCGGCATCGGCACGCACGTACGCGGGATCCTTGCCGCCGAGCTCGAGGCCGGCGCTCGCAAAGCCAGCGGCCTGCGCGCCGACGACCGCGTGGCCGCCCGCGACCGAGCCCGTGAAGCACACGGCCTGCACGCGCGCATCGCCGATCAGGCGCGCCGTGTCGGCGTGCGACAGGTGCAGGAACGCGAACACCCCGGGCGACAGGCCGGCCGCCGTGAACGCGGCCGCGAAGCGCTCCGCGCACAGCGGCGTCTGGTGCGAGTGCTTGAGCACGACGGCGTTGCCGGCGATCAGCGCCGGCAGGATCGCGTTGACGGCCGTCAGGTACGGATAGTTCCACGGCGCCACGACCGCCACGACGCCGAGCGGCACGCGCTTGACCTGGCGCGCGAAGCCCATCTTCGGCGCCGGCACGATCGGCGCAAGCGTCTCCTGCGCGATCCCGAGCATGTAGCGCGCGCGCTCCTCGAAGCCGCGGATCTCGCCGGGCGAGTGCGCGAGCGGCCGGCCCATCTGCCAGGTGATCTCCGCGGCCGTGGCCGCGCCCTGCGCGACGAAGGCATCGACCGCGCGGTTGAGCAGCGCGCAGCGCTGCTCGAGCGGCGTCGCGGCCCAGGCACGCTGCGCGGTCGCGGCGGCAGCGAGCGCACGCTCGATCGCGGCGCCATCGGCGAGCTCGCGCGTGACGTATACGCGTCCGTCGACGGGGCTCAGGGTCTGAAGTCGTTGGCTCATGGCTGGCTCAGATGATCTCGAAGTAGCGCGCGAGTTCCCAGTCGGTGATGGCCTTGCGGAACTCGCGCTCTTCCCACAGGCGCGTCGCGGCGAAATGCTCGACGAAGGCGTCGCCGAACAGTGCCCGCCCGGCCGCGGAGTCGAGCAGGCGCCCGGCCGCCTGCTGCAGCGACGAGGGCAGCTGCCGGGCCGGCGCGTGCTCGCGCTCGTAGGCGTTGCCGGCGATGGGCGCGTCGGGCTCGATGCGCTGCTCGATGCCCCACAGCCCCGAGCCGATCGCGGCCGAGAGCGCGATGTACGGATTGATGTCGGCCGCGGCGATGCGGTACTCGACGCGCTGGCTGGCCGGGCCGCCGCGGATCACGCGCAGCGCGGTCGTGCGGTTCTCGACGCCCCAGGTCGCGGAAGTCGGTGCCCAGAACCCCGGCACGAGCCGCGAGTAGCTGTTGACGGTGCAGGCGATCATGGCGAGCAGCTCCGGCATCAGCGCCTGCTGCCCACCGACGAACCAGCGCATCTCGTCGGACATGTCGTGCGGCCGGGACGCATCGTGAAAGACCGCGCTGCCGTCGTTGCGGCGCAGGGAGACGTGCAGGTGGCCACTCTGACCCGGCACGCTGTTCGACCACTTGGCCATGAACGTGGCCATGAGCCCGTGGCGCTGCGCCAGTACCTTGACGAAGGTCTTGAACAGGGCTGCGCGGTCGGCGGCCTCGAGTGCGTCGCAGTACGCGAGCGCGGCCTCGAGCACGCCCGGGCCGGTCTCCGTGTGCAGGCCCTCGAGCGGAAAGCGCATCTCGCCGCACAGCTTGAGCAGCTCGTGGTAGAACTCCGCGTGCACGGAGCTGCGCAGCACCGAGTAGCCGAAGGCACCGGGCGTCATGGTCGCAAGACCCCGGTAGCCCTTCGCCCGCACCGAGTCCGGCGTCTCGGCGAACATGAAGAACTCGAACTCGGCAGCGGCGCTGACTGCGTAGCCGAGACCGGCGGCGCGCGCGAGCACGCGGCGCAGCAGCGCGCGTGGACAGACGGGCTCGATGTGGCCGGCGAACTCGCCGAGGAACAGCAGCGTGTCGGGCTCGAACGGGATGACCCTGCAGGTGGCCGGCAGGACCCGTACCTCCGCGTCCGGGTAGGCGGTGTGCCAGCCGGTCACGCGCGTGTTGTCGTACAGCTGGTCGTTCGAGTCCCAGCCGACGACCACGTCGCACAAGCCCACTCCCTTGTCGAGCGCGGACAGGAACTTGCGGCGGTTCAGATACTTGCCGCGCAGTACCCCGTCGACGTCGAAGACGCCGAGCTTGACGTGCTCGATACCGCGCTCCTCGATGAGCTGGCGGGCGGCGGCGGGACTGTCGGGAATGGTCAGTTCCATCGGGGTCTCGCGTCTGCGCGGGCGTACGGGCAGGCGCCGCAGGGCGCAGTCTAGCGCGCCCGGAGCGTGTCTAGCGCTGGCTCGTCTGCCAGTTCGGCGCCTCGTACCAGCTGACGTCGGCGCGCGGCAGCCGGCGGCCGAGCACGTGGTCGGCGCCCTTCTCGGCCAGCATGATCGTCGGCGCGTTGAGGTTGCCGTTCGTGATCGACGGCATGATCGAGGAGTCGATCACGCGCAGTGCCTCGACCCCGATCACGCGCGTCTCGGGGTCGACGACCGCGAGCGGGTCGCTGGCCGCGCCCATCCGGCAGCTGCACGAGGGATGGTAGGCGCTCTCGACCTTGCGCGCGATGAAGGCGTCGATGTCCTGCTCGCTCGTGACCTCCGCCCCCGGCTGGATCTCGCGCGCGTAGTAGCGCTTGAATGCCGGCTGCGCGAACAGCTCGCGCGTCAGGCGCACGCAGCTGCGCATCTCGATCCAGTCGTCCGGGTGGCTCATGTAGTTGAAGCGGATGCGCGGCGCCGCGAGCGGGTCGGCCGAGGCGAGCGTCACCGAGCCGCGGCTCTTGGAGCGCATCGGGCCGACGTGCGCCTGGAAGCCGTGCTCGCGCGCGAGCGAGCTGCCGTCGTAGCTGACCGCCATCGGCAGGAAGTGGAACTGGATGTCGGGGTAGCGGATGCCGGCGCGGCTGCGGATGAAGCCGCCGGTCTCGAAATGGTTGGTCGCACCGAGGCCGTCCCGGCGCAGCAGCCAGCGCAGGCCGATCAGCGCCTTCGCGAACGGGTTCATGACCGAGTACAGCGTGATCGGCTCGCGGCAGGCCACCTGGAAGTAGAACTCGAGGTGGTCCTGCAGGTTCTCGCCGACGCCGGGCCGGTCGGCCACGACCGCGATGCCGTGCGCGGCGAGCTCGGCGGCGGGGCCGACGCCCGAGAGCTTGAGGAGCTGCGGCGAGTTGATCGAACCCGCCGCGACGATGACCTCGCGCTGCGCGCGCGCGACCTGCGCGCTGCCGCTGCCGCCGCGCCGGTACTCGACGCCGCTCGCGCGCCGCCCCTCGATGAGCACGCGCGTCGCGCGTGCGTGCGTGCGCACGAGGAGGTTCCCCCGCCCGAGCGCCGGCCGCAGGTAGGCGTTCGAGGCGCTCGCGCGCACGCCGCCGGCGACCGTCATGTCGAGCCGCCCGAG
>Ga0075017_100003137_pt1 | contig 10393 bp, 7 predicted proteins | sample AleBraG_ABR_2012_FD_71475 | JGI IMG/M metagenome (GOLD analysis project Ga0075017, IMG submission 71475) | Freshwater sediment microbial communities in response to fracking from Pennsylvania, USA - Alex Branch Run_MetaG_ABR_2012 | ecosystem: Environmental > Aquatic > Freshwater > Creek >... | reverse complement strand
ACCCAGTTCGTCAGCGCGTCTGAACCTGTGATCGGGTACAACTTGGCCTGCGGAACCTTGACGTGTGACGTGAACACGCTGATCGTGTGGCCCTCGGTAACTCCGAGGTGCAAAGTCGTTGTCGTGCTGCCGTTGTTGACCGTCACGGAGTTGGTCATGTCGTTGTACTTCACCGCATACCCAGCCACAGGCGGACCTGCCGAGAGCAACGTTGTGAACTCGCCGGTAAGGCCAGTTTGACGGTACTGAAGCTGCTCGCACGGAATAGCAATTTGGTACTGGCGCGAGCACAGGCCGGCAGGTGGGTTGACCTGGCCGATCGCCGTGTGCAGCGTCGTGTCCTGCTGGCGCTGCAACTGGCTGATGGTGACCTGCTGCCCAGCAGTCGCACCCGAACCCGTGACAGTCAGCCCGTTTTGTGTGACATGAGCACCGGGGAATAGATGCCAAGTTTGGTCGTAGGTGTGCGACGTCAGCGAGTCGAGGCGGTCGAGGATCAGGTAGTGATCCTTGTCGAGCATTACCACGGTTCGGCGATCGGTCACACCGTCGTAGACAGGAGTCTCCGCCGACTGGTACGTCAAGCCGTTCGTCTGGACGAGCGGGCCAGGCATTGCAGTTCCTTGTGACTGGCTGTGCCCATCGACAACGACATCGTTGTGCGACGACGTTCCGTGGAAGTAGTTATGCAGAGGTCCGGGGTTATAGGTGTAGAGCCCACCCGGAGGGAGCAGAGTGATGCCATTGTCGTACAGCGTGACTCCGAGCGAGTCCAACGTGCTGTGCAACGTGCGATAAGCGCCAACGTTGTACGTGAGGAACGACGACTGAGTGAACGCTGACCCCGCGCCCCACCCGGATCGCATGATCGTCTGCCCGGCATGCGGGAAGAAGATACTCGTGTGGGCGGGTTCGTTGCCCTGTTTGCCTTGCGTCAAAACGTACTGGAACTCGGGGTCCCACTGAGCCATGGCACGGAAGCTGTTCGAGTAGTGAATGGTTTCTGCCAGCGACGCGCCAAGCAACGGAACGGAACCATCCGGTTGCAAGATATAGGTCGCGTAACTGAGCATGCGCTTGAGGATGGACTCCAGATCCGGCGTGATGACGATGCCTACCTGCTTTGCGTATTCGTACACCTGCCAAAACTTGTCGAGTTCGTAGAAGTCGTAGTAGGGCGAGTTCTCAATTAAGACGCCGTCTTTGTCGACGAGTTGGTGCACGCTTCGCGCGAGTCGCGTGATTGCAGTTGTACGCCACGCTGCTGCCCCCGGTAGGTCGGGGAAACTCACCGCGATGCTGAGTAGAGCCGCCGCTTCGTTCGTGCCGTGGTTCATCTCTGGCTGATAGTGATTTGGGTCGGCGAGGTAGTTGGCAGTGCGCGAGATCTCGATGAGTAGAGACTTACTCAGCGAAGGTGTAAGGACGTGATATTCGCGCAGTTTCCACCACTGGTAGGTAAGCGCCATGCCGCGGAAGGCGACGGCGTGCTCGTCCAGCCAGATCTTGCTCTTCGGATTCGGACTTTCAGCCGCGAAGGTACGGTCCATCGATTCGAGTCTGTTGAGGTAACTGATCTGCCCAGTGGCGATGTACGCGTTGACCAAAGCAATAGTTGGACGCAGCGAGTAGTAGTAGAACCGCCAGTACTTGGACTGGAACGGATCCAGGGACCACCAGTCAGCACTCGCCGGCACCGTGTAGTTAGCAAACCGTGGAATGATCAGCGTGCCATGTACCAAGGCCTCAGCGACGGTGGGTTGGGGCTTGACGATCGTCGGGTAGACCTCTGCTTTGGCGCCGCCGTCGATTTGGTACGTATTGAATATCTTGGTGTAGACGGAGTGGTCAGTCGCGGTCGAGCAGACGTAGCCGCCGGGCACGCCGAGTTGCTTGCCGGAGCCGGGTGGGCACGAGTGCAAGATGGCAGCATTACGGACGGTCGCTTGCACATTCGTCACAGCGCGGGTGACGTCACTTGTGAGCGCGGGAATGCTAATCGCCTTTGGCGCAGCGTAGTTGAGGATCTTCGCCAGCAAGACGAAGACAACAGCGAAGGCCAACAGACTCGTGAGAGTCCGCTGGCGACGGCGCCGTTTCTTCAGTTTCTTGTCCTGCGTTGACAGTGTGGTGCTCATCCTCGCGCCCAACTCATTTTCTTGATCGTTGCTAAGGAATAGATGACCAGCCACGAAATGATCGTGGTGGATAGCAGCGCCATCAGGGGGCGATAGATCCAACGGTGCGGGTAATCGACATCTTCCCGTCGATAGGCCAACCCAAACATCGTGCCGATGAGCAAGATGCCAAACAGGTACAACACCATCGACTCGAAGTTGCCGTGGAGAGGCAAGTAGACGAGGTGCCGGAATGCGACAAAGGGTCCGGCAAAGACGAAGAAGACGTGGAAGTAGTAGACGATCGCGGTGGGAAGCGGACGACGCCAGTAGAACCGTCCGGTGAAGAAGATGTTGCGGACGAAACTTTTCTTCCACCGAACTTGCTGACGCAGCAAGCCCTTGAAGGTGTCAGGCACTTCGGTCCAGGCGCGCGCCGACTTGGAGTACACAACGCGCCAGTCAGTCGGCGCGTAGTCGGGCTGAGCGAATTCAGAACCGGCGTGCTTGGCCTTGAGACGGTTGGCGTTCTTTGCGTCCATGAGGACGAAGCCAGTCAACGTCCGGTCAGTTGCGAAGCGGAACTCATCACCGAGGAATCGGTCGGCTTCCCATTCCGGGATGTAGTTGAAGATCGACTCGCGTCGGAACACGGCCAACGGACCCGAAATGCAGGTCACGCTGCCGAAGACGCTCTCGAACGCTTTCCGAATCGAGAACTGACCCTCGTACCACGTGTCTTGCATCTTTGTGATCCAGTTCTTGTGCCCATTGAGTGCGCGGCAGTGGCCACTGACCGCACCGATCTCGGGGTCGTTCACAAGAACTTGGACCGTGCGCTCAATAGCGTTTGGCGCCCACGTGGAATCACTGTCAGAAAAAGCGAAGATGTCACCGTTGGCCCGCAACATGCCAGCACCTAGGGCGCGTTTCTTGCCGACGTTCTTCGACAACAAGAGCAGTCGGATTGGGTACCGCTGCATCAGTTCTTTGAGGATCTCAGGAGTGTTGTCGGTCGATGCGTCATCGATGATGATGATTTCGATGTTTGGGTAGGTCTGTGCCGCCAACGATGCGATGCACTTCTCAATGATGACTTCTTCGTTGTGCACGGCCACAAGACACGACACAAGGGGCGTGCGGTCGGTGTCAGGTGGCAGCGTTTTTGGAGTTGCCATCGCCGGGTCGCGGTATCGCGTCATTCCGACATACATCTGGACGAAGACAACGCTCGTGACAGCGACTCCGTACAAGTACAACAACAAGTTGCTGTGTTGCAGCCGGAATTCAGCCTTTGCTAGCAAGAAGATGCCGAGTGCCAGCAAGATGACGATCGCCGACAACTTCGTCGGCGCCGACATCTTCTTGCGGTCGAAGAGCCGATCTGATTCCGCGCCGAAATCAGCTGCCGACTCGTCCGCACTACGAGTCTCGACGGGCAGCTCGTCTTGGGAGGTGCTCACCTGCTCGAGTCCCCGAATCCTTGTGCCTTGGTGGTTGACCTCACGGCACCAAACGGTTTGGCGCCGCTGGTAGTTGGTATGTCGCGTCGAGCACGAGTTGGGCCTTGGTGAAGACCCGCTCGTCCATTGTCGAGTGAAGGCACGCAACAAGAACGAGGTCGTAGCTCTCTGGGTGAGGGATCTCACGCTCGGTGATGTAGTACTCACCCTCGAGCTCGAGACCCTCAACGTGGGTGTCATAAATGGCAACGTCGGCGCCGCGGTGCACGAGGCCTTCGATGATGCGCAGTGCCGGCGACTCGCGAACGTCGGCAACGTCGGGCTTGTAGGCAACCCCGGCAAGCAAGACCTTCGCACCCGAGATGGACTTGCCGCGTGCGGCCAAGACTTCAGCGGCGCGCTCGACGATGCGTGCCGGACGAGTCGAGATGCCCTGCATGGCGGCCGTTGTCACGGACGGGTGCATCTGCACCTTGCGCAACTGCCACAGCAAGTAGTGCGGGTCGCAGGGAATGCAGTGACCGCCAACGCCGGGACCCGGGTAGAACGGCATGAAGCCGAATGGCTTCGTGGCCGCAGCCTGGACGACCTCGATGGGGTCGATGCCCAACACGTTCGCCGCTTCGGCGAACTCGTTGGCAAGCGAAATGTTGACCGCGCGGAACGTGTTCTCGAGCAGCTTGGTCATCTCGGCCGCTTCGATCGACGACACTTCGTGCATGCCGCCGCAGATGAGTGACAAGTAGCCGCTGATCTTGGCGGTGCAGGCCGGCGTGGTGCCGCCGATGACACGCGGCACATCTTCCTGACCGAACTTGGTGTTGGCAGGGTCGATGCGCTCGGGTGAGAACGCCACGAAGATGTCTTGGCCAGGCGTGAAGCCGCGCTTTTCGAGCGGCGCCACGAGCAGGTCGCGAGTGCTGCCGACGTAGCTCGTCGAGGTCAGCACAATCGATTGACCGGGTCGGGCGATCTTGACGAGCGATTCACAAGCGCCGCGCAACGCGCGGAGATCGGGAACTTCGAACTCGTCGATCGGCGTTGGGACGCAGACGATGACGAGGTCGCACGAGGCTAGGTCGCGCGGATCGCTTGTCAGAACAAAGGTGTCCGACTCGCGGGCATCGCGCAGCCGGTCATGGTCCGAGGGCAGCAAGTCTGGCTGACCCACCCGAATCGTCCGGAGTCGTTCTTCGGACACGTCGAGTCCGACAACACGAATTTCCGAACGGAAGAACGCCAAGGCCGTTGGTAGTCCTACGTACCCGAGACCGACGATTCCTACGGTCAAAGTGTCTGCGACACCCTCGCGAAGGTCCCTATCTATCGGCTGAAAAATAGTCATAATGCGGCTCCCCTCCCTGGTATGCCAAGCCCGACGGTACTTCAGGCCTCCGTTCGAAGCACAACTCGTTGTCACGCGCAGTAACGAATCCAGTTGTGGGCGGCCGCCGATCATGATGTCTCGGCAACATCGGGGTATATGCCCGGTGACGCGCGACGCGAAACTTCCGCGTTTTTGCGGCATTTTCGTGGCATTTCGCGCTTTTGGCGCCGGCTGGCCGCCGAACGTGCGGAGCGACTGAAGCCCACATGACGCTTATGTGACATTTCGCACGGACGCCCCATAAAGGGGAAATGTCAGACCTTTGGGCGCCGGACCGTGGCTCCGGAACGCCTGGGCGCCGCGGCGAACAGGGCAGGCGAGTCGGCCTGTAAGCCGGGTTCTGTCGCCAGTGCCGAAGCCCTGGCGGGCGATCATCCATCTGTCGGACGCGGTGTCGCCACCACGTCCGGCCGGGCCGGTCCTGCGACCAGCCTTCGTGCGACCTACCCGCGAACTCGGACGGGCCATCCTCAAACGTTCGCGCAGGAATCTTGCGATTCCTTCTTGGTCTAGCTCCAGGTGGGGTTTACCTAGCCGCACCGGTCACCCGATGCGCTGGTGGTCTCTTACACCACCGTTTCACCCTTACCGAACCGAAGTCCGGCGGTCTATTTTCTGTGGCACTGTCCCGCGGGTCGCCCCGGGTGGGTGTTACCCACCACCGTGCCCCTCGGAGCCCGGACTTTCCTCGACAACGCTCACGCATTGCCGCGATCGCCCGGCCGGCTCGCCTGCCGTGGTCTAAGAGTACGACCGGACCCGGCACAATAAGGACGTGCTCATCCTTCTGCCGCCCAGTGAAAGCAAGACCCGACCAGCGGAAGGACCCACACTCGATCTCGCCGAACTCACGTTGCCGGGCCTCAACCCAACGCGGCAGCGCGTGCTCGAAGCGCTCCTGAAACTTTGCTCAACCGACCGCGCCCGCGCCCGGACCTTGCTAGGTCTGTCGGTGCTGCAGGACGACGAGGTCGCGTCGAATGCAGCTCTTCTCACCGAGCCCACGGCGCCCGCTATTGAGATCTTCTCTGGCGTGCTCTACAACAACCTCGGCGCGGCGAACCTCTCAACAGCGTCGCAGCGATGGCTCAACGCCACGTCGCTCATCGGCTCGGGCCTGTTCGGCTTCATCGCACCGCACGACCGCATACCCGTGTACCGGCTTGCTGGCGACGTGACGCTGCCGCAAGTTGGGTCACTACCTACGTTGTGGCGTCCCGCCTTGGCCGAAGTACTGCCAGAGCGCACCGGTTCGGGTGTGATTCTTGACTGTCGTTCGCAGCAGTACGCAGCGATGTGGCAGCCGACTGAAAAGTTGCGCGATCACACCGTTGTGCTGCGCGTCCTGCAACGCACGTTGGTCGACGGAGTCGAGCGGTTGCGCATTGTGAGTCATCACAACAAGGCGACGAAGGGTTTGCTCGTCCGCGAACTTGCCAAGGTGCAAGCCAAGCCGCGCAACGTCGCCGGTCTTGTTGACATCGTCCACGACCTCGGCTTTGAGGCGCGTGTCGAAGCAACTCCGTACGGCGGTTGGCAACTTGACCTCGTCACCGATCCGGTGGCAGTCGCGTAAGTTACTAACGCGACGGCTAGTTACGCGCCGTCGGGTATGTCGATGTGACGTAAGTAGTTCGACTCGCCGAAACTTGCCATGCTGCTGTTTCCGTCGTTCCACCACTGCAGCGTCGTTAATGAACACGGCGCCATGTGCATGCGGAACAAACTTCCCAGTGGCGCATCGATCGCGAGTCCAACCATCGTCTTGATCGGTGTCACGTGCGAGATGACGAGCACCCGCTGTCCGGCGTAGCGCTCAAGTAATGCGCGTCGCGCCACATCGACTCGATCGCGGACTTCGCTGAACGATTCGCCGCCGGGTGGTGCGATGTCAGTGGAAGACAACCAGGCCTCAAGTTGCTGCGGCCACCGCGAACGAACTTCGGCGAACGTGTGACCGTCCCATTCACCAAACTCGGCCTCGGCAAAACCTTCATCGAGTTCGATCGGAAGACCTAGCGCCGCACCGACGATTTCTGCGGTGTCACGTGCCCGTCGAACCGGTGACGACACGAGTGCGTCAACTCGTCCGCGCTCTAGCAATTCTTGGGCAAGTGCTTGTGCTTGTCGGACGCCGTTCTCGGCCAATGGCAAGTCAGTGCTGCGTCCGCTGAATCGTTTGTCGAGCGTGTGTGCCGTAACACCGTGGCGTGCCAGCAACACGGTGGTCGGGGCCCCAAGGTCAGGTGCGAACCCTGGCAACGACACTTTGGCTGCCACACGTTCTGGCGCTTCGCCGATTCCCGTGAGATCTGCCGACGCACGCGTGGGCGCCGTGTTCTGCGAAGTCTGATGCGGGGCCGCTGAATCGATGCGGTCCCAAAAAATGTCACGCGATGGCGCCCCATCAAGCGCAGCGTTGACCAAGGCGTCGGCTGTTTTGTTCTGCTCGCGCGGTACCCACGTGTAAGAAACCCGATTGGGATCGAACGCCGCGTGAGCCTCGCGGACGAGATCACGCAGCCTGCTGTGTTTGACCTGCCAGCGTCCGGACATCTGCTCGACGATCAACTTCGAATCGAGCCGCGCCTCGACGAACGCGTCGGCATTGATTTCGCGCGCCAACGTCAGCGCAGCGATGAGACCGCGATATTCGGCGACGTTATTCGTGTCGTCGCCGATGGTCGTTCCTTCGGCTGCCAACACGTCGAGCGTGACGGGGTGGCGCACGACTGACCCGTACGCTGCTGGCCCGGGATTTCCCCGCGAACCACCGTCAGCCTCAACCTGCAAGCGCGACAGATCCAGCGACCCGTCGGTTCGAGAACTACCGGTCACAGGCCGGACTCCGACGTGCGGACGAGAATGCGTCGACACTCTTCGCAGCGTTGCACTTCGTCGGGATCAGCCGTACGCAACCGATTGATTTCGGTGGGCGTCAATTCCATCTGGCATCCCTGACAACGACGATGTTGGAGCAACGCGGCTCCGACTCCCCCGACATCGGCGCGCACCTTGTCGTACAACGTGACGAGGTCACTCGGCAAACCCGAAACAAGTTGAGCCCGCTCGTCGACGAGGGTCGATTTGGTCGCGTTGATGTCGGCAACGGCAGCGTTGAGAAGTGCTTGCACCTCGTCGCGTGCTGTTGCGATTTCGGCTTCGGCCGCGAGTGCCGCCGACCGCTTGGAACTGATCTCCTCGGCTTGCTCAAGGACGACAAGTTCGGCCTCTTCGAGTTCGCCCTGGCGGCGGGCCAACGTCTCAAGTTCGTGCTGAACGCTTTCTAGTACTTGCGCCGTGGCGCTGCCGCCGTCACGCAACGCCTGGTCTTTACTGACGCGCGTTCGGACTTGTTCGATCTCGGTTTCGATGCGTGCGATCTCGCGCTCGAGGTCAACAAGTTGCGCGCCTAGCAACGCAGCGGCGTCCGCAGCAGTCGGCAGTGCGGCGTTGAGTTCCGCCAACCGAGCGCGCTCGGGCAGGGTCTTGGCCTTGTGATCGAGTTGCGTGACGCGAGTGTCGAGGGCTGCAACATCAAGGAGTCGTAGTTGGTCTTGGGGAGCGGCCTTCACACATTCCTCCTGCAGCATGGACTTGTACGGACGGCACAGCGTCCTGAAGTGTCACGGTACGGCAGACCTAGGGGTTCAGCGTCCACGGATCGGTGACGACACTCGACACCGTGACTTTCACGGCACCGTGCAGGTCAGCCTGCAGCAGCGTTGCGGCTTGTGCCAGCCAGGGCGCCTCGGTTGCATAGTGTCCGGCGTCGATGACCGGGCAGCCGCCGTCTGCCAAGAAGTCGAGAACAACGTGATGCCGCAAGTCGGCCGTGAGATAAGCGTCGGCACCACTCTCTTTCACGGCCGCTAGCAACGAGTCGCCCGCTCCGCCACACACAGCGAGCGTCCGGACGAGTTGCTGCGGATCACCGGCGACCCGAACCGTCCGACCCAAGGTTGCGCCGGCGAGCGCGGCAACTTCGGCAACGGTCATCGGAGTGGCGAGCCGACCAACGCGACCCGTTCCCGTCTGGTCCTGCCCGGCCGGCACTGGTTCGATCGGCACCGTGTCGCCGAGCCCCAGGGCCTTGGCCAAAGCATCGGAGACACCCGGACGGGCATGGTCAGCATTCGTGTGCGCCGTGAACAGCGCCAGCCCCTGACCGATAAGCGTCGCGATGAGTCGACCGCGGTCCGTCGTCTGGGCGATCGAAGTGACGGGCCGGAACAGCAGTGGATGGTGCGCCACGATGACGTCGGCGCCAAGCGACACAGCATCGGCCACCGTCGACTCTGTGACATCGACGGTGAAGTAGACGTGTTCGGCCTTGGCGCTCGGCGCACCGACAACGAGCCCGACGGCATCCCAGTCCGCAGCGAGTTCTGGCGGATAGCGCCGCTCAAGCGCGGCCACGACGTCGGCCACGCGGACGGCTGGCTGCGAACTCATAGGCCGAGGCTAGCGCCGCGAGTGGCGCCACCGACCGGACGTGGGCCAGACAGGGCTCGAACCTGCGACGCACGGCTTGTAAGGCCGCTGCTCTACCAACTGAGCTACTGGCCCGGGCATGTATGACGGCCGCCGCGAGGGTCTCGGGCCCCGCGCGACGGCCGTCATTGCCAATGATTGCCGATCCCCCCGAAATGCCGGAACGGGGGGGTATTCCTTAAGCAACTCTTTAGTTACAGGGCCGCTAGCGCCGCTCGGTACTCGTCGGTGCTACGCGCGTCGCCGGGCGTATTAATGACGCGCCAGCGGACGACACCCTCCTTGTCGATGATGAAAGTGCCGCGTACGGCGAAGCCACGTTCCGGCGAAAAGACGCCGTACTCCTGCGCCACGGCGCCGTGCGGCCAGAAGTCAGACAGCAGCGGATAGTCGAAACCGTTCTGCTCGGCGAACACCGCGAGCGAGGCGACCGGGTCCACTGAGATCCCGAGGAGTTGGACGTCCTCTCCAACGAAGTCGACGCGCTCGTCGCGCAAGGTGCACAGTTCACCGGTGCAGGTGGGCGTAAAGGCCGCCGGGTAGAAGACGAGAACGACGTTCTTCTTGCCGCGGAAATCTGACAGTTTCACGCTTTGACGCGAGTTGTCCGGCAATTCAAAGTCCGGTGCCACTTGGCCGACCTCGACAGACATGAACTCTCCTGAACTTTGTTTCGGTGTGGGCATGCGGTTGGCTGATCAGGTGACCGGCCGTGGAGGTAGTGCAGACGCAAGTCTCACAGGAGCCAACCCAGACCGCGAGCCGCGCATTCCCGAAGCCGGGGAAATGGGAGCAGCCAGCAGGTTTACAGCGGCCACCACCGCCGCGCTCGAATCGTGGACGAGTTTTCGCTCCACCCTCGGTGAACTAAGTGCGTCCGGCCGCTTCGATACCCGACTGCGTTCGACGAGTTCGGACGGACGACACCACAC
>Ga0075017_100003135_pt1 | contig 10395 bp, 11 predicted proteins | sample AleBraG_ABR_2012_FD_71475 | JGI IMG/M metagenome (GOLD analysis project Ga0075017, IMG submission 71475) | Freshwater sediment microbial communities in response to fracking from Pennsylvania, USA - Alex Branch Run_MetaG_ABR_2012 | ecosystem: Environmental > Aquatic > Freshwater > Creek >... | reverse complement strand
GCCATGACAATGGCCGCACTGGCGGCCAATCAGCGATCCGCGAAACGCATCTCCCCTGGATGCGAGTTGCACCGTTTCATGCGTCCAGGCCACCTCCGACGAGACGCGAACCGGAGGTTGATCGTTATCGCTAGAATTGCCCAACAGGAACAGGGGCAGTCCGCAACAAACCAGCCCGGCGAAAAGAAGAGCGCGGCGGCGTGCTCGTTCAGGGCAGATCACAACTCCTCCTTTGATCCGGCCGCAGATTAGCCAGTTGATCCTCGGGAACGACTCGGATGTGGGCTCGCATGGCAAAGTGCCCCGGGCCACAAAATTCGCGGCATGGCGCGTCGTACTCCGCCGCCTGAGGAAATTTGAACGTCGTTTCGGTGATGGTGCCCGGAATTGCCCTGACGGTCTGTTCCGTTCCGCTGAGATTGATCACGTGCACGTTGTCATAGCTCGTGATGCGGAACCGGACGGGAATCCCGGCTGGAACCTCGATGCAATGCGGCACAAACAAATATTGCTGGGCCAGCAGGCGTACGGTGTAGGAGCCGTCGGGCTCGCGCGCAGTGCCCAAGTTGCTCTCTACGAACTCGCCCGCTAAGTGCAGCGATGCCGGATCCAGCCCCCGTCCACCGCCGAAAAAATGCCAGACCGGAAGATCGACCTCATAGAAGCGGGTCGACAAAATGATGCAGCCCACCAGCGCAATGGAGAATGCGAATCCAATTTTCTGACGCATTTAAGTCTCGACCGGAGCCAATTCGCTACGCTGATTACACACAGCGGCCTCGACCGAAGTCAATTCCGGCACCAATCGCAGACAGCGGTCGCTGATATGTTCTGAAAAAACGGAGGAAGAAAATCGCGCCCGGCGCATCAGCGCTTGTAGGCGATCATCATTCCGAGCACAACCGGCAGATACAGGACCGAGGCATGCACCACTTTGCTGGCGAAGGTGCGCGAGGTGGATTTCATCAGCTTCATCACATAATAGAGGAAATACGTGCCCAGTAATGCCATCGATACGGCAAACACCGGGGTGACCCGATTCACTACCGGCAACATGGTGGTTGCAATCAGCAGCAGGGTGAATCCCAAAATCTCCGCGCGGGTGAATCGCGAATCCAGGTCGAAGCTGGGTAGCATCTTGTAGCCCGCCCGCGCATAATCCTCGCGGTACATCAGGGCGATCGCCAGAAAGTGCGGGAATTGCCAGAAGAACAGCAGAGCGAACAGAAACCACGCATTCCGCTCCACTGACGCCGAAGCTCCCGCCCAGCCGATCAAAGTCGGCATCGCCCCGGGAATCGCGCCCAGCGCTGTGCACAGCGGAGTTTTCCGCTTCAAAGGCGTATAGACCAGCAGGTAAGACAGCAACGTGAAGATCGCCAGAGCGGCCGAGAGACGATTCACTGTGACTGCCAGATACAGGCCACCAGTCACGCTCATCGCCATGCCAAGCCAGAACGCTTCCGAACTGCTCACTCTCCCTGAAGGCAGCGGCCGGGAAGCGGTGCGGCGCATCTGACCATCCCAGGTGCGTTCCATCCACTGATTCAGCGTTGCCGTGCCGCTAGCGACCAACAACGTTCCCACCAGAGTGTTGATCAGGCCCAGGACCTGCATCGGTCCGCGCGAGCCCAGGTAATAGCCCGCAGACGTGGTCATCAAAATCAGGAGATTTACTTCCGGCTTGGTAAGGGTGAGATAGTCGCGGAGCTTCGTCTTCAGGCTCTGCATCGAAACCGGATTTGCCATGACTTGTGTAGTGGCCATTTTTACCAGTCTTGCTCGGAGTCGCCGTCGTTCTCGGTGTTTCGAACCTGACCGTTCTTGCGGTGCACAACGAAAACCAGGCCCACCGACATCAGCGTCGGCGGAATAATCAGAACTAGAATCCCGCTCTTCAAGGCTTGAATCACCTTTGACCCTGAAGAGGCCGCCTGAGTGTAGCAGAGAGCACAGCTTTGAGAGAACAGGGGCAGGGGCGCCAGCAGAAAAAAAACTACAGCAAGCCCGATGCCCATCCAGGGAAGTGACTTCAAAATTCTCATGGATTTAAGTTTCTCTCGACCATCTCTTCAGCGTTCCCCACAGTGACGCTGCTAGTGCGCCCAAGGTACTCCCTTCAACTGCCGGAAGCAATCGGGCCAACCATACTGCATTGCAAAGATTACGAAAAGGGTGAAAACGGCAACGAACCAGAGCAAGCCGCGACTGTCCACCCACAGATGCATGAAGAATAGCACTGCCAAAACCGCCTCGACGCAGGCCAAGGCCAACATTTCGGTCAGCAACTGCGACCCCTCCGCACCGGAATAGGCGACCACAAATTGCAGGGCGGCGATCACCATAATGCAGGCGTAGACAATCAAATATCTGGTCTTACTCGAACGACCATCGGCGGCGTTTTCCATGTCGTTGCTCTCCTAATTGTGCCTTAGTGCGAGAGGTTCAAAAGATAAATCAGTGGAACCACGAACATCCAAACCAGGTCGACAAAGTGCCAGTACAAGCCGGTGATCTCAATATCATCGGAGTTGTAGCGGCCGCCTTGGTAACGCAGCGCCACGACGATCAGCGCAATTACTCCCGAACTGACGTGCAGAAGATGCAGTCCGGTGACGCTAAAGAATGCTGCGCCAAAGTTCACCGACCCCCACGGATTGTGAAACAGGGTCACGCCTTCGCCGATCATGCTCATCCACTCGCGGATGTGGAGGAAGGCAAAAATAGCTCCCAGCAAAGCTGTGATCAGGGTCCAGCGGAAGGCACCGCCTTTATCTCCCGATTTCGCAGCGTCGATGCCGAACAGCATGGTCAAACTGCTGGTGACCAGGATAAACGTCATGATCGCCACGCTGACGATACTGTGGAAGGGGCGAGGCCAGGCCGGGTCCGCGGTTCGGAGGAACAGGTACGCGAACAGGCAAGCGGCGAACGTGGCCGAGTCGGCGATGATGAACAGCCACATCGCCATCTTTTTCGCGGGGATGGACCATACCGGCGGCACTCCATCGGCGGCGTGTCCATGAATCGATAGATTGGCGTAGCTCAAAGTGCCTCCTTGGCAAGTTGTCTGCTACAGCTTTGGGCTATAGTCTGGCCCACAGCAACCACAACAGATATACCCAGAGACCGTCCATAAAGTGCCAGTAATGCGACGTGGCATCGAGCGTGCTCCGCTTCAGAGTGGAGCGATTCAGCTTACGAATCACGCGTGTCAGGCCGCCCAGGCCACCAAATACGTGCAACGCGTGCATCACAGTCAGCACATAAAAGAAGGAACTGTTCGGATTCGTCGCCAGGTACAGTCCACGCGCCCGCAATTGCATCCACGCGGAAAACTGCCCCGCCACGAACAGCAGTCCCAGAATCAGAGAAATATTCAGCCATCGCGCCGGATTCGGCACTACCCGCTTCGCCGTCATGAATTCGCGAACCTGGCGGCGTCCGATTTCCAGAGTGACGCTGCTGGCGAGAAGCAGCACGGTGTTGAAATAGAGAATTGGGGGAAGGCTCAGATGCCGCCAGTCGGTCGCTCCGCCCTGCCGCACGACGAGGGCGCTGGTAAACGCCAGGAACGTCATCGTGATGGAGGCCAGCACAACCCACATTCCGGTCACGGCCGGCGGCGGGGAAAACTTTTTCACCTTCCGTGGACCGCCGCCCGCAGGAACCAGAGTGCCTCCGCCGCCGTTGCCGCTCGGCCGGGGACGAACCTCCTCTACCACTGTCGGCTTTAATGGTTGGTGTACTGTCGTTGCCATACGGATCACGGCTTTCTCAAACCACCTGCTCCTCTAGGCTTCGTCAGGGCCGCTCGTTGGTTCCGGCGAAGTCTGCATAATGTAGTCGCCCTTCGTTCCCTCGACTCCGTACTGGTAGGGATCGTGATGCACGACCGGGAAGGTTCCACCGAAGTTATTGAACGGCGGCGGCGACGAGGGAGTGCTCCATTCCAGCGAAGTGGCCTCCCACGGATTCTCCGGGGCCGGCTTTCCCCAGAAACGGCTGTGAATCAAGTTGTAAAGGAAAATCAGCTGGGCCAGACCGGTGAGGATCGCAGCCACTGTGATGAACCGGTGCAGGGGAATCAGCGGCTGCAGGTAGTCGTCGGTGAACGCCTGATAGCGGCGAACATTTCCCGCCAGCCCCAGATAGTGGAACGGCATGAAGACGCAGTACGCGCCAATGAAGCTCAAGATAAAGTGAGCCTTGCCCAACGTCTCGTTCATCATCCGGCCGAACATCTTCGGGAACCAGAAATACGTTCCGCCGAAGATGCCGAACATCGCCGCCACGCCCATCACCAGGTGGAAGTGGCCAACCACGAAGTATGTAGCGTGCAGCATGATGTCAATCGAAGGCTGGGCCAGGAAGAATCCGCTGATCCCACCGCTGATGAACATCGAGATAAATCCCAGCGCGAACAGAGACGCTGAGTTGATTCGCAGTTTCGCCCCGTACAAGCTACCCATCCAGATAAGAACCACGATGGTCGAAGGAATCGTGATCACCAGAGTGGGGAACGAGAACACCAGCGACGAGACCGGATTCATTCCGCTGACGAACATGTGATGCCCGTACACCATATAGCTGAGTACGGCCAGACCGCCCATCGCATAGACCATGACTCGATGGCTCAACAGCGGCTTGCGCATGTTCGCGGTCAGAATGTGTGACGTAATGCCCATGCCCGGAATAATCGCGATGTACACCTCAGGGTGTCCGAAGAACCAGAACAGATGCTGCCAGAGCAAAGTCGAACCGCCGGAATGCGGCTGAACTTGGCCGTTGAAAACGAGGCCGCTGGGAATAAAGAAGCTGGTTCCGGCGACGTGATCCAGAATCAGCAGGATGCAAGCCGGCATCAAGACGGCGAACGCGGTCAGTCCCATCACAGAAGTGATGAACCATCCCCAGACGCTCAGGGGCAAGCGCCACATGCTCAGGCCCTTGGCCCGCATGTCGAGCGTCGTAGTAATGAAGTTCAGCGAACCGAATAATTGACCCACGCAGAACAAACCAATGGAAGCGGCCCAGAGGACGACTCCCGTTCCCTGCCCGGGACCGGACACCGCGCCCACAGCGCTGAGCGGCGCGTATTGCGTCCAGCCGCCAAGCGTCGGGCCTTCACTCACGAAAAACGACGCCAGCAGCACCAGGAATCCGCTGAAGGTCACCCAGAACGACATCATGTTGAAATGGGGGAAGGGCATGTCTTCCGCGCCGACTTGAATTGGGAGGAAGTAATTGCCGAACGCGGCGAATGGCGCCGTCGTCAATACGAAGAAGACCATGAACGTGGCGTGCATGGTCATCAACTGCAGGTAGTACTCCGGCGTAATCACGCCGCCGGGCGCGCCCGTCTTCGACAGCAACTGCAGCCCGGGAATGGCGGCGTTGGTCCAGCCGAGGTGAATCCGCATCAGCCAGGAAAGGAACATCCCGACATAGGCCGCGATCAAGGCCATGCCGTAATACTGCTTGCCGATGACCTTGTGGTCCAGACTGAACACGTGCTTGCTGATAAAGCTGGTGGGTTCTCCGTGTTGATGCACTGCATGCGCCGCTTCGTGCATGGTTCACCTCAAGAAATGTTGTCCGACTGCTCAACAGCTACCGCGGAACGGCAACTTCCACCGGCGGCTATTGCAGCGCCGCCTGCTTCTTCAGCCAGTCATCGTAATCCTGCTGGGACAGGACGCTCAGATACGCCTTCATGTTGTAGTGTCCGAGACCGCACAACTGTGTACATACAATCTCGTAACGGCCGATCTTGGTGGCCGTGAAGTGCACCGACAGATCCATCCCTGGAACGAAATCCTGCTGAATGCGCAACTCCGGAACGAAGAAGGAGTGGCCAACATCTTTGGAGTGCATCAGCAGGTGGACCTCGCGGTTCACCGGGATGGCCATCTCCGCAGTCACGATGTCATCTTTCGCAGCCGCATCGTTGGTCTGATCGATGCCGAAAAAATTCTCCGACGATTCATTGATCATCTCGGGATGAAGTGCACCGAACTTGCCGTCAGGGCCGGGATAGCGGAAATAAAACGCAAACTGTCCCGCCTGCGCCTGAATCTGGACGGCATCGGGTGCAGGAGGATTAAAGTAAACGCTGCCCCAAGCCTTTGCGCCGAAGATGCCGAGTGCCAGAACTTCCGTTCCCACCAGCAGGAATCCAGCCCAAACCATGGCCTTGGCGCCGCCAGGGAAAGTACCGACCTTGTCGCTGGGCTTGCGATTGGAAAACATCCAGATGAACGCGGCCAGAATGATCTGCGAGGCGATGAAGCAGACTCCCGCCTCGATCATGGTCTCGTTGGTTTGCTCATCAATGAGAGCACCATGCGTCGAAATGTCCTGCGGTGTCGGCCAGGTGTGCATAATGATGGGAAGCGCCGACGCGATCGTGATCAGAACAATCAGTACTGCGAAAAACTTCGCCATACCCGCCCCCAAATTGCGGTCAGTTCTGAGGCCGCCAGGATTTTCCTGAGAAAGATTCCGTTGAGCCGCCACACCGTACGATGTGGCGGCTCAATCGTCAAGCCCAAACTACTTCCCTTTGAAAGTAAAGTCGGCCGTGGCGGATCCGCCGGCCGCGACGGTGACCTTCGCGGTTTGAGTTCCCAGGTCTTCTTGCCACGCCGTAACCGTGTAGCTTCCCGGAGGAACGTTGTTGATCGTGTACGCGCCGTTCGCGTCGCTGGTAGCGTACGGCCCTTTGACTACGGCAAACCATCCGTGCATCCACGGGTGAATGTTGCACTGCACCGGAATCATCTCCGGAGCCTTCCAGCTCTTCTCCACCGGAGCAGCCTTCGGCGGCTGCGATTGGTTCCACGGGATGTTGCCGGTCATCGCGTTCGGTAGCGGGTGAATGTTGTGCGTAGTGTCGTCGCTGGTGGTGACCCTGAACGTTTGGCCCACGTCCATCGCCAGAACATGTGGTGTATACATGCATCCTTTTTGGTCAAAGACAGGAACCTGGCTCGGTGCTGCTAGCGCGCTCGCCGGCAATCCTTCGGAGATGTAGAGAACAACATTCTCCAAGCCACCGCCAGAGCCTACGACCACGGTCTCGATGTGCGCCGGATCGCTGGCGTGAATCTTCGCGCAGTAAGGATCTTTCGACATGTCGATGCCCTTCATATGCGGAGCCGTGCCGGTGAATTTCACGCTGCCGGTGATTTTTCCTTCTCCGGCTGCATGAACCTTGTGGCCCCGGACGAAGACTCCGCTAGCCACCAAAATCAGCGCCAGCAGAACTGCCAGGGAAATGCGGGTTGAAACTTTCTTCATAGCGTTCACTCCTCCGTGATGGTTGCTATTGTTGTCCTGCCGGAGCGTTAGGGTCGACGGGCTTCAGCCCAAGTTGTTTGGCCATCTGCTTTTCTTTGCTGTTCTGCCGCATCAGGGTTCGCAGATAGAAGACCAGATCCCACGCCTCGTCCGGCTTGATATTGTCGGCGTACGATGGCATCGGCGTGCCGTCGAGACCGGTCATGAAAATTCTGTAAATGTCACGATCCGTTTCGCCGCACTTCGGACGCGCACCCTCGGTGAAGTTGTAGGGCAGAATTGGACGCCCCAGATCGTCGGTGAGCGTGGCCGCCGAAGGCCCATTCGCCTTGCCTTGCACACCGTGGCACTTCCAGCACTGCACGCGCGCGAATACATCGCGCCCGGCCTTGATGCGGTCGGCGGTGACTTCGGGCTCCGCAGGAATTTCAATCGCAGGCCCAGGTTTCTCGCTGGCGAAACGAGGCGAGAAGTGTTTCACCCACGCCACCAGGTCGGCGCGTTCCTGTTTCGTGAACGTGCTCCACTGCGGCATGACCGACCGATCCAACCCTCGCGCGAGTGTGTTGTACAAATCCTCGTCGGTAGGCAGAGTCCCGGTCGGAGTGGAGCGGCACTTGAAGATGCCGAGCTGGAAATTCCGCGGCTTGGGATCGACCCATGGAGCGTTCTCACCCTCGCCGTCACCCAACTCGCCGTGGCAACCGACGCAGTAACGCCGGTAGGGCTGGGCCGCGTCCTTGGCATGTCCGGTGATATTTCCAATGTGCGACTCCGTCTCCAGGCGCGCGTTGAGATCCTGATTGGTAAGCTGCGCCGAGGAGGTCAGAGGAAGCGCGAGTGCGGCAACCGCACCCGTTATAAGCGACCATTTGAGTAAGCTTCTCCGCATATCTATCCCTCTTGGAATCGTCCTCTTTTAGAAGTCGAAATCAAAACCCATCAGCAATTCGGTGGTGTTAATGCTGGATCCAGTCGGCCCGCCCACGAGCACTCCGGTCCCATCGGAATGGAGCCAGTTCCACTCGTTGTGCCAAGCAAATCCAGCGCGGCTGGTCATGAAGGGGTTGTAGCGGAATCCAACCGTATAGGTGGAAAGGTTGCCGTAGTTGGAAGCTTCAGGGCCCGTAATGCCCGAAGGCCCTGTCCCCGCATACGCCGCCCCCTGCGCCTGTCGCGACATGTGGATGGTTTCGTAGCGCCCGATGAAGATCAGCTGCGGGCTATAGATATAGTGCGGCTCGAAGAGAACGCCGTTCCAGGTCGGCGCCTGCGAACCGGCAGGCAACGCGCTCCCAGGCACGTTGTTGTTGACTGCGCCGCCACCGATCAGATCGCCGTAACCTTGCCCGAACCAGGCGTTATCCCAGCCGTGCTGGGTCACGACCTGCAGGTCGATGTGCTGGCCAAAGTAGAACTGGCCAATAAAGCCTTCCCGATGGAACGACTTGTTGCTGATGCCGGAACCGGCCAGCACGGTAGCGCCGCCGCCTTGGGTCCGGTAATACGTCGGCGCTTCGCCAACCATTGCGTAAGCTCCAATGCGATCCACGCCCAATCTGCCCGTATCGAAGGCCTGGCTGACGGTAAAGAAGCCGGTGTAGGCATTGCCATAAGGCAAGCCAACGTTGCCGTCCGTCGAACTGATCAAAGCCGCCGAGTAGCGAGTGCGGTCATCCCAGGAGTGACCCAGCAACTCGAGGCCGAGCTGATTGTCTCCCAACTGACCGAAGATGTTGCCGTCTCCTACGGGGATAAAGTGGTAGAGCTGATAAACGCCGCCATTCCCCGTCAATGTGAGGATTCGCTTCTCCGACAGCAGGTTGTCGAGTTCGAACTTGCCCAGCTTCAGGTTGAGCCAGGGGCTGCCGAAGATGTTGTCGAGCCGGGCCATGACCGTCTCGAAGTGGAACGCACCGGTATTGTCCGACGAAGGCAGCAGGAAGAACGAGAAGTTCTTTTCCAGTGTGCCGCCGGTGTGCAGATCCAATCCGCTGAGATCAAAACCGGAAGTGGTGATGCGAGTGATCGTGGATCCGGATAGCGATCCGCCCGCGTAAGTGTCCACCGGGACTTTGTCCGTGCTGACGCGATGCCACTGTGGCGTCATGCGGAACGTGACTGGCCAGTAGCCCGGATTCTGCCAGATCGGCGAATCGCGATCATTCATCAGCTGGTAGCCGTTGTCTTTGAATTTCTGGCCGAAATAATTCAGCATTGGCCACGATTCATGACAAGCGGAGCAGCGAAGGCCGTACTTGCGCGCGAATGCAGGCAGGGCATTCGCGTTCTGGTTGCTGCTCAAGAGGAAGAAAACCATGCCCAGCACCGCCGCGACCAGGTGTTTCCTGGACGGCAGCGCTCCCCATAGACGACGACAATGCGTTCCCATGCGCATGCCTCACTCCCAAGGTCAATCTATTCAGTTGTGGAACGACCGCATACCCACCAATGCGAAGCGATAATCACAGCTTTACAAGCGCGCAAACCCCTTGCGCCCTGCACGATTTGAAGTAAGGACCAGTTCCCCATGAGTGCCGAGGTTCGGTCCTACCATCGTACCGGGAACGGATGCTACTACGCCGTCACTCACAGTTTCAAGAGGCGCGCACGATTTTTTTTACATTCTTTTTACAATGTCTCCGAACCAGCAACCGACCACCAGTCATATCGTCCCTCTTTTTCCTCACACGCAAGATCGGTCCTGAACAGTTGACAGCCGCGGTCCTTAGTTGAGACTCTTTGCCAATCAGGGGGAGTTTCGTGGTTCACTCGAGAGCTCAGATGCAAGGGATCCGGCCTGGCACACTTGCAACAAGCCAGTGTTTGTTTCCGTTGCAGAGAATTTGGTTGGTGGTAATTCTCTTCTCAGTCTCGTTGCAGCTCGCAGCCCGCGAAAAAGACACGACGCCGTACGGTGCCGGGCTAATTGTGAACGTCCCCTTTTCAGAGGCCGAAGTCGCGCAAGTTGTTCAGGATGTGGTGCAGAACGGCATCATCCGCGGTTCCAAGGAATACAACAAAGACGAGTACATTGCTGGCGCCAACGCCGCTAGTTCGACGCCCGTCTTCGCGGAATGGACCGAGGGTGGC
>Ga0075017_100003134_pt1 | contig 10395 bp, 9 predicted proteins | sample AleBraG_ABR_2012_FD_71475 | JGI IMG/M metagenome (GOLD analysis project Ga0075017, IMG submission 71475) | Freshwater sediment microbial communities in response to fracking from Pennsylvania, USA - Alex Branch Run_MetaG_ABR_2012 | ecosystem: Environmental > Aquatic > Freshwater > Creek >... | reverse complement strand
TCACGTCACCGTCACAGGCGCAGCCGGCCAGATCGGCTACCAGCTTCTCTTCCGCATCGCCTCGGGCCAGCTCCTCGGCGCCGAGCAGCCAGTGGTGCTCCGCCTGCTCGAGATCGAGCCCGCCATGAAGGCGCTCGAGGGTGTTGTCATGGAGCTCGACGACTGCGCCTTCCCCCTGTTGAGCGATGTGGTCGCCACCTCGGACCTCGACGTCGCATTCGACGGGACGAGCTGGTCACTGCTGGTCGGATCGATCCCCCGCAAAGCCGGCATGGAGCGAGGCGATCTGCTCAACGTCAACGGCGGAATCTTCAAGCCCCAGGGCCAGGCGATCGCCAAGAACGCGGCCGCAGACGTCCGAGTCCTCGTCGTTGGCAATCCCTGCAACACCAACTGCCTCATCGCTCGAGAGAACGCCGACGGGGTTCCAGCTGACCGTTGGTTCGCCATGACACGTCTGGACCAGAACCGAGCTCAGACGCAGCTGGCGAAGAAGGCGGGGTCGCCGGTCGATCAGGTCAGGAACCTCGCGATCTGGGGCAATCACTCTGCGACACAGTTCCCCGACTTCGCGAACTCGACGATCGGTGGGAGCCCGACGCCTTCCGTGATTGACGATCGCGGCTGGCTCGAGGGGGACTTCATCTCGACGGTGCAGAAGCGCGGTGCAGCCATCATCGAGGCTCGAGGAGCGTCCTCCGCCGCCTCGGCGGCGAACGCGGCGATCGATACCGTCGTCGGGATCCGACGCGCGACCGAGCCGGGCGACTGCATCTCGGTGGCGGTCAGCTCGAACGGGGAGTACGGCGTGCCTGAGGGCCTCCTGTTCGGATACCCCATCCTTGCCGACGGCGTCGGTGCCTGGAAGGTTGCAGAGGGCGTCACCCACGACGACTTCGCCAGCGAGCGGATCAAGCTCACCACCGACGAGCTGGTCGCCGAGCGTGACGAGGTGCGCAAGCTCGGCCTCATCGGCTGAGTCAGCGCAAGTCGCCGACCCTGGGGACGTTGATGTCGTAGCCCGAGTCGGCGAGGAAAGTGACCTTGGCGACGAGCGCCAGCTGCCAGGCGCCGAGCTCATCGACGAAGTGGGCACGGTCACCATCTTCACTGGCGTGCTCGAGCGCATCGAAGGCCCGATCTTCTGCGTCGAGCAGCTCGCGATAGCGAAGAAGAAAGTGATCGTCGATCGGCTTAGCCACCTGACCTCCTCAGTCGAGCTCCCCGCGGAGCGGGAATCGTAAGGATACGGCCGAGTCGGTCACACCGACAGCTGGGCCAAGCGATTTGGGAGCCAAATGGCTAGCGTCAAGAGCAGCCAGCGCCGACGCAGCGGGCTGGCCACGATGACTGGAGGTCCACATGCCAGAATTTCCGGCCCTGTCCCACGTTGCGGTGACAGTCAATGATCTTGGGGTCAGTCGACCCTGGTACAACGCGCTCTTCGGTGTAGATCCGGTGATGGACGAGGACACCGGGACCTTCCACCACGTCGTCTGGATGCTCGGCAGCACCATCTACGGGATCCATCAGCACAGCTCGCCGTCGAGCTCGCTGCCGTTTGATGAACTGCGGCCCGGTCTCGATCACATCGCGTTCGGCTGCAGCAACCGCAACGAGCTCGAAACCTGGCACGCCAGGCTCGATGAGCTCGGAATCGCCAACGGTGGGATCGTTGATGCCCCCTACGGCTCGGGCCTGTCGTTTCGCGATCCCGACAACATCGCTCTCGAGTTCTTCGCCCCTCCTGGCTGAGGGCCTCGATGAGCGAGCAACAGGGCTTCGACTTCGCCAATGCGATCGCCGAGCGGGACGCGGGGCGGCTGAAGGAGCTCTTGGCCGACGACCTCGATTTCCGGGCCGTCACGCCGCGGAAGATCTGGGAGTTCGAGGGTATCGACGCCCTCGTCGATACGACGATCATGGGCACGTGGTTCACGGCTGACGCTCCGATCGTCGATGTCATCAACATCGAACACGATCAGGTGGGAACCCGTGAGCGGGTCGGGTACACCTTCCGTGTCGAAGGTGAGGAAGGTCCGAGCCTCGTCCAGCAACAGGCCTTCTACGACGCCGAAGCGGGCAAGATCACCTGGCTCCGGATCCTCTGCTCGGGATACCAGCCGATCAACTGATCGGCTGGGGCTCATCTAGTCGGGTTGGATCGCTGACTCGACAGCCGAGCGCTTGCTGCGCCGAAGGATCTTGCGTCCAAGCCAGGCGACCGGGTCGTAGCTGGCGTCCACCACACGCTCCTTGAGCGGAATGATGGCGTTGTCGGTGATCTTGATGTGCTCGGGACAGACCTCGGTGCAGCACTTCGTGATGTTGCACATGCCGAGGCCCATCTTCTCTCGGACGAGCTCGCGTCGGTCGTTGGTGTCGAGCGGGTGCATCTCGAGCTCTGCGTAGCGGATGAAGAAGCGGGGACCGGCGTAGCGGTCCTTGTTCTCTTCGTGGTCACGGATCACGTGGCAGACGTCTTGGCACATGAAGCACTCGATGCACTTGCGGAACTCCTGACCACGCTCCACGTCGATCTGACTCATGCGGTAACCGCCTTCTGGCTCCGGCGGGGGATTGAAAGCCGGAACCTTGCGAGCCTGCTCAAAATTGAAGCTGACATCGCTGACCAAGTCACGGATCACGGGGAAGGCGCGCATCGGCGTGAGCGTGATCGTCTCGTCCTCGGGGAGGGTGTCCATGCGAGTCATGCACATGAGCCGGGGCTTGCCGTTGATCTCGGCGGAACAGGATCCGCACTTGCCGGCCTTGCAGTTCCAGCGACAAGCGAGGTCAGGGGCCTCTGTGGCCTGGATCCGGTGGATGACATCGAGGACGACCTCACCCTCGACACGGGGAAGCGTGTACTCCTCAAACTCCCCACCGTCCTTGTCACCGCGCCACACGCGCATCACGACGTCGCTCACTTGTTGGCCTCCTCGAAGATCGCCATGAGCTCGTCGGGCATCACCGGCAAGGCCTCAGGGGAGATCTTGATCTCCTCGGAGAAGCCGCCGCCCGAAGGCTGTCGCTGGACGAAGTTGATCTTGCCCAGCTCTGGATCCGCGGCCGGGAAGTCCTCGCGGGTCTGGCCACCGCGGCTCTCTTTGCGTTCACGAGCGCCCAGTGCCACACAGGTCGAGACGGTCAGCATGCTCGGCAGGTCCGTGGCGAGGTTCCAGCCCGGGTTGTAGGCGCGGCCGCCCTTGACCGCGATGCGGGTTGCGCGCTCTTTGAACTCATCAAGCTTCACCAAGGCCTCGTCGAGCTCACTGGCGGTTCGGATGATGCCGACGTTGGTCTGCATCATCTCCTGGAGCTCATTCTGGAGTTCATACGGATTCTCGCCCTCATCGCGGCTGAAGGGCTCCAATGCCTCGTCGATGTAGCTCTGCACCAAAGTTGCATCGAGCGATGGGACGTCACCGCCACGAGCCTCGGCGAAGTCCGATGCACCCATGCCGGCCCGACGGCCGAAGACGAGCAGGTCCGAGAGGGAATTGCCACCAAGGCGGTTCGACCCGTGCATGCCGCCCGCCACCTCGCCAGCGGCGAAGAGGCCAGGAACGGCGGTGGCACCGGTGTCGGGCTCCACCTGAACGCCACCCATGATGTAGTGACAGGTCGGACCGACCTCCATGGGCTCACGAGTGATATCGACGCCGGCCAGCTCCATGAACTGGTGGTACATGCTGGGAAGCCGCTTGCGGATCACCTCGGCGGGACGTCGGCTGGCGATATCGAGGAAGACGCCGCCGTGCGGCGACCCACGACCGGCCTTGACCTCAGAGTTGATGGAGCGGGCCACCTCATCGCGAGGGAGCAGCTCGGGTGGACGTCGGCCGGCGGTGTGGTCGTCGTACCAGCGATCGGCCTCGTCCTCGGATTCAGCAGTCTCTGCTCGGAACATGTCGGCGACGTAGCCGAACATGAAGCGATTGCCCTCCGAGTTTCGAAGTACGCCTCCGTCACCTCGCACGCCCTCGGTAACGAGGATGCCCCGCACGCTGAGCGGCCAGACCATTCCGGTGGGGTGGAACTGCACGCACTCCATGTCGATGAGGCTGGCACCGGCCCACATCGCCACGGCATGACCGTCGCCGGTGGACTCCCAGGAGTTCGAGGTGTACTTCCAGCTCTTGCCGACGCCCCCGGTAGCAAGGACGATGGCCTTTGCTCCAAAGCTGACGAACTCGCCGGTGGGCCGCCAGTAGGCGACGGCACCTGTGACCTGGCCGTCGTCGCCCGTGACGAGCCGTACGACCTTGCACTCCATGAAGACGTCGATGTCCATCGAGACGGCCTTCTGCTGCAGGGTGCGGATGAGCTCGAGGCCGGTGCGGTCTCCCACATGAGCCAATCGTGCGTATCGGTGGCCACCGAAGTCGCGCTGGAGGATCTTGCCGTCCTTGGTGCGGTCGAAGAGTGCGCCCCACGCCTCGAGCTCGTGGACGCGGTCAGGGGACTCCTGGGCGTGGAGCTGGGCCATGCGCCAGTGGTTCAGCATCTTGCCGCCGCGCATGGTGTCTCGGAAGTGGATCTTCCAGTTGTCCTCTTCGTAGACGTTTCCCATCGCTGCGGCGACGCCGCCCTCTGCCATGACGGTATGGGCCTTGCCCAGCAGCGACTTGCAGACCAAGGCCACGCGGAGTCCCCGCTGCTTCGCCTCGATGGCGGCCCGAAGACCGGCGCCGCCAGCGCCGATCACGATGACGTCGTAGTCGTGATGCTCGAGTTCACTCATGTGTGCTCCTTGCTCCCGCTAGAAGAGCCGGATGTCGCTGATCGTGCCGGAGGCGACGAGTCGGACGTAGAGGTCGGTGAGGGCCACCACGAAGAGGCTGACCCACGCGAACTGCATGTGCTTGGCATTGAGTGGCGAGACGAACTTCCAGAAGCGATGGCGGATCGGATGTTCGGAGAATGACTTCACCTGGCCGCCGCAGAGGTGCCGGCATGCGTGGCAGGAGAGGCTGTAGAGCCAGAGCAGCGTGGCGTTCAAACAGAGCACCAAGGTGCCGATGGTCACGCCGATCCCGAGGCCCGGCTGGTTGAAGGCGATGATCGCGTCATAGGTCAAGATCACGTTGAAGACGAGCCCGAAATAGAAGAAGTAGCGGTGGACGTTCTGGAAGATGAGCGGGAAACGCGACTCGCCGGTGTAGCTCGAGTGAGCGTCAGAGACCGAGCAGGCGGGTGGTGCCCACCAGAAGGATCGGTAGTACGCGCGGCGGTAGTAGTAGCAGGTGAGCCGGAAGCCCAAGGGGAAGATCAAGATGATCAGCGCCGGCGAGATGGTCCACCATGAGATGGTCGGACCGTGGGCGGCGCCGGGCACGCAGCTCGCCGCCAAGCAAGGCGAATAGAAGGGGCTGATCAAGTCCCGATGCAGCGAGGAGCCGACGTAGTAGTTGCGGTTGATGAAGGCTGCCCAGGTCGCATAGACCACGAAGCTGGTCAGGATCGTCACCGTGATCACGGGCGCAAGCCACCAGCGATCCTCTCGCAGCGTGGGCTTGTCTGGCCCGCCTCTGGCCCCGCCGAGCACGACCGGCGTCGCGGCGTTGTCCACCCGTGTGGCGGAATTCTCCACCGTCGTCACACTGCCTCCCTACCTGGGTGTTGCACAACGGAGCTTGGAAGGCTCCGGTCCCGCGCCGACGCCAGAGGAGGGATCCGAAGGAGCTCCCAAGGTGTACGGATGCGGAACCTGCTCATTCTCACCATGCCCGGCCCCTCTCGCAACTCCCGGACATAGGCTCAGGCTATGGACGCAACGCCCGCTGATCTCGCCCACCCGATCCCGCCGGAAGATCTGGCCACCACATTGGGAGAGCTCAAGGCCTCGGGCTGGGTGTCGAGGAGCGTCGCAGAAGAGCTTGCGGACAACCTCGAGACGAGGATCGCCGCTGGCCAGCCCCTCTCTGCAGCCGTGAAGGGCTTCGAGGACACCGTTCTGCCCCAGCTCGAGACAGCCATCTTGGCCAGTCACGACGTGATCTTGCTAGGTGAGCGTGGTCAGGCCAAGACGCGGCTGATCCGCTCGCTGGTTTCACTTCTCGACGAGTGGCTGCCCATCGTCGAGGGATCCGAGATCAACGATGACCCCACCGCTCCGGTCTCTGCCCATGCCCGCGCACTCGTCGCTGAGCGCGGAGACGACACACCGATCGGGTGGGTCCATCGCAGCGCTCGCTACGGCGAGAAGCTCGCCACGCCCGACACAACCATTGCCGACCTCATCGGAGAGGTCGACCCGATCAAGGTCGCCGAGGGTCGCTATCTCTCGGACGAGCTCACTATCCACTACGGACTCGTCCCTCGGGTCAATCGCGGCATCTTCGCCGTCAACGAACTTCCCGACCTCGCTGAGCGAATCCAGGTCGGCCTGCTCAACGTTCTTGAAGAGCGGGACATTCAGATCCGTGGTCACCGAATCCGGCTGCCGCTCGACATTGTCCTCGTGGCCACCGCGAACCCTGAGGACTACACGAACCGAGGGCGGATCATCACCCCGCTCAAGGACCGTTTCGGCGCGCAGATCCGCACTCACTACCCACGAGAGGTCGAGACCGAGATCGACATCGTCCGCTCCGAGGCGCACATCGCCCGAAGCGACCTCGACGTCGTCGTCCCGTGGTTCATCGAGCGCATCGTGGTCGAAGCCAGCCACCTCGCCCGGCGCTCACCGATGCTGAATCAGCGCTCTGGCGTCAGCGTCCGATTGACAATCGCCAACTACGAGTCCGTCGTGGCCAACGCCCTCCGTCGGGCACTTCGCACGGGAGATGGCGCAGTCGTGCCGCGGCTCAGCGACCTGTCGGCTGCGGTGGCATCGACCCAGGGGAAGATCGAGGTGGAGGCCCTCGAAGAGGGTCGAGAGAATGAAGTCATCGCCCAGCTGATGGCCGCAGCCACCCTGCTCGTCTTCCGTGAGTTCGTCACCCTGACGGAGGCGGGAGAGATCGTCGAGGCCTTCGACGCCGAGGTGGTCGCCCACACCGGCGATGACCTGCCGGTGAAGAGCTATCTGGACCTTCTCGCTGATGTCCCCGTCCTGGAGCCCCCGACACGCCGCATCGCTGGCGACGGGGCGGGACCGGCCGAAATGGCGTCAGCCTTGGAGTTCCTCTTGGAGGGCCTGCACCTGACCAAGCGCCTGAACAAGGACGCCTCGGGTGCACGGGCCCTCTATCGCTCGAGAGGCTGATGGGCGCTCACTACGACTACCGGTCCTGGGACGGCAGCCAGGAGTTCGCCGACTTCGACCCTGAGGATCTGCTCGCAGCCCTCGGCGATGACCTCCTTGGGACTGGTGACCTCGCTGATGCCTTGGAGCGCCTCCTCCGCCAGGGCATCGAGCTGCCGGATGGGACGAAGATCGACGGCCTGCGTGAACTCTTGGAGCGAACCAGAGCGCGCCGGGAGGAGCTCCAGAACCAGGGCGATCCTGACGGCGAGCTCGCCCGTTACCGCCAAGCGCTCGACGAGATCGAGGCCCTCGAGCGCGAGGGCATCGATGAGCTCGCCGACGACGCCGAGGCGTCCGGAGATGAGCGGCGGCAAGAGGTGACCAACGATGTTGTGGCCGAGCGCCGGATGGCGCTCGACCTCATGCCTGCTGACCTTGCGGGCCGGATGCGCTCGATGTCTGCATACGAGTTCGTGTCGAGCGAGGCCAGAGAGGCATTCGAGGCTCTCGCCCAGGAGATGCGTGAAGAGGTCACCAAGACCTACTTCCAAGGGATGTCCGAAGCGCTTCAGAACGCTGACCCAGAGCAGATGGCGCGCATGCGGGATGCAATGGATGCCATCTCGACGATGCTCGAGCAGCGCCGACGTGGCGAGGAGCTCGACCCGAGCTTCGAGGACTTCAAGGAGCGCTACGGCGACCTCTTCCCCGGCGCCGAGACGCTGGACGAGCTGCTCGAGCAGCTCGCCGAGCAGATGGCGGCTGCCGAAGCGATGTGGCGGTCGATGTCACCTGAGCAACGTGCTGAGCTCCAGGGCCTTGCCGGGGCGCTTCTCGAGGACATGGACCTTCGCTGGTCGATGGAGCGGCTCAACGCCAACCTGCGTGAGGCTTTCCCTGAGATGGGTTGGTCCGACAGCTTCCGCTTCGATGGCGAAGGATCGATGTCCATGTCCGATGCTGCCGACGCTGCCCGTCAGCTGAGCGAGCTCGATCGGATGGAGGACCTCTTATCGACCGCGTCGTCTGGGTCGGCGCTCAACGAGATCGACATCGACGAGGTCCGTCGCAACCTCGGCGAGGATGCCGCCCGCTCACTGAGCCGCCTGGCCGAGGTGGCCAAGTCGCTTGAGGATTCCGGGCTGATCTCGAACAAGGGCGGCCGCATGGAGCTCACCGCCCATGGCGTTCGCCGCCTCGGGAAGCGGGCGCTCAGTGACCTCTTCGCACAGCTCAACAAGGACCGCGTCGGCGAGCACCAGACGACGTACCAGGGCTTCGGGCATGACCGCGAGGAGACCACGCGCGCCTATGAGTTTGGCGACCCCTTGAACCTGCATCTGTCGAAGACGCTGCACAACGCTCTGGCCAGAGGCGGGGGAGGGGTGCCGATCAAGCTCGAGGCAGAAGACTTCGAGGTCGTCGAGACTGAAGCACTCGCTCGGTCAGCCACCGTGCTGTGCATCGATCTGTCGATGTCGATGCCCATGCGAGACAACTTCGTGCCGGCGAAGAAGATGGCGATGGCCTTGCAGACTCTGATCTCGACGCGCTTCCCCCGTGACTACCTGGGGATCGTGGTCTTCTCTGACGTGGCGCGCGAGGTGCAGCCCACCGAGCTGCCCACGGTGATGTGGGACTACATCTACGGAACCAACCTGCAGCACGCGCTCGCGCTGAGCCGTCAGATGCTCTCGAAGCAGCACGGCACCAAGCAGATCATTGTGGTCACTGACGGGGAGCCCACCGCTCACATCAACAGATGGGGTGAGCCTGAGTTCAACTACCCGCCGGTGCCTGAGACTCTGCGTCTCACGATGGCGGAGGTGATCCGCTGCACCAAGGCAAACATCACCATCAACACCTTCGCGCTCGATCTTGAGCGCACGCACTATCCCTTCGTCGAGCAGATCGCCAAGGTCAACGGAGGCCGGACCTTCTACACGACCCACGACGAGCTCGGCGGCTACGTCCTCGTCGACTTCCTCAACCACCGACGCGTGATGCGGCCAGCAGGCTGAAACGCGCTCAACCTTCAGATCCCAGAAACCGCTTGCATTCGGCGGGCAACTGGCGGAAGATGACATCTATGTAGTTACATCGGTGCCATCAAGAGGTGGCGCGCTGGGGAGGACCGATGGACGTGATGTCAATGCTCACAGGTGAAGAAGAGCGCAGCTGGCAGACGCAAGCCAACTGCATGGGGGTCGATCCAGACCTGTTCTTTCCAGAGCGCGGTGCGTCGACTCGTGAGGCCAAAGAGGTCTGCCGGGGCTGCGTGGTGCGCGAGGACTGCCTAGAGTTCGCACTCGCCAATGGCGAGAAGTTCGGCATCTGGGGTGGCATGAGCGAGCGGGAGCGACGCCGGGTGCGTCGAGCTCGAGCGCTCGAGCGCCGCGCCGCAGCCGCCTCCTAGAACGCCCCGAGGCCGGCCCGTTGGGCCGCCACCTCGATCGTCTGCTCTTCGGACAAGTCGAGCTCTCCCCACCTCGACTTCGGAACGGCGGCCAGACAGGATCGAGGCGCCAAACCGACGAGCTCACTGCGGATGATCCTCCCCTCGCCGCCCATGATCTCGGCAACCTGGTCGGCCACCATCGCTGGTGTCAGCTCAGATGGGGCCAGCAGGTTGCAAGAGACTTGGACGGCATCGTCGACCTCGAGGCCTAGTGCGCGGAGCTCGGATGATCGAATTGATCGAGCGATGTTCCGGGCGCGCTCAAGAGAGACGTCGCGCAACCACAGGTTCCACGCGACAAGGATCTCCCGCGCTCCGAGACAAGCCGCACCGGCCACAGGGTGCGGCCTGTCTGGTCCCAGGTCGGGGGTTAGATCGGCGAAGGCCCGCCGTCGAAGCTCGGGAAGGCTGCGGCTCTTCCCGCTGTCAAGGGGGCCGTAGAGGAAGCACGGGAGGTCGAGCTCATCAGCGAGACGCCTTGCGGTCGCATCTCGCGCTGCGACAGCGTCGTCCATGCCCGCGTCTCCGAGAGGGACGAAGGGGACGACGTCAAGCACGCCGAGACGAGGGTGGACGCCTGCGTGATCGATGAGGTCGAGCGAGGCGATGACCCGGCGAGCGAGGCCCACGACGGCCTCAATCAGGGGGTCAGGACCACCCAGGATGGTGAGCACACTGCGATGGTGTGCGGCATCGCTGTGGATGTCGACGCAGCCCGGAGTCGAGTCACGAAGCTCTTCGA
>Ga0075017_100003133_pt1 | contig 10399 bp, 8 predicted proteins | sample AleBraG_ABR_2012_FD_71475 | JGI IMG/M metagenome (GOLD analysis project Ga0075017, IMG submission 71475) | Freshwater sediment microbial communities in response to fracking from Pennsylvania, USA - Alex Branch Run_MetaG_ABR_2012 | ecosystem: Environmental > Aquatic > Freshwater > Creek >... | reverse complement strand
CGAAACCGATTGGCAATTGGTGGAGAACCTCGCCGTCACCAGATGGCGTCAGCTTCGCCTCTGGGCCCTCGAAAAGGCCACCATAGAAATCGAGCTGGAAAACCACCAGCACCCAACCCCGGTCAAGCGCACCGCCAAAGCCTTTGACGCCCTATCCAACAACTCCCGAACCCTCGATGTCCTCACTCGCTATGAAACTCGCTTCGACCGCCAATACCACCGCGCCCTGAAACACCTTTCCGCCAAAACGGAAATTTTGCCAAACGAACCCAAATTGTGAACAACCATGTACTCCATCTGTCATCAACCCCACACCGGAACCACCCAAGGGACACCTCGCAAACCCGCGCCACCCGGCGCCACGACTGCCAACCAAGCCTCGATGGCGGAGATGGCCGCGACCGCGCTGGCTTCAACACCGAGAGTCCGCTCAGACCGGGCTTGGGGCAAATCCGAAGAGGCGGCTCCGCTTCAGCCGTGCCGCCAATCACGCATGAAGCGGGAGAGCAGCAGCAGTGCGCCGCCGTAGAACAGCAGCGACAGGAAAAGCGTCTCCGGGCGTCCGTGCGGGAAGTCCTCGGCAATAAAGCGGTAGAGCGCAATCACCATGGCGCCGGGGGCCAGCCAATATAGCTCGGCGCGGTCCCAATGGCGGCCGGCGGCGGCCACCACGATTGCCGTGGCGATCAGCAGGATGGTACGGATCTCGGCATGCCAGGCAGCGTCCATGGTCACGGGCAGCGCCGACAACAGCAAAGACGCCAGCCAGGCCGCGGTTACCCACGCCAGCATGGTGGCGGCGAGGGTGCGAAGGATACCCCGCAGCAAAACGTAACAGGCGATCATGGCGGCGAAGACCAGCAATGAGGCTGGGGTCAGTGCGACTTGCGTGGCGTCGCGCAGCAGGACGGAGAAAGTCTGCAGCGCGACTCCGGAGGCTAACCCCGCGGCTGCCAGGAACCCGAGAGCGTGGAATTCATGCCCGCGAGCGCCCCAAACTGCAAAGCCGCAGGCAGCCAGCGCCCACACGATTGGTAGCGCGCCTGGCGGCAGGAAAAACGCGGTTCCCAGCAACGTGAGCACGAAGGCAAAGCTGGAATATGCGTAGAGATTGCGGGGCTGCTGGGTCAGGAAGAACGCCGCGCCGTAACAGGCTGCGCCACAAATGGCGAGTACGACGCCCAGGAAAGTTCCGCGGGTGGCGGCAAACAGGAACAGACCGAGGGAAACGGCAACCTGCACAATTTCGAAAATAGCGACTTCGCGCTTCCGGCCCAGGGTTCGAACGGTGGCGCCGGCGGCGTAGAGCACACACAAGGCGGCGGGAACCGCCCAGCGCAAGGCCTCCGGAATGGGCGGATAGCTCTCCGGTATGGGCTTGCGGGAGTAGACAAACACGAGCCACAAAACCGCGAAGTCGGCTGCGAATGCGATCAGGCACCTTGGCCCGAGCCAGAGGTCCTGGGAGGCCCCGACTTCGAGCGCGGCGGCGATGGTGAGTAGAGCTGCGCAGAAGGGCAGCAGGTCGTCGGTTCCGAAAGCTAGCGCGATCGCCGTTGTGGCTCCGGCTGCCGCCGCCAACCAGGCGATCGCCGGTATCGGCTGCTTCCAGGACAGAACCAGGCTGAGGATTGCGAACCCGGACAGAGTGGCGGCAGCGATACTGGCGGGCATCAGGTGAAGGCGTACGGTCGCTTCCCACAGCATCGGCGAGAGCGACAGCACCGCTGTTGTCATGTAAACGGCGCCAGGCAGCGTTTCCTGGCGTGTCGCCCGGAACATCCAGAATATGGCATAGGCAATGGCGAGAGCGACGCCCACCCAAGATGGGGCGAAAGAAGAAGTGGCCAATGCTCGCAGCAGGTATGCCCCAGCCAGGATCAACAGCGCCTTGCCGAGGAGGGGAATGAGGCGGCCCGCGTCTGGTACGGGAAGCTCGGTCGCTGGTTGCGGAACAGGGACAGGGACAGGGACGGCGGGCTCAACGAGACGCTCTTCAAGTTTGCGCAGGCGCGCCTCGAGCTCATCTACGCGTTGAGCCAATTCCGCGACACCGGCAACCGAGCCTGGCGTCATGCGAACCCTCCCTGCCTATCTACGCTTTTGCTTGTTCCTGCCAAGGCGGCAGCAGCTCGATCAGGAACCACAGAATGAACAGCGGCAGAATCGTCAGGCCCGCGGCAGCCAGCACTCCTTCGCGGGTGATGAAATCCACCTTATATGAGGTATAGCCGAGGAAACTCTTCGAGAAAAGTTGCCCGCCGATGACCACGTTCCAGCGCATGGAGAAGATGCCGATCATCGTCAAAGACGCAGCGGTGATATACATCCGGAAACGGACCGCGACCGGGAGCTTGATGACTTGGTTCAAGCCGAGAAGGAACAGTGGAATCAGAGTGCCGACGATGATCTGCAGAAAGATCTGGGAAAAGAACAGGCGCGTGTGCACCATGAAATCGAGGCTTCGGAACGATTCCTCGGATTCATAAACGCGGTGCAACACATCGAGCATTTCGAGCGAAAAATCGATGACAAAGGTGTAGAACAGATATTTGGCTACGGTGTCCATGCAGTTGACGTCAGGCTGTTGACCGCGCCATTTAGTCAAGACATAGTAGATGAGCAGCACCGCCGCGATGCCGGAGACCATGGCGGAGAATAGAAACACGACCGGCATCAGGGGCGTGGACCACCAGGGATTGGCTTTGATGGATCCAAAGATGAATCCAACGTAGCCATGGAGCAGGAACGCCGACGGGATGCCGATGATGGTGATAATGTAGCCGAGGCGATCGTCAATGCGGCGCGAGCGCTCGCTGATGTTATACGAGCCCAGGGAGAGCGCTTTGTAGAACCACTTGCGCCAGCCCGTGGCGGTTTGCGCGCCGACCACGATCTCCTTGCGGTAATCCAACCAGATTTCCAGCAGCAGCACCACCATCAGGTACCAGAGGTAGACGAAACCGAACATGGCCATGGCCGAGGAGGTATGAGGCGTCACGTACATTTCAAAGGACCGCTCGGGATGGCCTAAATGCAGTTGCAAGGGCAACGGCGCGACCAAGAGAAATGCGAGAGCGGTGAGCAGCGCGAGCCGGTAAGTCGGCTTCACGGCATCAACCTTGAACACGCGCTCCAGCGAGGCCAGAATGAAGGCTCCGGCCACCAATCCGGTCAGAAACGGATAGAGCACAATGAGTACGCTCCATTGCAGCTCGAATTCGTTCGGGTACATGAAGCCTTCTACACCGGGATGCATGCTGTCTCCTTATCGCACCGCGCCATCTAAGCCGTGGTAGAAAAGTTTGGCGCCGGTAGCCAAGTGCGGCTTCAACACTTGCACCGGATTGTTGCGCAGAAACTCGTGTATCGGGTCTTTCGGATCTTTCAAGTCGGCAAGCTGACGCGCGGCCGTCGGGCACGCTTCACAGCAGGCCGTTGTCAGGCCTTGCGTGATGCGGTGATAGCACAAAGTGCACTTTTCCGCCGTGTTGGTTGTGGGGTTGATGAACCGGCAGCCGTAGGGGCAGGCTTGTACGCAATAGCGGCAGCCCAGGCAGTATTTCGGATCGATCAAAACCACTCCGTCCGGCGAAACAAACGTAGCGCCCACCGGGCACACCTGCGTGCACGGCGAATCGGCGCAATGATTGCACATCTTGGGGACAAAGAAGGCTTTGGCCGAAACGGGAATCGCTTTGGGAGGGAAACCATGGATGCCGCCGTCGGGCGAATCCACCTGTGGCTCCCCGGTCTCATTGCGCCAATCGTTGATCACGTAGCGCTCAATCCAGGTGCGATAGTAGCCGTCGGGCACATGGTTTTCCGCCGCGCAGGCGCGCACACAATTGCCGCAGCCGATACACTTCTCGACGTCGACGATCATGGCCCACCAGTGGTCGGCCATGCGATAGGAGTCCGGAGCAGCGGCCTCCTTCTTCGCATCGCCTTGCGCTTCGAGAAACGCAACGGTTGCGGGCGTTCCGATCAGGAGAAAGCGGGAACTCTGAACCAGCCAATAGCGGCGAGTCATCTTCATGCTGGGCCTTCCTTGGGGCTATGGGGCTGGTGGCAAGTTTTGCAGTCGATGCCGCTGTTGTGTTCGGCGGAAACCACCTGCGGAAACTTCTTTGGTTTCGCGCCGCCGGCCTCGTGGCATTGCAGGCATAACTCGGGAGTCTTCGGTAGAACCGGTTTGATGCTGATATCGCTGGCATGCTGGGCTTGCGGGCCATGGCAGGCCTCACAGTGCACTCCTTTATGCGGACCGGCGGCAAGCTTGTCGTGTTGGTCTGTGTGACAGGTCTCGCACGCGGCGCGTCCGGCAAAGGAAATCGGCCGCTGGCGGATGTCGTCGAGTGCCGGTCCCCGGTAGAAACCGTACTGGCCAAATCCGGCCGGGACGGCCAAAAATCGGAATCCAAGAAACGCAAGGACTCCAGCCGCTATCAGAATGACCAAGCGCACTAGATGCGCTGCGTCCTTGAAGGATCCCATCGGGAATGCAAGCTAGCAATCCGGCTGCCATGGGTGTACGAAGGCGTTCGCTGGGTGCGTGCGTAGGCGAATCGGCGGCGGAGCAGTCGATTCAGCCCCGAACGCCAGTGAGGGGAACGGCGCTAGCGCTGCGCCAAATAGCTCACTCGATTTCCAGCTCGTCCTTAACCGGCAATTTCGGAAACGCTACGTGCGGCTCCATTTGGTACCAATAGGCGACGGAAGAGATGTCGTCGGACAGGGGCAAATAGCGCCCGCCCGTCCGCCATCCCAAATCCTGGATCGTGACCCGCAAGTCCTTTTCAAAGCGCACCGGATCCACGATATGCCAGCGATACAGCCCGAATCTTTGCTGGGACTGGTAGAGACCGTCGGGCTTGATGACCTGCGCCAGGCCGGCGTAGGGAGTGGTGAACGTCTCGTACTGTTTCTTCTCCTGGTTCTCAAAATTGTACGAGCCATTGAAGTAGTCTTCGGTGCCGGTTCCATTGATGGTGGGGAATCGTTTGTCCCCATCCATATAGAACTTGATTTCGCCCTCGCCCCACCAGCCGTTGTTGTGCACGCCCCAGGCCATGTACGTTCCCACATAGTGGCCCTTACCTTGAATGTTGTCGACAATCGTGTAGACCTGCTTACGGGGCACCGGGTTGGTTCGGCGAAACTGCGCGTGAAAATAGGCGGCATCGGCGGGCACCTGGGATTGCGTGTAGTCGATCTGATAGTAGAGCCGCATCGCTTGGTTATTCACGTTCTCCATGGTGATCCGGGCCTTCTTGCGGAACGGCATGGGCCAATAGGAGTTGAACGCGCTGCCCGGATTGACACAGATCGCCAGGGACGATAGCGGCGCGTACTTGCCCCAGCCCATGGCGAAAAAGTCGCCGACTGGAACTTCGACCGAGGGCTCGGTCTCGTCATCCCAGTACATTCGCAGAATCGAAAAGCGCCAGTTGCCGGTGGGCGTCATCCAGATGTGCTGGATGGCTCCAGAGCCACTGATCTCCGCCAGTGTAACCGTTTTCTCAGCAGGGATGACCACGAAAGGATTCACCTTCCAGCCCTGCCCCAGGTCCCGAGCTGCGCTGGAGGCAGTGCCCTCCGACGCCATGCCGCCCTTGCCTTTCTCGCCGGTCAGGTTTTCCGGGCTGATGGAAAAACTCTTGGCGTCGGACACTCGATACAGATTGCTCAGGCTGTTGGTCAGCCCGTCATAGGGCCGCTCCTGCGCGCTTCCATTTCCCAGCGCGAGGACGAAAATGCCAGTGATTGTTTTCATGTTCTCTGGTGGAGATTGTATATTGATTGGCGATGGGCATGGTAGCGGGCGTCGATTTCGGCACGCTGAGTGTGCGGGTTTCCATTTTCGACCGGGTTCGTGGACGGCTGGGCAGCGCCAGCGCCGAGTACCCGCTGCATCGCGCAGCCTCCGATCCCGACCGGGCGACACAGAGCCATGCGGATCATCTCATCGCTTTGGAAAAGGCGATGCAAACTGCATTGCGAGCCAGCGGCGTCAGCGGCGATCAGGTGCTGGCGCTGGCGATCGACACCACCGGTTCGAGCGTGATTCCGGTGGACGATCGCCTGCAGCCTTTGGACGACTACTATTTGTGGTGCGACCACCGCGCCTGGCGCGAAGCGGCGGCCATCACCAGCGCCGCTCACGAGTACGGCCTCGAAGCCATCCAATGGTGCGGGGGAACCTACTCATCGGAATGGGGCCTTGCCAAGCTGCTGCATTGGCTCAGGCACAACGAAGCGAGGCGAGCGCGCTTTGCCACCGCGCTGGAACACTGCGATCTGATTGCCGCGGTGTTGTGCGGAATCCAGGATCCGGCATCGGTTCCGCGCAGTGTTTGTGCCATGGGACACAAGTGGATGTGGAGCGCAAAGTGGGGTGGCCTGCCGTCAGACGAATTTCTCACGCGGGTAGATCCGCTGTTGGCGGGCGTACGAGCCAAGATCGCCGGCCACTACGGAACCTCCGCCAACATTGCCGGATCGCTGTGTCCCGAGTGGGCCGCCCGGCTGGGCTTGCACGCCGGAATTCCAATTCCCATCGGCGCCCTGGATGCCCATTGGGACGCCATCGGCGCCGGTATTCGCCTGGGCGATGTGGTCAATGTCATCGGAACGTCCACCTGCATCATGGCCCTCAGTGATACGGAGCGGCTGATTCCGGGAGTTTGCGGCGTTGTGCCGGGGTCCATCCATCCGGACCATGTTGGTGTAGAAGCGGGCCTGTCCGCGGTCGGCGACATCTTCGATGCCATTGCGCGCCGCGCCTCTACCACCACCGCTGCACTCTCCGAGGGACTGGAAGCCTATCGCGGCGGCCAAACCGGCCTGCTGCGATTGACCTGGGACAACGGAGATCGCACTGTCCTGGTGAATCCGGCCTTGGGTGGGGTCATGCTGGGCTGGAACCTGACCCACACCGCGCAAGATGAGCTGTTTGCCGCCATTGAAGGGACTGCCTTCCACACGCGCATCATCCTGGAGCGCATGCAGGAATTTGGCACCCCCATCCGCCGCACTATCAACGGCGGCGGAATTCCGCAGCGGAATCAGGTACTAAATCAGGTCTACGCCAATGTCCTGAACAAACCGGTGCTCATTCCGGCTGACGACGTGACCAGCATTGGCGCGGCGGTGTTCGCGTTTCTGGCGGCACGCGAGTTCGCCTCAGTGGAGGAAGCGCAGGATGCCTTGTGTCCGCCGTATCGAACGGTACTGCCCGATCGGGAACAAGCCGCTATTTACGAAAGGCTGTTCGCGCTCTATCGGGAACTGTATTTCGCGCTGGGCCGGCCGCAGTCCTCTGTGGGTGGCATTCTGCCGGTGTTACGCCAAATCTCCGCGGACGTTCGCAGAACTGCGTGATTTAACGCAATCTTGTGCAATCTCACGCACAAGATCTGCCCGCATGTGCAACCAGGGCGGGTTGGCCGCCTGGAACTCCGATTGCTTTTGCATATAATGTATTTCAGTTGCAACTCACTCAGGGAGGTAACACCCAATGCTCGCTCTCGCAGTTCTGTGGGCAATCCTGGCATCGGTTTTAATCGTTTTGGTGGCGTACCGTAAAATTGCGGCGCGTAGCGAGGACGATGTTATTCACGTGCAAGAATCGGAGGCAGCCATCATCGGCAAGCAAAGCGCCCTCGCCAGAACCCTGGAGACCATTGATCGCTGGGGAAAGATGCTGACCATCGTGGTCGTCGCCTACGGCTTGGTCCTGCTCTGCTACTACCTGTACGCGAGTTGGCAGCAGAGCCAGCAATTGGTTCCATAGCATCCGTGCTTCCGCCGCAGCTAGGCGTAGCTACTGTGACGGTTTGTGTCGTGCATAGAGCGAGGCCGCGGCCGTGGAACGCTTGGTGTGCTCACTGAAAATCGTCGGTTGACGAACACTGCGTTGCCTGCGTTGTCCAACAGGCGCACGGCGATGTGGCCAGACTAGCCAACGGCTGAGTCAGGGCAAGCACCCAAACGGACGGACTGGTTTCCGCGAGTAGAGACGCCAGTTCCGTACCAGTGGGCTTTCCGTTCACCCAGTTGGCGTCGAAAGAAACCGCCGGATCGAGTACTGCGCCCTTACCTGCCGCAAACAGAGTTTCTTCGGACCCATCTGGATGCAGAAGCATCCGATCCGACCCTGGGGGCATGGCTGTGGGCGCGAAGACGTCGGGGAGCCGGACGAACGTGCTATCCCCCAAGCGCGGGGCGCGTACGGAAACAATGTCGTAGCTGACGGGACCGGCGGCCAGCGTTACGGCGGTTGCGAGGAGAACGATTGCGCGCATTCAGCGGTCTCTAACGGTTAGTAGTAGCGATGAGGCGCTACAATTCTTGCGGAGTTATACTGGCGTGCAGTTGCGAGGTCAAAAATGAAGGCTTCTGCTGCCACGGCTTTGTTCTTCCTCATCCTGGGAGGACTTAGCAGTATCTCTGCCCAGACGCCCACCGTGCTGAACCTGTCGCACGACCTGACCGCCGCCGGGATCGCCAGCCAGAACATGGTTCCCGACTCGCCCACCCTCGACGCACGCCCGCTATTCGAGGCGGGCATCAACTATGCGTCCAAGAATCACATTCCCACCGTGATCGCGGATCGCGGCAGTTACTACTTTCTGAGTCAAAACAACACGTACCGTCACGCCGTCCTCAACGCCATTACGAACGTTACCGTCGATTTTCAGTACTCGGACCTCTACTTTGCGCACGGCAACATCATCGCCTTTCAAGCGCTGAGCTGTGTAAACCTCACGCTCAAGAACTTCACCGTCGACTATCTGCAACTGCCATTCACTCAGCTCACCGTGACCGGGGTAAACGCCGCAACCAAGACGGTGAACTTCAAGCAGTTCGCCAATTACCCCCTGCCGTCTACATTCAACTCAGTCACCGTGCCGGCCAACTATGTGGTGAGCGGCTATTTCATCTTCGTGTTCCGGAACGGGCAGGAACTTCGCACCACGGGCCGGATGGAAGTTATGCCGCCCTTCAACGACAGTTCGATGCAGGTGACCAGCACGAACCCTTGGGCGCAATCGTCGAACATCGCCAGCATTCAGCCGGGCGACACCGTGGTGTTCACGTATCGGGCCGGCGTGGCGGCGATCGCGGCGCACGCTTGCACCGGCTTCACCCTCCAGAACGTCTCCATCTATGCGTCTGGCTTTATCGGTTTTGAGAGCAGTTATGGGTCGGCCATCACGGTGGACCGGGTGCAGGTGATCCCACGGCCGGGGACCAACCGCTTGATCGCCACCAACGCGGACGGAATCCACCTTTCCAAAGCGGGGGCCAACAATGTGGTATCCAACAACACCGTCCGGAGGGGCTGCGACGACGCCATCGCCATCGATGGGCAGTGGTACGCGATCGTCACATCGCCCAATAATGGACCCACCGTGCAGGTGATGCGCAATAGCGACGCGCCGCTGGCGATCGGCGTATCGTTCGATTTCATTAACTACACCAATGCGACCGTCGCCGGCGCCGCAAGTATTGTGGCCGAAAGCCCGCCGCTCAGCCAGCAAACCGGAGCGCCCGGCGAGCTGATCACGCTCACGCTGGATCATACAATCGCCGGACTCCAGGAGAACTTTGGCGTCACACCGTCCGACCCCAATTTGCGCGGGGCGGGCTCCGTGATCCGAGGAAATCTGGTGCAGGAAGAAGTGTTCGTGCGCGGGATCTATCCGGCCGGCGTCGAAAATGTAACCATCACCGACAACATGACCGAGGCGACCAACGGCCCCGGAATCCTGGTGGAGCAGAACGAGGCGCTCACCTACAACTATAAGACCGGGCCATCCTCCGGCCTCGTCATCAAAAACAACATCGTGGATCACGCCATGGGCTATGGAACGCCGAGTCTGGAACTGATCTCGGCCGCCGCCGCGATCGAGGTTCTGGCCTACGATCAAAATTTCGCCTGGCTCACGACCACGCCGTTTTCCAACATTTCGGTCACAGGCAATTTCGTGTGGAATGCGGTTCACTCGGGAATCCGCCTGGAGAATGTCGCGGGCGGACAAATCACCGGCAACACGCTGCTGAACGATGGCCTGCAGCCAACCGACTACCTGTGGTATCTGCCGGCTTGTTGCGAGACCTTAGCGCAGGTGCAGACAGAGTTCCAGCAGCCGGTTGTCGTGACGAATAGCTCTTCTGTGATCAACTCGAATAACACCACCAGCGGCCCGCTCATCGTGAGTGTATCGAACGCCGACGGCGGCTACCGCCTGGCGCCGGAGTCGATCGCCGTGGCGTATGGACAAAATCTGGCGTCCGGGACGGCGCAGGCGAGCGTATCGCCTTTGCCGGCCACTCTCGGCGGGGTCACGGTAACGGTTAAAGACAGCGCGGGCGTGTCGCGGCCGGCGGGCCT
>Ga0075017_100003132_pt1 | contig 10401 bp, 9 predicted proteins | sample AleBraG_ABR_2012_FD_71475 | JGI IMG/M metagenome (GOLD analysis project Ga0075017, IMG submission 71475) | Freshwater sediment microbial communities in response to fracking from Pennsylvania, USA - Alex Branch Run_MetaG_ABR_2012 | ecosystem: Environmental > Aquatic > Freshwater > Creek >... | reverse complement strand
AGCGCCTTGGGCTCAGTGACGGGGCGAAGCTTGCCAGTGGCATGCACCACGGCAAAATTCCAAGTCGGTACGGCTGGCCGCGACTGATACCAGGCGGGCGAAATGTATCCGTGAGGCCCCCGGAACACGATTACGGCTTCCTGTTTCCCGTCGAAGGCCTTGGTCTGTTCGTTCTGGCGCGAAATGTGACCGTGGATGGCGCCAAACTTCCCGGCGCCGCGATCGAGAAGGACCGGAATATGCGTGATGCGCAGAACCGGCGCGGCAGTAATGAGATCGACGAACGCGAACTCGTCCATGAAGTCGTGCAGGAACTTTCGATCGTCGACCAAGTGCGCCTTTGGGATGTAAAGCGATGGCGGCGGCCCCGACTCCTGCGCCTCGGCGTTCAAAGCGGCGACGGCGAAAGAAGACAACAGTTCGCGGCGGTTCATCTCATCATGTTAGCGTTCGGTCGCCTTCGATTTCGCGATTCGCTTTTGGATCTTCGTAAGTGCGTCCGCCTGGAGTCCTGTGGCGTGCGGTACTAAAGCGTCCTTCACCTGACCGTACGCCTCCTCCGTATGTGCCCGTTCCATCAGGTACATTAGCGGTGGATTAGGAAAATCACAGCTCTTCAAGCATTTCAAGTCCAACTCGGTGTAGTCGGCCTTCTCCTTATCCCGTAAGGCAAAGAAGACCGACTGCAAAGGAGAACCATCTTCCTCCTTCCATTTACCCAGCACCAGCGTGATCTTCTCGAGTATCTCGCGATGCTTTCCCAGTTGACCGGTTGCGGATCAGCGCTTCCATCACAAATCGAATCCTGTGCCAGAGAAGTCCTCCGGGAGGAGCGTCTGTTAGGTAGCATCAACGCCTCCAAGTCGACGATCTTTCCGACGCCCGGCAAATCGGGCAGTTCGGGCACCACCGAGACGCTGATCGGAGTAGCTCCCCAACCGGCGATCCAGGCGCAGGCGGCAATCGCACATTTCGTTGAAATCATGGCCTTATGAACTTAGTTAGATCGGCGGTATCTCGGATTCCCCTACCCTGTTGACCGTCCGCCAATCGGCGCAGCCGATCAATATGCCCTGTTGCAGGGGACAATTCCGCCCGATAGCTGTCCGAGGTACCCTCGGGAGAGTTGTAACCCAAATGCAAATACTAGCCGGATTGCTTATTGGTTGGCTCGCATGGTTTCTGGTGCGCGTAGTCTTGCTGGGGACTTACACGGTTAACCAGAACGAGCGCGCGGTCAAGACCATCTTCGGACGGGCGGAGCGGCTGCCTGGCAACGCAACCACGCTTGAAGATCCAATCTCCGCCGGATTGCGCGAGGACGAACGGGCCCGCTACGCGTACCCGCAGGTGCGCGTGATTCAGCCCGGTGGGCCGTACTTCCAGTTTCCCTGGGAGAAGGTCTATAAGGTTACGATCGCGACCAATACAGTCAATATGGCATTGGACCCGGAGGTCCCCGAAGCGAACGAATTTGGGACTAGGTTGGACGCGGTGACCAAGGATCAACTCAATACCGGGCTCACCGGCCAGATTCGCTATCACGTAAGCGAAAATAACCTGTATGCATACCTGTTCGGCATCAAGCAACCATTTGTTCACGTGATGGGGTATTTTGTCTCGGTGCTGCGGCAGCGGATCTCGAACTTTGAAGCTAAGGCCGTCCCGTCGGCGAACGCCGAGGAAGCACCGGTGATTCCCAGCACCGAGATGATGGGCGTCTCCATCAACGACCTGCGAAAGAATCTGCGCGATCTGAACGAGTACATGGACCAGGAATGCCGGGCCACCGCCGCGCGCTATGGCGTGGTGCTGGATGCGTCGCTCATTACCGGGATCGACCCGCCGCCGGAAGTGGAATCGGCGCTTGCGGCCATCAACACCGCCCATAACCAGGTATCGAGCGACATCAGTCTCGCCCAGGCGGCGGCGGACCAGAAGATTGTCCAGTCAAAGCGCGCGGTGGAGATCGAAACGCTGAAGGCTCAGGCCGAGGTGCAACCGATCAAGCTCCTGGCGGAAGAATTGGAGCAGTTACATCGCGCTGGCCCGGGGATTCTGGACGCGTATATCCGGAACGTAAAACTGAAACTCTACGACAAGGCCAAAATGACCTATCTGGAGGTGCGGCGATGATGACGGTTGCGGCGTCCGCGCTGTTCACCTTCGTTGGCATGTTAGTGGGGGTTCCCTTCTTGCTGGCGCTCTGCCGCCTCTTTGGCTTGTACACGATTGTGCAGGAGCGGACCTCCCGCGTTTATGTTCTGTTTGGAAAGGTGGTTGGAGTAATCAGTGAGCCTGGCCTGTGCTTTCTTCCCGCGCGACTTGGACTGGCGGCGTTCTTTATCCACTTTTTTGGAAAATGCTACGTGCTCGACCTGCGGTTGGACCAAGAGTACCGGCGCAGCGAGCCGGTGAACTCCGAGGAAGGCGCTCCGATGGGCATCGGCATTTGGTACGAGATGTGGATCAGCGATCCGATCGCGTATCTGTTCAAGAACACCGACCCGCGCGGTTCGCTGCGAGCCAACGTGAGCAACGCGACGGTCCGTTGCTTGAGCAATATGCCGCTGGCGGACATGCTGCAGACGCGGCACACGATGAGCCAGACCGTGCGTGCTGAAGTCTCCGGCCAATCCCAAGCCTGGGGATATCAGTTGGGTTCCGTCTATATCCGCAAGGTGCATTTTCGGGATGCCGGCATGATCAAACAGATCGAGGAGAAGGTGGTGAACCGGCTGCGGCAGGTGACCTCCGCCATCCGCCAAACGGGCGCGAACCAGGTGAGCGTGATTACCAGCTCGGCAGAGCGTACGGCGTCGGCTGAATTTGGCAAGGCCACCGCCATCCGCCCGAGTACGCTCGGCCAGGCTCTCAAAGAGATCGCGCAAGACCCCGCGGTGGCGAGCGCTCTGTTTGAGGTGCTGGAGACTCAGAAGTTGGTGGATAGCAGTGCTCAGCTCGTTTTGCTGGCGGCGGGGCCGCACAATCGGGTGCTGGCGGATTTACTGGCGACGCGGAGCGCACCGTAGCTCATTCGGCAAATTTGGCGCCAGCTAGTTCTTGGTACGCCCGGTAAGCTTCGAACTTACGACCTTTTACTCCGGAGGCAGAGGTTAGCCGAAGTTCGTCACGCTACCTCGATTTAGGCAATTTTCTGACTCCCGGACGAGGCAAGTCGTGTGTCTGCAATCTTGGATTTTGAAAAGTGGATGTAGTGCAGACCTACCCTCTTGAAGAGATGGCCGGCTCATGACAAGATCGGGCAAGAATGTTTCTGCGTTCCCACCGTCGGGAGAAGGATGGCAAAGACCATGCCTACTGGTCGCTGGTGGAGACGGTGCAGACACCGGATGGGCCGCGGCAAAGGACGCTGTGCTATACATCCGCGCATAATTAACGGGACATGTATGGCATACTGGTATCAAGAGGCGTATGCTGCCACGCTTGTTGCGATTACATCCAAGTACTTATCAGCGGCTGACTCGGTTGAGCAAAGAAGCGGAGAGGGATGGCGCCTACCGTGTGGCTAAGCGGTTGCGTGCGGTGGTGCTGAATTCTGAAGGGCTAACCAGCGGCGAGTTGGCAGGCATCTTGCAATCGCCGCGATCGAAAGTGTCGGAGTGGCTGCAGCGCTATCAGACGGACGGTGTAGATGGCCTGTTGGAGGGTTATCGTTCGGGGCGACCACCACAACTCAACGAAAAGCAGCAACAGCAATTGGGGGACATCCTCGACAACGGTCCGGTGGCTTACGGTCTGGATACCGGCATCTGGACGTCGCCTATGATCGCCTTTGTGATTGAGGAGGAGTTCGGCGTCCGTTACCATCCTGGCCATGTGCGCAAGCTGCTTTACACGGTGGGATTTTCGGTGCCACGGCCACGGCGCCTGCTGGCGCGCGCCGATGCCGCGGCGCGGGACAAATGGCACCGCCGCGCCTATCCCGCTCTTAAGAAAAACCCCGCGCGCGACACTGGGCGTTGATCTTTACCGACGAAGCCAGCTTCCGGCAAGACTCGACGCTCCATGCTACTTGGAGCCGCGTGGGCTGCCCACCGGATGTTCCCGTGACGGGGGAGCGCAAGAGCGTGAAGATTTTCGGCGCAATCGAACTCTGGCGCACGCGCTTCGATTACCGCCAGAATACCGTCTTCAATGCCACCAAGTATCTCGGGTTCCTTGAACAACTGGCCAGGCGGTACCGCCGCCAGGGGGGCGATCCTGTTCCAGGGCAACGCCTCCTGTCACAAGGACGCCGACGTCTGGGATTGGTTCAAGTCCAACAGGCATTGGTTGGAGGTGCATCAGTTGCCACCCTACTCGCCAGAGTTCAATCCCACCGAACAGATCTGGCAACACACCGGCAAGAACGGGACTCACAACCGCTTCTTCGGCGGTCTGGATCAACTGCTCGCCACATTGACGCGTGTCTTCGGCGAGATGCAGTCGCACCCCCAGCGAATCAAGTCCTATCTGACTTTTTGTGTCGATCACTATGTCCCTTTAATGATACGCGTCTGTAAGCTCGTGGGCCTGTTGCGGCGGCTGCCGATCCCGTCGTCAAGCCGTGACCCCGATTTCAACGGCCGCCGGGCGCTTCAGCGCGCCTCCGGCAGCGCCGCCGCCGACGCTTCGAGCGATGCCGCGCATTGCTCATATAGCTCGTAGGCCTGTTGCGGCGGCTGCCGATCCGCGCTCATCGCTACATTAATGACGGCGGTCAAGCCGCTGATCACCGATTTCAGCGGCCGGCCGTTGCCTTCCAGGACGCGCTTGGCTACCGGACTGCCAGGTGCCAGCTTGCCGGCGGCCCGCAGCAGGGCACTGGCCCGTCGCAATTGCCGCCAAGCCTTCTCAGCCAATTCCGTCTGATGCGCAATCTCTTCTGGAGCCGCGCGGGAGCGCGGGTCCAGTTTGACCACCAATGGCTGCGTATAGGTTTGCCCACCGGCCTTCAGACGCACCGAGTATGTCCCCGGCGCCACAAACGGACCATCCACGCGAGTGGCGGTGTCTTGATCCACCTCGTCCACCGCCGGCGGGTAGCGCAGATTCCAGACAAAGCGGTTCAAGCCGGCGTGCCTGCCGGGCGGCTTCGGGGAACTCAGCCAGCTCTTGGCAATCGGCAATTCGGCGGGCCAGGCCCGCGGTGCCTCTTGGCTCGAGAACCGTCGAACCACCTCATCGTGCGAATCGAGAATCTCCACCGTCACATCGCCGGCTGTCTCCAGATAGTAGTCGATCACCGCACCGTCGGGCGGGTTTTTCGCCTGCGGAATCTCGGGGGGCAGGGGAGTCCCCGGAAACGTGTCGTGAATGCCGCGCACGGCGTCCACTGGCCGCAGCAATTGTGTCTTCATAGACGCCGGCTGCAACTGCCGCAACGGACTGATATTGTCCAGTATCCAAAACGAACGCCCAAAGGTCGCGATCACCAGATCATCTCCATGGATCGCCAGGTCCCGCACCGAAACCGTCGGCAGGTTCGACTGCAGCGGCTGCCAATGCTCGCCGTCATCCCAGGAAAAAGCCACGCCGAGTTCGGTCGCCGCGTACAGCAGCCCGCGCCTCACCGGATCCTCCCGCACGCCGTTGAGAAACGCCGGTTCTTTCAGACCGATCACCACCAGCGTCCAAGTCTTGCCGAAATCGCGCGTGCGGTAGAGATACGGACGGTAATCGTCCAGCCGGTGGCGATCCACCACCGCATAGGCGGCGCCCGGATCGAAATGTGAAGCCTCGATGAAGGTAATCTTGCTCCAGTCCGACAAACCGGGCGGAGTGACATCGTCCCACTTCTTTCCACCGTCGCGCGTCACAAAAGCCAGGCCCGTGTCGCTCCCCGTCCAGATTAAATCTTTATCCAACGGCGATGGAGCAATGGTGTAGATCACGCCGTAGCCGCGGGTCTTGGCGTTGGCCACGGTGGGCTCGCCCGCCACCATCAGATTCATCGGACCGCGCGCGTCGCCGGTCAGATCGGGGCTGATGGCCTGCCAATGCAAACCGCCGTCCACCGTCTTGAGCAGATACTGCGTGCCAAAATAAAGCGCTGTGGGATCGGCGGGTGAAAACACCAGCGGTGACGTCCAGGTGTTGCGGAATTTTCGCTGATTGATCTCACCGCCAAACACCGCCTCCGGCCAGGGCGTGATGGTTTGCGATTGCTTCAACCGCCCGTCAAAGCGAGTGACCGTGCCATAGGTGTTGTTGACGTACACCACATCCGGATCGCGTGGATCCGGCGCAATGTACCCGCTTTCGGCGCCTCCCACGCTGCTGAAATCGTGTTCCGAGATCGGACTCCAATCGTCGCGGCTCCGCACCACCGCCGTACCGCTGTCCTGCTGTGCGCCGTAGACCTGATAAGGAACGGCATTGTCCGTGACCACGTGGTAGAGCTGCGCGGTCGGCTGGTTGTACCAACTGCTCCACGTCTCTCCCCCATTCAACGTGATGCTCGCCCCTTGATCGGTCCCCAGAATCATGCGGGCACTGTCCCGCGGGTCGATCCAAAGCGTGTGGTAGTCGTCGCCTCCCGGCGCACCGCGCAGAACGGAAAAGCTCTCGCCTCCGTCGGTCGACTTGAACAGCCCAACATTGGGCAGATACACCGTGTCCGCATTCTTCGGATCGATGGTCACGCCGCTGAAATACCAACTGCGGCTCTGGATCGTTTTGTTTTTTCCGCCCACCTTCTTCCAGTCCACGCCGCCGTTGTCGGATCGGAACAACCCGCCCTGTGGCGCCTCAATCAATGCATAGACCCGCTTGCCTCCGGCCGCCGCATCGATGCCCACCCGTCCCCACTTCCCGCCGGGCAGCCCATGCCCGCTGAGTTGCTTCCACGTGCTTCCTCCGTCGGTGGACGCAAACAGACCGCTGCCCGGACCTTCCAAAGGCGCATAACTGCTCCAGGTTGGGCGCCGGACGTTCCATAGGGCTGCGTACAAGTGATTCGGCTCGCCAGGCGCCATCGTCAGATCGATCGCGCCCACATCGGGACCCCGATCCAGCACCTTCCGCCAATTGGCGCCGCCGTCCAGCGAGCGGTACACACCCCGCTCCGCGTTCGGTCCATAGGCATGACCCAGCGCGGCCACAAAAACCCGGTTGGGGTTCCCCGGATCGACCACGATCTTGCCGATTTGCTGGGAATCCCGTAGCCCCACATGGGTCCAGGTGCGGCCTGCATCGGTGGACTTATAAATCCCATCCCCGAACGAGATGGCCGCCCGCATGTCCGCCTCCCCGCTACCTACATAGATCACATTCGGGTTGGAAGGCGCAACCGCAATCGCCCCAATGGATGCGATGTGCTGCCCATCGAAGATCGGCTTCCAGACCATCCCGGCATCCGTGGTTTTCCATACACTTCCGCCCACCGCTCCAAAATAGAAGGTACTCGAGCTTTGCTGAGTACCAGTCACCGCCAGCACCCGTCCGCCGCGAAACGGGCCGATCAGCCGCCACTGGAGATCGGAGAGCGCTGGCTGCGGCGGGGATTGGGCCCAAGTGCCATACACACAACACACTATTAGGAAATGGGCAATCCGCCGATAGAAGGTTCGTAGACGCCATGCGAAGGGACGAAGCCGGATCATAGCGAAGAGCATAGTACATGTTTCGAACCATAATCGTTGCTGAAGACACCGCCCTCTCCAACGCTGCCCAAACCGTCGCGTTTGAATCGGGTTGCATGAACATTGCGAAGGTGGTAGATCACCTTCCGCATAATGAATATGAAGCGGCGCTGTTGCTGACGCAGTACGAGCCGGAAATCGTCCTTTTGGAAGCGAAAAAGGCCGAGCTGGCTCTGGCCGTGGGCGAGCTGATGCGCACTCGCCGGCCGGATGTTGCGGTTCTGTCCATGGGCGGTAGTTTTCAGGATGGCATTGAGAAGGACTTCGCCCGTTATGGCATCCTGCCGTTGCGCTCTCCGGTTACGGCGGAATCCGTCCTGGAAACGGTTCGCATCGCCATCTATCAAGCCCGTCCGGGCCCGGCAAAAAACCTCTTTCTGTTCGTCCCCGCCAAGGCCGGAACCGGCGCCACTACGGTAGTGCTCAACACGGCCAACTGCATGGCGCGGGATTGGGCGCATCGCCCTCTGGTCATCGAAGCCGACCTGCACTCCGGCGTGCTGTCCCTGTTGTTGAATGCGCGCGTGAAAACTCCCATCCTGGACACACTTCATCGCGCCAGCACGTTAGATATCCAAGCCTGGGACGAATGCGTCTCCCATGGCTCGGGCTTCGACCTCTTGCTGACGGACCGAATCTCCAAACCCCCGCTGCCCACCTGGGCCAACTATCACCAACTGGTTCGCTATGCTTCCTCTCGCTACGACGCCGTGCTGGTGGATTTGCCGGAAGTGGTCAACGCCGGCACCGCCGATCTGGTGCACTACGCCAGCAAGGTCTTCATCGTCACCACGCCCGAGTTGCCGTCTCTCACTCTGGCCGGGCAGCGCCTGCGCGAACTGGAGGCCCGCGGTCTCAACCGGAAACGCGCTTCGGTGATCGTCAATCGCTGGCACCGCGGCGACATCAGCACCGCCGAAATCGAGGACATCCTCAAGATCAAAGTCACCACCGTCATCCGCAACGACTACCGCTCGGTGCACATGGCCACCATGGCTGGCAGCGCCGTAAAATCGACCACCGAACTGGGCAAATCCTTCCAGGCCTTTGCCGGTCAATTGCTCGAAAAGCCCGCCATCGAGCCCGCCAGCCGGACCCGCATTTTGCTGGAAACCTTCGCCAAGACTTAGGGGCTGCAGCCGCAAACTACCGAAAGCCCTGGACCTCACTGCGGCCGACCGTACTCGTACCTTCTCCCAGCTTGTCGAGCCAGGCAGCAAAGACGTTGCCACGCAAGTCCGAAGCCAGGGCGTGCAGTCCTTCGGTGGCTGCTCCGGAGCGCTGCTGATCACGCCTCCTTTGCTCCATGTCTTACCGTCATCGAGCGAAGCCAGACCGTCAGGTCGCTATCGGTAGGCAATCCATGTGAGTGCGGCCCACGGCTCGACTTCTTACCAACCACTGCACTGATCACAATCGCGCCGCCAGAGAATGCAATTCGCGGTCCGCGGTGACGGGTAAGCGGCACGATGTCCGCTTCAGCTACCTTGACCGGGGCTGAAAAGCTTAATCCTGCGTTGTGAGACTCGCTGAAATAAATCGCGTTTCCGGCTCCGAAGGTCAACGCCACGGTTGATCCGCTGGCGGCGAGTTGCGGCTCGAGAGCCAGCGTGGTTGGCCCAATCGGGCCAACGTTGATCGCCAGCATCGTAAGAACAAAGAAGGGGACCATACCATCTCTCCCTAAAAGGACGCTCGAATGGCGAGTTGAAAGGCTCGTGGGTCGCCCACTGTCGTCACCTGCCGGAACGTGGGAGACGGATTCGTCGGGTAAGCTCCACTGCCAAACACGCCGTTCAGAGTGATGCCATTCACGTGATTGGTGAGGTTGAACCCTTCGGCCATGGCTTGGAGCCTCACCCGTTCTGTGATCTGGAATTGGCGGCTAAGCCGGGTGTTCAAGTTCAAGAAGTCGAAACCAGACCCAGCATTGCGATTGATAAATACCCCATTAACGGTTGGCCGGGCTGTCGTCCCCTGAATTGTGTTAGCCCCGGTCGTGATGTTGAAGGGCAAGGGTGAGTAGTATTGAAGGAATGTAGTCAGTTGAAATCCGTGACTAAGGCGCTCCCAGACATTGTTCTCTTTTCCTAGAAAGGAATGAATAGTGCCTTCGAACACCAAACGATTGCGCTGATCGTCATCGGAACGGCCATAGTCCTGCCAGATATTGAAGTTGTTGATCGGCGCGCTGAAGAAGAACTCACCAACATTGTCGAGGGCTTTGGAATACGTATAGGAGAGGCGGTAACTGCCCCAATGCACCGGCCGTTGCACCAACGAGACGTGTAGACCGTCATAGTGAGAGTCGGCCAGCGAAGAATACTGGCTATCGTTGCCATAGGTTGGGTTGGACCGGCATCCATTATTGCTTCCGGAAGCGGTACAGCTGGGCACGTTTTGATTCACCGAAACGATGAGGTGTAGCCCGCGGACGTGTTGATAGCCGACGGTCAAACTGCTGTGCGCGCCAAGTTGCTGCTCGATCTCCAAGCTGCCCTGCTCGGAATAGGCGTTTTGCATGTGCGAATCCATAGTAGAGAAGTTGAACAAAACTCCCGGCGGCAGAGTCAAGCTGCTCAGGATGTTGGGGAACACAGGCGCGCCCGATTGCGTCGGCGAAAGGCTGATGCTGATCTGGCTCAAGCTGGCGACATTGGTGCTGTTGTGGGCCGAAAGCAGAGCGTTGGCCAGAGCGCGCAAAGCGACCCGGTCATAGTACAGTCCATAGCCACCCCTGATCACTGTCCTGCGT
>Ga0075017_100003131_pt1 | contig 10401 bp, 7 predicted proteins | sample AleBraG_ABR_2012_FD_71475 | JGI IMG/M metagenome (GOLD analysis project Ga0075017, IMG submission 71475) | Freshwater sediment microbial communities in response to fracking from Pennsylvania, USA - Alex Branch Run_MetaG_ABR_2012 | ecosystem: Environmental > Aquatic > Freshwater > Creek >... | reverse complement strand
GTCGTGGAGGTCGTAGCGGGTGAGCGCACATGGAGGCCCGGACGTGTGCCCAATCCATCCGGAGACGACGGTGGTCGGGAGACCGGGCCGGACCGCGGTCTCGACGTGATCGCAGGTGGTCGGAGTCACCGATCCTGCGACGCACGTCCCAACACGGGCCGGGATGACGACCGAGGCCGATGCCGTCGAGCTGGCGCCGCAGCTTCCGGCCACCAGCACAACCGAGACCGCTCCACCAGTCCCTCCCCATCGCCGAAGGCGCCGCCGCCCGACCACGATGCCGACCGCAGGTAACCGGTGGGGCTTTCAACGGGAACGGGAGAGTCGATCCGGGGGGCTACCCGATCCGGTCAACGGACAGTTGGCGCGCGTCGTCGTGGTCCCGGGCGGGTCTACGCCCGACGGCCCAGGAAGTAGAGGAACTCCGTCTGGATGTCCGCTCCGTCGGGTGCCTCCAACTTGGGCCCGAAGAAGTTCGGGCGGCGGATCATTGCGTCCATCGGCTTCAGTCCGTCGTAGGCCCGGCGGACGGAGTCCTCGTCGAGCCGTTCGTCCGCTCCTACCGTCCGCGCCAGGTCCCACGTGTGCACGAGCAGATCCATCGTCACGAACCGGCTGATGATCTCACCGGCGGTCATCGTTCCTGCCGGACCGTCCAACTCCTTGGACACGGTGACCGGATCTCCGGTGATCTCGTCGATGGCCCGGGAGGCAGCCTGCCAAGCTTGCGTCGGGTCCTCGTCGACTCCGAGCGATTCCGGCTTGTCCCCGGTGACCCCGGCGATGACGCTCCGATGTCCCTCGACCACGTGCGCAACGATGTCACGTGCCGTCCACTCGTCGCAGGGTGAACGGGCCTCCCACTCGTCGGGGCTCACGGCGCGGAGTGCCGCATCGAAGCCGCCCGACACCACCCGGTACTGGTCTTGGACCTGAGTCATGCCTCCAGCGTACGTCGCCCGACACCCACCGACCGGACCCACCCCGGACCGGTGCGGGGTGGGTCCGGATGCCGCCCCCGGCGGAGGTCCCAACCGGCCGAGCAGCTTGCGTGGACCATGAAGATCCTCGCCGTCTCAACAGAGGGTGCGGGCCACATCACCCCGCTCGTCCCGCTCCTCGGTGCGCTCGTTGCCGGTGGGGACGAGGTCCTCGTGGCCTCCGAGCGCATCCTGCACTACTTCCTCCCTCGAGCATTCGGCGAGATCGTTGTCGACGAGATGGTCGACGACGCCCTCCGCCTGGGCCATGAGTTCGCGCCGGACGTTGTGCTGTTCGAGGCGTGCGCCCTCGCCGGGCCACTGGTGGCCGAGCTCCTCGGCGTCCCGAGCGTTGCGCGCCCGTTCGGACCGCTGCCGCCTCGCGAGGCGGTGGAGATGACCAATGACTCCGTCTCCCCGATCTGGCGGTCCTTCGGGCGCGATGTGCCCGGCTGGGCAGGCATGCACGGACAGCTGACCATCCAGATCTGCCCCCCGGGGCTGGATCCGGTCCGGGTGCCGACCAGGGAGTCCTGGCCCCTGCGCCCGGTCCTCCTGCCCATCGGACCGCCCGACCGAACTGATCGACCGGTCGTCTACGTCACATTCGGGACCCTGTTCAATGCCGACCTCGACCGCTTCCGACTGGCGCTCGAAGCCCTTGCCGATGAGCCGGTCGACGTGGTGATGACGGTGGGTCGCGATCAGGATCCGGCCGCCTTGGGGCCTGTTCCCACGAACGTCCGGGCCGAGCGGTTCATCCCCCAGGCCGAGCTTCTGCCGTCCTGTCGTGCGGAGGTGCACCACGGCGGGGCGGGTACGACTTTCGGTGCACTGGCCCACGGCGTCCCGCAGGTGATCCTTCCCCAGGGTGCCGACAACTTCGAGCATGCCACCATGTGCGGGCGCGCGAGTACCGCGATCACCCTCCGACCGGACACGCTCAGCCCTACCCATCTCGGCGCTGCGGTGCGGCGCGTGGTGGACGACGAGGCCTGTGCCGCGGCGAGCCTCAGCGGTGCCGAGGAGATCGCGGCGATGCCCGACGCCGTCTCCGTTGCCGCCGCGCTTCGCTCGTGGGTCTCCGGCGCCTGACGACAGCACCAGGGAGGAGGGTGGTCACGGAGTCGCCCCTGCGGTCCGGGCCGACCCGGGTGCCCACGTGCGTTACATGCGCCACCCGCGCGACCCCATCAACGAGCCAGTCGGGCGAACGTGCGCTTCTGTGCCTTGTAGAGCTTCGGGAACTCGGCGAACAGGTGGTCGTAGACGGCGGTGGCGTCCGGGTCGGGCCTATGGGTGGCGGCCACCGGCACCAGTTCGCGCACCTCTCCGGGTTCCACCGCCCCGAGGGTGAGGCCGGCGATGAGTGCGCCGCCGCGGAGGTTGGCCAGGAGGGGATCGGCCACCTGCTCGACGGTGCGACCGAGCACGTCGGCGTAGATGGCGCACCACAGTGACGAGGAGGCCCCGCCGCCGATGGCCCGGAAGGTGCCGAGCCTCCGGCCCACGAAGTGTTCGACGCCTTCGGCCAACCAGCGCGAATTGAGGGCGACGCCCTCCAGCACGGCCCGGGCCAGATCGGCCCGAGAGGTCCGCAACGACAGGTTGTGGAAGCCGCCCCGCGCCGTGCGGTCGTCGATGGGCGAGCGCTCCCCGGCCAACCACGGGGTGAACACCACGTTCCCGCTTCCCGGCGCGGCGGTGGCGGCAAGGGCTGTGAGTTCGTCGTAGGAAGGTGGCCCGCCCGTCGGGTCGCCTCCCGGGTCGCCTGTGGTGGTCAAGGCGTCACGGAACCATTCGAGGGCCCGGCCACCGGACTCCTGGTTGTTGGCCACGAGCCGTAGGCCGGGCAGGATGCCGGGCACGGTGGCCATCTGGCGGATGGCGTCGGTCTTCTTCCTGGGGAACGGGCAGCTGATCCAGCTGGTGGTGGAGATGGCCACGTGGGGCTGGAGGGCGAGCACCGCGCCGGAACCGACGCAGGCCGAGTGGAGGTCAGGGGTGCCGGCCACCACCCGGACCCCGTCGGTCAACCCGAGGTCGGCCGCCACCTCGGGAAGCACGGTGCCGACCACCGAGGCGGTCGCCACCAAGGGCGGCAGCTTCTCCACGGGGACACCGCTGGCCCGGACCAGGACCGGGTCGTACCCGAGGCGCTCCGGTCGCCGGTTGTCGGTGAGCCAGGCGCCGGCCATCGAGGCCGGGGAGGCGCTGGCCCGACCGGTGAAGCGCATCGACAGGTAGTCGACGGGCTCCAGGTACCAACGGGCGGCCCGGGCCACGTCGGGCTCGTCCCGCTCGAGATGCAGGATGTGCCCGATGGGGTCGGCCCCCGAGGTCGAGGGGGCACCGCCGCTGTGGCGGATCCAGCGGACGGCGGCCACCGGGTCGTAGCCGGCCACCGGGCCGGCGATCACCGCACGGCTGTGGGGTCCGCCCCGCGTGTCCGACCACAGCTGGCAGGGCCCGACGGGGACGCCGGCTGCGTCGACGGGCACGGTGCTGGCCCACTGCCCGGTGCACGACACGGCGACCACCCTGGACGGATCGACCACGCCGGACGCCAGGGCCCGACGGGACGAGTCACAGATGAGGTCCCACCAGAGGCCCGCGTCCTGGGTGGCCGCGCCGAGCGGCCCCTGGTCGGTCGGCACGGCCCGGTGCTCGTGCCAGGCGACGGTGCCGACCAGGGACACCAGGCCCACCTTGGGTCCGCCCGTGCCGAGGTCGATGGCCAGCACCCAGGTGTCCTCGCGCCGGCCTGCGGCCGGCGACGTCACCGGGAACAGTGCCCGTGGGCCGGCACCGGCCGACGGGTCGACTCAGGCATCGGCGGGGATGGCCTGCTGGGCGTCCATCATGTCGGCCATGACCATGCGGATGAAGTCGCCGGCCTCGTCGGTCAGCCCGCCGGCCACGCCGCCGTAGACGGCGCCGGAGTGGGGGGCCTCGTCGGCGTGCCCGGTGGCATGGGCCACGGCCTCGACCAGATCGGCGGCGAAGTCCTCGGCGACACCCGGCTTGGTCTGGGGACGGGTGACGGCCATGTGCAGGGCGTTCGGGTACTGCTGCCCGTTGAAGCGCCAGCCCTTCTTCCGCATGAAGTCGTTGACGTGGTAGATGTCGAAGGTGTCCGAGGTGAAGCTGAACAGGAAACTCGGGCTCCCCAGGATGCGCAGCTCCTCATGGCTGCGCACCGCGGCCTGCATCGCCGTCGAGGTGGCGAAGATCTGCTCGGCGTAGCCCCGGTAGCCTTCGCGGCCGAGCTGCACCATGGATGCCCACGTGGCGGCCAACAGGCCCCCGGAACGTGACCCGTCCATGCCGGGCGAGCAGTACTTGCCGCCGCTCCACCCGGTGTTGAAGAAGTACTGGGCATTGCGGAGCGCCTTGTCCCGGAAGGAGAGCACCGAGGTGCCCTTCAGGGCATAGCCGTACTTGTGGGTGTCGGCCGAGATCGAGGTGACCCCCGGGACCCGGAAATCGAAGAGGGGGATGTCGTAGCCGAGCTCCTGTCCGAAGGGGAGGATCCACCCGCCCAGGCACCCGTCCACGTGGAGGCCGATGCCCCGATCGAGGGCGATGTCGGACAGGGCCTCGATGGGGTCGACGGTGCCGTAGCCGTAGTTGCAGGCCGACCCGACGAGCGCGATGGTCTGCCCGTCGACCGCACCGGCCACCCAGTCGGTGTCGACCCGGGTGGTGACGGGGTCGACCGGTGCGACCCGCAATTCGACGCCGAACAGGTGGCAGGCCTTGTCGAATGCGGGGTGGGCCGTCTCCGGCTTGATGATGTTCGGCCGGACGGTCCCCCGGGTGGCCGCGGCGTGGTCGCGGTACGCGAGTACGGCGTGACAGATGCTCCCGGTGCCCCCGGAGGAGACGAGACCGACCGCCTCGGTGTCGCCCACCGCTTCGGCGTGCAGGAGGTCGAGGGTCATGGCGATGATCTCGGACTCGAACCGGGTGGCGCTCGGGCACATGTCGCGCTGGAGCACGTTCACGTGGGAGAACAGGGAGAACGCCTCGTTGAGGAAGTCGTAGTGGTCGTGGTCCCCGCAGTACATGGTGCCGGAGCACTTGCCGGACTCCCAGGTGCGGTCCTCCTCCGTAGCCATGGTCCGGAGGATCCCGAGCACCTCGGCGCGGGGGAGGCCCCGGTCGGGCAGGGTGCGGTGCACGGGGACCTGGTCGGCGTAGGGAAACGGACTCATGGGACGACTCCTCGTGCGTACGGTGCCGGCGGTGCCCGACCTGGGCACGGTACAGCCTGCCCCCGGCTCCGGCACGCCAGGGGAGGTGCGTCCGGGGCAGCTGCCGGTCGGGGGACAAACCCTCAAGTGACCAGGGAGTTTCGTCGAAGAAGGACCGTGGACTGGCTGACGGCGGCGGACACGGTACGGAAGGAATCGGACGGCTCGTTGAGCCGGGTGGTGAGCGGCCGCCTCGCCTCCATGGCCCTGATCATCGCCAGTGCGCTGGTCCTGGCGTCGGAACTGCTGGTCCCCGGGGCCTACTCGAGGACCTCCGCCCTGCTGGTCGGCGGATCCACCCTGGTCCTCGGCGTCGCCTCATGGTGGATCCCCTGGGAGCACCTTCCCCGCCGCACGGTCCTGTGGATGGTGCCGTTCGCGCTGGTGGCGGTCGACCTCGGCTACATCTACGCGGTGCGTGACGGATTCAACTACGCCGTCACCTTCGTCATCATCTTCGTCCTGATCGGCCTGACCCAGCCCCGCTGGACGGCGCTCAAGCTTGCGCCCCTCCTGGCCACCGCCTACGTCCTGCCGTTCATCGCGGGCCGCGGGGACCTGACCGACCTCGGACTCGGCTCCGCCGTGTTCGTGGTGCCCGTATGCCTACTTCTGGGGGAGGCCACCGCCTGGGGGATGAGCCGCCTGGCCGCGGCCGGCGACGAGATCGCGGAGGGAGAGGCGAGCATCCGCCAGCTCTTCGACGAGGCCCCGATCGGGATCTCCAAGCTCGGGATCGACGGACGGATCATCGAGGTGAACCGGGCCTACGGCGAGATCGTCGGGTACACCCCGGACGAGTTGGCGGGCACAGACGTGCGGGTCCTCACCCACCCCGACGACGTGGCCGAGACGTTCGCCCTCATCGACTCGCTGCTGACCGGTGAGCGGGACCGGTACAACTTCGAGAAGCGCTACCTGCACGCCGACGGGCATCCGGTCTGGGTCTCGGTCAACGGCTCGCTGGTCCGGGACGCCAAGGGCTCGCCCCTGTTCCTGATCGGCCAGATCGAGGACGTGACGGAGCGCCGGGCGCTGCGCGAGCAGCTGGCGTTGATCGCCATCACCGATCCGCTCACCGGTCTTCCCAACCGGACCCTGTTCATGGAGCACCTCGAGAACGCCCTGCGCCGGTCCGAGGAATCGGGCCACCCCGTGGCCCTGATGTTCCTCGACCTCGACCGGTTCAAGATGGTCAACGACGGCATCGGTCATGACGCCGGGGACCGGCTGCTCCGCCGGGTGGGCCAGCGCCTCCTCGGGGCCTTGCGGACCGACGACGTCCTCGCCCGGTTCGGCGGCGACGAGTTCACCGTGCTGTGCGAGGTGGCCAACGAACACGAGGTGGTCGAGGTGGTGGGCCGGTTGCGCCAGGCCATGGCCACGCCGATCGTCGAGCCCGACTTCGAGCAGTTCGTCTCGCTGAGCATCGGTGTGGCCCTGTCGACCTCCGGGTCGATGGCGCCCTCGGTCCTCCTGCGCTGCGCCGACGTGGCCATGTACCAGGCCAAGCACCTCGGTCCCGGGCGGTTCGTGATCTACGAGGACCGGGACGAGGGGGATGCCGGCCGGTACCTGCGCACCTCCAACGAGCTGCACCGGGCCATCCTCCAGTCCCAGCTCGTCCTCCACTACCAACCCTTCGTCGATGTCGACAACCTGCGCCTGGTCGGCACCGAGGCGCTGGTCCGGTGGCAGCACCCCGAGCGGGGCCTCCTGGCGCCGGGGGAGTTCATCGAGTTGGCGGAGGAGTGCGGCCTGATCGTCCAGCTCGGCGCATGGGTCCTGGCCGAGGCCTGCCGCCAGGGCGCCCAGTGGATCGTGGCCCGGTCGGAGGCCGGCGTCACCGGACGGGTCCCGGCCATGTCGGTGAACATCTCCCCGCAACAGCTGTCGGAGCCGGGGTTCATCGAGGTGGTGGCCCGGGTCCTGGTCGACACCGGGTTCCCGGCCGACAGTCTGTGGCTCGAGATCACCGAGGGGGCCCTCCTCCGTGACCCGGTGGCGGCCATCGGCATCCTGGAGGGATTGCGGGCACTGGGCGTCCATCTCTCGATCGACGACTTCGGGACCGGCTACTCGTCGCTCAGCTATCTGAAGCGGCTGCCGGTCGAGGCCCTCAAGATCGATCGCAGCTTCGTCGAACAGCTCGATGACGGAGCCGACGATCGGGCCATCGTCGAAGCCATCGTGGCCCTCGGGCGGGCGCTGGGCATCCGGGTCGTGGCCGAGGGCATCGAGCGGCCCGGCCAGGCCATCGAGCTGGCCGGTCTGGGGTGTCACCTGGCCCAGGGCTTCCTCTACGCCAAGCCCGTGGCCCCGTCGGCCATCGGCGACTACCTGCCCCGGTCGATCTCGGACTGGGACATCGGTAGCCGACTGTTCACCGCCTGAGGTCGGACCGGCCTCCCGGTCCGGCCCCCGCACCCGGTCGTCCGGCCGATGCCGCGAAGAGGCGGTGTCGGTGCGCCTCGAACCAGTGCCACCGCCGGTCGTCGCCACCCCCGCCGCCGCGCTCGTGCCACCAGCGGAGCATGGCGGATCACCCGCCTCGGCGCGGCACTGGGCGAACCGGCCGCCGGCGGGCCCCTGGACCCCCGGCCGGTCGATCAGCTGGGATCGGTCCGGAGGGGGCTGGTAGGCGTCGACCACCGCCTGGAGACGTCGGGTCCGGGCGCCCCCGCCTCACCCCTGCCGGGTGGGCCCCCCCGGTTCGGAGAGGGAAGAGGCGTCCACGTCAGGGGCGTCGGCCGTTGGGCATCAGATCGCTCATACCCCACTGGCCCAGGACGTTGAGCTGTACCTGGTTCCCGGTCGACTCCACGATCCGGTTCCCGCCCACGTAGAGGGCGGCGTGGTACACCGTGGTCCAGTCAGCGGTGTTCGAACCCCAGAACACCAGGTCCCCGGCCTCCATCTGGCTCAAGGCCACCGGGCTCCCGGCCGTATGGAACTGGTCGTTGGCCACCCGGGCGAAACTGATGCCCGCCCCGTGGGTCCACGAGGCCAGGGTCAATCCGGAGCAGTCGTAGCCGACAGGGCCGTTGCCGCCCCAGATGTAGGGCTTGCCCAACTGCTGGAAGGCGAAGAGCACCGCCTTGTCGCCCGGGGTGACCGGCTCGAACATGATGGCCTGGGGGGGCATGGTCTGACTGACGGCCGCCCCGTAAGCCTGGGCCGTGCCGTTCTGCTGGAGGATCCAGTAGCCGTCGTCCCGAGGGGTGGCGACGACCCGCTCGACCGGCTCCCAGGCCGTGCCGGCGGCCGAGCCGAAGTACCGGGCGTCGCCGAAGGTGAACACGCCGCCGTCGGCGGCCACCAGCCAGTACCCCTTGTCGTCGGTGGTGCGGGCCATGCTCACCACGGGCTCACGCAGGGTCAAGGCACCCGTCGACCCGTAGAAGGCGGCGTCGCCGAAGGAGAAGATGCCCCCGTCCGATGCCACCAGCCAGTATCCCTTGCCGTCGCTGGTGGCGGCCATGGCGACGATGGGCCGGTTGAGGTGGAGGGCCCCTGTCGACCCGTAGAAGGAAGCGTCCCCGTAGGAGAAGATGCCCCCGTCGGAGGCAACCATCCAGTAGCCCTTGTCGTCCGGGGTCTGGGCCAGCCCCACGATCGGCTGGTTGAGGGTGAGGTTGCCGGTCGACCCGTAGAAGTGGGTGTCGCCGTAGGCGAAGATGCCCCCGTCGGAGGCCACCAGCCAGTAGCCGGCGAGCGAGTGGTCGGCCACCGCGGCCACCATCGGGCGGTTCAGCGGACCACTGGGGGATCCGAAGGAGGGGACGCCGTAGGGCTCCACCCCGCCGGTCGGGGTGACCAGCCAGAAGTTGTCGGTGATCGGTGAGGGGAGGGCTCGGGGAGCAGTTGTGGCTCCCGCGGGGGAGGCACCGACCACGACCGGCCCGAGTAGCAGCATGCCCGCGGCCATCGTGGCCAGTCCCACTTGTCTGATCCGACCTCTGCCCATGCCCCGACCCTTTGCCCTCGGCGGTGATCTCCGTGATCACACGTAGAGTGGCCAGACTACCACTTAGAGTGATAGTTCTCCCAGGGGGAGTTCGATCTTCCCGGATCGGGGCCGGTGGGGCGTTCAGCCGACGGTGGCGATGCCCCCGTCGACCGGAATGATCGCCCCGGTGAGGTAGGCACCGGCTCGTGACGCCAGGAAGATGGCCACACCAGCCATATCGTCCGGTCTGCCGATCCGCTTGAGCGGAGCACTGGCGGCGATCTGGTCGCCGAAGGCGTCGAGGGTGGCGGCCATCATCTTCGACTCGAAGGGGCCGGGGGCCACCGCGTTCACGGTGATCGACGGCGCCAGGTGCCGGGCCAGGTGCCGGGTGAGCTGGTGGACCGCCGCCTTGGAGGACGAGTAGGAGTACGACTCGAGGACGGGTACATGGATCCCGTCGATCGATCCGATGTTGATCACCCGGGCCGGATCGTCCGGCGTCGACGCCGCCTCCAGCAGCGGCAGGAAGAACTTGGTGGTGTGGAACACCCCCTGGACGTTGAGGTTGAGTACCCGGTCCCACGACGCGGTGTCGTGCTCGGTCAGGGGTGCCCCCCACGTGGCACCGGCGTTGTTCACGAGCACGTGGACCTTGTCGTGCCCGACGGCCACCGCCTCGGCGAAGGTCCGTGCCCCGTCCTCGGTGGACAGGTCGGCGGCCAGGCCCCGACACGATCCGAACGCGGAGAGCTCGGCCACGGCGGCGTCGACGGCATCGGCCTTGCGTGAGGCGATGACCACGTCGGCACCACCGGCCACGAAGCCGCCGGCGATCATCCGACCGATGCCCCGCGAACCGCCGGTGACCACGACGGTCTTGCCGGCTACGGAGAAGAGCTGGTCGGGTGGGGTGGGGGCGGAGGACGGGCTCATGGCAGGGGACGGTACCCCAGGTCGGCCCCGTTGGTAACGTCCGCACCCATGGGAGACCCGACGTGTACCTCGCCCTGACCGACGAGCAGCTCGAGCTGCAGGCCACGCTGCGGGCCTACTTCGCCGAACTGGCCACCTCCACCGCGGTCGACGGGGGCCAGCCGGACTATGTCACCGCCATCAAGCAGATGGGCGACGACGGCTGGCTCGGTATCGGCTGGCCCACCGAGTACGGCGGGCACGGCCGCGGGCCCATCGACCAGATGATCTTCGTGGAGGA
>Ga0075017_100003130_pt1 | contig 10401 bp, 10 predicted proteins | sample AleBraG_ABR_2012_FD_71475 | JGI IMG/M metagenome (GOLD analysis project Ga0075017, IMG submission 71475) | Freshwater sediment microbial communities in response to fracking from Pennsylvania, USA - Alex Branch Run_MetaG_ABR_2012 | ecosystem: Environmental > Aquatic > Freshwater > Creek >... | reverse complement strand
GCGGTCTTCTTGGCTGCGGTCTTGCGAGCCGGAGCCTTCTTGGCCGTCTTCTTGGCAGCGGTCTTGCGAGCCGGAGCCTTCCGAGCGGTCTTCTTGGCAGCGGTCTTGCGAGCCGGAGCCTTCTTGGCCGTCTTCTTGGCAGCGGTCTTGCGAGCCGGAGCCTTCTTCACTGCCTTCTTCGCGGCGGCCTTCTTGGCCGGAGCCTTTTTCTTTGCGGCTGTCGCCACAGGAGTACCTCCTTGGGTTTCAGTACCTACGTCGTGGTCGTCGAAACATGACACGTCGCAACATGACGCGCCGCGCAAGTGACGGCCTTCGGTAGTTGGGTGAACCCACCCGTGACGAGCGCCAGCGTTCCCGCTGTCGCCTCGAACGAGGTGGCACACGACCGCGAACACATCGATGCATTACCTGCGTCACGCGACGACGATCCAGATGTCGGGATGCGCAACTGCGCATACCGATCACCTGACGCGTCCGCGAATGACGCTTGCAACTGCAACGTGGTGTACATGGCTACTCACCATCAAAGATCAGCAGAGCACTCAGGTCAAGCATCGTCCCATGCGCGACCGTTGCGCGAATGAGGAGTGACGCAACGCGAGAGGCATCGCGGCGACCTTCGCGCGGCGTACTTCTTGGCCGGAGCAACGACCGTTGGGTGTGGTCAGGACCACAACGGAGCGCGCTCATTCTGGGTCCGACGCGATCCGGAAAGACAACGAGCGTGATCATCCCCAACGTGTTGAGCTCGCCGGGTGCTGTCGTGAGCACCTCAACGAAACCTGATGTCATGCATGCGACCGCAGCTGCGCGATCTCGTAGCGGAAGCTGTCTCCTCTTCGACCCCATCGGCCAGACTGCCCCGGCCGAGGGCGTGACCCGTGTCGGCTGGTCACCATTGCGAGCGGCCTCCACCTGGGACGGCGCCCTCGAGATGTCGGCATCCATGGTTGCCGCGTCAAAGCAGCTCTCGTCATCCGACATGCGCAGCAGTGATCACTGGACCGAGCGCTCGGGTGCACTTCTCGCCACCCTGCTCTTTGCGGGAAGCAGCGTGGGCGATGACATGGCCACCGTCTTGCAATGGACCGACCGCCACCTTGGCGCCGACGCCTTGGGACTCTTGAGTAGCGAACGTGGGCCTACGCACCCCGCCACCTCGCTCCTGACGGGCATCCTGGCCACTGATAGCCGTGAACAATCCGGAATCTGGTCAACCACCTCAGGCGTCCTGGGTGCATACCGATCCCTTGGCGCCCTTGACGCCACACGAGCGCCTGGAATCGATCCAGAGACATTCGTCGCCGGGTCCCACACGCTCTACATCTGTGCGCCGGGCCGCCAGCAGGCATTGCTAGCCCCGCTTGTGGTCGGACTCATCGGCGAGCTGCAAGCCGCCTCCTATCGTCGTGGTGACGTCGACGCACCGGTCGTCTTCGCGTTGGACGAGCTGGCAAACATCGCGCCTCTTCCCGATCTGCCACGGGTCGTGAGCGAAGGCGGCGGACAAGGGCTGCTTACAATCGGCTGCCTGCAAGACCTCTCGCAAGCGAGGTCGCGCTGGGGCCCCGAAGCCGACGGCTTCCTCTCCCTCTTCCCCGCAACTCTCGTGCTCGGCGGGATTGCAGATGTGCGCACACTCAAGAGCCTGAGCGACCTCGCGGGGCAGCGCGACGACGTCATCGCGTCACACACGATCTCGCGCGATCATGCTGGTCGTCGGAGCGCGTCACGCGGCTCCTCACTTCGTCGAAGCCGAATCTATGACGTCGATCAGATCGCCCGTGGCCAGGTTGGTCGAGCCTTGCTCCTCGACGCCGCGAAGCAAATTGGCTTCGTGGACCTGACTGTGGCGCATCGCGACGAGCCATGGCGAAGTCTCAGCGCCCGCCTCGGACCTGCACGCGAGGCGAGACCTCGCCGGGATCCGGAGGGCCGAGTCGATCTGTGGCCGTCCACTCGATAGCCCGGCCGGCGTTCCACCAGCGCTCCAGCGCCACGCGCTCAACAGGTCGTGGGCCGAGAAGCCGGAGGGATCGCCGCGACGGCAGGGCCTTGCGCACTGCAAGCACCGGCTCGCTGACTCCGAGTCCCAGAGGCTGTCCGATCTGGCGAATCGCCCTGGCCACGGTCGCTGTCTCGAGTCCGGCCGGGGCGGCATCTGCCCAGGCCGTCACCACAAGGCGCGGAGTGAGCGGGTCCTCGTGGACGATGGCACCGAAGCGATGCTCGTCGAGGAAGCGTGCATCGCAGCGGCGTCGAGAGCGATTGTCCAGTTCTGGAGCATCCTTCCGTCGCTGCAGCCAGAGCCGCTCAGCGTCGGCTCTCGTCTGCGCGATCTTCATCGGGCGTTCACGGGTCCCGCTCCGGACCTCGGCAGATCGGCCGCTGAGCGCCAGTTCCTCGGCGTCACTGATCCCAGCCAGATGCGCGCCCCCGGCGGGATCAGATTCCCAGATGAAGCCGAGACTCGTGCTCAGGTCGTGGCGGAGCTGAGCTCTGTAGATTGCATCGGCAGCTCGGCGATGTGCGTAGAGCCCCCGCGAGTCGATGGCGCCAAATCGTCCATCGTCTCCACGTGCGAGATTGGCAAGAACGACATGAGAGTGGAGATGCGGATCACCGCTTCGACTCGATCCGTGGGTGAATTCTGCCGCCGCAACGCCCTCGACCCCTCGAAGGTGGTCCACGCCATCGACACGACGGCGGACACCGATCGCTCGAGACTCGAGATAGCGGAGCGCTTCATCAACTGCTCTCCGCTGCGCATGGACGATCGCTTGGGCCCGAGCACGCTCGGGCGATGAGAATGCCACGCTGACGCACTTTGGAGCGGCGAAGATCAGGTCAAAGCCTACGCGGGTCCGGTTCGATCTCGTGAGGTTGCTGCCGCTCGGGTGTCCGTCGAGCAGGTCAGCGAGCTGGCGGGGTTCGACGAACCCGTTGAAGCCGTAACCCGGTGAGGCAGAACCGATCCAGCGACCAGGCTGCGTCTCAGAGCTGAGGTCGGTGACCTCGCGCGCAGCGTCGTCGAGCAAGTACCGACTCGAGGGGTCACTCAGCGCGGAGATTCGTAGCACGTCGCAGCCATCGGATCACACTGTCGGTCGATATCTCCGAAGCACGCGCCCGGCCGCCGATGCAGCGAGTCCTACCATCGATGGCGGTGCCGAGACCTGTGCTCCCGGTCCCGCCTGCAGCAGAATCCGCTCGAACCAGGTTCGTGCTGACACCGAGACAGCAACAGTGACTGTCCCGTCGGGCTCGGCTCGTCGAGCAAGCACCGGGATCGAGTCGGCAACCCAGGCCGCGGAGCTGTCTACGGTGACAATTGCCACCTCAGCGTCTGCCGTTGGCGTGAACGCCTCTGGTTCCTTGTCGGGCAGTTCGATCCCCGGCGGTTGTGGACCGACGTCGGTCACCGACTTGAATGAATCCACACGGAACGTGCGTCGCTCTCCCGCACGGTGGCAGAACGCGTCGGCGTACCAGCGGCCGTCGATTGCAGCCACCCGGAGCGGATCGATCAAGCGGGACGTCATCTCATCGGTCGACGATGCCAGATACTCGACTTCAAGTTGGCGCCGCTGCACAGCAGCTGCCTGGATTTCAAGGAGGAGCGGTGGGTCGGGGATGTCGACTTGGATTGCCGGCCTCTCTCCGAGGGCGGCCCGCAGCTTTCCAAGCGCTCGAGAAAGCGGACCATCGGGATCAGCGCCGGGCATGGACAGGATCGTGGTCGCCGCAGCGGCCACAACGACCCCTTCAGACGCAGTGAGCTGCCGACGTCCTTGCATCTCGGGAAGCCTTGCAGTGACCTGCTCGCGATCGACGATGATGTCCATGAGCTCGTCGGGCGAATAGGGAGGTCGGCCGCAGCAAGCAGCGAGCTCAAGCTCATCGATGACCTCGTCGACGCTCATGCCGAAGCGTTCGGCCACCTGAGTGGTCGGTGCGCTGCCGACCGAGGCGAGCCACTCGAGCATCGCGAGGAGCCGGCGCAGCCGGTCCTGCATCTGTGAACCTGTCGAGCTCGCTGCCGACGCCGTCCCAGTCGACTGAAGAAGTGCGTCGAGCGAGGGCGGCTCACCGCTGCGTGCTGGCGCCTGAACGATGCCATCGAGCCAGGAGATGAGTCCTTCTCTGGCATCGACGGGTTCCAGAACCTCGACATGATCGAGGAAGGAGAGCAACCAGGACCGTGCGGCATCATCACGAGCCACGCCAACCTCAATGACGATCGAGCCGTCATCTCGCTGCTCGACGACTGCGGCTTCGCCGACCACTCCGATCACCTTCCAGGCGTACAGAGCGTCGACCGACACTGTCAACGTGGAGGCCGCCTCACCGTCGCCCCATGGCTCCTCGGGGAGCTCGAGGCTGATGACCGGATCGCCTTCGACGGCGCCGGAGCCCGCGACACCGATGGACACCACACCTTCAATGCGATCGACACGGAAGTTCCTTCCGGCCTCCCGCTCCCGGGACCAACCGGCGAGATACCAGTGACCCCCTGCGAACCTCAGCCGGACCGGGCAGACGACACGGGTCTCGCCGCGGTAGGTGAATCGAACCTCGGCGGTCGAGGCAATGGCTCGGAAGAGGCGATCGAGGCCGCTTGTGACCGCGAGTGCCGCAACCGGCTGGACTTCTGCCAGCTCAGACATCCCCAGCTTTCGCAGTGCGTCGCCACCGCGATCGTCACCGATGTGGACGGCAGCAACCGCAAGGTTGAGGGCTGCCTGCTCGTCTGCCTCGAGTCCGAGGTCGGGCAGGAAGAAGGTCGTTGGTTCGATGCGGTAGCCGAACTGCTCCTCGCCGCCGATCGGGATTGCATCGACGATGATCCCCTCCTCGCGCAAGAGGCGCTTGTCTCGTTCGAAGGCCTGCCGCCGTGCCTCATGCCCTTCCGGATATCCCGGCACCTCTGTTGCGATGCGGCTCAGCGGCACAGGCGCTGGAGCGTCGAGCAGGGCGAGGATGAGATCGGTGAGTCGTTCGAGCTTCGCATTGGCACTTGCCATGTCTCGGAGGATAGGTCGTGATCTCAGCCGCCTTCTCATGGCGAGTGCCCAGCTGGCACCCCGTGGTCATCGTCGCCATTCTCGGACTCCTCATCTGGTACTTCGAGGCGGTGAGCAGACGTGAGACGTCAGCGACTCGACGTCAGAAGGTGGCATTTGCAGGTGGATCGGCGACACTGCTTCTCGCGTCGAGCTGGCCGATCGGCGATCTGGCCCGCGCCAGCTCATTAGCGGCGATCGTCATCCAACGTCAGCTCCTCGTTCTGTTGGCGGCACCGATGCTCCTCGTGGGCCTTCCGATGACCGTCACCACCCGGCTCACCCGACCGGCCCCGGTGGACTGGATCGCCCGTCATGTCGTCCATCCGGTCACCGCCATCGTGGTTGCCACGCTGTTACTCGGACTGACAGCCCTGCCGATCGTTATCGACACATCGGTGACGAGTCCGATCCTTCGGGGCACCGCCAGCGTGGCCGTGCTGGCTGCGGGCGTCGTCCTCTGGCTCCCAGTGATCAAGCGCGTCCCAGGTGTAGCTCGCCTCTCTGACATGGCAAAGGGCGGCTATCTTCTCGCCCAATCAATTGCCCCGACCTTCCTCTCATTCATCTGGATCCTTGCCCTCCACCCGCTCTACGGCTCGATCCACGGGCAGCACGCAGCCCTAGGGATATCGCCTCTCACCGACCAGCAGATCTCGGGCTACCTGGCGAAGCTCGGAAACTTCGGCGTCCTCTGGACGGTTGCCTTCATCTTCTTCGTCCGTTCCTCCGATGATGAGGAAGAGGTGCATGCGACCCTCCACTGGGTTGACGTCGAACGGGCGCTCGAGCGAGTCGAACGCCACGACGGACATGGCAGCGAGCTTCTCGACGTCCCAGATGACGCTCTAGATGAGAGATCAAACCAAGATCCAAGTTGAGGGTTCGTCACGGTTTCGCAATATCTCCATCACTGATCCGATATGTCCTGAGGTCATCATGAAGACATGCGGAGTGAGATGGAGTCGACGATGGTGCTGGAGTCCTGCCACAGCACTTGGCTCTTCGACGAGTTGAACATGCGCTTCCGGCGCATTCTGAAGGACGGTAGCCACGCCGGCGGCGTGGCTACCGCATGGCAGCCCTACAGCCGACTCGAGCTTGACGATGAGTCGGAATCGTTCGTCGTCTGGCTGAACGACGTCGGGACCCGACGGCTGCGGTCCTGGAGACACCGTTCGCACTGCGACGTGTGCGGCGGCGAGGTGACTACCGAGCTTGACCTCGGAGCCATCGCCTCGCTCTCGGGCAGCTAGTCCTCGCCTTCCGCTCGCCGCCACGGGCCGGAGCGGCCGCCAGACTTCTCCCACAGGGCCACCTTCTCGATGGTCATCGTGCGATCCTGGGACTTGCACATGTCATAGATCGTGAGGGCGGCAATCGTGCAGGCGGTGAGCGCCTCCATCTCGACGCCGGTGCGGTCCACCGTTTCGACGTGGGTCTCAACTTCGACGAAATCATCTCCGAAAGAGAAGTTGACCGTCACGTTGCCCACCAGGACCGGGTGGCACATGGGGATCATCTCTGCGGCGCGCTTCGCTGCCTGGATGCCAGCGATCCTCGCCGCGGCGAGCACATCGCCCTTCGTCATCGCGTTGTTCGCAACCTGATTGGTCGTTTCGGGCAGCATCCGCACCAGGCAGCGGGCGAGCGCCCGCCTGGGCGTGGGCTCCCGAGGGGTGACATCGCGCACCGATGCGCCACCAAGCGGGTCGATCCGGTATTGACGACGGTCCGGCACGACGGTCAGTCTACGGCCCGATCGGCACAGCGACCTGAGCATCGAGGTCACCCCGGCTCCTCTGCAGGATCGGTACCGTAGGTCGGTCATCGAGAACGAGGAGGCCAGATGGCGAGAAGACGAGAGGTGATCTTGGTCGGCCTGCTTGCGGCTGCCGGCTTGCTCAGCGCATGCTCGAATACTTCGAGCTCAAGCGGCACGACATCTGTCCCTCCGACGTCGCCGATGACAACGACAAGCAGCACAGCGCCCGTTCCCAGCACGAGCTCGACAACCTCCCCCACTCAGGTGCAGAACCTGACCGTCACCCAGGCGGTCCGCCAAGAGCTAATAGCAGCCGGCGCCACGTACAACCACGTGACCCCGGCGGACTACACGGGACTCGCTCAGGGCCGGACCTTCCTCGCCTACGACCCGAGCACCCAGACATCATGGGCTGGCGCTCAGCTCGTCCCGAGCCCAAGCTCGACGCAGGCCCAGGTCGCGGCCCAGGACGATGGTTCTTACCTGCTGTTCTCGAAGTCCGCAGGGGGCACATGGAAGGTCATTGCCCTCACTGGCATGAGTGACATCGGCGGGTCCCCACATTGCCCTTCTGGAGGCCCACCGCCTGGGGTGGTGGCCGTCTGGGGCTGGACCCCTGGATCCTGCATGGCTCCCCAAACGGCGGGGTGAGGGCTCCGTTGGGCATAGGGGGCGCTGTCTCCCTTCACCTGTCGCGGTAAGATTGGCACTCGTCGTTTGAGAGTGCCAGCCTGCCGCGGCCTCGGAGGAGCGCCATGCCGACATATGAATATGCCTGCACCGAGTGTGGGAACCAGTTCGACGTCGTCCAATCCTTCTCTGACGACGCCCTGACGACCTGTGAGCGTTGCGGAGGCAGCCTGCGGAAGGTCTTCGGCTCGGTGGGCATCGTCTTCAAGGGCAGTGGGTTCTACAAGAACGACAGCCGAGGTGCATCGAGCTCGACGGCTGCATCGAAGGGATCTGCTACAGCCGAAGCCAGCGGCCCGAAGGAGAGCGCTGATTCCTCATCAAGCTCGTCGAAGAACTCGGACAGCTCAGAGGGATCGAAGAGTGCTGACAGCTCGAGCGCGGTTGCAGGCACGCCGGCAAGCGCGACGAGCTCGTCCTCGGACTAAGTCCCCGAGATCTGGAGGTCGCCGATCGCCAGCGTCTGGCCGGCGGCGACGCCGGGGAGCCATGTCAGATCTGATCCGATGGCCTCGATGCTCTGCAGCATCCGCTGCAGGGTCGAGGCGATGGTGAACTCACGAAGCGGTTCCGCAAGGCGCCCATCGCGGATCATGAGGCCCTCGGCTCCCACGGAGAAGTCACCGCTGACGGGGCTGACTCCTGAGTGAACCCCGGTGATCGATTGAATGAAGACCCCGTCGCCCACCTGCGCGAGGATCTCCTCGGCGCCCTCGCTTCCCGGCTGGAGCACCACTGCTCTGCATCCCGCTCCAGGAGTCCCGGCATAGCCACCGCGCACCGCCGAACCCGTCGAGACCGTTCCTGCCCGGCGGGCGGCCACGGTGTCGTAGACGAAGGTCACCAACACGCCATCGTCGATCAGCAGGTTGCGGCGACAGGCCAATCCCTCACCATCGATGGCTGCCGCACCATAGGCTCGTTCATCGGTAGGGTCGTCGACAAGCGTCACCCCAGTGGCAGCCACCTGCTCGCCCAGCCGACCTTCGAAGAAGGAGCGACCCTTGACGACGGCCTCCCCTGAGAGGGCGCCAGCGATCACGCTGAGGATCGTTGAGGCCACCCTCGGGTCGAAGACGACCGTGCTTCTCCCTGAGCTGGCCTTTGTGGCACCGAGCATCCGCACCGATCGCTCAACTGCGTCGCGACTCGCCGCAGACGCATCAAGCTCTGAGGGGCTCCGCCCGACGCTGAAGCCGCTGCCTGTCTGAGTCTCACCGTCGTCTCCCGCGAGGGCGGCGACTGAGAGATACGCACTCGTCCTCTCCGTTCGGGAACGGATCCCGGTCGTCGAGGCCAGAGCGATCTCGACTTCACTGTCGCCATAATCGGCAGCATCGACCTGTCGGACCCGTGAGTCGCCGGACCTCGTCAGGGCCTCGAGCTCAAGCGCCAGCGCGATCTTGTTATCCATCGACATCGCCGAGAAATCAGGAGCAGCAAGAGGCACGGCCCGAGGGGCGAAACCGTCGGGCGTCGCAAGGACCACCATGGGGTCAGGCGACGCGAATGTTGCATTCTCACGTGCGTCAGCCAGAGCTCGGCCGACCGCGTCATCGTCGAGGGAACCGGCCCAGGCGAAGCCCGATCTGCTGCCGTCGTCACCGTCGAGGAGCACACGGACGCCAATACCGGCTGAGCTCGCCGAGGACAGCGACTCGACCTCGCCGTCGTAGACGCGAATCTCATTGTCAGCCCCGATGGCGGCATAGGCCTCGATGCCCTCTCCCACCTTGGCCTCATTGATGATCCGCTCGACCACCGATCCCAGCTCGCTCACGCTGCGGTCCCGCCGAAGGTCACACCGGTGATCCGAAGCGTGGGCTGGCCACAGCCCACAGGCACGCTCTGGCCGTCCTTGCCACAGGTGCCAGGCATCATCGAGAAGTCAGTAGCGATGGCATCGATCCGACGTAGGACCTCAGGACCGTTGCCGATCAGGTTGGCATCGCGCAGCGGCTCGGTGATCTTCCCATCCTCGATCAGGTAGGCCTCGGTGGTGCCGAAGACGAAGTCACCGGTCGCCGTGTTGACTTGGCCTCCTCCCAGCTTCGCCACGTAGACCCCGTTTGGAGTCTGAGCGACGATCTCTTCGGGATCTTCCTTTCCGGCGAGGAGGAAGGTGTTGGTCATCCGCACCATCGGCAGGTGCTGGTAGGTCTCACGACGCCCGTTTCCACTGGAGGGTCGTCCTTCCTTCCGGGCTCGCAAGTAGTCCCACATGTAGTCGGTGAGCACGCCGTCCTCGATGAGGACGTTGCGCTGTGCGGGTCGACCTTCATCATCGATGGCCGATGCACCCCACTCCCCAGTGACGGTGCCATCGTCGACAAGGGTGACGAGGGGACTCGCGACCAGCTCACCGAGCTGGCCGCAATAGACCGAGGAGTCCTTGACGATGTGATCGGCTTCGAGACCGTGGCCACAGGCTTCGTGGAAGAGCACCCCGCCGCTCCCTCCGGCAAGGACCACGGGCACCTCGCCGGACGGGGAGGGCCTGGCGCTCAGCTTCGCCAGTGCCCGACGGGCTGCGGTTCGGGCCATCTCGTGGATATCGACGTCGTCGAAGATCTCGAAGCCTTCGGTGCGAGCAAGTGACTCATAGCCAGTCTGGAGCCCGGTGTCACCGGTGGCGACGCAGACGACATTGAAGCGCGTCCTGACTTGATCATCAGACGCATGGACCCCGTCGGTGCTCGCCACCAAGATCCGACGGCGACCTTCGGCATAGGAGGCTTGGACCTGGCTGATCGGATCTCCTGTGCTCCTCGCCGCGTCGTCTGCCTCGGCGAGAAGGGCCAACTTCTCGGCAGTCGGGATATCACCGTGCATCCGGACTGCTGTCGTCTGGTGATCCCGCAGGGTCTCAAGCGGAGCGAT
>Ga0075017_100003129_pt1 | contig 10403 bp, 11 predicted proteins | sample AleBraG_ABR_2012_FD_71475 | JGI IMG/M metagenome (GOLD analysis project Ga0075017, IMG submission 71475) | Freshwater sediment microbial communities in response to fracking from Pennsylvania, USA - Alex Branch Run_MetaG_ABR_2012 | ecosystem: Environmental > Aquatic > Freshwater > Creek >... | reverse complement strand
GGTGAGTTCGGCACTTCGCGAGCGCGTCGCCAATGCCGCCACGGTCGTTGTCAAGGTCGGCTCATCATCGATCACCACCCGTGAAGGTGGGCTCGACCCGGTGCGCGTTGACGCCCTGGTCGATGCACTCGCCGAACGTCGCGCGACCGGAACCAGGGTGGCGCTTGTGTCGTCCGGCGCGATCGCGGCGGGTCTCGCACCACTTGGCCTCACCAAGCGTCCGACTGAACTCGCGTTGCAGCAAGCGGCGGCAAGTGTCGGACAAGGTCGCCTTGTTGCCCAATACACGCAGGCGTTTGCCCGGCACGACTTCACTGTGGGCCAAGTTCTGTTGACGGCCGAAGACATGATTCGCCGGGTGACGTATCGCAATGCGCGCCAAGCCTTGACGCGCCTTCTCGACATCGGGGTCGTGCCCGTCATCAACGAGAACGACACGGTCGCGACACACGAGATTCGTTTTGGCGACAACGATCGACTAGCTGCGTTGGTTGCGCATCTAGTGTCCGCTGACGCACTCATCTTGTTGTCAGACGTTGACGCCTTGTACGACGGTCCGCCGCATCGTGCGGGTTCACGACGCATTTCAGAAATCCGCTCGAGCGCTGATCTTGCGTCGGTCAAAATTGGTGGCACCGGCCTTGCTGGCGTTGGCTCCGGCGGAATGACGACCAAGGTCGAAGCAGCAGCAATTGCTGGTGCTGCGGGCATTCCAGTCGTGTTGACGAGCGCCACCAATGTCAAGGACGCATTGGCCGGCGTCGACATCGGCACCATCTTTCATCCGCATGCTTCGATGCAGGGCTCACGCCAATTGTGGTTGGCGCATGCCACTGAAGCGCGCGGCCATCTCGTTGTTGATGCTGGCGCCGTGACAGCGCTCGTAGCCGGACGTGCTTCGCTGCTTCCCATCGGCGTCACTGACGTCGGAGGCGATTTCAGTGCCGGCGATCCCGTCGACATCATCGGCCCCGACGGTACGGTCATCGCCCGCGGCCTCGTTGCCTACGACGCAGCCGAACTCCCGCCGATGCTCGGCCGCTCGACCAAAGAACTGGCGGCCACCCTTGGCCCGGAGTACGAGCGCGAACTCGTCCACCGTGACGACCTCGTCGTGCTGTAGTCGGGTATTCGATCAACGCCTACGCTTAGAACGTGACTACTACTGATCTTCCGCGTCCGGCCGCCGAGGTTGCAGGCGCAGGAAATGTCGACGCCACGCGCGAAGAGGTACTGGCAGCAGCCCAACGCGCCAGGGACGCCTCCGTCACTCTTGCGACTACGTCACGTGCGGCCAAAGATCGTGCTCTCGTTGCGATGGCGGACGCGCTACTCGCCCGCGAATCCGAGATTCTGGCCGCGAACGAGATCGACGTCGACTTGGCGTTGGCAGCTGGCACGGCAGCCGGACTCGTCGACCGCCTAACTCTGACGCCCGAACGGCTTGCCGACATTGCCTCCGCACTCCGTGATGTTGCCGACTTGCCTGACCCAGTCGGCGAGGTCGTACGCGGCTACACATTGCCGAACGGCTTGGAGATCCGACAGGTTCGTGTGCCTTTCGGCGTTGTCGGCATCGTCTACGAAGCTCGTCCGAACGTCACAGTTGATGCCGCGGGTCTCTGCTTGAAGAGTGGAAACGTTGCGTTGTTGCGCGGTTCGGGTTCCGCGTATCGAACCAACGCAAAACTGATCGACGTTCTCAGTGACGCATTGGCCGAGTCTGGTTTGCCGCGCGATGCGGTCGTGCTCGTGCCGGGAACATCGCACGAGTCGGTGCAGTACCTACTCACGGCTCGCGGACTCGTTGACGTGATCATTCCGCGCGGTGGTGCGGGTCTTATCAAAACTGTTGTTGAGAACTCGACGGTGCCAGTCATCGAAACTGGTGTCGGCAATGTGCATGTCTACCTCGACGAAAGCGCGCCGTTGCAGCGAAGCATCGACATCATCGTGAACAGCAAGACGCAGCGGACGAGTGTGTGCAATGCAGCCGAAACGTTGCTCGTCCACGCTGCCGCCGCCGAACGCCTGCTGCCCGGTGTCCTTGCTGCCCTGAAAGACAAGGGTGTGACATTGCACGGCGACGATCGCATTCGTCCGTACGCCGAGGCAGCCGGCATCAACTTCGTGTCCGTCACTGACGTCGATTGGGCAGCCGAGTACTACAGCCTCGATCTGGCCGCTGGCGTTGTCGATTCACTCGACGACGCATTACGACACATTCGGACATGGAGTACAGGGCATACCGAGGCCATCGTCACGGACTCGCAGGACGCGGCCCGGAAATTCGTAGCAGGCGTCGATTCCGCCGCCGTCATGGTCAATGCGAGCACTCGGTTTACCGACGGAGGCGAGTTCGGCTTCGGCGCTGAGATTGGCATCTCGACCCAGAAACTCCATGCCCGTGGGCCTATGGGCTTGCCAGAACTCACGAGCACGAAGTACGTAGTCGTCGGCGAGGGACACGTCCGCGGCTAGACCTGTCCATCGTCGGCCGCCCGGCGATCCTGCGCCGGAGTGGCCCGTCCGCGACCGGTAGAGTCGCAGGCGATAGGTGCCCCGGCGCTGCCGGACCGACCGCAAGGAGTCTCATGAGTCTGGCCGTGTTGTTAGCCGAGGCGGCTCCGCACGAGAACAAGTTGCCGTTTCCGCCAATCGCCTACGGGCTGACAGTGTTCATCACGTTGGGCATCGGTTTGTTCATCGTCACGCGCCTGAACATCTGGCGCTAAGGCTCACGACCGACTGTGGGTGAAGCCACGTCAGACATTCACCGCCACCGCGTTGGCGTTATGGGTGGCACTTTTGATCCGGTCCACCACGGCCACTTAGTTGCCGCGTCCGAAGTCGCCTATCTCTTTAGCCTTGACGAAGTTGTCTTCGTGCCCACCGGGCAACCTTGGCAAAAGGGAAGTCGCGACGTCACGTCCGCCGAAGACCGCTACCTCATGACCGTCATCGCTACTGCTGCCGACCCACGCTTTACCGTGAGTCGCGTCGATATTGATCGACCAGGTCCGACGTACACGGTTGACACGTTGCGCGATCTGCGGGCGTTCTATGGACCTGACGTAGAACTGTTCTTCATCACCGGTGCGGACGCGCTGGGTCAGATCCTCACCTGGCGTGATCACGACGAAGTCCTGCAGTTGGCGCATCTGGTCGGCGTCACGCGCCCGGAGCACGCGCTGGCCGACCCGGGGCTGCCAGCCGGCGCTGTCAGCCTCGTTGAGGTGCCTGGCATGGCCATCTCATCGACTCTGTGCCGCAAGCGCGCGGCATCGGGTGAGCCGCTGTCCTATCTCGTACCAGACGGCGTCGAGCGGTACATCGCCAAGCGGTCGCTCTATCGACACCCCATCGACGCCTAATCGTGGGGTAGCGCACAACCTTTCGTACGCCGCTGTGTCTGCGCGCATGAGACTCTTAAGGGGCGGCGTTCACGTGCGCTCGTCTTCCGCTTCCCCTGTAGTGACCCTTTGGAGTGCCCTTGACGGCCACCGACCACGCCGAAGCAATCGCGCAGGCGGCTGCCGAGGCTGCCCTCGAAAAGGGTGCTGAGAACGTCACACTCATTGACGTCAGCGACCGGCTCGCGATCACCGACATGTTCGTCGTGGCTTCGGCGGCCAACGACCGGCAGGTTCGTGCCGTCGCCGACTCAATCGAAGAGCGGTTGCTGCGCGATCGAGTCAAGCCACTGCGGCGTGAGGGTGCAGCCGAAGGACGCTGGATTTTGCTGGACTTTGGTGACCTCGTCGCGCACATTCAACTCAACGAAGAGCGTGCCTTTTACGGTCTCGAGCGGCTCTGGAAAGACTGCCCGACGCGCGTTGTGTCACCGCCGACGCCGGCCGCCAAGCAAGCAGTGGCGACCGAGGAGTCACTCTGACCGCGCTGCGGATTGTGCTGCTACGCCACGGCCAAACACCCTGGAACGTCGAACATCGTTTTCAAGGACACAGCGACATCGACCTTGATGTGCGCGGAATCGAGCAGGCGCATCTCGCGGCGCAAGCACTCATTCACTTCGACCCGGCGCTTGTTGTGTCGTCGGACTTGCGGCGCGCTGCTGGCACTGGCGCACCACTAGCGTCCGCTGCCGAATTGTCGCTGCGGACGGACGCGCGACTGCGCGAAACCGATGGCGGCAACTGGGAAGGCAAACTCATTGCTGACCTACAGGACATCGACCCGGTCGCGTGGCACGCATGGCGTAGTGGTGCCGACATTCCTGCCGGACAGGTTGGCGAGAGCCGCGGCGAAGTAGGGACCCGGACCGCCGCGGCCATCACCGAATACGCTGACCGACTCGAGGACGATCAGACACTTGTTGTCGTCACACACGGCGGGGCGGCGAACGCAGCCATCGGAAAACTACTTGGCTGGCCCGTTGAACAGTGGGTGTCGTTGGGCGGTCTTCTCAACGGACACTGGGCGATTCTTAAAGCTTGGACACCTGCGAGTCGGCAGGACTCGTCTGGACCTCAATCGGCTTGGCGCCTGGCTGCGTACGGCGTTGGGCCAAAGGCGGTAGCGGAACAAATCCGCGACTAAGCAGCAAGAACACCAACGAACCGGTGCCGACGACCAGAATTGCTAGCGACCATAGGGTCATCGCGTCAGTGCCGGCCATGATGTAGTGCGCGGTCGCGAACGGCCACATGATGTACGCCGCGATATGGGTCTTGCGGAAGGCGGCGTTGAGCGCCGGCCAGCGATTGAGCATCCGTCCGATGATCGAGACCGGGATCATCAACCACATCGCGATGACGCCAAGAGATACGGCGACCGGCTGCCACGATGCAAGCCCGGGCACGAGCACCATCGGAACGGTGAACTTCACGTACGGGTCGAGGATGAGCGCCACGACGTGCGCTGTAAGAAACAGCAGCGTCAGGGCGCCGAGGTACTTGTGGAGATTGAGGATGCGGGTGCCTTCGTAGACGCGTCCGAAGAGGCGGGTGCGAAGGAGCAGGCCCCATGCGACGACGCACGTGGCGAGTGCCCACGTGACGATGCCGCTGCTGCGGGCGATGACCCAAGTCCAATGCATGTCAAACCTCCACGAGGGTGCCGTCGGTCGTGATCAGCAGTCCACGCACGTCGTGTTCAGCCAGCCAGGCCGAACCTTTTTCGCTGCCAAGCAGCAGGGCTGCGGTGGCAGTTGCTTCGGCCCACCAACCAGTGTTCGTGACGACCGTTGCTTGGCAGACATCGGTGTCAGAACTGTCTCCGGTGCGTGGGTCGATGATGTGGTGTTTGCTGCCCCACGTCCGCTTCAAGGTCGATGACGTAGCCACAGCGCCGCCACCGTTGAGTTCAAAGCCAAGTATCGGGGCAGCACCTGGATTTCGGGAGTCATCAACGACCGCAGTCCACGGCGTTTCGTCGATGGTCGAGCCACTGAACACGACGTCGCCGCCGAGATTGACGAGGCACCCTGTGGCGCCAGCAGCCATTAAACGTCCGGCTACGAGATCGGCGCCCAGGCCTTTGCCGATGCCGCCGGAGTCGAGCCGGACGCCACTGGGCAGCGAGACCCAATCGCGTCCGACCTCGACTCCCGCGAGTCCCGGAGAGGGACTGACGGTCTTTGATGTTTCGTGTGTCTCGCCCCGAGCCACGACCGCATCAAAGTCATCGTCATAACCAACACCGATGATCGAATCGAGCACCGATGCATCGCACAGGCCTTCGGTCAGTTGCCACGCGCTCACCATGGTGCGGACGAGAACTCGCATCGTCGTTGATGCGGGAACCTGTCCGGTGCCAGCGCGCGCATTTAGTTGCGACAGCTCACTGTCTTCGCGAAATCGCGACCATGATGCATCGAGATCTCGAACCTGCGACTCGGCTAAAACGTCGAGATGGCTTGGTCCGCCATGAATGACGACTTCGCAGTCGGTACCCATGGCCCGAAACTGAATGCGCACCGGGCTAGCCACGGTGCCCATGTCAACTTGCTTTAGTTGTGGTGGTTCCGCCGCCGCCACTACTGGCGGGGGGAGGAACCGTGACGACCCGCTGAATGACGGTCGTCGTGGGCGCCGAAACAGCGCTCGGTACGTTGACGGTCTTGTAGATGACGCCACCGCCACCGCCACCGCTGGACGCGGCAGTGCTGGCACCGCCACCGCCACCGGACGACGATTGGGCCGACACGTTGGCGGCTGCTGCGGCAACTTGGTTCTGCTGCTGCGCAACGGTCTTTTGCCACTTCGTCAACTGCGTGCGGTAACTGTCGAGCGTCTTACGCTCCTTGAGCAGCTGGGCTGCAACGGCGATGAGTTGGCGTTGCTGGGCTGACAAGGATGCTGCTTGCTGCTGGTAGGCAGCCGTTGCGGCGTCAACCGCGTCTTGCTGTGTCGTCTTGGCAGCGGCTGCTTGCTCGGCGCGATAGCCGACAATGCCGACGAGGCCAACACAGGCTGCAACCGACAAGCCGACTGCGGTCATTTTGTCCGCGGTGCTACGTCCGCGCGGGTTACGAGGTCGCGGATTGCGCGACAAGGCGTCAGTCATCGCCGCCACCCGGGCTCGGACTCGGGTTGGTGCCGCCGTCGCCACCGTTGTCGTCGTGCCACGTCGGTGAAGCGGACGGTGACGGGCTAGCAGTCTGGGTGACCGTGACGATAACGACGCGGTGCTTACCAGTGGTCTTGGTCACCACGTGCCGCAGGATGATGATCGTTCGCGGCTTGCTTGACGTGGCAGCGCTCTGTGGCGTCTGCGACCCACCCTGGTGCGCGTGGATCGTGATCTTCTTGACCTTCACGGGCGGCAGCGCGGCCGGCTTGGCCGTGGCGACGTTGATCGCCTGCTTGACCGTCTCGTTTGAGACAGCGGCGGCCGGGGCTACCACGCGAACCTGCGAGTTGGTGTTCGTGGAGGTTGACGTCTGTGACTTGCTCGCCACAACGCCAACAGCGGCTGCGGTGCCGGTCAGCAGCGCCGCGCTAGCGACTGCTACTGATCCGATGACGATTAGCCGACTCATGATCTTGCCCTTCTGGTCGTCCGGGTGTCCCCTCCGGCGGCCGGGTGTGAACCCGACACGTTGAATCTAGGCTGAATGAGGTGCGCCAACACCCCGCATTGGGTAAGGACTCGGTAAGTCCTCTGGGACCTGTGCGGCGCCGCTTCGCTTCGTAGCCGGTCCGGTCTGCCACGATCAACGGGTGAAGGTACTCCTTGTAGAAGACGACCCAGTCGTGGCCGAGCCACTACTGGAGGGTCTCAAACGTCATGGTTTCGAAACGGTTCACGTTGCTTACGCGAGTCTGGTCATCGAGACCGTCCTCGCCGGCGTCGACGTCGTGCTCCTCGACCTCGGCCTGCCGGACGGTGACGGGCTAGATGTGCTGCGCGACATCCGGCACCGCGCAGACGTTCCCGTCATTGTCGTCACGGCGCGCGGCGATGAAGCCGATCGGGTTGTTGGTCTCGAACTCGGCGCCGACGATTACGTCGTCAAACCATTCTCGGTCCGCGAACTGGCGGCTCGCGTTCGCGCGGTAGCGCGACGCCGGCGCACCGAACCGACAATCGAAGGCGGACGCGTTGTCATCGACCGCGAGCGTCGACGCGCGACCGTTGACGGCAAAGCATGTGATCTCACAGTGAAAGAGTTCGACTTGCTTGTTGTGTTGGCCGAACAACCCGGTCGCGTTGTGCCACGACAAGAACTCTTCTCACGCGTGTGGGACCCAGTGTGGGTTGGCACGGGCAAGACGCTCGACGTTCACGTCGCCTCACTGCGCCGCAAGCTCGGCGATCCTGACTTGGTCGAAACGGTTCGCGGTGTTGGCTACAGACTGGCGGACGACGTCAAGTGAGGCTTCGCCTTATCTCTGCGACGACCGGACTTGTCATTCTGGTCGTCGCAGCGTTGGCGTTCCCATTGCAGTTAGTTGTCGCGCGCGATCAGCACGCGGCGCTCGTGTCAAAGCTTCAGATTGAAGCACTCGCGACCGCGTCCATCATGAGTTCGCAGCCGGAATCACAGTGGCAGGCCACGGCAAAAGCTGAAGCGGCTAGTTCCGGTGCGCGTGTCATTGTCGTGCGCGGTTCCGACCACAAACTCATCGTGGACTCGCAGGGAAGCGAGTTAGGTCGCGTTTTCGTCAGACCCGAAATTCTCTTGGCGCTCAACGGAGATTTGGCTTCCGGCGTCCGCGATTCCGAGACCGTTGGTACACCGCTGCGCTACACAGCCGCTCCGATTATCAAGCTGAATCGCGTTGCCGCTGCGGTCCGGCTCACGCTGCCAGAGCGTGAGGTGCACGCCATCGTCACGAAGACTCGTGCTGCACTCATCACCTTTGCCGTTGTCATGATCATCATCGCGGCTATGTTGGCGTGGGCTATCGCCCAGTGGGTCGCAAGCCCGCTGCGTCGTTTGGCTCTCGTGGCACAGTCGCTGCCGGAAGATCTAGACCTGCGTGCAGCAACTGATGAAGGTCCGCGCGAGGTCCGCTCCGTCGCTCTTGCTCTCAACGAGACTGCTGACCGGCTCGGCACTCTTCTCGGACGTATGCAGCGCGTCGCGGCCGACGCGTCGCACCACTTGCGAACGCCCCTCACTGGGGTTCGCTTGCGACTCGAAGCGATCGAAGATGTCACCCAGCAGCCACAAGTCGAAGCCGATGCAGCCGCCGCGCTTGTTGAGGTCGACAAACTTTCGCGTCGCATCGATCAGGTGTTGGCATTGGCACAGTCGGATGCCGCAGACACTGACGATGTTCGTCCGACCGACATTTCCGAGCACGTTGCAGCCCGCGTGGCCAACTGGGCGCACGTTGCGGCGGAACGCAACATCACGCTCGAGTCCCTGATCGTCCCCGGGCTATTCGCCAACAGCCGTCCGGGTGCGGTTGAACGCATCGTCGACGAGCTCATCGGCAATGCCATGGACTATGCGCGGGGTTCTATCGCGGTGACAGTGAAGTCTTTCGGACGAGGTCCGCGCCAGCAGGTGGTGCTCGAGGTCGGTGACGACGGCCCCGGCGTTCCCGAGTCCGAGCGCGAGCGGTTGTTCCAACGCTTCGAACGTGGCACGAACTCGAAACCGGGTGGTTCTGGGTTGGGCCTTGCACTGGTGTCGGAATCGGCTCGCGCCGACGGCGGAGTGGCCAGTCTGGGCACGTCCGTCCGCGGCGGTCTTCTCGTGACTGTTGCGTGGCCGAGTCAGGACACGAGCATCCCGGCCGCGCCCTCCGCCTGACGACTAGCGGTTCATAGGTCACACTCAACAGGTGAACCTGCGCCGCGCCTCCCTTTTCGCCGTCACTGGTACGGCAGTCGCCTCCGTCTTCATTGCTTCGCTTGTCGGAGCATCGTCGTCATCGGCTGTGCCATCGCCGTCGTCGAGTCCGTCGGCATCGCCGACGCCCACCCCGACCTCGACGACGGTCACCTTGCAGTTGCCTAAGAAGTACACGCCGAAGGGAACCAACGGCGGCACGGACGACTATCGCTGCTTCCTCATGCCAGCACCCAAGACAACCGGCGATCAGATCATCACGAGTGTGAACGTGCAGCCGGACAACAAGAAGATCGTCCATCACGCGATCTTGTATTTGATCCCCGCGAGCAGCGTGGCGCAAGCGGTCAAGCAAAGCGGCAAGGACGGACGCCAGGGTTGGTCGTGCTTCGGTGACGTCGGACTGCCCATCACTGACTTGGCGACGTACCAACAAGACGCACCGTGGCTGGCAGCGTGGGCACCGGGCGTCCCGGCCCAGACCTTCCCGACAGGTACGGGCATGCGCTTCCCTGTGGGCAGTCGCATCGTCTTGCAAATGCACTACAACTTGTTGGCTGGTCACGGGCCAGATCGCTCGAAAGTTGTGTTGAAAGTGCAGCGCGATGACGGTTCACTGACGCCGTTGCACACGATGTTGTTGCTGGCACCCGTTGAGTTGGCCTGTCCGAAGGGTGTGCACGGCAAGTTGTGCAACCGTGCGGCGTCCGTTGCCGAAATGGTCAAGCGCAGTAACGCTGCCGCGCAAGAACTTGCGGACGGACTTAACTACCTCTGTTATCACGCGGCGCCTCGTCCGCGCCTGGTGTCAACGTGCACGTGGCAGGCGCAGGGTCCGATGACGATTTGGGCGATCGCTGGGCACATGCACTTGCTCGGAAAGTCCATCTCAGTTGACGTTGGAACCTCGCCCGCACAGCGGATCCTCAACATCAAAGTGTGGAATTTCGATGATCAGCGGGCGCGCAAACTCGCAACCCCATTAACTATCCCGAGTGGCACGCCGCTCACGATCACTTGCACGCACAATCCCAAGTTGCGACAACTGCTTCCGTCGCTGCGAAAGTTGCCGCCGCGCTACGTGACATGGGGTGACGGATCCAGCGACGAAATGTGTCTGTCGATGGTGCTGTAC
>Ga0075017_100003128_pt1 | contig 10405 bp, 8 predicted proteins | sample AleBraG_ABR_2012_FD_71475 | JGI IMG/M metagenome (GOLD analysis project Ga0075017, IMG submission 71475) | Freshwater sediment microbial communities in response to fracking from Pennsylvania, USA - Alex Branch Run_MetaG_ABR_2012 | ecosystem: Environmental > Aquatic > Freshwater > Creek >... | reverse complement strand
CATCAAGTACGGACGATCAAAAGTGAGTTCAGGGTGAAACTCGTCGCCAAACTTGTAGCCGGGACCGCCGCGTCCGGTGCCTTCGGGGTCGCCGCCCTGGATCATGAAGCCGGGGATGACCCGGTGGAAGATGGTGCCGTTGTACAGCGGTCCGGAGCCGCTCCACTTTTGGGTGCCGTCAGCCAGGCCGGTGAAGTTCTTGACCGTCTTGGGTGCGTGATCTGGAAACAACTTCACGCGAATGTCGCCCGCCGTAGTGTGCAGGGTCGCGTACAGGGCCTCGGACATTCGATCTCCTTGGGTCGGGCCACTTTCCGGCCACTAACTGACTCTGCCAACCCTATTGGTCGCCGGGAGCAGCGCCATCACTGGTCACAGCGGGCCCGTTGGGACGATGCCCACGACGTCCGCCATCGATGATGGAGGCAAGGGGGCCGTCGATCGCCCTTCGGCGATCTCCTCCGAGTCCCCTTCTGTGCAACTCAAACAAAATAGTTAGGGCCCGGAAGCATCCGGGCCCTAACTATTTTGTGGAGGCAAGGGGACTCGAACCCCTAACCCCTGCCTTGCAAAGGCAGTGCTCTGCCAGTTGAGCTATGCCCCCGAAAATCGGGTAATGCGGCCGGACTGAGCCAGCCTTGACCCTTACGACAAGTCAGCTGTGTAGGCGCCTTGCGGACCGTAAGCGTCGAGGGTCGCTTCGGTCCACAACGCCTGCTCGGCCTGCCGGGCCTGCACCGCGCGGTAGACGACCACACCGACTGCTGCAGCGGCGCCCACTAAGAGCACTACGCCAAGAACCTTACGCATGTTGTGTGACCTTCCATCCGAGCCGACCTGCTCGCGAGGTGCGACCAGCGGCGCTGTGGGTGTGTTGTCGAACCAACCTCAGCCATTGTGCCAGCACGGAGAGGGCGGCGACATCTTGGGTGAGTTCGAGGCCTCCGGCTACAACGCCCACGTTGCAGTGCGACCAGAGCGGCTTTGGTGGGCCTAGGAGGACTTGAACCTCCGACCTCTTCCTTATCAGGGAAGCGCTCTAACCGTCTGAGCTATAGGCCCGGGCACAACCCTTCAAGGTTACCCCACGCAATCTGGTGCCTGAGCTGCGACGAGGAAGGTCCGTGCGACAAGCACGCTGCTACAACGGGACCGACGCTACGGCTTAGAAATGATCTGCGTAATCCATTTGTAAGCAGGGGCAACGCGTGTGTAGACGCCAGGGACACCTTCGGTGAAACAGGTCGAACCCCAACTCGTCGTAGCGACAACGCGGTACGTGTGATCGACGTGCCAAGCAAGAGGGCCGCCGGAGTCGCCGGTGCACGTATCGTGCGTCATCGTCGGCCACTCCCATCCGGCGCAAGAGTGTGTGGTGTTGCGGTAGAGCGATCCGTATTCACGCGTACACACCGAATCGTGGAACTTCTGCAACGTCGTCGCGTGGACGAGATCAACGGGCCGTCCGCTTGGTGTGAGTGAACCCCAACCAGCAGCGAGGACGAGCGCCCCGGGCTTGAACCGGGCTTCCTGCGCGGGCGTCACGATCTTGGCAGGCCGGGTGGTTGTTGCGGCTGTCAAGTGCAGCAAAGTCAAGTCGTTGTAGTACGCGATTCCGTTGTAGTGCCAGGCCGGCATGCGAATCGCTCGGTCAACGGTGATGAATTGGCCGTGCTTCGTGTCGGATAGACGTAGGCGTCCGGTAATGACAGCGACTCGAACGTTGTTGCCTGTCGCAGTTGCCTGGCAGTGACCGGCCGTGAGGACCCACCGTGGGCTGAGTACTTCGCCCGTGCACTGGGCTTGCGGATGAGATCGACTGGTTCCTTTGTAGACCACGGCGGCCAGCCAAGGGACCGGGTTGCCTGCCTTGAAGTTGAAGGGTGGCGCGTCGGGGTCAGCCGGGTCAGTAGCAGTCGCTGTCGGCTTGGGTGTCGGCGACTTGGTGGGTGACGGTGTGGGCGTCGGGCTCGGTGTGGGCGACGCGGACGGCGGGGAGGTAGACGACGCGGTGTCCACCAACCCCGCCGCCTGCATCGCGCCACCGCTGGATCCGATGCGTAGCGATCCAGTGGCAGGTACGGCAGCAGCACAGGCCCCGACCGCCAGAAGGCTGGTCAAGACGATTGCTAAAACTCGCCGCATACCCGGAGATTAGTAAGTGAACTTGCGGCTTCCTTGTGAGACTCCCCTGCAAGGCGTTGAGGGCGTCTCTGAACGCCGTCCTACGCGTGGTCGGCGAGCGTAACTTCCAGCCCACCTGTCAGGCGGACGATGGCGTTGTACGCCACGGCTAGCAGCCACATGGCGAATGTGACGACGACCACTTGAAAAACGCCCCAAATCGCGGTGAGGAGCAGCAATCGGGGCAAAGAGAACACCTTTGTCAGGTCGATGCTCGTCGTGGTCGTGCCGAAAATGGCGTTCGCCAGGCTCTGACTGTTCGTCAGCACGCCCGAGGTGTTGAGAAGGATCCAGATGATCGTGATGGTGACCAGGCCAGCCACGGCAAAGATCGCCGTGATGAGAAACGTGACCTGGGCGACCGTCCCGGGGCTGACATGGGTGATGCGTAGTCGCACCCTTCGTGGCATGCCGCGCGTCGTCGAACTCGGTTGCACGGGTTCGCCCGCCGCGGTCTCTTGCCCAACCGGGTCATCAAGGTCGGGGAGTGGCCGCGAGCGCACTGGGCGAGTCGTAGTCGGGCGCGTGGTGCGCGTGACCGGAGCCGCCACCACGGGTGCCGGCGGGATGGCGTCGAGGTCTAGTGCGGACTGCGGTGGCGGCACGACCGGAATTGCTCCGGTCGATCGTGCGCTGTTCGAACTCGACGAGCGGCGGCGGGGCGGCACAACCGTGTCGGCGAGATCACCAGTGCGCGGCGGGCGCGTGGATTTCGCCTTGGGTTTGGGCGTGACCGGTTGCGGACCAGTCGTTGGCTCGGACACGCTTCACACCCTCTCGTAGTTGGGCCGATGTTGTCGCTGCATCACTCGGAATCTTCGTCCGCAGAGTCAACCGCTAGTTCCGCTGCGGCCGATTCTGCCGCTTCTTCCTCGACAGCTGGATTCGTCGATCCGTCAATTGGTTCAGGACCAGTGTTGCCTGCCGCGTCGACTTCGGCAGTGTCATCGTCGTCCGACTCGCCGGAGCGCGCGACCGCAACGACTGTGTCGCCCTCGGCCAGATGGATGAGGGAGACACCCATCGTGTCGCGACCGGTCTGACGAATGCCCGCCACCGTGGTCCGCAGAACGACGCCGTTCGACGCGATCGCGAACAATTCGTCGGTCTCGCCTACGACAACGGCGCCGGCGAGCGCACCTCGGTCTTCGGTGATGCGCATCGCCCGGACGCCCATGGTTCCGCGGCCCTTGGTATTCCACTCCTCGAGTGGCGTGCGCTTGGCGTAGCCCCCATCGGTCACTGTGACGAGTTGGCCGTCGGGAACAACAACATCGAGAGCGAGCAACGAATCGCCCTCCTGCTTGAATCGCATGCCGATGACGCCCCGGGTCGCGCGCCCCATCGGACGCAAGGTTTCGTCGTTCGCTGTGAAGCGGACGGACAGGGCCTTGCTCGATACGAGCAGCAGGTCGTCGGTGGATTCGACAAGACGTGCCGAGATGACCTCATCACCTTCTTGCAACACGATGGCGATGATGCCGCCGCTCCGCGTCGAGTCGTACTCGGTAAGCGCCGTCTTCTTGACGTACCCAGTCCGCGTTCCGATGACGAGGTACTGCGCCTGCGTGTAATCGCGAATCGTTAGTACTTGTGCGATTCGCTCGTCGGGTTGGAAGGCAAGCAAGTTGGCAACGTGCTGGCCGCGCGCATCGCGACCGGCATCGGGTAGTTGATAGGCCTTCGCCCGGTAGACCCTTCCCTGGTTGGTGAAGAAGAGGACGTAGTTGTGAGTTGAGGTCACAAAGAAGTGTTCAACGATGTCGTCCTCGCGCAGTTGCGCACCCTTGATTCCCTTGCCGCCCCGACGTTGCTGTCGGTAGAGGTCGCTCTTGGTGCGCTTGGCGTAGCCACCGCGGGTAATCGTGACGACAACTTCCTCTTCTGCTATGAGGTCTTCGTCCATCACTTCGCCGTCGTATGCCGCGAACTGCGTTCGACGATCGTCGCCATACTTCTCGACGACGTCGTTGAGTTCTTCACTGATGATCTCGCGCTGACGTGAAGGGCTTGCCAAGATCGCTTCGTATTCGGCGATGAGGCGCATCAACTCGTCGTACTCATCAACGATCTTCTGCCGCTCGAGTGCCGCGAGTCGACGTAGTTGCATGTCGAGAATCGCCGTCGCTTGTAACTCGTCAATGTCGAGCAAGCCCATTAATCCGACGCGTGCTTCGTCGACAGTCTGGCTGGCGCGGATCAAAGCGATGACTGCATCAAGGGCATCGAGGGCCTTGAGGTAGCCAAGCAAAATGTGAGCACGGTCTTGGGCGCGCTTAAGTCGGAACTTCGTGCGCCGAACAATGACTTCGACTTGGTGATCGATCCAGTGCGTGACGAATCGATCGAGTGACAAGGTACGCGGTACATCGTCAACGAGGGCCAACATGTTGGCGCCGAACGTGTCCTGAAGTTGCGTGTGTTTGTAAAGGTTGTTGAGCACAACCCGCGGAACGGCATCCTTCTTAAGGACGATGAGAATGCGCATGCCCGTGCGGGTTGACGACTCATCTTTGATGTCGGCAATGCCGGTGATCTTTCCGCCATCAACTTGCTCAACGATTCGGACGAGCAGATTGTCTGGGTTGACCATGTAGGGCAACTCAGTAATGACCAACTGATTGCGGCCCTTGCTGTCTTCCTCGATCTCAACAACAGCGCGCATGATGATGCTTCCGCGGCCGGTGCGGTAGGCGTCTTCGATGCCGCGCCGTCCGACAATCGTTGCGGCCGTGGGAAAGTCGGGACCTTTGACGCGGGCGATCAGTTCTTCAAGAAGTTCTTCGCGTGGCGCATCAGGATGGGCAAGCGCCCACTGCACACCGGAGGCAATTTCACGCAAATTGTGCGGAGGAATGTTCGTGGCCATACCGACGGCGATGCCACTGCTGCCGTTAACGAGCAAGTTTGGAAAGCGGCTCGGCAAGATGTTGGGCTCGAGAGTTCGTCCGTCGTAGTTCGGTGAGAAGTCGACGGTGTCCTCGTCGATGTCACGAACCATTTCCATGGCAAGTTGCGCCATGCGCGCTTCGGTGTAGCGCATTGCGGCCGCGCCCTGATTTCCAGGGTCACCGAAGTTCCCTTGCCCATCAACGAGTGGATAACGCAAGACCCAGCTCTGCGCGAGGCGAACCAACGTGTCGTAGATGGCAGTGTCACCATGTGGGTGGTACTGCCCCATGACATCGCCGACGATGCGAGAAGACTTTGAATACGGACGATCTGGGCGATAGCCGCCGTCGTACATGGCATACAGCACGCGTCGGTGCACTGGCTTGAGTCCGTCACGTACGTCGGGCAAAGCACGACCGACGATCACGCTCATCGCGTAGTCCATGTAGGACCGCGACAACTCCGCTCGTAAGTCGCGTGGTTCGATGCGCGACGTAGGTTCCGGCGGCAGGTCGGGTGTGTCAGTCACATCAAGTCCTTCACGCTTGCGATGCTGCTAACTCTCATCGCTACTTCGCTGGTGTCTATGGGCGTACGTCTTAGATGTCGAGGAAACGTACGTCTCGTGCATTGCGCTGAATGAAGTGGCGACGACTTTCAACGTCTTCACCCATCAAGACGCTAAAGAGTTCGTCGGCTGCTACCGCATCGTCGAGAGTGATCTGCAACAAAATGCGGCGTGCGGGATCCATCGTGGTTTCCCACAGTTCTTCGGCATTCATCTCGCCGAGTCCCTTGTAGCGCTGGATGCCGCCTTCCTTAGGCAACCGCTTCCCCTGGCTCTCGCCGAGTTCGATGAGAGCGTCGCGTTCCCGATCGGAGTAGGCGTACTGCGGTTCTTCACGACTCCACTTGAGTTTGTACAGCGGCGGTTGCGCCAAGAAGACGTTTCCGTTTTCTACGAGCGGACGCATGAAACGGAAGAGCAGGGTGAGTAGCAACGTCTGAATGTGCTGCCCATCGACGTCGGCATCGGCCATCAACACGACCTTGCCGTAGCGCAACTTGTTGGCATCGAAGTCTTCGCGGATGCCGGTGCCCAGCGCTGACACTAGGGCTTGCACTTCGTTGTTCTGCAGCACCCGGTCGATGCGAGCCTTCTCAACGTTCAAGATCTTTCCGCGGATCGGCAAGATGGCTTGGATGCGTGGATCGCGTCCGTTCTTGGCTGAACCGCCGGCAGAGTCACCTTCGACGATGAAAACTTCGCATTCATCTGGATTGTCGCTTTGGCAGTCGAAGAGCTTGCCTGGCAAGCCGGTCGAACCGAGTAGCCCTTTTCGTCCGCGCGCTAGATCTCGCGCCTTGCGGGCCGCAATACGTGCGGTGGCCGCCTGCATGGACTTTCGTGCAATGTCTTTGCCTTCGTTGGGGTGCTCGTCGAACCAGGCGCCCAACTGTTCGTTGAGCACCGTCTGCACGAACGTCTTTGCTTCGGTGTTGCCGAGCTTGGTCTTCGTCTGCCCTTCAAACTGCGGCTCGCGCAACTTGACCGAGACGATGGCGGTAAGGCCTTCGCGAATGTCGTCGCCCGTGAGGTTGGCGTCTTTCTCTTTCAGGATTCCCCAACGTTCACGTGCATACCGGTTGACCAGCGAAGTCAACGACGCACGGAAGCCCTCTTCGTGAGTGCCACCTTCATGCGTGTTGATGGTGTTGGCAAACGTGTAGACGGCTTCAGCGAAACCAGAATTCCACTGCATGGCGATCTCAACAGAGATTCCACGCTCGTCATCTTCGGCAGCAAACTCAATGACCTCGCGATTGACGACGGCGTCGCCTTTCGTGCGATTGAGGAAACGGACGAAGTCTGCAATGCCGCCTTCGTAGCGGTACATGACTTCGTTTTGTTCGTCTTCCGTGTCAACGTGTCCGGGTCGTTCATCGCGCAACGTCAGGGCAAGGCCGCGATTGAGGAAGGCCATCTCACGGAAACGTGTTGCCAACGTTTCAAAGCTGTAGTCAGTCGTTTCGAAGATTTCTTCGTCGGCCCAAAAGGTAATCGTGGTTCCGGTGCCTTCTGCCGGCCCTGCATCGCGTAACGGCGCGTGGGGAACGCCGCTGCGATACGACTGCACCCAGGTGCGGTCGTCGCGCTTGACCTCGACATCGAGCCGACTAGACAAAGCGTTAACAACCGAGACACCGACGCCATGCAGCCCACCTGAAACCGCGTACCCACTGCCGCCGAACTTGCCACCTGCGTGGAGGACGGTCAGGACAACTTCAACCGCTGGCTTCTTTTCGATGGGGTGCTCGTCGACGGGAATACCGCGACCGTCATCGACGACTCGCACACCACCATCGGCCTGCAGTGTTACTTCGATGTGGGTGGCGTATCCAGCGAGGGCTTCGTCGACACTGTTGTCGACGACCTCATAGACAAGGTGGTGAAGTCCCCGCTCGCCAGTGGACCCGATGTACATACCAGGTCGTTTCCGAACCGCATCGAGACCCTCAAGGACCTGAATATCGCTGGCGTCGTAGGACGTCACATAACCTCCTGGATGACTTCAAAAACCGCCACCACCGGACACCCGTGGGGGCGTGGCTCGGGTGGTCGCGGCCTAGTGAAAGCATACCGCTGCCGGACGACGTCGGATACCGCGACGCGGCGGAAATGGCCTCAGAAGGCATCGTGTGGACATTGGGGGCCAGGGGACGTAGGTGCCCATACGATGGTGGGTCCATCGCGTTCAGGGTCCGATCGTGGCCATTTCTGAACTTAGCCGCCCAACTACCCCGAGGGTGTCGTCTCGCCTCGGTCATTCTGCCGGTGGCCGCCGCGCACGCTCCACTGACCCTTCCTGCTCGGCGTTGCTGGGGCCAAGATTCGCAGCGTCCGAACGACGTCAGGGCCAAGCTCGGTGGCCAAGCGGGTGATGAGTGGTCCGGACAACAAACGCAACTGTGTGGCCCACACGGTTGAGTCAGCACGCAGGACCAGGAGGCGCTCTTCTGGCTCGAAGGCTTCCACGACGATGTGGTCGGCGATGTCGGGTCCGACGATCTCCGCCCACCGCCCGGTGAGCGCGGCGACCGCGGCGGCCGCATCCCACCCCTGAGCACCGATGAAGCGCTGCACCGAGCGCCCGAGAGGTTGCGGGTCGCGTTCGTCCGGGCCTGGCCCGCTTCGTGCTTCCCCGGTGCCACTGTTGTAGGACGTGCGGCGGACCGGCGTCTGAGTGGTCTTGCTCCCTGAAGCTTTCGCGGCAGATCGAGCCCGCCGGATTGCCGCCGTGGCGGCATCGATGTCGGACGGTGGGGTGACAGGGGTATCACCGTCATCGGTCGTCATCGTGCACCTCCCCAGCAGCGACGCGAATCCGTCGTCCAGTCAACGACGTTGGCACGTCCGCCATAACCGCGGCAGTGAGCAACACCTGCTCGGCAGTAGCTACTCGCTCAGCCAAGCGTTCACGTCGGGCTGTGTCGAGTTCGGCGAAGACGTCGTCCAACAACAAGACCGGATCGCCTTCGTGACTTCCTACAGCGCGCAACACGTCGTACGACGCGAGGCGTAGAGCAAGTGCCGCCGACCAAGATTCGCCGTGCGATGCATAGCCCTTCACTGGCATCGGTCCGATGGAAACGAGGACGTCATCGCGGTGCGGCCCTACGAGAGTCATGCCGCGTTCGAGTTCGTCGCGGCGACGTTCACGTGCATACGTTCGAAGTTGTTCGGCGAGTGCTACTTCGTCGTCTTGTAAGGCGTCAGACATTGCAGATTTGTATTGCAGACTCAACGGTTGCGACCCGGTCGCAAGATGCGCGTACGAAGCCGCCGCCAAAGGTTGCAGTTGCGTGATGAGTCGCAACCTCGCGACGAGAACTGAGGCACCTAGTTGTGCGAGGTGGTCGTCCCAAACATCGAGGGTCGCTTCCGCGGCTTCACGTCCGCTACCGCGTGAGTTTTGCTGCGCCGATCGCAACAACGTTGTTCGTTGTTTGACGACGCGTTCGTAGTCGGCACGTACTCCTGCAAATGCGGGCGTCAGTTGTGTTTGAAGTTCGTCGAGAAACCGGCGTCTTTCGCTCGGATCACCCTTAACGAGAGCCAGGTCTTCGGGCGCAAACATCACCGAGTGCAGTGTGCCGAGCACATCGCGTGTGCGACTAAGTGGACTGCGATTGATCCGTGCGCGATTCGCGCGTCCGGCCGTGATTTCTAGTTCGACAAGAACATCGCGATCGCTTCGCTTGATTAGGCAACGGACAAGTGCGCGCTCAGTACCCGATCGAATGAGAGGTGCATCGGTAGCAACACGATGACTATCAAGCGTCGCAACGTAATTAATTGCTTCCAGCAGGTTGGTCTTTCCCTGCCCGTTCGAACCGATGAACGTTGTTACGCCAGCATCAAGCGTGATGTCGAGTGCGGCGTACGAGCGGAAGTCAGCCAGCGCGAGCGCTGCAACGTGCACGAATCGTCAGCCCGTGAGCCGAATCGGCATAAGCAGGTACTTGTAGTCGTCGCGTACACCGTCGTCGGTGGCGGCCGACAAGACCGCCGGACGTGTGGGGACGGTGAAAGCTAGTTGCGCCAACGGTGTACCGAGTGCTGCCAAACCATCGGCGAGGTAAGCCGGATTAAAAGCAATCTCGAGTGGATCGCCTTCGACGCGAGCTTCGAGTGATTCCTCTGCGGTTGCTTCATCGCCAGCACCGGCCCGCAGGACGATGTCGTCGCCGCGGACGTCAAGTCGAACCGGCGCGTGGCGTTCGGCAACAAGGGCAACTCGTTTCAACGCATCGGCCAACTCGTTCGTGTCAATGGTGACGAGCGTTGATGACTCACTCGGAAGGAGTTGTCGGTAAGGCGGGAACTGCGCGTCTAACAGCCGTGTTGTCGTTCGCCGTCCGGCACCTTCGAATCCGAGTAATCGCTCAGGCACGCCGTCCCCACTCAATGCAAGGCGGACGTCGTTGGCGGCGGCCAAAGCCTTGGCGGTTTCAGCGAGGGCGCGCGACGGAACGATCGCGTTAGCTTCGATCTTGGGATCGTCCGGTGACCACTGGATTTCGCGGACTGCTAGGCGATAGCGGTCGGTGGCGGCCAACGTCAGCGACGCACCGTCGAACTCTAAGCGCACCCCGGTAAGCATCGGCAGAGATTCGTCGCGGCCGGCCGCGATGGCTACCTGGGCAACTGCGGCAGCCAACACAGAACCCGACACCGAACCGCCGCCGGTCGGTAAGCCGGGGAGTGGTGGGTAGTCGGCAACGGGCAGGGTCGGCAGCGTGAATGCGGCGCGGCCACATCGCAGGT
>Ga0075017_100003127_pt1 | contig 10406 bp, 9 predicted proteins | sample AleBraG_ABR_2012_FD_71475 | JGI IMG/M metagenome (GOLD analysis project Ga0075017, IMG submission 71475) | Freshwater sediment microbial communities in response to fracking from Pennsylvania, USA - Alex Branch Run_MetaG_ABR_2012 | ecosystem: Environmental > Aquatic > Freshwater > Creek >... | reverse complement strand
CGTCAGCTGCGTCCCGGCGGCCCACTGCTCGACCAACCCCCGCCAGGTCTCCCTGCACGGGCTCCTGCTGGTGCAGGGCTCGGGCCTGCGGTCGGGGATGGTCCTCGCCTTCCCCGCGAGCCCCGGCGGGACGCCCCGCCCGGGCTCGCCCAGATCGACGTTGCGCGCGATCAGCCTGGGCCTGGTCGCCGTCGTTCCCAGGGCGGCCCACTCCGGCAGGGTCATGCTGCTGCTCGGCAGAGGCCGGGCGAGCAACGCCTACGGGCCGATCCAGGTCTTCAAGCACGCCCTGCACCCGCCCGTCACGCGGACCCTGGCGCCGGTCATCGCCGGCGGCGCCAGTGCCGGGCCGCTCGAAGGCCAGGGCATGTGGATCTGGTACGTCGACCGCTCCAGCGGCGGCAGCGTTCCCGCGATCATCGCCCAGGCCCACGCGGGCGCCGTCGGCACCGTCTTCGTCAAGAGCTCGGACGGCTCGAGCAACTACTGGGAACAGTTCTCGCCCCAGCTCGTCGCCGAACTCCACGCCGGCGGGCTGAAGGTCTGCGCCTGGCAGTACGTCTACGGCACCGATCCGGCGGGCGAGGCGGCCCTGGGCGCACAGGCCGTCGCCAACGGGGCCGACTGCCTGGTGATCGACGCCGAGGCCGAGTACGAAGGCAGATACGCCGCCGCCCAGACCTACATCAGCGACCTCCGGGCCAAGATCGGGCCCACCTACCCGCTCGTCCTGGCCTCGTTTCCCTACGTCTCCTATCACCCCTCTTTCCCCTACTCGGTCTTCCTGGGGCCCGGCGGGGCGCAGTTCAACGCGCCGCAGATGTACTGGAAGGACATCGAAGTCTCGGTCGACACCGTCTACGCCGACACCTACATCGCCAACCGCATCTACGGGCGGCCCATCTTCCCGCTCGGGCAGACCTACGGCGGCGTCTCGGCCTCCGATCTGCTGCGGTTCCGCGAGGAGGCGGTCCTCTACGGCGCCGCCGGCTGGTCCTTCTGGGACTGGCAGGAGACGAGCGCCACGGGCTGGAGCACGCTGGCCGCGCCGCTGGCCCCCCTGAGCACGGTGACGCCGAACACGACCTACCCCGAACTGGCCAGGGGCAGCCGCGGGGATCAGGTCCTGTGGCTGCAGGAGCACCTGGCCGGCGCGATCCCGGCCCAGGAAACGACCGGCGTCTTCGGCACGCAGACGACGACCGACCTGGAGAGCTTCCAGACGGCCCACGGCATCGCGCCGAGCGGGGTTGCCGACGCCGCCACCTGGGGCGCCCTGCTGGCCCTGCCCCCGGTCGAAGTCCACTGGACCGGCAAGGGCCCGGCGGCCTGAGCTCCACGGGACGGGGCGCCCCGTGGAGCGCCCCGCAACCCGTCCGGGCGGCCTGACGGCCGCTGAGGGTATCTCAGACCCGCTGGATCAGGGTCCCCGTGCCGAGCCCGCCGCCGCAGCACATCGTCACGAGACCGGTCTCCTTGTCCGAGCGCTCGAGCTCGTGCAGGAGGGTCGTGATCAGGCGGGCTCCGGTCGAGCCGAGCGGGTGGCCCAGCGCCATGGCGCCGCCGTTGACGTTGACCCGGTCCATGTCGGGGTCGAGCTCGCGGCGCCAGGCGGCGACGACGGGCGCGAAGGCCTCGTTGATCTCGAACAGGTCGATGTCGTTGATCGACATGCCGTTGCGCTCGAGGATCTTGCGGGTCGCCGGGATCGGGCCCTCGAGCATTTTCACCGGGTCACAGCCGACGGTCGTCTGGTCGACGATCCGCGCCCGCGGGCGCAGCCCCAGCGACCTGGCCTTCTCGGCGGACATCAGCAGCACGGCGGCCGCCCCGTCGGAGATCTGGGAGGCGTTGCCGGCCGTGATCTTGCCATCGGGCTTGAAGGCCGGCTTCAGCTGGGAGAGCGCCTCGAGGCTCGTCTCGGGGCGGATGCCCTGGTCGGTCACGATCGTCTCATCGCCGACGGTCATCGGCACGATCTCGCGCTCGAAGCGGCCCTCCTCGGTCGCCTGGTGGGCCAGCCGGTGCGAGCGGACGGCCAGCTCGTCGAGCTCTGAGCGGGAGATCTCCCACTGGTCGGCGATCAGCTCGGCGCCCATCCCCTGCCCGACGATGTTGTGCTTGGCCATCAGCTCCGGGGTGAAGGCGTAGCCGAAGTCCTCCTGTGTCTTCATCCCGGCGGCGAACGGCAGGTGACCCATGTGCTCGACGCCCGAGCCGATCATCGCGTCGTGGATGCCGGCCGCGATCAGGGCGGCCGAGAAGTTGACGGCCTGCTGGGCGGAGCCGCACTGACGGTCGACGGTCGTGCCCGGCGTCTCGATCGGGAGGCCTGCTTCCAGCCAGGCGTTGCGGGCGATGTTGAAGCCCTGCTCGCCGAACTGCTGCACGCAGCCGGCGATCACGTCCTCGACCTCGCCGGCGTCGATCCCCGAGCGCTCGATCACCTCGGTGTAGGTCTTGGCGAGCAGCGCGTTCGGGTGCGTCTCCCTGTAGTAGCCCTTCTCCCTGTGCCCGCGCCCGATCGGCGTGCGGACTGCCTCGACGATCACGACTTCGCGGCCCTCTGGCTGCCTCATGCTGGAACTCCTCCTGGAGGTCTTGTTGCCCGGCGAACGGGTGGATGGGGCCGGGTCCCGTTGCAGCGGCCGCGCCCCTCGGAGGATGCCCGGTCGCTGCAGCGCGTACTCTAACGCCTGATCCCGGGCCGGCCTGTCACGCGGCCTGGAACCGCCGAGCCCCTCCGGCGCAACCCGAACTCGAACAGCAAAGGAGCACCGTGAGCAAACGTCTGGCCGTAGCCGGCAGCGGCGCCATCGCCTGCGGGCTGGCGGCGACGGCTGCCCATCACGGGCCGGTGCTGCTGCTGGCCCGCTCGGAGAGCTCGGCCGACCGAGCCAGGGCGACGGTCGAGAAGACGCTCATCCGGCTCGGGGCCGAGGTCGACCCCGAGCACGTCGAGATCGTCACCGAGCCCGCGGCCCTGGCCGAGGCCACGTTCGTCGTCGAGGCGGTCGTCGAGGATCACGACGTCAAGGCCGGCCTGCTGGGAGAACTGAACGAGGTCCTGGGCCCCGACGCGATCCTCGCCTCGACGACCTCGTCGCTGTCCGTCGAGCGCCTGGCCGAGTCCAGCGGCCGCCCCGACCGGTTCGTCGGCCTGCACGTCTTCAACCCCGTCACCAAGATGCGCCTGGTCGAGCTGATCTTCCCCGCCGCCGCCAGCGAGCAGACACGCAGCCGGGCCCTGGCTCTCTGTGAGAACTTCGAGAAGACGCCCGTCGTGGTCCCGGACATCCCCGGCTTCGTCGTCAACCGGCTGCTGTTCCCCTATCTGTTCGGCGCCGTCCGACTGCTGGAAGAGACGGGCATGGACCCGAAGGACATCGACACCTGCATGCAGCTGGGCGCCGGCCACCCGATGGGTCCGCTGGCGCTGCTCGACCTGGTCGGCCTGGACGTTTCGCTGGCGATCGCAGAGACGATCGGCGAGCCGGTCCCAGACCGCGTCAGGGAGCTGATCGCGGCCGGCCATCTGGGCCGCAAGAGCGGCCGGGGGCTGCACTCCTACTGACCCGCAAACCCGCTCCGCAAAGATTTATGCAGGCTGAGCAGACTTTTAGCTGAACTTCATCGAACGGGCGATACTGGTAACTGCGACATCAAGAGTCGCAACGCACACCCGCCTCCTCCCAAGTGCGCACGATCCGGTCCGCTCCCCCCGCGGGCCGGACGTGTTTAAGCCTCCGTGTCGCGCGCGTCCCGGCGCTGCACGACCCGGCGCTCGCGGATTCGCAGCGCGTCGATCCGGTTGTCCCGGACGGACTCGACGCGGATCGAGAAGCCGTCCGCATTGACGGTGTCACCGCGGCGCGGCAGCCGCCCCAGCTCGGCGAAGACGAACCCGCCGACCGAGTTGTAGGCGTCGCTGTCGGCCGGCAGTCCCAGGCCGTAGTCGGCCAGGTCGGTGAGGGCGACGTGGCCGCGGACCAGCCAGTCGCCGTTGGCCAGCCGGCGCACCTCGCCCGAGGCCGGGTCGGTCTCGTCGGCGATCTCCCCGACGACCTCCTCGATGATGTCCTCGACCGTCACGACACCGACGACCCGGCCGTACTCGTCGACGACCACCGCCATCGAGGTCCGCTGACGCTGCAGGTCGGCCAGCAGGTCGTCCAACGGCTTGGTCTCGGGGACGATCAGGGCGTCGTGGATGATCGGCTCGATCGGCGCTTTGGGGCCATCCGCCATCAGCTGGCGAACCAGCTCCGAGACGTGGACGAGGCCGCGGACGCTGTCCCGGTCTTCGTCCTCGGTGACCACCAGGCGGGTGTGGCCGCTGGAGACGCACTCGCGGAGCGCGCTCTCGACATCCTGTGAGGCGTCGATCGTGACGACCGCCGGGATCGGCGTCATCACCTGGCGGGCCTCCTGCTCGTGCAGGTGAAAGACGCCCGTCAGCATTCCCGCCTCGCCCGGGTCGATGTGGCCACCGGCATGGGACTCGGCGATCAGGAGCTTCAGCTCGTCCGGCGAGCCGCCGGCCTGCTGCTTTTTCATGTCCACCCCCAGCAGGCGCAGGATCCGGTTGGAGACGGCCGTCAGGGCGATGATCAGCGGGTGGAAGATCGCCCGGAACCCCCGCAGCGGCCGGGCCACCCGGCGGGCCACGGCCTCGGCCCGGTCGATCGCGTAGAACTTCGGCACCATCTCGCCGGCCACCAGCTGGGCGGCGGCGATCAGGGCGAAGGCGATGATCGCCGCGAGGGCGACCGCCAGGCCGTGGCTGAGCGTATTCGGCAGCGCCCCTTTCAGCACCGAGGCCAGCGCCGGCTCACCCAGCGCTCCGATGCCGATCGAGGTCATCGTCACGCCGATCTGGACGGCTGAGATGTAGTCGTTCACCTGGGCCAGCTGCTCGAGGGCCAGGGCGGCGCCCTTGGCGCCCTCGTGGCTCATCACTTCCAGCCGGGCCCGTCGCGAGCGCACCAGCGCGTACTCGGCGATCACGAAGAACGCATTGACCGCGATCAGCAGGGCCGTGAGGAGGAGCTTGAGCCCGTTCACGTGCCCGGGGCGGTCTTCCGGCCGCCCCCCTGAGAAGCATCGATGGCCCGCCCGGCGCCGACCTGGCCCGTGGGGACCGGTCCGACGATGCTACTTCGGGGTGGTTCTTCCTCGTCGTTCATCGTGCCAGTCAGCCGCTCAACGGTAGCAAGGACGACGGGCGGAAGTCGACGGGCGCCCCCGCTTCAGCGGAGCCCGTCGATCGCGGCGGCCAGGCTGAAATCGGCCTGGGTCAGACCGCCCTCGGAGTGGGTCGAGAGCGTCAGGCGGACCCTGTTCCAGCCGTGCAGCAGCATGTCGGGGTGGTGGTTGGCCCGCTCGGCCAGGGCCCCGACGCGGTTCACGAACTCGAGTGCCCCCGCGAAGTCGGCGAGCTGCAGGTCCAGCTCGATCTCCCCGGCGCTCGTCAGCCGCCAGCCCTCGAGCGCCGACAGGCGCCGCTCGATATCCGGGTCGCTGAGCAGGGCCATCGACTCGAGGTTACCCCGATCGGAGGCCCCCGGAGTCCCGTCGCGCGGATCGTCGGCCCTCAGCCTTCGCCTTCGGTCTGCGGGATCTGGCTGACGGCCGGCGCTTCACTGGACTTCGCGGTGGCGATCGAGGCCCCGACGGCGCCGGCGGCGATCGCCGCGCAGGCCACGAAGGCCAGCGCCTCGGCCCGGCGCCGTGCGGCCTGCTGGAAGACGAACATGGCCAGGGCCCCGCCGAGCAGGCCGCCGACGTGCCCGCCCCAGGAGATCCCCGGGAGGGTGAAGCTGATCACCAGGTTGATCAGGATCAGGGTGCCGACGCCGCTCTGCATGACCGGGATCTGCCGGGCCCGCATCTCGACGGCGGCCGCTCCCATGATCCCGAAGACGGCCCCCGAGGCGCCGACGGTGAGGCTGTGGGGCGAAACCAGCAGCGCCCCCAGTGAGCCGGTCAGCAGCGAGACGGCGTAGATCACGCCGAAGCGCAGGCGGCCGATGACCGGCTCCAGCATCTGGCCCAGGATGTAGAGGACGTACATGTTGAAGCCGATGTGCAGCAGGCCCTCGTGCAGGAAGCCGCTCGTGACCAGGCGCCACCACTCCCCGTGGGCGACGCCCTGGGTGGGGTCGCCGCGGAGGCTCCCGAAGAGGGCGCCTTCTTCGTAGACCGAGCTGGTGGGCTGGCCGTTGATCGAGATGTTCCCCTCGGCCAGGAAGGCGATCACGTTGATCGCGATCAGCGCCAGCGTGACCTCGGGGCGACCGATGGAGTTGCGCAGCGTCCTGACCGGGGTCCGCTCGCGCGAGCACTCCGGGCAGCGCATCCCGACGGGTGTCGTCGTCATGCAGTCGGGGCAGATCGGGCGCCCGCAGTTGGCGCACGAGACCCCCGTCTCGCGCGAGGGATGGCGGTAGCAGGTGGCCATGGCGGGGAGGCAGAGCCTAGCTGGGCGCAGGGCGCGGCCCCGGGAGGGCCCGCATCGCCGGCGGGCCGCTCAGCCCTCGCCGAGCAGCTTGCGGGTCTCCCGCTCGATGTCCTTGAGGGCTCGCTCGGCGACGTCGCGGATGCCCTGCAGGCTGGGCGACGAGGCCGCCGTGCGGCGGCGAGCACGCAGCAGGACCAGCGCGGCCCCGGCCGCGCTCCCGGCGAGGGCCGCGGCCGCCGGCCGGACCCAGTTGCGGGGATCGCGCATCGCGCTCAGCTCCCACACCTCGAGCTCGTCGGCGGCCATCTCGGTGATGCTCCTCAGCGTCCCCTCGAGCCGCTGGACGAGGTCGGCCGGGGGCTCCACGGGCCGCAGGGCTTCGCGCAACAGGCCCTCGAAGTTCGGGGCGGCTTCACTCATCGCCCGCTCCCCCGGCCGGCTCCCCGGTTGACGCGGCCAGGCCCTCGCCCCGCTCGCCGACGATCTCCTCCAGCTGCCTGATGGCGCGATGGATCAGGACCTTGGTGGCTCCGTCGGAGCGGCCGAGGGCACGAGCGATCTCGCGGTTGTCCATCCCCAGGGCGAAGCGCATGATCAGCGCCTCCCGCCGGTCGTCGGGCAGCATGCCGACGCCCTCGAGGACCCGCTTGAGCTCGTCCCGGCCCTCGACCAGCTGCTCGGTCGTGTGGAGGGCCGTCAGGTTGGTCGTCTCGTCGATCGGCGAGGACGGTCTGCGTGAGCGGTCCCGGTAGAGGTTGGCGGCCAGGTTGTGGGCGATCCGGATCAGCCATGGCCGCAGCGGACGGCCGTTCGATTCGCGCTGGGCACGCTCGAAGTGCCGGTAGGCCTGCAGGAAGGTCTGCTCGGTGAGGTCCTCGGCGTCGTGATGGTTCCCCACCCGGTAGTAGGAGTAGCTGTAGACGTCGCGCAGGTGGGCGCGGTAGAGCTCCGAGAACTCCGCGTCGAGCTGCGCCTTGGACTTCGGGGATACCTGCTCGGCCACTCATTGCACCCTACCTCCGCGCGGGCAGCCCGGACTATGCGGCCCGGGAGACCACCCGGTCCTCGTCCGCTTCCGCCCGGCCCCGCTGCCGCGCGATCCCGCCGAGCCAGTCCCACTGCAGCGACACGCAGGCCCAGATCCGCTCGGTGACCGCACCGGCCAGGGCCGGCGAGCAGTGCTCGACGGTCGGGTAGCGCAGCGGCTTGCCGACGCGCAGGCAGACCCTGCGCGGGCGTATCCTCCAGCCGCGCCGCACGGCGTCGGTGCCGATCACGGCGACCGGGGCCACCGGGGCGCCCGTTTCGAGGGCCAGGCGCCCGACGCCGCGACGGGGGCTCGCGAGGCCGCCCCGGCGGATGCGGGTCCCCTCGGGGAAGACGACGACGCAGTCGCCCCGTTCGAGAATCTCCCGGGCTGTCGCCATCGCGTCGCCGTCGCCGTTGCCGCGATCGACCGGGAAGGCCCCCAGGGCGTTGAGGATCCAGGCCTGCCAGCGCTTCTCGAACAGCTCTCGCTTAGCCATGTAGTAGACGGGCCGTTTGACCAGCGCGCCGATCACGAAGGGATCGAGGAAGCTGCGGTGGTTGGAGGCCAGCAGCAGCGGCCCCTCCTTCGGCAGGTGCTCGCGACCGATCCGCTGCAGGCGGAAGTAGGCGAGGAAGAACGGGATCAGGAGCGCCCGCAGGACCCGGTAGACGACCGGGTTGACGCCCCTGTCCAGGCTCCGCCGGCGGAAGGCGCCGAGGTCGAGAGCGTTTTCCGGCGCCTCGGATTCGGCGCCGACGGGTCGGGGGAGCACGGTTGCCATGCCTCCAGTACACCGCCACCGAGCCCCGCGTTACAGCCCTCGACGGGTCTCTCGGAGCCGCTCGGCCAGAGCGCCCGCGGCTGACCTAGACTCCGACCCCGGCCCCGCCGGAGTAGCTCAGCTGGTAGAGCGCCTGTCTTGTAAACAGGGGGTCACGGGTTCGAGTCCCGTCTCCGGCTCTCACCGAAGTCCCTGCAAGACAGCCGCTTCTCAGGTCGGCGGAGGTGTCCGAGTGCCATCCGGCTCATGTCGGCATCGGTGCGTCCAAGAGCTTGACACCACGAGTCGAAGCGAAGATGCTCGCGTACACGCGAGCGGAAAGGGAGGCGAGATGTACGCGGTCTTTGTGGCGAACAACATCGACGACTTCGGACAGGCACACGAGAGCCTGCTTGAGGGAGTGATCCCGAGGGTCAGCCAACTACCGGGCTTCGTCAGCGGCGTGTGGCTCGCTCCCGAGAATGGCGACAGCGGCGAAGGCAACGCGATCGTCGTATTCGAGTCCGAGGAAGCGGCGCGCATGATGGTGGACCGGCTCAAGGCCGACCCGCCACCCAACGTTGAGATAAGGCGTGCCGAGGTGCGCGCCGTCGCCGGACGCGCGTAGTCGCCCGCCATCAGGCCGCACCGTCGCCGCCTTCCTCGCTCCACGGGCATCCACCGGCACCCCGCTGCCTCGCCTCATTGCGGACGTCTGCGAGCCCCGCTCAGGCGGTGAGGAGACCGGGGGCCGCCGCGTGGGACACCGGCACGGGTGCGATCGCCTCGACCCGCACCGGCACGTCGTTGTACGCGGCGTTGCCGGTCAGCCGGTCGACGATCGACGGATCGGTGATGTCGTTCACGCTCGCGCCCGCGTGTGAGGCGGCGAGCCGCCAGCCGATGTCCGCGTGCCTGTGACCGAATCCGTGCGGCACCGACACGACCCCGGGCCGCATCTCGTCGCTGAGCTCCAGCGGCACCTCGATCGCGCCGGTGGCGGAGGCCACGCGGACGCTCTGGCCGTCTATGAGGCCGCGCCCTGCCGCGTCGTCGGGGTGCAGCAGCGCGGTGCAGCGATCGGCGCCCTTCATCAGACGTGGGCTGTTGTGCATCCAGGAGTTGTTCGAGCGCAGCGAACGACGGCCGACCAGGGTCAGGTCGTAGCCGTTGCGGCGAGCGGCCTCCCGCTCCGCCGCGAGCTGCTCGAGCCGCGCCGCCTCGGCCAGCATCACCGCGGGAGCGAGCTTCACGCGCTTGCCCTCCGTCCTCAGGAGGTTCAGCAGGTTCGGTTCGAGGGGGCCGAGGTCGATGCCGTGCGGCGCCCGCTTGACCTTGCCGATGTCCAGCGCGCGGTGCGAGCGCAGGCGGCCATAGGGCCCGGTTCGCAGCGCCAGGTCGCCGACCCTCTCGGGCGTCGCGAGCGGGCCGAGCACTCGCAGCATCCTGTTGGTGACGGCTCCCTTCGCGCCGCGGCCGATGCGCGCCGCCAGCGCGAGCAGGATCTCCCAGTCGGTCTTGCCGTCGCCGGGTCCGCGCACGGCGGCGGGGTTGTAGCGGATCTGGTTGCGGACCGACAGGGTCGGAAAGACGAGATCCACGTCCGAGCGCTCGAGGTGGGCGAGCGGCGGCAGGATCACATCGGCGTGCCGGGTCGTCTCGGTCACGTACATGTCGACGGCCACGCACCAGTCCAGCTGCTCCATCGCCTCGTCCAGCCGAGCGCCGCCGGGAGTCGAGAGCACCGGGTTGCCTGCAAAGAGGAGCATCCCTCGCACCTGACCTTCGCCGGGGGTGAGGATCTCATCGGCGAGGCCGACGACCGGCAGCTCATCGGCGAACTCCGGCAGACCGCTGACCCGCTGGTGGAAGCGACCCCAGTGGGCCTTGCCGTACACCCGCTCGATTAGCGTCACGACGTCGACCGGGGACCTGGGGAACATCGCGCCGCCGGCTCTGTCCATGTTGCCCGTGACCGCGTTGAGCGCATTGATCAGCCAACTCGTGATCGAGCCGGTCTGCTGTTGGCAGACCCCGACGCGCCCATAGGCCACGGCGCTCGGCGCTGCGGCGAAGTCGCGTGCCAGCCGCGCGATCGTCTCCGCATCGACACCCGCGTGCGGGGCGGCGCGATCCGGCGACCACTGCCCCGCGAT
>Ga0075017_100003126_pt1 | contig 10409 bp, 4 predicted proteins | sample AleBraG_ABR_2012_FD_71475 | JGI IMG/M metagenome (GOLD analysis project Ga0075017, IMG submission 71475) | Freshwater sediment microbial communities in response to fracking from Pennsylvania, USA - Alex Branch Run_MetaG_ABR_2012 | ecosystem: Environmental > Aquatic > Freshwater > Creek >... | reverse complement strand
GGCCGTGATGCCGCTGCGCGGCAAGATCCTCAACACCTGGGAAGTGGACGCCGGCGGCGTGCTCGCCTCGCAGGAAGTGCACGACATCGCGACCGCCATCGGCGTCGATCCGGGGGCGGCCGACATCGGCGGGCTGCGCTACCACAAGATCTGCATCCTCGCCGACGCGGACTCGGACGGACAGCACATCGCCACGCTGCTGTGCGCACTGTTCGTGCGCCACTTCCGGCCGCTCGTGCTGGCCGGCCACGTGCACGTCGCGATGCCGCCGCTGTACCGCATCGACGTCGCCAAGCACGTCTACTACGCGCTCGACGACGCGGAGCGCGCCGGCGTCCTCGACCGCATCGCGGCCGAGGGTACGCGCGGCAAGGTCACCGTCACGCGCTTCAAGGGCCTCGGCGAGATGAACCCGCTGCAGCTGCGCGAGACGACGATGGCGCCGGCCACGCGTCGCCTGCTGCAGCTCAGCGTGAGCGCGGCCGACGACACCGACCAGCTGCTCGACATGCTGCTGGCCAAGAAGCGCGCCGGCGACCGGCGCGAATGGCTCGAGGCCAAGGGCAACCTCGCCGAGGTCGTGCCATGAAGTCCGGCGAGCTCGACTTCGAGGGCATCGAGCGCAGGCCGCTGCGCGACTTCACCGAGAAGGCGTACCTCGACTACTCGATGTACGTGATCCTCGACCGTGCGCTGCCGCAGCTCGCCGACGGGCTCAAGCCGGTACAGCGCCGCATCATCTATGCGATGAGCGAGCTCGGCCTGTCGAACGCGGCCAAGCACAAGAAGAGTGCGCGCACCGTCGGTGACGTGATCGGCAAGTTCCACCCGCACGGCGATTCGGCCTGCTACGAGGCCATGGTGCACATGGCGCAGGACTTCGCCTACCGCTACCCGATCGTCGACGGCCAGGGCAACTGGGGCTCGACCGACGACCCGAAGTCGTTCGCCGCGATGCGCTACACCGAGTCGCGCCTGCGCCCGTACGCCGAGACGCTGCTGGCCGAGCTCGGCCAGGGCACGGTCGACTGGGTGGCGAACTTCGACGGCACGCTCGAGGAGCCCGCGCTGCTGCCCGCGCGGTTGCCGAACGTGCTGCTGAACGGCGGTACCGGCATCGCGGTCGGCATGGCGACCGACATCCCGCCGCACAACCTGCGCGAGGTGGCCAGCGCCTGCGTGCGTCTGCTCGACGAGCCCGACGTGACGCTGCGCGAGCTCGTCAAGCTCATTCCCGGGCCCGACCTGCCGACCGGCGGCGAGATCGTCACGCCCAAGGCCGAGCTGCGCGCGATCTACGAGAGCGGCACGGGCGCGTTCCGCGCGCGCGCGCTGTACGAGGTCGGCGACGGCGAGGTCATCATCACGGCGCTGCCGTACCTCGTGTCGGGCTCGCGCGTGCAGGAGCAGATCGCGCAGCAGATCCGCGCCAAGAAGCTGCCGATGGTCGAGAACATCCGTGACGAGTCCGACCACGAGGATCCGACGCGCATCGTGCTCGAGCTCAGGTCGAACCGGGTCGACGCCGAGCAGCTCATGACGCACCTGTTCGCGACCACCGACCTCGAGCGCAGCTACCGCGTCAACATCAACGTCATCGCGCTGGACGGCCGGCCGAAGGTGATGGGACTCAAGGAGCTGCTGCAGGAGTGGCTGTCGTACCGCATCCGCACGGTGACGCGCCGCCTCGAGTTCCGGCTCGGCCGGCTCAACGCGCGCCTGCACATCCTCGACGGCCTGCTGATCGCCTACCTGAACCTCGACGAGGTGATCCGCATCGTGCGCCGGGAGGAGGACCCGAAGGCGGCGCTCATCAAGCGCTTCAAGCTGTCGGACGAGCAGGCCGAGGCGATCCTCGAGACGCGCCTGCGGCAGCTCGCCAAGCTCGAGGAAATGAAGATCCGCGGCGAGCAAGCCGAGCTCGCGGCCGAGCGCGACGAGCTGCAGAAGACGCTCAAGAGCCCGGCGCGACTGCGCAAGCGCGTGCGCGAGGAGCTCGTTGCCGATACCGAGAAGTACGGCGACAAGCGCCGCACGAGGATCGTCGAGCGCGAGGCCGCCAGGGCCATCGACGAGACCGAGCTCGTGGCCAGCGAGCCCGTGACGGTCGTGCTCTCGACGGCGGGCTGGGTGCGGCAGGCGAAGGGCCACGACATCGACGCGCGCGCCCTGTCGTACAAGGCCGGCGACGGCTTCCAGGCGGCGGCGCGCGGCAAGAGCACGCAGCAGGCCGTGTTCCTCGACTCGACCGGCCGCACCTACAGCCTGCTCGCGCACGCGCTGCCCTCGGCGCGCGGCCAGGGCGAGCCGCTGTCGGGTCGGGTCGACCCGCCCGAGGGCGCAACCTTCGCGAGCGTCATGCTCGGCGAGCCGGGCGACCGCTGGGTGCTTGCGACCGACGCGGGCTACGGCTTCATCGCCCGGCTCGAGGACCTGTATGCCCGCAACCGCGCCGGCAAGGCCGTGCTCACGGTGCCCGAGGGCGCCAAGGCGCTGCCGGCCGTGCAGGTGGAGGAGGGTGCCGAGGCGCTGATCGCCGTGGCCGCGACCGTGCAGGGTGCGGACGGGCGGCTCCTGTGCTTTGCGGTCAGCGAGCTGCCCGAGCTCGCCAAGGGGCGCGGCAACAAGCTCTTCAACATCCCGGCAGCGCGCGCCGAGGCGCGCGCGGAACTCGTCGTCGACCTCGCCGTGGTCGTGCCCGGCGGCAAGCTGCAGGTGATCTGCGGCGAGCGCACGATGACGCTCACGTACGCCGAGCTCGCCGACTACCGCGGCGAGCGTGCACAGCGCGGCGCGCTGCTGCCGAAGAACTACCGGCGCGTGACGCGCCTTCAGTCGCTGCCGCCGGGGCCTTGAGCGGCCGGCGTGCAGCCCGGCGGTGCACGGCAGCGGCCGGCCGGGCATAGTGCATCGTCGCGCGCGCGAGTATCGTGCGCGCCAGCCGCGGGCCGGCGCGGTGCGGATCGGGAGGGCCGGGTGGACGACGTGCTGGATCAATCGGACGGCCTCGGCGGCGGCAGCGCCGCCAGCGGCGCGGTGCACGCCGGCAACCTGCGCGAGGTCCTGCGCGACCGCCTCGTGCGCCAGCTCGGCACGCACCCGGATTCGGCGACGGCGCACGAGGTCTACGTGGCGCTCGCCGGAGCCGTGCGCGAGGAGCTGGCCGCCCGCTGGGTGGCCACGCAGCGGCGCGTGGCGCGCGCGCGTGTCAAGCGCGTGTGCTACCTGTCGATGGAATTCCTGCCCGGGCGCACGCTCGTCAGCGCGCTCTCGAGCCTCGACGGCGAGCTCCTGGCCGCGGCGCGCGACGCGGTCGCCGACCTCGGGCTCGAGTTCGCGGCGGTCGCGGCCGAGGAACAGGATCCCGGGCTCGGCAACGGCGGTCTCGGCCGGCTCGCGGCCTGCTTCCTCGACTCGCTCGCGACGCTCCAGTATGCGGCCGTCGGCTACGGCATCCGTTACGACTACGGCATCTTCACGCAGGTCGTGGACGTCGACGGCGGCCAGCGCGAGATCGCGAGCAGCTGGCTCAGGATGCGCAACCCGTGGGAGCTGCCGCGTCCCGGCGCGCGCTATCTCGTGCGCTTCGGCGGCCGCTGCGTGGCCGACACCGACGCGGCCGGCCACACCCGGCATCGCTGGGTCGATACTCACTCGCTGGTCGCCGTGGCCTTCGACTACTTCGTGCCGGGCAACCGCAGCGCGACCGTCAACCACCTGCGGCTCTGGTCGGGGCGCGCGGCCGAGCCGTTCCACATCGAGGCCTTCAACGCCGGTGACTACGCGGCCGCGGTCAAGGAGCAGATCGAGGCCAAGAACCTGTCGCGCGTGCTCTACCCGGACGACTCGACGCCGCAGGGCAAGGAGCTGCGCTTCAACCAGCAGTACTTCTTCGTCAGCGCGAGCCTGCAGGACCTGCTCGCCACGCACCTCGCCGAAGGCCGCACGCTCGCCGAGCTGCCCGACGCGGTCGCGATCCAGCTCAACGACACGCACCCCGCGCTCGCGATCGCCGAGCTCATGCGCCTGCTCGTCGACGAGCAGGGGCTCGAGTGGCACGCCGCCTGGGACATCGTGCAGCGCACGTTCGGCTACACCAACCACACGCTGCTGCCCGAGGCGCTCGAGAGCTGGCCGGTGGCGCTGTTCGGGCGGCTGCTGCCGCGGCACCTCGCGATCATCTACCAGATCAATCGCCTCTTTCTCGACGAGGTCGATGCGCGCTACCCGTACGACGACGAGCGACGCCGGCGCGTGTCGATCATTTCCGAGAACGACGGCCGGCGCGTGCGCATGGCGCACCTCGCCGTGGTCGGCAGCCAGCGCGTCAACGGCGTCGCGAAGCTGCACTCCGAGCTCATGCAGCAGACGATCTTCCGCGACTTCGCGGAGCATTTCCCCGGGCGCTTCACCAACGTCACGAACGGCATCTCGGTGCGGCGCTGGCTCAAGCAGTCCAATCCCGGCCTCGCGGGGCTGCTCACGCAGCACCTTGGCTGCGCCTGGGAGAACGACCTCGAGGAGCTCGAGCGACTGAGCTGGGCCGCCGGCGACGCGGGCTTCCGCGCCGCCTTCCGCGCCGTCAAGAGTGCCAACAAGCAGCGCCTCGCCGCGACGATCGCCGCGCGCGCCGGGGTCGCCGTCGACCCCGACTCGCTGTTCGACGTCCAGGTCAAGCGCATCCACGAGTACAAGCGCCAGCTCCTGAACCTGCTGTACGTCGTCACGCGCTACAACCGCATCCGCGCCAACCCGGGCGCCGCGGTCGTGCCGCGCACGGTCATCTTCGCCGGCAAGGCGGCGCCGGGCTACCTCGTGGCCAAGGCGATCATCCGCCTGATCAACAACGTCGCGCGCGTCGTGAACGCGGACCAGGAGGTCGCGGGCCGGCTCAAGGTCGTGTTCCTGCCCGACTACGACGTCTCGCTGGCACAGCGCATCGTGCCGGCCGCGGACCTGTCGCAGCAGATCTCGACGGCCGGCCTCGAGGCCTCGGGCACGGGCAACATGAAACTCGCGCTCAACGGCGCGCTCACGATCGGCACGCTCGACGGCGCGAACATCGAGATCCGCGCCGAGGTCGGCGCGGACAACATGTTCACTTTCGGCCTGACGGCCGCCGAGGCTGCCGCGCGCTGCGCCGCCGGCTACGTGCCAGACGAGGTCGTGCGCGGCGACCCGGAGCTCGCCCAGACGCTCCAGATGATCGCGGCCGGCCACTTCACGCCGCACGACCCCGAGAGTGCGCGGCCGGTGATCGAGCGGCTGACGAGCGAGGGCGAGCCGTTCCTCGTGCTCGCCGATTTCGCCGCCTACGCGGCGGCCCAGGAGCGCGTCGACGCGCTGTACCGCGACCAAGAGGAGTGGAGCCGGCGTGCCGTCATCAACTGCGTGCGCATGGGCGCGTTCTCGAGCGACCGCAGCGTCCGCGAGTACGCCGAGCGCATCTGGAACATCCGGCCGGTGGCCTGAGCGGCGCCGCGAGGGCAGGCATGGCACGAGGCAAGCTGACCGCGGCGCAGGTCGAGTCGCTCGTCAACGCGACGCACCGCGAGCCGCGCTCGCTGCTCGGCTACCACGAGATCGCGCGCGCGGACGAGCAGCCGCTGTGCCTCGTGCGGGCGCTCGAGCCGGATGCCGCCGAGGTGGCGGTGTTCTGGGAGGACGAGGCGCCCGCGGCCGCGCGGCCACTCGGCGTGCTGCACGCGGCCGGGCTGTTCGAGGGCCGCGTCGCGCACCGGCGACCGATGGTGCCGTACCGGCTGCGCGTGCGCTACCGCGACGGCCACGAGCTCATCAAGCACGATCCCTATTACTTCGCGCCGCAGCTCTCCGACTACGACCTGTACCTGTTCGGCGAGGGCAACCACCACCGCATCTGGTCGAAGCTCGGCGCGCACGCGCTCGTGCTCGAGGGCCTCGCCGGCACGCGCTTCGCGGTCTGGGCGCCCAACGCCGAGCGCGTCAGCGTGGTCGGGCCGTTCAACCTGTGGGACGGCCGCCGGCACGCGATGCAGGCGCGCGGCAGCGGCGTGTGGGAGCTGTTCATCCCGGGCGTCGGCGTCGGCGCACTCTACAAGTACGAGATCCGCACGCGCGGCGGCGGCACGCGCCTCAAGTCCGATCCGTACGGCTTCGCGATGCAGCTGCGGCCCGACAACTGCTCCGTGGTCGCCTCGCTCGCCGGATACGAGTGGCATGATTCGGCCTGGCTCGCCGAGCGCGCGCGCGCCGACTGGAAGCGCCGGCCGATCAGCGTCTACGAGGTGCACCTCGGCTCGTGGCGGCGCGTCGGCGGGCGCGAGCCGCCGTTCATGAGCTGGGCCGAGGCCGCCGAGCAGCTGATCCCGTACGTACGCGATCTCGGCCATACGCACATCGAGCTCATGGGCGTCGCCGAGTATCCGTTCGACGGCTCGTGGGGCTACCAGGTCGCCGGCTACTACGCGCCGACGGCGCGCTACGGCAGTGCGCAGGACTTCATGGGCTTCGTCGACCGCTGCCACGGCGCCGGCCTCGGCGTGCTCATCGACTGGGTGCCGGCGCACTTTCCGAAGGACGAGCACGGCCTCGTCGAGTTCGACGGCACGGCGCTGTACGAGCACGCCGATGCGCGCCAGGGCGAGCAGATGGAGTGGGGCACGAAGGTGTTCAACTACGGACGCCACGAGGTGCGCAACTTCCTGGTCGCCAACGCGCTCTACTGGCTCGAGCAGTACCACGTCGACGGGCTGCGCGTCGATGCGGTCGCCTCGATGCTGTACCTCGACTACAGCCGCCAGCCCGGCCAATGGGTGCCGAACCGCTACGGTGGCCGCGAGAACCTCGACGCCATCGAATTCCTGCGCAACCTCAACTGGGCCGTGCACGAATATGCGCCCGGCGCGATGGTCGTGGCCGAGGAGTCGACCGCGTTTCCCGGCGTCACGCAGCCCGTGCACCTCGGCGGGCTCGGCTTCACGTTCAAGTGGAACATGGGTTGGATGAACGACACGCTGCGCTACATGTCCCTCGACCCGGTGTACCGCAGCCACGACCACGGGCTCGTGACGTTCTCCTTCGTGTATGCGTGGTCGGAGAGCTTCATGCTGCCGGTCTCGCACGACGAGGTCGTGCACGGCAAGCGCTCACTGCTCGGCAAGATGCCGGGCGATGAGTGGCAGCAGCGCGCCAACTACCGCCTGCTGCGCGCCTACATGACGGCGCACCCGGGCAAGAAGCTGCTGTTCATGGGCTGCGAATTCGGCCAGTGGCGCGAATGGAACGATGCCGGAAGTCTCGACTGGCAGCTGCTCGACGATGCGCGGCACCGCACGCTCCTGGACTTCAACCGCGAGCTCAACCGCCTGTACGCGGCCGCGCCGCAGTTGCACGGCAGCGACGCCGAGGCCGACGGCTTCCGCTGGCTCGACCTCAACAACTCGGCGCAGAGCGTGTTCGCCTTCGAGCGGCGCGCGACCGGCGGCGACCGCGGCGCGCCGCTCGTGTGCGTGTTCAACGCAACGCCCGTGCCGCGCGACGACTACTGGATCGGCGTCGGCGCGCCCGGCGAGTACCAGAGGATCCTCGACTCGGACGAGGCGCGCTTCGGCGGCTCGGGCTACAACCGGCAGGTGCGCGTGAGCGCGACCGCCGCGCCGACCGGCGGCCAGCCGTGCACGCTGCGGCTCAACCTGCCGCCGCTCGGCGCGCTGATCTACAGGCTGGCCTGAGGATCCGACCGCGCGCATGACTGTCCTCGACGGCACCCCGGCTGCGGTCGTGAACGCGTCGGCGGCGCTGCGCGAGGCGCTCATGCCCGGCGCGCCGAGCCCGCTCGGCGCGACCTGGACCGGGGCGGGCGTCAATTTCACGCTGTACTCGCGCTGCGCGGAGCGCGTCGAGCTCTGCCTGTACGAGGCAAACGGCGCGCTGCGCGCCTCGGCGCCGCTGCCCAAGCGCTCGCGCGACGTCTGGCACGGCTTCGTGCCGGCGCCACTCGTGGCACCGGGCGACTGTTACGCGTATCGCGTGTTCGGGCCTTACGCACCGGAGCAGGGCCAGCGCTGCAACGCGGCGAAGCTGCTGCTCGACCCGGCCGCGCGCGAGATCCGCGGCGAGCTCAACTGGCGCGACTGCCTGTTCGACGGGCCCGGGCGGGGCGAGCTCGACAGCGCCGGCGCCGTGCCGCTCGCGCGCGTGGTCGATGCGGCCTTCGACTGGGGCAACGACCGCTCGCCGTCCGCGCCCTGGCGCGACACGGTCATCTACGAGCTGCACGTCAAGGGCTACACGAAACTCCACCCGGCCGTGCCGCCCGAGCGGCGCGGCACCTACCTCGGTCTCGCCGAGCCGGCCGTGATCGATTACCTGCGCAGCCTCGGCATCACAGCCGTGGAGCTCATGCCGTGCCAGGCGTTCGTGACGGAGCGCTTCCTGCACGAGCGCGGCCTCGTCAACTACTGGGGCTACAACCCGCTCGCGTGGTCGGCGCCGGCGCTGCAGTACGCTTGCGGCGAGCCGCTGCGCGAGTTCCGGCAGATGGTCAAGGCGCTGCACGCCGGCGGCCTCGAGGTCATCATGGACGTGGTCTTCAACCACACGGCCGAGGGCGACGCCGACGGGCCCACGCTGAGCCTCAAGGGCATCGACAACGCGGTCTACTACCGGCTCGTGACCGAGGATCCGGCGCGCTACGAGAACTACACGGGTTGCGGCAACACGGTCAACGCCGAGGAGCCGGCCGTGCAGGCGCTGATCCTCGACAGCCTGCGCTGGTGGGCCGAGGAGATGCACGTGGACGGCTTCCGCTTCGACCTGGCCACCGTGCTCGGTCGCGACGGCAGGGGATTCAATCGGCATGCGGCGCTGTTCGCGGCGCTGCGCGCCGACCCGGCGCTCGCCTACACGAAGCTGATCGCCGAGCCCTGGGACGTCGGCCCGGACGGCTACCAGCTCGGCCAGTTCCCCGTGCCGTGGGCGGAGTGGAACGACCGCTATCGCGACACCGTGCGCGCCGCCTGGCGCGGCGAGGACGGCGTGCTCGGGCGCCTGGCCGAGCGCCTCGCGGGCTCGAGCGACCTGTTCCGCCACCGCGGCCGCAAGCCGCAGGCCAGCATCAACCTCGTCACGGCGCACGACGGCTTCACGCTGGCCGACCTCGTCAGCTACGAGCACAGGCACAACGAGGCGAACGGTGAGGACAATCGCGACGGTCATGGGCACAACCTGAGCTGGAACTGCGGCGTCGAGGGGCCGAGCGACGATCCGGGCGTGCTCGCGCTGCGCGCGCGCCAGATCCGCAACCTGCTCGCGACGCTGCTGTTGTCACAGGGCGTGCCGATGCTGCTCGCGGGCGATGAATTCGCGCGCACGCAGCAGGGCAACAACAACGCTTACTGCCAGGACAACGAGCTCAGCTGGGTCGACTGGAGCCTGTGCGAGCGCAACGGCGCGCTCGTCGAGTTCACGCGCCGGCTGCTCGGGCTGCGCCGTGCCCGGCCCGAGCTGCGCCGCGAAACCTTCCTCAAGGGCGGCCTGCGGGCCGGCCGAGCGCACGATGTCAGCTGGTGGCATCCGGCCGGGCACGAGATGCGGGATGCTGACTGGCACGAGCCCGGCCTGCGCTCGCTCGGCGTCCTGATCGCGAGCGCCGCCGGCGCGCCCGGCACGCAGCCCGCGGCGGGCGACCTGCTGCTGCTCGTCAATGCAGCGCCCGCAGCGCTCGAGTTCCGGCTGCCGCCGCTGCCAGACGGCGCGGCGTGGCTCGCAGGCATCGACACGGCCGCGGCCGATGGGCGCGCGGCGCCGGCTCGCGCCGCGGCGCCGGTGCGATCCGTGCTGCTCGCCGATCGTTCGCTCGTCCTGTACGAGAAACAGCGCGGCGCGTGACCGTGTCCGTGGCGCGCGCCGGTCCACGCGGGCGAGCCCTGCGACTGACGAGCGCCCGGGCGCCGGCCGACGCTCAGCCGAGCACCACTTCCTCGGGCTTGTTGACGAAATAGCCCTGGATGAACTCGATGCCGAGCTGCCACAGCACGGCCATCGTGTTGGCGTCCTGCACGCGCTCGGCGATCGTCACGGCATTGACGGACTTGGCGATCTGCACGAGCTCCTTGACCTGCTGTTGCTGCTTGGGGCTGTTCGCGAGCCCCTGCATGAGCGAGCCGTCGATCTTCGCGAAATCGGGCTTGAGCTGCTCGCACAGCTGCTGCGGGCCGGTGCCGGCGCCGAAGTGCTCGATGGCGAAGCGGAAGCCCTGGCGCCTGACCTGCTCGCGCAGCTCGCGCGTCTGCAGCAGGTACTGGCCGGCCACTTCCTGCGTCACCTGGAAACAGATGCGCGCGGGGTCGATGCCGGTCGCCTTGAGCTGGTTCGTGAGCCAGCCGGCGAGGGACTTGTCGTTGATCGTGTCGCGCGACAGGCGCACG
>Ga0075017_100003124_pt1 | contig 10410 bp, 8 predicted proteins | sample AleBraG_ABR_2012_FD_71475 | JGI IMG/M metagenome (GOLD analysis project Ga0075017, IMG submission 71475) | Freshwater sediment microbial communities in response to fracking from Pennsylvania, USA - Alex Branch Run_MetaG_ABR_2012 | ecosystem: Environmental > Aquatic > Freshwater > Creek >... | reverse complement strand
ACCAGATCGTCGGCCAGCGCTTGGGCCAGCACATCGCGCTCACGATCCTTGGCCAGCAGTGCGGTCTCATCGAAGCTGTACTCGCGCGTCAGCGTATGATCCTCGGGCGCCATCAACTCTCGTCCCTGGGCTTGCACGGCGACTCTGACGTGATAGCTGAGTTCATAGGCGGTGGGAATGTTGATTGCCGACACGGTGAGTACCCGCTCGCTGGTGTTATCCAGCAGGATGCGCACCGTCGCCGATTCGCCCGCCGCGCCATCCAGTTCGGTACCGGCCGCCCGCAATGCCGCCCGCAGACCGTGGCAGAAATCGGTTTGTGCATCAATAGTTTCGATCCGCACACTGGCCAGCGCTCGCGGCAGGTGCTCGGCCCCCTGCAGATGAAATCCACAGGCACTGAGCATGGCGCCTGTCAGCACGGCCGCCAGCAGCGTTAAGCGCCGCGCGCCCATCAAACCACGATATTTACAAGTTTGCCGGGCACATAGATCACACGCTTCGGCGCGCGTCCGCCCAGGAAGCGCTGCACGTCCGCGTCGGCGAGCGTCGCGGCTCGAACCGCAGCTTCATCCATGCCGGTTTCCAGCACGATCTTGGCGCGCAGCTTGCCGTTGATCTGCACGATGAGCTCGAAACTCTGCTGCGCCAGCGCGCGCGGATCGGGCGTGGGCCAGGCCTCGTCAATCAGCGCCCGCGCGTGCCCCAGCTCGTGCCACAGCGCATGACAGATATGCGGCACCATCGGCGATAAGCACAGCACTGCCAGTTCCAACGCCTCGTGGCGCACGGCGCGCGCCGTCGCGTCCGCCGCCTGGTAACGCGCCACCGCATTGAGCAATTCCATGACCGCCGCGATGGCCGTGTTGAATACCTGGCGACGGCGAATATCGTCGCTCACCCGCGCCAGCGTCTGGTGTGCGAGGCGGCGCAGGGCCGCGGCTTCGCCGTTCAAAGCCGCCGGCGGCGCCCCGGGGAGCGCTCCGCCGGCCACATGCTCGTACACCGCCTTCCACAACCGGCGCAGGAATCGGGACTGACCGAGCACCCCGTCCTCCGACCATTCCAGGGTCTGCTCCGGCGGTGCGGCGAACATCATGAACAGCCGGGCGGTATCGGCTCCGTATTTTTCCACCAGACTCTGCGGGTCCACGCCGTTGTTCTTGGACTTGGACATGGTGCCCAGTCCACCGTATTCCACCCATTCGCCGTCCAGCAGGGAGCGGGCCGCGCCGCGGCGTCCGTCGGCGTCCACTTGCACTTCCACCTCGGCAGGATTGATGAACACGCGCCGGCCCGCGTCGGGCTGGCGGTAGTAGATGTGATTGAGCACCATGCCCTGGGTGAGCAGCGCCTTGAACGGCTCATCGATCTGTACCAGCCCCAAGTCACGCATGGCGCGCGTCCAGAAGCGCGCGTACAGCAGGTGCAAAATGGCGTGTTCAATGCCGCCGATGTATTGATCCACCGGCAGCCAGTACTGCACCCGCGCGTCCACCGGCGCCTGTTGCTGATCCTGGCTGGCGAAGCGCAGGAAATACCACGATGAGTCGACAAAGGTATCCATGGTGTCCGTCTCACGACGGGCCGGCGCGCCGCACTGCGGGCACCGACAGTGCAGGAACGGCTCGTGCTTGGCCAGCGGATTGCCCGATCCGTCCGGCACCAGCTCTTCGGGAAGGCGCACCGGCAGCTGGGCATCGGGCACCGGCACCTCACCGCACTGTTCGCAGTGGATCAGCGGAATCGGGCAGCCCCAATAGCGCTGGCGGGATATGCCCCAGTCCCGGAGCCGCCATTGCACGCGCGCTGCGCCCAGACTCCGCTGACTCAAGGCCGCAGCAATGGCCTGTGCCGCAGCGCTGGAGCTCATCCCGGAAAATTCGCCCGAGTCGACAGTCATCCCGGCCGCGCCATATTCGGCCTGCCACTGTGTGCCCACGCGGCTGTAGTCGGCGTTGGCAGGCACCACAGCCGTACGCACGGGCAGGGCGTGGCGCCGCGCAAACTCGAAATCCCGTTCATCGTGCGCGGGCACTCCCATGACCGCGCCCTCGCCGTAAGTCTGCAGCACGTAGTTTGCCACCCACACAGGGATGGGTTCTGCGGTCAGCGGATGGCAGACATGGAAGCCGGTGGGCATGCCACGCTTCTCCATGTTGGCCAGGTCAGCCTCCATCGTGCTGCCGCGCCGACACTCATCGATGAACGCCGCCAGCGCCGGCGCCTTGAGCGCGGCCGCGCTGGCCAAGGGGTGCTCGGCCGAAACAGCGGCGAAAGTCACGCCATACAGCGTATCCGCACGTGTGGTGAAAACCTTCAGGCTCCCCGCTCCACCCATCGCGGCGGCGGCATCAGGCGCGTAGGGAAATGCAATCTCAACGCCCTCGCTCCTGCCCAGCCAATTGGCCTGCATGGTGCGCACGCGCTCCGGCCAATCCGTCAGACCGTCGAGCGCCGCCAGTAACTCGTCCGCGTAAGCGCTGATACGCAGGTAATACATTGGGATTTCGCGCTTCTGCACCAGCGCCCCGGTGCGCCAGCCGCGCCCGTCGATCACCTGCTCGTTGGCGAGCACCGTCTGATCCACCGGATCCCAATTGACCACGCCCGTCTTCTTATAGGCGATACCGCGCTCGCGCAGCCGCAGGAACAGCCACTGGTTCCAGCGATAATAATCCGCATCGCAGGTGGCAAATTCCCGTTGCCAATCCAGCCCCAGTCCCAAGGCCTGGAGCTGGCGCTTCATGTAGGCGATGTTCTCGCGGGTCCAGCGCGCCGGCGGCACGCCGTTGGCGATGGCCGCGTTTTCGGCCGGCAACCCGAACGCATCCCATCCCATGGGCTGCAGCACGTTCAAGCCCTGCATGCGCATGAAGCGCGCCAACACATCACCGATGGTGTAATTGCGCACATGCCCCATATGGAGCCGTCCCGACGGGTACGGGAACATCGACAGGCAATAGTACTTGCCACGGCCCGCCGTCTCACGCGCCGCAAACGTACCCTGTGCGTTCCAGTAATCCTGGGCGGCGCGTTCTATGAGCGCCGGCTCGTAACGTTCTTGCATGGGCCGGTCGGGCGCTTACTCCACTTGTACCGTGACGATGCGCTGCTGATTGTTGCTCTGGACCAGCAGGGCCAACGCGCGACCCGCCTCACGCACGGCCTCTCGCAGCTGCGTCACCGAATTCACGGCCGTGCGATTGGCGCCCAGGATAATATCACCCGCGCGCAGACCTGCCTCGGCGGCCGGACCGTCGACGTCCGTCACCACCACACTGCCGCTGGTACGCAGCTGGGTTTTTTCGTTCGCCGTGAGCTCGCGCACGCTCAAACCCAGCTTCTCCAGCTTGTCACTGGCGCCGCCGCTCTTGCCGCTCTTGGCTACGCTGGCCTTGTCCTTGAGCTCTTCGACCGTGACGGTAAGGTGCTTGATGCCCTTACCGCGCCAGATCTCCAAATCCGCGTTGCCGCCCGGTTTGATGGCGGCAATCAACGCCGGCAGTTCCGAGGAGCGCTCGATCTTGCGTCCATTGACACTGAGGATGACATCCTCGGGCTTCACCCCCGCCTTGTCGGCCGGGCCATCATTATCCACCGCACTGACTGCCGCGCCGCGCGGCCGATCCAGACCGAAGCTCTCAGCCAGGGCGGCCGTGACCTGCTGAATCTGCACGCCGATACGGCCGCGAGTAACATGCCCGGTGCTTGCCAGCTGCTCGCGCACGTTGTTGGCGATATCAATGGGGATCGCAAACGACAGACCCGCATAGCTGCCCGTGTTGCTGTAGATCTGCGAGTTGATGCCCACCACTTCGCCATCCAGATTAAAGAGCGGTCCGCCGGAATTACCGGGATTGACGGCCACGTCGGTCTGGATGAAATTCACGTAATTGTAGGCGGTGGCATTGGGCACTTCGCGGCCCAGCGCACTGACGATGCCCGCCGTGGCGCTGTTCTGAAAGTTGAACGGCGAACCGATCGCCAGCACCCATTGGCCGGGGCGCAGCTTACTGGGATCACCGATCTTCACCGTCGGCAGATTCTTGGCCTCGATCTTCAGCAGTGCGACATCGGACTTGTCATCGCTCCCGATGACCTTGGCCTGAAACTCGCGTCGGTCAGTGAGCCGCACGATCACGCGCGTGGCATTGTCGACCACGTGGGTGTTGGTGAGAATGTACCCGTCGGAGGAGACAATGAAGCCTGAACCCACGCCCTCTTCCGGCGTCGTATCGCGCGGCTGCTGGCCCTGGAACTGGCGGAAGAAATCGCTGAAGGGATCATCGCCCTGCGAACCCGGCGTCTCATCCTGGTTGCCATTGCCGCCTGGCACGCCAAAGCGCATCACGGGATTGCGTTGCCGCTTCTCGATGACCGTGACATTGACCACCGCCGGGCCCACTTTTTCGACCAGGTCGGCGAAGTCGGGCAGACCATGCTCCACCGGCGCACTGGCAGCGCGCTCCATTGGCGCAGCGGTGGGGGCCGCCGTGGCGGCCGGTGCCGGCGCCGCGCTCGAGGACTGCGGCGTACAGGCCGACAGCAGACTGGCGACCAGCGCCACGATACCCAGTCGAGAATTGAACAGCTCAGTTGACATATCGACTCGCTCCAATCGTTCTACGGAATTTTAGCAGGGTGGGCCCGGGCCTGATGCCACCATCCGGCGGCAGCCACAGCTCCAAGGGCCAGCAACAGCACCGGCCAGTTGCCCGTCCTGGTGTAGGGGGATAGACCGGCCAGTGGCACGACGGTTCCGCGCAGGATCACCGCCTTGTACTCGGGCGCCGTGGCCAGCAGCTCTCCGCGCGGACCGATGATGGCCGATTCCCCATCGTTGGCGGCGCGCAGCATGTAGCGGCGGGTCTCGAGCGCGCGCATGCGGGCGATCTGCAGATGCTGATAGCGCGCCGGGGAGTGCCCGAACCAGGTGTCATTGGTGACGTTGACCAGCGCGTCGGCCTGGCGAACCAGCGCCAGCTGCGCGCTGCCGAAGCCATCCTCGTAGCAGATCGATGGGGCGAGGGTGAGGGTCCCGGCTCGGAGCGGCGCCTGGTAGTCGCCGCCCGCAGTGAAATCCTCGCTGGGCAGATTGTTCAGCCGCAGCCAGCGGCGCACGAAGCCTGGCACCGGAAAGTACTCCGCGTAGGGCACTAAGTGCCGCTTGTCATAAAATTCGACGTTTGCGGTCAAGGCCAGTATGGAGTTGAAGTAGTCCCGGCCGTTGTCCGCGACCCGAATCACTCCCATGATCACATCGCTCCCGCGCTGGCGCGAGCTGGCCTGCACCTCGGCCAGGTAATGCGGCATCTCATTGGCATACTCGCCGACCGCTGATTCCGGCCACACGATCAGCTGGGCGCCGGTGGTCTGATCGTTGAGGGCCCGGTAAAGTGCCTTGGTCGGCTCAAGGTGATCAAGCTGGTATTTCTCGTCCTGAGGTATCGCCCCTTGCAACAGCGCCACCGGCACCGCTCCACCGCGCGGGTGAGTCCACTGCACTCGATCCAGCAGCAGACCGCCGCCCCACAGCAGGAGCGACCCGGCCAACGCGGCGATGCGTACGCGCGGGCTCCCCTGCCAGGCCGCGATCAAGGCGCCTGCTTGCCACACCAATAGTCCGCTCACGCCGTACACGCCCAGCACCGGCGCGAAACCCGCCAGCCAGGTGTCGGTTTGGGTATAGCCCAGCGACAACCACGGAAAGCCCGTCAGGAACCAGCCGCGCCACCACTCCACCACCAGCCACAGCGCCGGGAGACCTGCCAGCCAGCGCCACGCACCGGTGGCCGGCAACAGCCACGCGCTGAGGGCGCCGAGCAGGGCGTAGTAACTGGCCATCAGGGCCACCAATCCCAATATCAAAATCAACGTCAGCCAGATCGACGCCCCGCCCACGATGTGAACCGAGATATACAGCCACCAGGTACCGGCGCCAAACGTGCCCGCGCCAAACCAGAAGCCGCGCGCAGCCGCCTCTCGCGGCCCCGCACCCTGCAGCTGCCAGCACAGGTAAGCGGGGCAAAGCACCGCCAGCGGCCAAAGCCCGAATGGCGCAAAAGCCAGGGTCAACAGTGCGCCCGCCGCCAGCAGCGTCAGGATCCGTCGCCCGCGCGCGGCCGCCGCGACGGCTATCACCTGGCCACAGCCGCAGCCAGCGTCACCCGCAAACTTTCGATGCGTCGCCGGTCAGTGCGCAGCACCTGAAATTCACATGCGCCAATGCTCACCGCTTCACCCCGTCGCGGCACCCGGCCAAACTCCTGCATCACCAGGCCGGCCACTGTATCAAACTGCCCATCGGGCAGCTGCGTGCCAAAATGTTCATTGAATTCGTCGATGGGCGTCGCGCCGCGTACTACGAACTGCCGCTCGCCCTGCGGGCGGATGTTCTGATCGTCCTCGATATCGAACTCGTCGTCGATCTCGCCAATGATCTGCTCGATCACATCTTCGATGGTGATCAAGCCTGCCACGCCGCCGTACTCATCGACCACGATGGCCATGTGATTGCGGTTGCCGCGAAATTCCTTCAGTAGCACATTCAGTCGCTTGGCTTCCGGCACGAACACCACCGGCCGCATGAACTCGCGCATATCGAACTTCAGTTTGCCGACGGCCCCGGCGGCGCGCAACAAGTCCTTGGCCAGCAGTATCCCCACCACATCGTCACGATCGCCGTCGACCACCGGAAAGCGTGAGTGCCCCGACTCGATGACCGCCGGCAAGATGCTCGCCAGGGTATCCTCCCGCCGGATGCAGATCATCTGAGCGCGCGGCACCATCAGATCGCGCGCCTGCAGTTCCGCCATGGTCAGCGCGCCCTCGACCATAGCCAGTGCGTCCGCATCGAGCAGCCCGCGCTTATAGGCCTCGCGCAGCAACTCGAGAATCTGGCTGCGCTCCTTGAGGCCGCCGGCGAGCGTGCGGGTCAGCAGATCGCGCCAGCCACTCGCCTTTGCCGACGTACTCTTAGCCTTCGCCATTGATCAAATACTCCGATAGGGATTGGCCACACCGAACGAGCGCAGCACCGACACTTCCCGCCGTTCCATGCGCCGCGCCTGCGCCGGTCGCTCATGGTCGTGACCGAGCAGATGCAAAACACCGTGAACATACAGGTGCATCCAGTGTGCGCGCCGCGACTTGCCCTGCGCCCGCGCCTCGCGTCGCAACACCGCGGGACAGATCACGATATCGCCCAACTGCCGCACGGCGCCCACGGACACTGCCGGAAAGGACAGTACGTTGGTGGCGTAGTCGTGCCCGAGATAGCGGCGATTGAGCGTGCGGCTGCGGCGAGTCCCCACCACCACCAGCGAGAGCTCACAGCCACGCGCCCGGTGACCCAGGGCCGCCAGGCCCCAGGCGCGCAACACCGACAAACTCGGTACCCACTCCCGCCGTGTGGCGCACCGCAGACTCAAATTCAGGTCCGTCACGTGCCCCCGCCGTACTGCTCGTACGCCAGCACGATGCGTTGCACCAGCGGGTGGCGCACGATGTCGGCGGCATCGAAATGGCTGAAGGCCACCCCCGGCACATCCCGCAACACGCGCAGCGCATGTTGCAGACCTGAAGCCCGGCCGGCCGGCAAATCCGTCTGCGTCACGTCCCCGGTGACCACCGCGTGCGAGCCGAATCCGATGCGCGTCAGGAACATCTTCATCTGCTCGACCGTGGTGTTTTGCGCCTCATCGAGAATGATGAACGAATCGTTCAAGGAGCGGCCGCGCATGAACGCGAGCGGCGCCACCTCGATGACTGCACGCTCGATGAGCCGCGCAACCCGATCGAAGCCCAGCATTTCGTACAGCGCGTCGTAGATCGGCCGCAGGTAAGGATCCACCTTCTGCGCCATATCCCCCGGCAGGAATCCCAACCGCTCGCCGGCCTCCACCGCCGGGCGGACCAACACCAGCCGCCGCACGCGCTCGGCGCTCAATGCTTCCACCGCACAGGCTACTGCAAGATAGGTCTTGCCCGTGCCCGCCGGCCCGATGCCGAAGGTCAAGTCGCGTTCGCGGATCGCCGCCAGATATCCGAGCTGGTGCGCGCCGCGCGCCCGGATCAGACCGCGCGGAGTGCGCACCGTAGCGAGTTTGTCCCGCTCATCGCGCTCTTCGCGGCCCGGGCGTTCGCTGCCAGCACTCAAGCCGGCAATACATAGATGCACAAGTTCGGAGCTGAGCTCGCCCCGCTGCGCCTCGTCGTGCAGCTCACGCAGTGCTCGCTCGGCGGCTTCGGCCTGCGCGCCCTGAATCCGGAACCCGTGACCGCGGCGCCTGATCTGCACGCCCAGGCGCGACTCGATCTGATGCAGGTGCGCATCCAACGGCCCGCACAGACTGGCCAGTCGCGCGTTGTCCGCTGGTTCGAGCTGAAACTCGCGCAGCGCCACCACCACCAGCGTATCCAGGCTCAAGCCCCCGCCACGCGGCCGCGCAGGGAATGCGGGCGCGCTTCAGTCACCAGCACGTCGACGAAGCGATGCATCATGTCGGCCGAGCCGGCAAAATTGACCCAACGGTTGTTTTCGGTTCGCCCCGCCAGCTCCTGCGCATCTTTTTTGGCGGGACGTTCCACCAGCACTCGTTGCCGGCTGCCCACCATGCGCTGGCTGATACGCAGGCTCTGCGCATCCAGTTGCGCCTGTAACTGCGCCAGCCATTGTCTCTTGATTGCCGCGGGCACCGGATCGGGCAGCGCGGCTGCCGGCGTACCCGGCCGTGCGCTGTACAAAAAGCAGAACGACTGATCGAAATCCACCTCGGCCACCAGGCGCAGCGTGGCCGCGAAATCGCGTTCCGTCTCGCCGGGAAAGCCCACGATGATATCCGTGGACACGGCAATGTCGGGTCGCACCTCGCGGAGCCGGCGCAGCTTGTCCTTGTACTCGAGCACGGTGTAGCCGCGTTTCATCATGGCCAGCACCCGGTCCGAACCGCTCTGCACCGGTAAATGCAGGTGATTGGCCAGTTGCGGCACGTTCGCATAGGCTTCAATCAGGCTGGCACTGAATTCCAGCGGATGCGAAGTGGTGAAGCGGATGCGCTCTACCCCTGCGATGCGGGCCACATGATGGATCAACGTCGCCAGGTCGGCGTGCGCACCATCATCCAGCGCGCCGGCGTACGCATTGACGTTCTGCCCCAGGAGCGTGAGCTCGCCCACGCCCTGGCTGGCCAAGGCGCCGACTTCCGCCAGCACACTGGCAAAGGGACGACTCACTTCATCCCCGCGCGTATAAGGCACTACGCAGAAGCTGCAGTACTTGCTGCACCCTTCCATGATTGACACGTAAGCGCGTGCCCCGCTGGCGAGCGGTGCCGGCAAGCGATCGAACTTCTCGATTTCCGGAAAACTGACATCCACCACCGCGCGGCCGCGTGCGCGCAGCTGCGCCAGCATTTGCGGCAACCGATGAATGGTCTGCGGACCGAATACCAGGTCCACGAACGGCGCTCGCGCCGTAATGCTCTCGCCCTCCTGGCTGGCCACACAGCCGCCGACCCCGATGATCAGCTCCGGGCGCTGCTGCTTGAGTGCACGCCACTCGCCCAGCAGCGAATAGACTTTGTCCTGCGCCTTCTCTCGCACCGAACAGGTGTTCATCAGCAGCAGATCCGCTTCACCCGGCTCGTCGGTGGGCGTCAGCCCCTCGCTCTCGCGCAGTACGTCCGCCATGCGAGCGGAGTCGTACTCGTTCATCTGGCAACCGTAAGTCTTGATGTAGTAGCGACCGCCCATGCATCAAAATGGAATATCGTCGTCGAACTCTTCCACACCGGATCCCGCCGGTACCGACGCCGCCGCAGGCCCACCGCTGCGCTCCCCGGCCTCGTAACTGTCGGCATCCGCACCGGCCGCGCCGGCCGCACCGGCCGCGCCGCCCGCCCGCGCGCCGCCGCCGCCACCGCCTCCACCGCCGCCGGCGCCGCCGCCGCGGCTGCCCATCATCTGCATTTCACTGGCCACGATCTCGGTGGTGTAGCGATCGCGTCCCTCCTTGTCCTGCCATTTTCGCGTGCGCAGCGCGCCCTCTATGTACACCTGCGAGCCCTTGCGCAGGTATTCCCCCGCAATCTCTCCCAGCCGCCCAAACAGCGCCACGTGGTGCCACTCGGTGCGCTCCTTCTGCTCGCCCGATTGCTTGTCCTTCCAGCTCTCGCTGGTGGCAATGCGCAAATTGGCGACGGTCATGCCCGAAGGCATGGCTCGCGTCTCCGGATCCGCCCCGAGATTGCCAATCAGAATGACTTTGTTAACTCCGCGCGCCATGTGCAGACCCTCTTGCGGGCATAGGTGGGTGGGGGGCGCTATTGTAGTCGCCGCCGGGGTTGCCGGCAGCGCTCGTTTTTGGCGCTCCGGGGCAATTTAGCGCCATTTAGCGCTATTTGGTCT
>Ga0075017_100003122_pt1 | contig 10419 bp, 13 predicted proteins | sample AleBraG_ABR_2012_FD_71475 | JGI IMG/M metagenome (GOLD analysis project Ga0075017, IMG submission 71475) | Freshwater sediment microbial communities in response to fracking from Pennsylvania, USA - Alex Branch Run_MetaG_ABR_2012 | ecosystem: Environmental > Aquatic > Freshwater > Creek >... | reverse complement strand
CGGGCTGCCAGGCTGCGCTTGTAAGCGTCGGGTTTCATGTCCGCCGGGCGCGGCAGGCGCTCGCACAGGCAGGCGAAGGCCAGTTCCTTCACTTTGGCGTACGCCGAAAGCAGCGACTCGCCGGCGGCACGATACCGGGCGGCGCAGTCCCCCGTCAGTTCGGGCGGGGTCACGAAACCGGAGCTGCCGAAATCCTGGTAGCGCGACGACTTGGCCTGGCCGTCCCAGAGCGGCTCCTCTTCGATCTCAGTGGCGGCCAACTCCGAGATGCCTTCGAAGCACATCACCGTGTGACCCAGGTCGGCGATGGAGGCGTGGCCGTACTGAAAGTAGAAACTCTCCAGGAACTTCTGCGAATCGTGGGTCCGAACCCACTCAATGGAGTCGCGAATCCCATCGGACGAGCGGCTGTAGCGGGCCAGCGCGTAGGCGCTCTTCTCTGGCGGCATGGGTGCAACGGTGATAACGCGTTTGGTGGGGATCAAGACGCTATGATAGCCGGATGCAGATCCGAATCCAAAGGACCCACCCGCGAGCCATCCTGCCTTCCTATGCGCACGGGCCGCAAGAGGATGCGGGCATGGACCTGCACGCCGTGGAGGACGTGACGCTGGAGCCCGGCTTGCCGCTCCTGGTGCCAACCGGCCTGACAATCGAAGTCCCGCCGGGATTCGAGGCCCAGGTGCGTCCGCGCAGCGGCCTGGCGCTGAAGCATGCGATCACCTTGCCCAACGCGCCGGGCACCATCGACCCCGGGTATCGCGGCGAAATTCGCGTGATCCTGCTGAATCTTGGCCGCGAGCCGTACACCATCCACGCCGGCGACCGCATCGCGCAGATGATCGTGGCGCGCTACGAGCCCGTGGAGTGGCTGGAGCGCGACTTGGCCGACTCGGCGCGGGGCGCGGGCGGGTTCGGATCTTCGGGAAGGTAGTGACGAAAAACGCAGACCGTGGCTGTCAAGGCCCGGCTGTCAGGCCTTGACGCGAGCCTCGGATGGGCCGATACTCATGAGGGGATTTTTCATGTCTCACCGCCGCGCGTATGCGTTTTCGACCTTGGCTGTGGTCACCGTCCTGGCGTTTCCCGCTGATGGGCAATCGGTGATCTCCACTCGTTCTGGTACAGTTTATTACTTCGAGGGAGCGGTTTACTTGGGAGACCAGCCGCTGGAACCCCATTTTGGCAGATTTACCAGCATGGCGGAAGGCTCCGAACTGCGTACGGCTCAAGGCCGCGCGGAGGTCCTGCTTACGCCAGGGGTCTTCCTACGCCTGGGCGAGAGCACTGCGATCCGGCTGGTTGTGAGCGATCTCTCGGACACCCGTGTCGAGTTGCTGGCAGGGAAGGCCGTGGTTGATTCGGCGGAACCAAGCCCTGGTACATCAGTCACGTTGGTTTACAAGGATTGGAAGGTGCTGTTTCTCCAAAGGGGCCTCTACCGAATCGATTCCGAGCCGCCGCGATTGCGGGTTCACCAGGGTGAGGCGGAGGTGTCCGCCGCCGCTGCCGGGGCGCCAGTATCCGTTACACAAGGGATGGATCTGCCTTTCGCAGCCGTGCTCGTGCCCGAGCGGTCGATCGATGTGCCCGGAGACGCACTTGCTGATTGGGCCAAAGGCCGGAGCGAATCGATTTCCGCGGACAACGCCATTACGGCCCAGATTGACGAAGACCCTGCCTCAAGGACCTCCGGCGCAGGGGCGGACAGTTTTGCCTATTTTCCGTTCCTCGGCGTCACTCCTCTAGGTTCGGGTTTATACAGCGGTTATGGCTCCTACAACTCGTATCAGCCGGGGTTCAGCTCGATCTATCTGCCCGGCTATACGTACAGGCCTCTCCTCTTGGGATTAGGGCCGAGCGGTCTGCGCGGTTACGTTTATTCGTCCCCGCGTCGCGTCGGAAGTTATCCAATCGTTCCCGCCCCGCATGTTCCGCTTCCGGCGCCTGGGCACTCTATGCCGCACGGAGCAGTGCATGGCGGTGCTCACCGTTAGTCATTAGTCATTGCGTGGGCGCGTAGTACCCGAGCCTCCAGTGCGCCTTAAGCGGTGAAATACCATGCGGCTGCGATAGTTTCACATCCACGTGCCGGTACTTTCCGTCTCTGTCCTGATTCTTCGGGTAGTAGGCGAGGACGTACTGATTGCGCAGTTCGACCGCAATCCTGGCTGCAACGCTCGGCAGATCGCTGGTTAGCGCCGCTGAGAAGGCGCGCCCACCGGTCTGCGTAGCAATTTCGGACAGCAAGCGCGGTCCTGAAATCTCCTCGGGGGTGAGCCCCAACGGCAAGATCGGCTCAAAAACACCCATGGCGTAGACTTGTACATCCGCTTCGCGGACGAGCGACTCGATCTCAGCCGCGGTGTAGTGGCTGTGGTTATCCCCGCCATCGGAAACGATGACAATCGCCTTCCGCGGATTCTTCGCCTTTTTCATCTCGTGCAGGCCGGTGCTGATGGCGTCAATCATGGCAGTCAGGCCTCCTGGTTGAGCGTTTTTCAGCGCACTTTGTATCTCTTCGGTGTGGGCTGTAAATCCGACCGAAAGTCTGGCAGTGTCGCCGAACTCCACTAGAAACGCTTCATCCTCTCTGTTCAGGGTCTTCAGGAACTGTGCGGCTGCATCGCGGGAATTCCGGAGCTTGTAGTCCATGCTGCCGCTTTCATCGAATACCAAGCCAACCGAAAGGGGCGCATCCTCGCCGGAGAAATGTGCGACACTCTGTTCCACGCCATCTTCGAATAAATGGAAGTCCGCTTTCTGAAGCCCGAGAACGAACCGGTTTAGCGTGTCCGTCACCGCCACCGGGATAACCACCAGGTTCGTGTCCGCTCGAAATGTGGGTTTTGGAGTCTGCTGCGAGCCCCCAGCAGGAATCGTCTGGGCGGGTGCCAGCCCCGAAATCAAAGCCAATGCGGTAGTGACGCACATCGCCAAAAATATGTAGGCCCAGGCTCTCCGCTTCACGATCCCGCTCCCAACTATCGAGGAGTGTATCACGGGCTCACGATCCTGAAAGCGAAGGATACCGTAGCCAGGAGGCCCGTGCTACTGCCCGCTTGCCGGTAAACCGGGGGCGTTCGCCGATTCGCGCGGGATTCCCGCGGCCTCCGGTTCTACGCTGAGGGCATGGAACCAAAAGACAACCAAGATCCGCAGAGTTGGAAAATCAACCACGGACTCATTCCCGGCGCGATTATCATCGGGATCGGCGTTCTTTTCTTGCTTGACAACTTTCACGTCGTGTACGTTCGCGACTGGTGGAGATACTGGCCGGTGGCGCTGATCGCCGTCGGCCTGGTGAAACTGGTCGACTCCGCCTATGGCAGCGGACGGGTCGTGGGGGGGATCCTGCTCGGTGCGGGTGCCATTCTTCTTGGCGACAACCTCGGTTTGATCGACGTCACCATCGGCCAGCTTTGGCCTCTCATCCTGATCGGAATCGGCATCGTGATGCTGGGGCAGCGGATCTGGGGCCCGCAGTGGTCCGGGCCGGGCCATCGCCGGTGGGAAAAGCGCCGCTGGGCAAAGCGTGGATGGGACGCAGAATCGTTCAGGCAGTCGATCGAAGACCGGGCTAAACATGGATGGAAGGCAAGCTGGTACCACGACGACCCGGAGACCGGCGAGCCTACTCATAACACCCTCAACGAGGTCGCCATCTTCGGCGGCGGCAAGCGTAAGGTGACGACACAGGACTTCAAGGGAGGCGAACTCACGGCGATTTTCGGCGGCTTCGAGGTGGACCTCCGCCTGGCCGGCATGACTGCGGATTCGGCAATTCTCGAGGTGAATACCGTCTTCGGCGGCGCCGAGATCCGGGTGCCGTACTCGTGGACCGCGGTGGTGCAAGGCGTGGGGATCTTTGGCGGATATGGCGACGAGACTACTCCACCCGAGCCCGCGACGAACCCGCAAAGTAAGAAGCTCTTTATCCGGGGCGCCGCCGTGTTCGGCGGTGTTTCGGTGAAAAACTGAGCCTCCGATGCACCCGATTCTGGCATCGCGCCGCCGGCTGCTGCTGTACCTGGTCTCCTGGACCCCCATCCTGGCTCTGTTGGTATACGTCACCTGGATGGCCGGTGGGGCCACCTGGTGGGCCGCCGCTGAAATACTTACGCCGGCATGCCTGATCTTTGCGTTTGCCTGTCTTTCGCCGTGGTACATCGGCCGCGCCCGGCCGCTGCGCTGGTCGAACCTCACCGATCTCGTGTTCACTTGGGGTGCGGCTTCCACCGCGGGGAGTCTGTTGCTGGTAGGCGGCGTGTGGTTGGCAGCCTGGGTGCTGGGGCAAGCCAGGCCGCAACTGGGTCCTCTGTTCGGGATGGGGGTCGTCTTGTACTTGCTGTCGGGCGGCGTTCATTACGCGGCGCTGGCGGCTGAGGCGACGCAGGAGGCTGCCCGGCGCGCCGCCGAAGCGCACAGCCTGGCGCGCGATGCCGAACTGCAGGCGCTGCGCATGCAGATCAACCCGCACTTTCTGTTCAACAGCCTGCATTCGATTGCCGCGCTGACTACGGTGGATGGCGCGCGCGCCCGGGAAATGTGTGTGCGGCTCTCGGACTTTCTGCGAAGCAGCCTCGGGCTGGGCGGCCGCGAGAGCGTTCCGCTGGGCGAGGAACTGGCGCTTGCGCGCGGTTACCTGGAAGTGGAGCAGGTGCGCTTCGGCGACCGCCTGCAAGTGGACGAAGACATTGAGCCGGCATGTACGGACTGCGCCATTCCGGTGCTGCTGCTGCAACCGCTGGTAGAGAACGCCGTCAAGCACGGAATCGCCGGGATGGTGGAGGGCGGGGCCATCCGGCTGGTGGTGCGCCGCCTGGGTGCCGACGTTTCGGTAACGGTGGAGAACGGCTTTGATCCCGACATGCCGCCGCCGCGCAACCTCGGCTTGGGACTGGCCCACGTGCGCCGCCGCCTGCAACTTCGCTATGGGGATGGCGCCGCGTTTGATGCCGGCGCCACCGATGGCGTCTACCGCGTGGTGCTTCGTTTCCCCTGCGAATCCCCCATGGCCTCCAGCAAGCGCGCATAGCCGGCGCGGCTCACTGGGAGGCGCGCACCGCCGGTGAGGATAGCAATGCGGCTGTCCTTGCCGTAAGGTTCGATGCGCTCGACGCGTTCCAGATTGACAATGGCGGAACGGTGGATGCGCACGAAGCGCGCCGGGTCGAGCAGGGCTTCGACGCTGGCGATGGGTTGCTGTTTCAGATAGCTCTTTCCGCCGCTGTGGAGCGCCACGTAGTCGTCTTGGGCCTGCACAAAATCCAGCTTGCCGACCGGAATAACGTGGACGCGCGTGCCATCCTTAACCACGAATCGCTCGGGCCGCTCCCCGGGGCTGCGAGCTTCCGCCGCGGCTTCTACGGGGAGACGGCGTTCACCCAGACGGGAACGGGCGCGTTCCAGAGCGCGCTCAAAGCGCTCGGCACTGAACGGCTTCAAAAGGTAATCCACGGCGTGCGCGTCGAAGGCGCGCGTCGCGTACTGGTCGTAGGCGGTTACGAAGATCACCACCGGACCGGGATCAATGAGTTCCAGGACTTCGAAACCGTCGAGCTTGGGCATTTGTACGTCGAGGAACAGCAGATCCGGGGAGGTTTCGGCAATGGCTTTCACCGCCTCGAAGCCGTTGGCGCATTCGGCCACGATCTCGATGTCCGGATGTGCCTGAAGCATTTCGCGCAGGAAGCCGCGGGCCAGTTGCTCGTCGTCTACGATCACAGCCCGTAATGTGCGAGATTTCACATTTTCGGCCACTTAGGCTAGTCCACCTCCTCGCGGAGTTTCAGAACTAATCTTTAGAATACCTGTTTCCGCGGTTTCAATTGTGCGACAATTGGTCAATTAAATCATGAGTCGGCCACCCGCATAGGGGCAGGCGGTCAGAAAGGCGATTTGTGAGTCACATTGCCGAAACGCCGTTTGACAATATCGAGGGGTCCCACGAGTATGTCGCGATGCTGGCCGAGGCTTTGGATGAGGCCCGCCGAGACGTAGAAGCGGAGATTGCGGCTGCCGAGCAAGATGGCGCTGACCGGCGTAAGGAAGCTCTCTTGCTGGTTTCCTTCAATCTCGCCAAACTGAATCTGCATATTACTTCCAGCCGCCGCATCCTGAACGATCTGCGTACTTTAAGACGCTTACTATTGGGAGAGCGCGGCTTGCCGCTGGAAGAAGAACGGGGGATCGCCGCCGGCCAGGGTTCCTGACAACGGCGGGGATTTCGGCAGGAAAAGAACGGCCAGCATACACTCATAACTGGTGTAAGAAGCCCCCTCTGTTCCCCAAAGATATCCCCGTGCGGTGCTAACCTGGACTCCGGATTCCACTTCAAACGTGGCGAAAACCCCGAACAGATGGTGATTTTCGCATCATTCCCTCTTGACAGAACCGGTTCATAAGCGTAGTATTCATGATTGTTCCAACAATTTTAGCGGCAACACTTGACATCGGTGGTTTGTGGGGGACCCCGTATGACCTTTCAGATCGGTGACAAGGTGGTATATCCCAACCAAGGTGTTGGGACCATCGAGAATATCAGCACGCGATCCTTCGGTTCCGCTTTCGAAAAGTTCTATCTTCTGCGGCTCGGATGTAACAGCATGACTGTGTTGGTGCCGTTTTCCAACGCGGCCAATATCGGGCTGCGGAGGGTGACTAAGGACCGCGAGATTTCTCGCATTCTTTCTTTCCTTTCCAATGGTATCTGTCTGATCAACTCGGACTGGAAGGTGCGTTTCAAGGAAAACGCGGAGAAGATGCAAAGCGGCGATTTACTCAAAGCCGCGGAGGTCTTCAAAGCGCTTCTGACTTTGCACGTGGACAAACCACTCTCCTTCCGGGAGAAAAAGATGCTGGACCGTGCGCGCCACATGCTGGTGTCCGAAATCTCGATTGCGCGAAGCGTGCCCGAGATTCACGCGGCCGCCATCATGCAGCGGGCGCTGGGAAAAGCGGGGCTGGCGTTTCCGGCCGTGCTCTAAGTCTCCCGGAAAGCCGCAGGCCGGCAACCCATCGGTTCTTGTGGACGGTTGCGCCGCTCGCAACCGCCTCCGTGCCGCGGGCGGTTTCCGGAACAAATCCACGCGCGCAACGTACCCATTCTCGAAGAGGGATGGCAGACCCTGTATTGCGGAAGCGCGGGGTGCTATGATGCCTTCTCAATACAACGTAGCGGAGCGTGTATGTTTTGCCATAGTTGCGGTACACAAGTCGCCAACGACGTCCAATTCTGCCCGACCTGCGGGCAACCCCTTTCCGGCGCTGCCAGTATACCCGCGCCCCCGGTCGCCTGGGTGGCGCCGGTAGGCATCAAGGCGTCGCCCGGTCGCTGGATCGGCCGGGGGTGGGAACTGGTGAAGGCCGACATCGGAAATTACCTTCTCGTCGCCATCGTCTTCAGCTTGCTGAGCGGGGTGCCGCTGATCCAGGGCGCGTTGATCGCCGGCTTTCACATCTTCACCATCAAGAGGCTAACAGGCAGGCAGGCCGAGTTTGCCGATCTCTTCAAGGGCTTCAATTATTTCGTGCCCACACTGGTGGCATCCCTGCTGATCGGAGTTTTCGTTTTCGCCGGCACGCTGCTCTGCATCATCCCGGGTCTGGTGGTCGCGGCGATGTACAAGTTCACGTACCTGTTCATCGTGGACAAGCGCATGGATTTTTGGCCGGCCATGCAGGCCAGCCACGCCGTGGTGAAGAACGACTATTTCGGTTTCACCATGTTCCTGGTGCTGATGGCGCTGGTGGACATACTCGGCGTGCTTTGCTGCGTGGTAGGCATTTTTATCGCGATGCCGGTGACGTTCGCGGCGATTACGGTGGCTTACCAGGAATTGGTGGGCTTCGATTCGCGAACCGTGGAAACTCTGTAAAGTGCGGTCGGCCGTGCGCCGGGAGACGCTGCTGAAGATCGTGGCGAGCGCATCGTTGCTGGCCGCGATGGCCTGGGTCACGATCCCGGCGAATCCCCCGTTCCAACTTTGCGGCTTCCACTGGCTCACTGGCCGCCCCTGCCCGCTGTGCGGCCTAACGCGCGCCCTGTTTGCCTTGGCGAAAGGCCAATGGGCCGCGGCGCTGCATTTCAATACGCTCAGTCCGCTGGCGTTTGCGATGCTCTTCAGCCTCTTTTGGGAAGGGCCCGTTCGCAGCCGGCTGTGGACCGCGGGAACGGCGGCATTCGCGGTTTACGGGGTGGTGCGGGTGATTTTGGGTGGGGGTTAGTACGTCGCGTCGCAAATACGGTAACGTATGCCATGACGTCCGTTCCCTCACGCGCAAGCGGCCTTACCGATGCGTGAGTGGACTTCCGAAGCGGTGTACTTAAGTAGCTCGAATGGGCTGAGTGCTGGTTCGTGCCGTTAGAATGGGCTGCTTTGGCTATACTTGGCTGTTTTTCTGACTGTTAGGTATAGGAGGTATAGGGTATACTGTGGGCCGATGGCGAAACTGATCGATCCGGCGGTGATCGGGAACAAGCGCGGTAGGGCTCGCGCCACCGAACTCACTGCCGAGGAACTCAGTGAGCAGGGTCGCAACGCTGTCAACGAGCGAAAGTACCTGGAGAAACAGACGGATACTCCGAACGTCAAGAAGAAGGCGCCGAAGCCATGACCGCGACAGAGCACCTGGCAGTTCACGACAAGCAGATCAAAGCCATCCGCGAACTACTACACGAAGGCATGCGACTGATGGTCGAAACCCGCCGGGATCTGCGAACCCTGAACGCCGGAGTCAAGCGGATCGAGGCCGCCTTGGAATTGCATATCGCCGGCAAGAGGACGAACCACAAGCACTGAAGGCAAATCGCCGTCAGGCTCCAAGGTCGTGGCAATCGCCAACGCAGGGCGCGGGCATCGTCGTGGGCTTTCTCGGCTGCGCGTTCTTCCATCAATGCCTTGGTCAAGCTTCCGCCAGCTCCGGCCGCCTGGAATCGACAATTCCGAACCACGATTTCGAACCAGAGTTGCGCCTCCCGGATGTACTGTGATAACGTTTTCTGCACATTCGGAAAACAAAGAGGGTACTGAACCTCATAGAGGAGTGCCGGGATGTTATTAGCCCCAGTCGTCTGGGTACTGACGGTCGTTATCTGTTATTTTTTCGTGGCCAAGACGTGGTGGTTTCCGCCGCCGATCAATCAGCACGGCATCGCCTACGATGAGCAGTTCTTCCGGACGCTGGTGATCACCGGAATCATCTTCTTTCTGGCCCAATTCGCTCTGGGCTACGTCATCATGAGGTTCCGCGATGACGGCCGCCGCGCCGGATACTCGCACGGCAACAACAAACTGGAGACCCTGTGGACTAGCGCCACAGCCCTGCTGTTCCTGGGTCTGGTGCTTATGGGAACCAAAATCTGGGCCGGCGTCCACTTCGACGAAGCGCCGCCGGATGCCATCCCAATTGAGGTGCTCGGCAAGCAGTTCGCCTGGAGTTTCCGGTACCCCGGGGCCGATGGCAAATTCGGCCACACCGACCTGAAGTTCGTCAACGATTCGGCGGGGAACCCCTTCGGACTCGACGATAAAGACCCCGCGTCGAAGGACGATATCGTCAGCGCGTCGCTCAAGATTCCGGTCGGTAAACCGATCAAGCTGATCATGCACTCCCGCGACGTCATTCACAACTTCTTCGTGCGCGAGCTTCGCGTGAAGCAGGATATCGTGCCCGGAATGGAGATCCCCTTGCATTTCCAGGCCGACAAGATTGGAGTTTATGAAGTGCCCTGCTCGGAGCTATGCGGGCTGGGACATTTCCAAATGCGCACCACTATGACGGTGCTGAGCGAGGCCGATTTCGAGCAGTGGAAGCAGCAGCAACTGGCCCAGAAATGATTTCTGCCACGACTCCCATGGGCCGCAGCCGGCAGGCCCACTCTCCCGAGGTGACTTTATGTCCGCTCCCGTAGCCCACGCGCACCACGCGCCGGAGGGCTTCATCAGAAAGTACGTCTTCAGCGTTGACCACAAAGTGATCGGAATCCAGTATTACTTCCTGGGTCTGTTCTCGGTCTTCATCGGCATGTTCCTTTCGCTGCTGATGCGGTACCACATGGTCAACCCGGAGGCCAAGGTGGCCTGGTTCGCCAAGCTGTGGCACACGGGCGCGGCCGGCGGCATCATGACGCCTGAACTCTACCTCTCGCTGATGACCATGCATGGCACCATCATGGTGTTCTTCGTGCTAACCACGGTGCCGCAAAGCGGCTTCGGAAACTACTTTCTGCCGATTCAAATCGGCGCCGAGGATATGGCGTTTCCGGTCCTGAACATGATGTCTTTCTGGACCACCTTCCTGGCCCTGGTGGTGATGATCGCGGCCTTCTTCGTGCAAGGCGGCGCCCCGCTTTCGGGGTGGACGGCATATCCGCCGCTGAGCGGGGCGGGAAGCGTAACCGGTCCCGGAGAGGGA
>Ga0075017_100003121_pt1 | contig 10420 bp, 8 predicted proteins | sample AleBraG_ABR_2012_FD_71475 | JGI IMG/M metagenome (GOLD analysis project Ga0075017, IMG submission 71475) | Freshwater sediment microbial communities in response to fracking from Pennsylvania, USA - Alex Branch Run_MetaG_ABR_2012 | ecosystem: Environmental > Aquatic > Freshwater > Creek >... | reverse complement strand
CAATGCGGGTCCTCGAAGATAAACTCCTAAAAAGGAACGAGCCCTACAGTTAGGGAATTGAGCTTAGAACGACGCCGAGATCAAGGCCACCTGAGCCTATAACTCAAAACAATGCCCGACCTGCTTCTTCATCAGCTCGAAAATTCCGTTGAATCAGGTCGACTCCGATCGAGAGTACGTCGACGAGGCTGAGGTGTTTCGTCCATATCGCCAACGTCGGAGTGAACAGGCTACTCAGAAATTATGTTGCCGCTTTTGCGGTGGGGTCTATATGACTTCCAGATTGCCGACCCATTGAACCCGCGCGGATTACCGGACGTCTGCCCGACTGATCTTGGGGGCAATTCCACACATTATAAAAGGGGCACCCCTTTGTGATGCGTGGATTTTGTTGGCTTGGTTCCGAAGACCACCTTCCGCCTGGCGGTGCAAGTCGAGAAGAATCAACCAGTGTAGAATGTTGGTGAATGGATTCCGCAGACGCATGTTTTTAGTGCGAGGGCTTGAGGGTATTCCTGGTCCGAACACCGCTGCATTTCTCCCATTACTTTCAACAAAAAAGCTTACAGACGGGCCAACGCTGAGCCTTCCCGGCGACCACAGCGAAACGCTGAGAAACTAGCTCGCGGCGATTGGCCGAATCCATCGCTGCTCTCTGAGCGACGTGGTGCCTAACACATCGCAGAAGCCATTTTCGGCATCCAACGGGCCATGCCAGGGATGCACGGGAAAACCGTTCTAATTACGGGCGCGAGTCAGGGCCTTGGAAAGGCATCGGCAATCGCACTAGGCAGGATGGGGGCCAAGCTCGTTCTCGTATGCCGAAATCCCGAATGGGCGAAGGTTGCTATCGCCGATATCAAGAACGAGAGTGCGGCCGGAGCCGAAATCATCATCGGCGACTTGGCATCACAGGCCGCTGTCCGGCGGGTCGCCGCCGAGTTCAAGGCGAAGCACGACCGCCTTGACGTGATCCTGAACAACGCTGGCACAATCGTGCCGTCTCACCGCATGACGCCGGACGGGATCGAGGAGACATTTGCCGTCAATCATGTTGCGTATTTCCTTCTCACCACACTCCTCCTCGATATGCTCAAGTCCAGTGCTCCAGCGCGCATTGTCAACGTGAGTAGCGAAGCGCACCGCCGCTCGAAGATGCATTTGGATGACTTGCAATTCGAGAGGTCAAAATATCGGTCATTTACCGCCTACGGACGGTCGAAGCTTTGCAACATCCTGTTCACGAAGGAACTCGCCGAGCGCCTTAGAGGAACCAAAGTAACGGCGAATTGCCTCCACCCCGGATTAGTCGCGTCGGGTTTTGGCCGGACGCACGGCGGCTTCATGGGCCTTGTTATCAAGCTCGCACACCCCTTCATGATCACGCCGGAGGAAGGGGCGAAAACGCAAGTATGGCTGGCTTCATCGCCCGACATTGATGGAGTGAGTGGGAAGTACTTCTATAAGTGTGCCGAACGGGCGTCGAGCAAAGATGCGGAGGACGAGGCTGATGCGCACAAGCTTTGGGAAATCAGCGAAGGGCTCATACGTCCCTTCCGGGAAACTTAGCGTCGGCAATCAAGCCTGGGACCTTGACTTACCAATAGCTATATTCGTCTCCACACTTCTGACCAAGGTACTCTTTCACCGGAGTTGTCTATCAAGACGTTTTTGATGATTAAAGTCTTAGCATCGGGGGAGATGGAGATAGTCGTTTCCATTCTTCCTGTGGGGGATTTTAAGGTCACGTGAGTTGTTCCATCTTTGTTCAGCGTATAAGATGCGCTGACGGCGCCCGCGTCCGGCTCGCTTCGTACTGGATACTCCTTCCCATCGAACGCGCCAGCAAAAAATTGTTTAATGCGGTTTCCGTCCGCTCCGACAACCTCACTTGCCCAAGATAAGCTATTACCCTTTATTGCTACAGTGAGGTGAGCGGATTTTGGTTTCGGGGCCTCACCGAACTCGGATTTAGCTAAATCAAGGTTCCAACTGCCACTCGCGTTTCGATGTAGCTTGGCTTTCTGAGGCATGGCTGCGCCGGCGACACTCCCAATTAGTACCACGATCAGAATAGTAGATACGCATACAAGTAGCTTAGTCATAGATATCCTCTTTCGAAGGCAACGCGCATTTTCGCGTCAGCCCAGCCCTCGTGGGTGTACCTTAATGGGCGCGAAGGGTCTGAGGTTGGACAAAGATCGCGTCAATTCCGATCATGGAGTTCACAGTCTACCTCATCGTCAGCGGACAGTTACGCACCGAGGAGTCTTGACCAACTCTAAACCCACGATACTTGCCTGCTTTCAGGGAAGGATGTTTTGACAAATTTACACACGGAAGATATCCTGCGCCAAGCGCAAGTCATTTATCTGCCTTGCTTATTGTCGCGAACTGGGAGCCTTCCCAGTGCTCGCGCCTTGAGAAACTGATGAGGTACGCCGATGCACCTCATGAAGCGAAGTGGCTCGACCGGCCTTGCCTTTCTGAGCGGTGTCATAACGGCTGAAAACCCCAGGCTTCGTGGCAGGAGAATCGCATGTCAAAAAATTCGATGACGAATGTACAAGAAGCCGAAGAGGAAAGACCTCCGCTCCTATCGCCGGAGTTAGCAGCGGAAGGTCAGCTAATCAATCGGCAGGACAGAGTGCGGTATCCAATTCCCGCCGTACTCAACATTCTATTGGTCGTGGCTCAGATGACTGCTGCTCTCGCTATTCTTCGAGCAGCTTCTGTAACGACGAATTTTCTTACAGTCTGTTTTGTAGCTGTCGCGTTCGCTTTTATCATGCAGCTGGGCTTTTGCCTTAGTCACGAAGCGGTACATGGAAAACTGCATGGCTGGCGGAGGGTCAATTTAGGACTCGGCATTCTGACGTTTTCGCTGTTCCCCGGCAGCTTCCATTTCTTCGAAATTGCACACCTGATTCATCACCGAAGGAATCGTTCCGACGGGGAGCTGGAAGATTACGTTTTACCCAGTGAGACCCCATGGCTCAAGCGGCTGATGTATTACCTCCTGATCTCCGGCCTATTCTGGCTGCTGATTCCATTATCGTCGATCGCTATCGCCATGATTCCGAAGAACTCGATTCGCCTTCCGGCACCAGATGAAAATGCCGGGGCTTTTCGTCGCTTCGCGCAATTCTTAAACGAGGTGCGACCTTCACGCGTGAGGCGGGATTTATTCATCGCCGGGCTGCTCTGGGTCGTTGCGGTCCCATTCCTTCATCTGAAGCTTTCCGCAATCCTCGTATGCTACTCGGTCTTCGCCTTTTCGTGGGCCAGCCAACAGTATGTCTACCACGTTCGTACACCGCGGCACGTTGTTCTCGGCGCGCTCGATCTTCGTCTGTGGCGGCCTTTAGAGATACTCTACTTACATTTTAATTACCATCTGACGCATCATTTCGCTGTCTGGGTGCCTTGGATCTATCTTCCCGGTGTTGCCGCTGAGCGCCCAAGCCAGGGCTACTTCAGGACCTATCTGGGCCTGTGGCGTCCTCCCGAACTCGTGGACGAAGCTTGGCCCTCCGCTCATCAGGTTTCCGGCCCCCTGCCACCGCGACCAGAGGTGGAGCCTGTCAGAAGTGGGAATCAGGGTGAATAGCAACGTAGATCCCGTCACTAATCGTGGCAGGCCACGCTGGTTCTGGCGCGCCGCAGTCGTCTGTATCGCTGCCGTGGCCCTCGTTCCGTATTCATCTCGCGTGGAGCGTAGCCTTGAAACCGCTGCGCATATAAAAGGCAGTGAAGCGGAAAGCGTATCCCAAGAACTGACCGAGCAGTTCCAGTCTCCTTTGGCCCACCGCGTAGTCCTCGTAATACGCGGTCTGCCTGCATCGGACTCCGACGAGGGACGGCAAGTGTTAACGAGGATCGTCGAAGAGGTGCGGAAAGAGCCCGGTGTATCTGGCGTGGTTTCTTTTCTCAATTGGACCGATCCAATTTTCTTGGGGAAGGGAGGCGGAACTTTCATCATCATTGGGCTCGGGCGAGCCAAACCTTCGGTTGAGTCGCTCATCCCGAAGCTTCGCGAGCGAGTGGATGTCCTTCGAAATGAGATCCACGCCCGTTATCCCTCTGTAAAATTGGAAATAACCGGCGAGACGCCGCTGAACTTCGATCTTCGGAAAACCAGTTCGGACGAGGTGCGCAAGGCGGAGAGGCTGGTGCTTCCGCTCACGCTTTTGCTATTGCTCGTAGCGTTTCGGAGCGTAGTAGCGGCCGTGCTCCCGCTTGGTGTTGGCCTGCTAGCCATTTCCATGACGCTTGGAACCTCTGCGCTGCTCGCTGAGCGCTGGCATCTGTCAATACTCGTCCAAAACCTCGCTACTATGCTGGGACTCGGTCTCGGCATCGACTACGCCCTGCTGATGGTGAGTCAATTCCGCGAAAACCTGGCGACAGGGTGCGACGTGTCGAATTCGGCGGACATCGCCGGGCGTCGAGCGGGGCATACTCTCCTTGTCTCGGCCTCCACGGTAGCCATTGGGTTTGCCGCACTCCTTACAGTTCCGGTCAGCGATATTCGTTCCATTGGCGTGGCCGGGCTGCTCGTAACTGGCGCGAGCGTTTCGCTGGCTACCTTGGTTCTTCCGACTGTCCTGGTGATGCTCGGTAAGCATATTGATGCGGGCCGCTTTGTGCTTCCAGGAAGGATCAAGCGGGAACTGTCCAAGCCTCCTCCGGATCGATGGAGGCGTTGGGGCTTCAAGGTGACGGCAAATTCCTGGACGGCTCTTTTGTTAGCTGGTGTTCCCCTATTGCTTCTAGGATCGCAAGCCGCGCGACTTGAGCCCGGTCTTCCGCGAGGCGACTGGCTTCCGCCGCAGGCAGAATCAGTCCGAGCGCTGCACTCGCTTGAAGACATGGATCGTGCGGGCATCGTCCAATCACTCCAGGTGATACTGGAGCTTCCGGGCGGAACGACAGCGCGAACAGCGGCGGGATGGGATGCGATTGGCCGTGTCTCAGCAGCGCTGGCAAGCGACAGGCGCGCGGGGCGCGTAATCTCGCTTTCGACCCTGGCCGGCAAAGGAAGCAGCCCAGCTTTTGTGTCTTTTATGAATGAAGAAACGCGCAGGAGCTTTCTGCGAAGCGACGGACGCGCGACGCTCCTCGAGCTTCTACCTGCACCTTGGATCACTCCGACCGAGCAAATTCAGTGGGTGCGGGAGATCCGGCGAATGGACATGGCGGGGCTGGGGGCCATGACCGGCGCGACCGTCCGCGTTGGCGGAATTCCCGCCTTAAACGCCGACTACAATTTCGTAGTCGGAGATCGCTTGCCTTCGGTCATAGCATTTGTCGTGGGAGGGACACTCCTTGCGCTCTTGATCGCATTCCGATCAATCTTCGCAGCCGTTAAAGCAATATTGCTAAACCTCCTCTCGGTCGCCGCAGCCTTTGGTGCCCTGGTTTTGGTCTTCCAGGACGGGCACGGCAGCGGCTTGGTTGGAATATCCGGTGGAACAGGAAGTGTGTTCCCTATTGTGCCGATCCTAGCTTTCGCGATTGTCTTCGGTCTCAGCATGGATTACGAGATATTTCTAGTGGCCCGCGTACTCGAAGCCAGGAGGAGCGGTCTGAGTGAAAAGGAAGCAATTGTTGAAGGCTTGGCGAGAACGGGCAGCCTAATCACCAGCGCGGCCGCCATTATGGTCGTAGTATTTGCGGCCTTCACTCTCGGAGGTTTCCTCGCAATAAAGATGCTCGGATTTACGCTTGCAGTGGCGGTGCTGTTTGATGCGACGCTCGTCCGAATGGTGATTGGTCCGGCGCTGCTCTATCTTGCAGGCGACTGGAACTGGTGGCCTTGGGGACTCGCGGGTGCGAATGCCTCGCTTGCGGACAGGTAAACCCAATGAGCAGTTGCGATATCGATCTTTCGGGGCAGGCCGCTCAAGCGAACTCCGCTACTCGAGCGTTGCGCTATCCCATAGAGGTCCGTGCGGCCAATGAAGCTGACAACGAGGGGCTGTTGGCCCTCACGCGGGTCACGCCAATGGCCGGGACTATATCGATTCGGATCGACCGTGATCCCGATTTCTTCGCATTGCTCCGGCTTCGAGGAGAAGGGAAAGTTTTCGTGGCGGTACGAGAGCGGGAAGTCGTCGGTTGCATTTCTGCAGCGCTGCGAACTTCATACGTCTCGGGAATTCCCGAGAGCGTCGCATATATCGGCGACATGAAGGTGCATCCTCGATTTTCAGGAACTCGCATCGCGTTACGCCTCATCCGGGCGCTTGAGGGCTATTTGCGGGCCATTGGAAACGATCTCTGTTTTAGTGTGGTGGCAGATGGGAATCACCGGGCAATGCCGCTTTTTGAGGGCCGGCTTGGCATACCGCGATGGGCCGATCTGGGACGATTTATAGTTGATGAGCTGATGCCCTCACCTCTAAAGGCGCGTGCGGAAGGGTATCGTACGGAAGGGGCTGTGTCGGGCGATCTGCCAGCCATCACTAAGCTCTTAGATGGCGTGTACCGCTTGCGACAATTCGCGCCGCGATTGTCCGAAGAGGAGCTTGAGCACTCATTTTCAGGTAGCAGTGAGGAACCCTTTTCCAGGCATTTCGTGGCACGCATCAGCGGAAGAGTTGTTGCAACCCTCAGTCTTCAAGACACGCGGGAGGTCAAGCAAAACGTACTTCTCGATGCTCCTGTAGCTATGCGAGGGGCGCTCGGCTTGCTTCGGATCGCCAGCGCAGCCCTTCCGGGTTTGTGTGTCCCACGACTTGGAGATTCCCTCAGGCTTTTGTGTGCGCGTCATATCGCTTGCGAAGACGGACATCTGTCGGCGCTCAAATGTTTGCTCGCAATGGCACGTGCCGAGGCCTTTCGGCGAAGATTCACGTTTCTGGTGATTGGGTTGCACGAACGGGATCCCCTCCGCAGCCTCGTCCAAGGAATCCCAGGGTTTACGTTTTCGTCACGGGCATTAGCGACCAGCCTGACGAGACCCGACCGTCTTGAATCACTCGCCAGGGGAATTCCGTTCGAAGATTTTGCTCTGGTCTGAAGGACCTTTAGGAGGATGTTGATGGAAGAAGCCAACTTGAAGAAATCTTCTGCAGAGGAAAGTGCAACGAACGAGCAGACAGCCCAAGTATGGCGGGATGTCTTGGCCCAGGCTGTAACGGGAGAGCTCGTCGCAGCACTGAACTACGAAGCCCTGGCCGGGATCTGCACCGAGCCCCACGAGAAGGCCGAGGCTCTTGAGCACGCCGAGAGCGAAAAGGGCCATGCAGTCAGGTTCACCGCCGCTGGCCGGGATCTCGGCATCGCTGTGGCGGCTGACGTTTATGCACTTTACTGGAAACGAATGCGATCTGCTTTCATGTCACGCGTTCGGGACACTGACTTCGTCGGCTGCCTAGTCGTGCAAGAAGTGATGCTGGAGTCTTTTGCTGTTGCAGCCTATCAACAGATCGCGGATGCAGCGCCGGGCAAGCTGGGCAATACTTTCGCGGCTATCGCAACCGAGGAGAGCGAGCACATCGACCACGCCGTGGGGATGCTGCGGGATGAACGCACCCGCGACCCAGAAGCCTTTGATGCGAAAGTCCACATGCTTCACGAGGAAGTCATGACGACCTTCGCTGAGATGGTAATGCGAGAAGACCGGGGCGGGCACTGCGGCCTGTGCTACGGCAGTTGCGTAAAGCCATCTCTTCCCGGCGTAGGCCTCAGTCTAAGCAATATTCGCGGTGCTTCGTTGCGCCACTATCTGAAAACACTCGATGCGATTGGATTGCCGGGCGAAACTACGCTTGGTTGGGTGACACAATTACCGGTTTGAAGAACGGATCTGAGGCGATGGGGTCGTCCGGTGATTTCGCGCTGATCGGCCATCCGGAAAGTTGGGGTGCAGCGGCCGCAGTCCTTTCGGCCCTGCGCGGACGGCAGCCGCCGATACCGCCCCAAGATCTCCACGAGATCCTTCCCTGGCTTCCTCCGCGGACGGTATGTCGAGTCAGTGTTGCCTCTACAAGGGGAAGTACGGCCCACGGTGTTTATATTGATTCTTTTATTCCGCCCGATCGGCTTGAGGCACGCTTTCTACGGGAGAATCTGGCACGGGTTCGTGAGGCTGCTAAGTACGCTATCCGTGAAGGGGCAAGGATTGTCACGCTGGGTGGATTCAGTTCGATTCTCCTCGAAGGTAAGCTCGATCTACTCCCCCAGCATCCGGCAACTGCCTTCACGACCGGTAACACTTTAACAGTCGCACTGATAATTCGCGGGATGGAAAGGGCGACAGAGGTCGCCGGTCGTTGTTTAGGTACTTCTAGCCTCCTGATCATTGGAGCGAGCGGTGATGTTGGCTCTGGTTGCGCCTGCTGTCTCGCACCCAGAGTTAAGCGACTTCTCCTCTGCGCGCGAAATCTGGATCGATTGCAAAAACTCGGCGCTCAGCTGATGGGTTTAGGAACCGAAATTGAAGTGGGGACCGATGTGCAACAGCTCGCCGCAAAGGCGGATTTAATAGTTTGCGCGGCAAGCTTGGCTGCTCCCACGATCCTTCTCGAAGGGGTCGCCCCGGGCGCAATCATATGCGATGCCGGGTATCCGAAGAACCTCCAACCGGGATTCGCCCCCGTACACGGTGCGGTATTCTTCGGAGGTCTTGGCCAAGCAACGGGTGGCTTCCGGCTAGATCCGGATCTGCAGGGAATCCTTAATCCGCACCCGTTCCCAAATGTTGCGCATGGCTGCCTGCTCGAAGGAATGGCTCTCGCGCTGGAGGGTCGGTTTGAACCCTTCTCTCGCGGTCGAGGGCTGATCAGGGCCTCTCGGGTGGACGAAATTTGGGAGATTGCTCTGAAGCACGGGCTCACGCTTCCCCCGCTGTTCAACGCTGAAGGATCAGTAGAAGAGCGAATCTCCAATCTGTCACTGGAGGTGCGTGCATGAAATCGAAAAAAGATGGACAGGTCGAGTTTTCGAAACTTCTTTTCGGGATGAGCTGGGAGGACCCCTGCTCGGACCGACGTGCCCTTCAGGTCCAGCCCGGTGACACCATTTTCACGATCAGTTCGGGGGGGTGCAACACACTCGGTTTTCTGGCCGACGACCCCAGGATAATTTACGCGGTCGATATCAATGTGTCTCAATCGCACCTATTGGAGTTGAAGTGTGCTGCTGTCCGAGCTTTTGAATGCAATGATCTTCACGCGTTTCTCGGGCTCGCGCAATCGAAGTATCGACTTGAAATGTTCGAATCCATAAGTGAGAACCTCAGCAAATCAGCGCTGGAATACTGGCGACGTCGGCTCGCTATGATCCGGACCGGTGTCGTATACCAAGGTAGATATGAAAAGTTTCTAGGTCACTTTCGCCGCTTGCTCCGGCTCATCCAAGGGACTGCCCGAATCGAAAAACTGTTCGAATGCCGATCGTTAGAGGAGCAGCAAGAATATTTCGATCGGAGATGGAACACTGTGCAATGGCGAATGCTGTTCCGCCTGGCGTTCAATAAGAAGGTTTTGGCAAACCGTGGGTTATCTGTCGACTACTTCCGTTTCGATGACGGGGCTTCATCCTTTGCGGAAAGTTTCTTCCAACGATCAAGACGTGCTTTTCGTGAAATTCCCATCGCTTCAAACTACTTTCTCGCGCAGTACCTTCTCGGCCGCTACATAACGCCCGACGCCGTCCCTGACTTCCTCCGAAGAGAAAATCTACCTGTGATACGCGACCGGCTCGATCGCATCCAAATCGTCACTGCTGACGCGAAAAGGTGGCTCACCGTTTGCCCCGCGACTTCCATCGACGCTTTTAGTTTGTCGAACATTTGCGAGCTCATGAGCCCGGAGGAAACAGAGCTCACTTTCGAGCAGGTTGCTCGAGCGGCCAAACCAGGGGCCAGGCTTTGCTTTCGGAACCTAATGGTTCCACGGGAAGTCCAAAGAAGCCTCGCCTCAAAGATTCGGCTTCGGGAGGAATATAGCCGACAACTTCTCAAAGAGGATCGTTCGTTTGTGTACTCACGAGTTCAGGCCTATGTTGTCGAAGCGCAGGATATTTCGGCAGGAAGATGAAGCAGGTTAGGTAATAATGGTGCGTCGGCGGTCCACTTGCGCGCTGCCGTGGTCCGGGTTCCTCTCGAGCGATTGTGTACAACTTGTGTACGAGAAGGCGGGTTTGAAGGGCCTGAAATTGGACCTAAGCAACGCAGAATCAACAACAGACTCTTGAGCTACAGGCCCCAACATTGCAGGGGGAACGTTCACAACTATCTCATTGTACGGTGGTTTAGCGTATTTCGCAATTGTGCGGAATCTGCGCTTCGGTACAAGACAGCAACTTTTCCGGTCCACTTACTGTGCACGATCTCCTGAATCAGAGTTCCGCCTATCGCGGAGGGTTCAGTCCGCGCAGCGTCAAGATGTACTGGCTCAGCCAGGAAGTGCAG
>Ga0075017_100003120_pt1 | contig 10425 bp, 12 predicted proteins | sample AleBraG_ABR_2012_FD_71475 | JGI IMG/M metagenome (GOLD analysis project Ga0075017, IMG submission 71475) | Freshwater sediment microbial communities in response to fracking from Pennsylvania, USA - Alex Branch Run_MetaG_ABR_2012 | ecosystem: Environmental > Aquatic > Freshwater > Creek >... | reverse complement strand
GACGGGGAACCGCTGCCGTCCGGCTGCGGCGCGGGGCCGGGCTGCTCAGGGCTGGGAAACTCATTCGGTGTGCTCATAGGTGTCAGAATAGACCCCGCAAAGTCGCTTGCCTAGCGTTATGAAGGTTAATACAAAGTGCCGGTCCGCCACGGGGCGGACCGGCACTTTGGCGATGCTAGGGATGGTGACTATGCGGCCTGGACGAAGGCCACATCGAGGATGATGGTGACCTTGTCGCTGACCAGCACGCCGCCTGCTTCCAGGGCTGCGTTCCAGGTCAAGCCGAACTCCTTGCGGCTGATGACCGTCTTGGCTTCAAATCCGGCGCGAGTGGCACCGAAAGCGTCAACAGCCACGCCGTGGAACTCGCCCTTGAAGGTGACGGGATGGGTGATGCCGCGGATGGTCAGCTCGCCATTCAGCGCGAAGTCCTCATCATCACCGGACACTGAGGTGGAGGTGAAGGTCAGGGTGGGGAACACCTCAACGTCGAAGAAGTCTGCGCCACGGACGTGGGCGTCACGGTTGGCATCGCCCGAGTTGAAGCTGGCGGCCTGGATGGTCGCCGTGACGGTGGTGTCGGCGAGGGTTTCGCCCAGTGTCAGGGCGCCTTCCATCTCGCTGAACGTGCCGCGAACCTTGGAGATCCCGGCGTGGCGGACGCTGAAGCCCACGGTGGAGTGTGAGGAGTCGAGGTTCCAGGTGCCCTGGGTCAGGCCGGTGGATTCAATGGTTGCTGTCGACATGCTGGTGTCTCCTTGTAAAAGTTTGGTGACGTTCCCCAAGACCGTCATTCGTTGATCCTTCGAGATGTATAAGCATGCGTTTGCATCTAATATTCCCTGTTCGGGAAAAACTTTTGCAAAAATTTCCTAGGCCCTCCCGCACAGCCCGGCCGGATCGTGATTAACCTGTTCCTCGCTAACTTTGAGAAACTTGGTTTCATGCCCCGAGTAACAGTTCATCTTTTGCGCCATGGTGAGGTATTCAACCCCGATGGTGTCCTGTACGGCAGACTGCCGGAATTTCACCTTTCCGAGCGTGGCCGTGCCATGGCGGACATGGTTGCCGGGCACTTTGCTGCCCAAGCCGCCACCGGAGTTGCCCCCGTCTACCTGGTGGCCTCACCTTTGACCCGCGCCCAGGAAACGGCCCAGCCCACCGCTGCGGCCCTCGGGTTGGAGATTGTCACGGACCCCCGGATCATCGAGGCGGAGAACCACTTTGAGGGCATGAAGGTCAACAAGGCCGAGTTGCTCAAGCCCAAGCACTGGCGCTACTTCACCAACCCGCTGCGCCCCTCCTGGGGCGAGCCCTACGCGGCCCAGGCCGAACGCATGCTTGAAGCGGCACGTGATGCCCGCCGTCGTGCATTTGAAATTGGCGGCGACGGGGCACAGGCCATCATGGTCAGCCACCAGCTGCCCATTTGGGCCACCCGCCGCTCCGCCGAAGGCAAGCGCTTGTGGCATGATCCGCGCAACCGCGAATGCACCCTGGCGTCCCTGACATCGCTCACCTTCGACGGCGATGACATCGTTGAGGTGGTCTACAGCGAGCCCGCGGCGGCCCTTTTGCCGGGTGCCGCAACCACCCCCGGAGCCTGATTCCGCATTCAGGGGATCCCCAGACTTTCGACGTATCGTAGAAAAAAGTAAAATTGGCAGTGTTTTCTCACTGAAACCGTACCTAGATGTGGATAACTTCTTGTGACTTCTTCACTCAGCCGTAGATCCCTGTTCGCGGCCGGTGGCGCAGCTGTGGCCATTGCGCTGTCCGCGTGCACCTCCGAGGACTCGCTCGCCAAGCAGGCCAACTCCGGGGACAACGCGGGCTTCATTCGCGGAGACGGCGCCGTGACCGAACTTGGTACAGCCAAGCGCACGGACGCGGTGGAATTCAGCGGGAAGCTCTTCGACGGGACCGTGGTTGACTCCAAGGAGTTCACCGGCGGGGTCACCGTGCTGAACTTTTGGTACGCGGCCTGCCCGCCGTGCCGCAAGGAAGCCGCAGGACTGGAAGAACTGCATAAGGAGTTCACTGCCGATGGCGTGAAATTCTATGGCGTGAACGTGCGCGATGAAAAGGCCGCCGCCGAAGCCTTTGAGCGCAGTTTCGGCATCACCTACCCCAGTTTCGTGGACAAGGACGGCGGGGTGCTGATGGCTTACTCCAAGAGCAGGCTGGTCTATCCCGGTTCCGTGCCGACCACGCTGGTGCTGGACAAAAAGGGCCGAGTCTCCGCACGGATCATGGGTATGGCGGACAAGGGAACACTCAAGGCCTTGATCGCCACCGCCGTGGCAGAGTCGTAAGGGCCGCCAATCTTTCGTGAATAATCCGTTTGCCGAAATCGTGCTCAGCGGCTCCATGCTGCTGGCCATGCCCGTTGCCCTGTTGGCCGGCCTGGTCTCCTTCGTATCCCCGTGTGTGCTGCCGTTGGTGCCCGGCTTTCTGGGCTACGTTAGCGGGCTGACCGGAGCGGACCTGGAAAACCAGCGCCGGGGTCGCATGGTTGCCGGGATCGGGCTTTTTGTCCTGGGGTTCTCGGTGGTCTTCGTCTTGATCGGGGCGGTGTTTGGCCAACTCGGCGCCTGGCTTCGCACCCCCGACGCCGCCTGGGTGACCCAGGTGCTGGGCGTCGTCGTCATTCTTCTGGGCGTCGTGTTCCTGGGCGGCATGAGTTGGTTCCAGCGCGAGGCCAAGATCCATGCCAAGCCCCCGGCCGGGCTGTGGGGCGCCCCCGTGCTGGGCGTAACGTTCGGACTGGGGTGGGCTCCGTGCACGGGCCCCACCCTGGCAGCGGTGCAGTTGCTGGTGCTGGATTCCGGTTCCACGGCAGCCAAGGGCGCCTTGCTGACGTTCATATATTGCCTGGGCCTTGGCGTGCCGTTCCTGCTGATCGCCCTGGGCGTGCGGCGCGGCATGGGCGCCCTGGCATTCTTCCGCAAGCACCGCCGCGGCATGCAGTGGTTTGGCGGCGGCATGCTGATTGTCCTGGGGCTGTTGATGGTCACGGGCCTGTGGGGCACCTGGATCAACGAATTGCAGTTCTGGTTTACCAATGAAGTGATACTGCCAATCTAATGAAAGAGAACTTGGTGAAAAAGCCAAAGAGCGCAGAAGCTGCACCGGCCAAGGCCGACGTTGCGCTTCCGCAGCTGGGATTCTTCGGCATGATTCGGTGGGCCTGGCGCCAACTGACCAGCATGCGCACCGCGTTGTTCCTGCTGCTCCTGCTGGCCGTGGCTGCCGTCCCCGGATCCTTGTTTCCGCAACGGTCCTCCGCGGCTGCCGAGGTCACCCAGTACCTGAAGGACAACCCCGTCTCCGGGCCCATCATGGACTGGTTCAAGCTCTTTGACGTGTATTCGTCGCCGTGGTTCTCCGCCATCTACCTGCTGCTCTTCACGTCCCTGATCGGCTGCGTAATCCCGCGGGCCAAGATCCACTACAAGGCCTTGCGGTCGGCACCGCCCCGAACCCCCAAGCGGCTGTCCCGCCTGGCCGAATACGGCACCGTGCAGATCCCGGCAGGCAGTGGCATGGACGCCAAGGCTGCCGTGGCGGATGCCGCGGCAGTGCTGAAGTCCCGGGGCTACCGGGTGGACGTGCGCGATCTCGATACTGACAGGCCTTCCGTGGGCGCCGAGATCGGCTTCTTCAAGGAAATCGGCAACCTCGTTTTCCACACCTCCATGATTGGCGTCCTGGCCGCCGTCGCCGTCAGCGGGCTCTTTGGCTACAGCGGCCAGCGCGTGCTGATCGAAGGGGAAACGTTCGTCAACACCCTCCCCGGTTACGACACCTTCACCCCCGGCACCAACTTCGGCGACGGGCAGCTGAGCCCCTACTCGGTGCAGCTGGACAAGCTGGCTGTCACCTACGACAGGGAGACCAAGGCGCACTACGGCCAGCCCATTGACTTCACCGCGACGCTGACCACCAAGGACGGTCCGGGCGCCGCGCCGAAGAAGCAGATCCTGAAGGTCAACGACCCTGTCGCCATTGGCGGAACCAACGTCTACCTGGTCGGCAACGGCTATGCTCCCGTCGTGACCATCAAGGACGGCAAGGGCAACGTGGCCTTCCAGGGCCCGGTCATCTCCATCCCGACCGATGGTGCCTACACCTCGCCGATCGTCATCAAGGTGCCCGATGCCAAGCCCAACCAGCTGGCTTTCGTGGGGCTCTTCCTGCCCACCGCCGTCGTCAATGAAGAGGGCGTCACCTTCGGCTCCGACCCGGACCCCCTGAACCCGCAGCTGATCCTTGATGCCTACACCGGCGATCTGGGCCTGGACAGCGGCATCCCGCGCAATGTGTACACCCTGGACACCTCCAAGCTGACCCAGATCAACGGCCGCAAGCTCGAGGCAGGCGGCATCACGCTGAGGGCCTATGAAAGCTTCACACTTCCCGGAGGGAACGGCTCCATCAGCTTTGACGGGATCAAGCGCTTTGCCGCCCTCGACATCCGCCACGACCCGGCCCAGGTCTACGTCCTGGTGTTTGCCGTCCTGGCGCTGGCCGGGCTAATCGCTTCCCTGTTCCTGAACCGGCGCCGGGTGTGGGTGCGCACCGGCAACCACCCCGATGGCCGCACCATGGTCGAATTCGGCCTGTTGGCCCGTGGTGAAGACCACCGCCTCGCCGGCGAATCCGCGGCAATCTCCAAAGCCCTGCACGCCAAATGGATGGTCTCCGAACCGGAGACAGTGCATCATGGTGTAGGGGAATCGCACACTAATTCCGATGCCGATTCCGGTGTCATCATGGCAAGTAAGGATCAGTAATGCCACAGATCAATGAGGGACTTGGCCTGCTCAGCGAGCAATTCATGCTGTTGGCCGGCTTTGCCTACATGGTGGCGTTCTGCGCCTTTGCCTGGGACCTGGTGACCTTCAGCAAAACCGTAAAAAAGGGTATAGCCACCGAAGAATCGGCCAATGCGGCCGAGTTGGTTTCCGCCGGCGCGTCCCGCACCAAGGCCCAGGATCTGGGTGCCGGCCCGCTTGACCGCGGCATCCGTCCCAGCAGCAAGACCCACGCTGGATCCGATGGCGTCACCGCCGGGGACAGCATGCGCTACGGCAAGGCCAAGCGCGTGGTCGCCCGGGTGGCCGTCGCACTGACCATCCTTGCCGCCGCAGTCCACGGCCTTGCAGTCGTGTTCCGTGGAATGGCTGCCGGGCGCGTGCCGTGGGGCAACATGTACGAATTCTGCACCACGGGCAGCTTCGCCGTCATCGTCGTGTTCTTGATCGTGCTGACCCGCCGCGACTTGCGCTTCCTGGGCACCTTCGTGGTGGGCCTGGTGCTCGTGATGCTGACCGCAGCCTCCGTTTCCTTCTGGACGCCCGTTGGCCACCTGGTGCCGGCGCTGCAGAGCTACTGGTTGGTCATCCACGTTTCCATCGCGGTGATTTCCTCGGCCATGTTCACCCTGACATTCGCCATGTCCGTGCTACAGCTGTTCCAGGCCAAGCGTGAGGCCTCCATTGCTGCAGGGAAGAAGGACAGGGCTCCTGTCATGCGCCTGGTCCCGAATGCCTTGAGCCTGGAAAACCTGTCCTACCGGATCAACGGCATCGCGTTCGTGGGCTGGACCGTGACGGTCATGTTCGGTTCCATCTGGGCCGAAAAGGCGTGGGGCCGCTTCTGGGGCTGGGATACCAAGGAAGTCTGGTCGTTCGTGATCTGGGTGGTCTACGCCGGCTACCTGCACGCCCGCGCAACCCGCGGCTGGTCCGGCACCCGTGCAGCCTGGCTGTCGATCGTCGGCTACCTGTGCATCATCTTCAACTTCACGATCGTGAACGTGTACTTCTCTGGCCTGCACTCCTACGCAGGGCTCTAAACTATCCACGTGGGCGCGCTGAGTGCGTAGAAGAGACGGCTTTCTGGACTGAGAGCCGTCTCTTCCACGCACTGGGTGTCATCATGGATCCACAGGCGGGCCTTATCCACAGATTGCCCGCATCCGGGCGGATTCACGTTCAGGCGGCGCCTGAACACGCGCTAATGGATGTATGAGAAAGCCATCGAAACTTCCCCCGAGCTTGCACACCACCCCTACACCGCGGTAACCAAGTGGAGGGTCATCAGCCACATGACGGCAGCCCGAATCCATGGCCTGATCCTGCCGTCAACGGACGTGGCCCACATCCACGGTGTACCGGTCACCACGCTGCAGAGGACCTTGCTGGACATTCGCCGCCAGAAAGCAGGTTGCGGTTCATAATTCTCCGCTCCCCGTTGCCACGCTTTGAACCCAACATGGTGCTGCGCGATGGGGCTGGAAATGAAAAATCCATCCGGATCTTGGCTGAGCGGTTCCGTCCCGGATGTGCGCCGAGTGCGTAGCTGAGACGGTCTCCCGCTACGAAAGCCGTCCCAGCTACGCACTCGGCGAGGGGGTGGTCAGTGCTGGGTCTCGTCGTTGGGGTGCTCTTCGCGGATCTTGGCCTCGCGGGCGTCGAGCTCTTCCTTGAGCTTGCGCAGGCGCTCGGCCTCGGCCTTGTGTGCCCTGTTGATCTCAAGAGTGCGCAGGAAGGCCGGATCGTCGTCGGGGGCCACATATTGTGTGGGGCGGCTGGCATATGAGGAGCCCGGACGGGTGGTGCTGGCAGCGTACTGCGGCCGGCCGAAGAGGAACCACAAGATGACACCGATAAGCGGCAGGAGCAAGATCACCAAAATCCAGGCGGGCTTGGGGATGCTCCGCACATCCGCGGGCTCACTACGTAGGCAGTCGATCAGACCATAGATGATCAGAACGATGCCGAGGATTACTGGGAGATAGCGCATGCTTCATTCTACCTTTGCGGACAGCATCGGGCTCGTGGGTGACGCACAGCTTGACCGACTAAACTACCCTCGTGGCTTTCTTTAAATACTCCCTGATCCGCGGCGGGCTCTTCCTGGCGTTCTTCCTTCTGGCATACCTGGTGCTGCAATTCAGCCCGTTGACGGCTGCCCTGTTGGCGGCCCTGTGCGCCTTCGTGGTCAGCTTCATCTTCCTGCGCAAGCAGCGCGACGGCGCCACCGCCGTGATCGCGGACCGATTCGCACCCCAGGCGACCACCACCCAGTCCGCCGGGGCCATCGCTGATGCCGACGCCGAGGACGCGCTTATCGACGCGAACCCCGACGTCTGGATTGATGCGGACCGCAAGCCCAAGGAAGCCTAGCCGCCACAGGTGCTAAAGCGCGGTCAGCACCATGGCGATCGCGAACAGCACGCTGAAGCCTAAGTTGATCAGTCCCGTCTGTTTCAGGACCGGGATCAGGCTCTTGCGCTTCTTGCCCTTGAGCATGATCCAGCTGGGCAGCAGCATGGCCGGGATGAGCAGCAACACCAACAGCAGCCAGGGCTTCTCCGGCACCAGGAACATCATGATGGCCAGCGAGAGCCCCATCATCACGACGTAGCTGAGCCGTGCGTTCTTGTCGCCCAGGCGCACTGCGAGCGTCCGCTTGCCCACCTCGGTGTCGGTGGGGATGTCCCGGACGTTGTTGGCCATCAAAAGTGCGACGGCGATGAGTCCCGTTGAGATGGAGCCCAGGACTGCCGCCGCGCTCACCTGGCCCGCCTGGGTGAAGGTGGTGCCCAGTGTTGCGACGGGCCCGAAGAACACAAACACGAAGATGTCGCCCAGGCCCATGTAGCCGTAGGGGTTTTTCCCGCCCGTGTAGCCCCAGGCGGCCAGGACGGCCCCGGCGCCCACCAACAGCAGCCACCACGCCTGGGACAAGATGACCAGCGCCAGTCCTGCCACCATGGCCACGCCGAATGCGGCAAAGGCCGCCATTTTCACGTGGGAGGGCTTGGCCACCCCTGAGCCGACCAGTCGCAGGGGGCCGACCCGGACCTCGTCGGTGCCACGGATTCCATCCGAGTAGTCGTTGGCGTAGTTGACGCCGATCTGCAGCAGCAACGCCACGACGGCGGCGAGAATGGCTCGGGCCCAGTGCAATCCGCCGAGGTCAAAGGCTGCGGCGGTACCAATGATGACCGGGGCCACCGCCATCGGTAGGGTCCGCAAGCGGGCGCCTTCAATCCATTGACCCACAGTGGCCACAGCGTTACTCCTTATAAAAGATACAAAACCCGGCCTGCGAATTATTGAAGAATGCAGCCGGCCTTCTTCCATTGTGCCCGGTCGCGGGCTAGGTGCCGACGGTGGCGGCGGCGTCCAGGAGTGCCAGGATGGCTTCCCTGTCCGGTTTGCCCGTGGCGAGGGCCGGCAGCTCCGAGACGAAGACCACAGTCTTGGGTACCAGGTGCGCCTCCAGTTCGCGGGCGGCGGCGGCGCGCAGGGAGTCGGCCGTGCCGGTCCCGACGATCATGGCGGCGACCTGCTGGCCCCACTCAGGGTCCTCCACGCCGCCCACAAATGCCTCCCGCACGCCCTGCACCCTGTACAGGCCCTCGGCCACGGCGGCGGGGGAAACTTTCAGGCCGCCGGTGATGATGACGTCATCGGCGCGGCCCAACACGCGAAGCCGTCCCTGCGGGTCCAGCTCGCCCAGGTCTCCGGTTTCATACCAGCGCACGGTTTCGCCGTCGAGCGTTTCCTCGGAGAACGCACTGCCGGTCAGGGCGGCGTCGCCCAGGTAGCCGGCTGCGACAACGTCCCCGCCGAGCCAGATGCGGCCGTCGCGGAGCGCCACGTGCACGCCGTCCAGGGGGAGGCCGTCGTAGATGCAGCCGCCGCAGGTCTCACTCATGCCGTACGTGGTGACGACGTTCAGCCCGGCGCCACGGGCGGCCTCGAGCAGGACCGGGTTCGCCGGGCCGCCGCCGAGCAGGATCGCGTTGAAGCGGCGCAGCACGCTCAACGTTTCCGCGCTGGGATTGTCCAGGAGGCGGGTCAGCTGGGTGGGGACCAGGGAGGTGAAGCGGGTGTTGTCAGTCAGTTCCTCCGCGGCGGCCGTGAACGCTTCGGGCGTGAATCCACCGCTGAGGTCCATGACCCAGGGCCGCGTGCCGGCAAAGAGGGAACGCACCAGGACCTGCAACCCGGCCACATAATTCATGGGCAGGGCCAGCAGCCATTGCCCCTCGCCGCGCAGCGCCATGGCCGTGCTAACGGAGGACGCGGCCAGTGCATCCACGCTCAGGAGGGTGCGCTTGGGTTGGCCGGTGCTTCCGGAGGTCAGGACGACGGCGGCAATGTCTGTGCCCTCATCCACGCCCCACTCCTCGCGGGGGACCAGGGTGAAGTCGGTGCCACCGCCAGGCGTGGCCGTGATTTGCACGGCGGGGCCCTCCCCGGCCAGGGCGTCGGACAGGGCTTTGAGCAGTGGTTCGATAGACATGAGGACCTTGGCCTAGAAGTAGTAAGGGAAGTTGGACCAGTCGGGGTCGCGTTTTTGCAGGAAAGCTTCCTTGCCCTCCACGGCCTCGTCGGTCATGTAGGCCAAGCGGGTGGCTTCGCCGGCGAAAACCTGCTGGCCGGCCAGGCCGTCGTCCGCCAGGTTGAAGGCGAACTTGAGCATGCGAATGGCCTGCGGGGACTGGCGGGCGATGTCTGCCGCGTATTCCAGGGCAGTGTTTTCCAGCTCGGCGTGGTCCACGGCCTCGTTGACGGCGCCCATCCGGACCATGTCCTCGGCAGAGTATTCGCGGGCCAGGAAGAAGATTTCACGGGCTGCCTTCTGGCCGATCTGGCGGGCCAGCAGCGCGGAGCCGTAACCGGCGTCGAAGGAGCCCACGGTGGCGTCGGTCTGCTTGAACTTCCCGTGCTGGCGGGAGGCGATGGTCAAATCCGCCACGACGTGCAGGGAGTGTCCGCCACCGGCTGCCCAGCCATTGACGACGGCGATGACCACCTTGGGCATGGTCCGCATGAGCCGTTGGACCTCCAGGATGTGCAGGCGTCCGGCACGGGCGGGGTCAATGGTTTCCTTCGTCTCGCCCTCGGCATACTTGTAGCCGTCGCGGCCGCGGATGCGCTGGTCGCCGCCGGAACAGAAGGAGTGGCCGCCGTCCTTGGGGGAGGGGCCGTTGCCCGTCAGCAGCACCGTGGCGACGTCCGGGGTCATGCGGGCGTGGTCCATGGCCCGGTACAGCTCATCAACGGTGTTGGGGCGGAAGGCGTTGCGGACCTCGGGGCGGTTGAAGGCGATGCGGACCGTGGGCAGGTCCTTGACGATCCGGCCGTCGGCGTCCCGCTCAACCTGGCGGTGGTAGCTCATGTCCGTGAAGTCGAAGCCTTCCACGACGCGCCAGCGCGTGGGGTCAAAGATGTCGGATACCTGCTCGGGAAGGTTGTTTTCGCTCACCCTAGAGATTCTAGCTGGCGGGGTGCGGTGGCTTGGCCGCGTCATCATCTGACATATGGGGGAAATCTTTTTGAGGGCGTTTCACGTCCACGATCCGAGATTCGGTGTTGGTGTTGCGCGGCTCAAGGGATTGGT
>Ga0075017_100003119_pt1 | contig 10427 bp, 8 predicted proteins | sample AleBraG_ABR_2012_FD_71475 | JGI IMG/M metagenome (GOLD analysis project Ga0075017, IMG submission 71475) | Freshwater sediment microbial communities in response to fracking from Pennsylvania, USA - Alex Branch Run_MetaG_ABR_2012 | ecosystem: Environmental > Aquatic > Freshwater > Creek >... | reverse complement strand
CTCGACGACCTCGACGACGCTGCCGTCGGCCGTGCCGACCACGACGCCGACCCCGGTGGTCCCGACCGTCGGTTGGACGCGGCCGGTCACGGCGCTCCCCCCGGCAGGCGGGATCACCTCGCTGTCGTGCATCTCCGACGTGTTCTGTCTGGCCGCCGGCGGTGGGTCGAACGAAGCCGACGCCGCCGGCTCGACCGGCCCCGGGGCGGTGGCCGCCTGGGACGGGGCCACGTGGAGTTCGCCGACCACCTACTACCCGACCGCACCGGGCACCGCCCCGCCACCGTGGCTCCCGGCCATCTCGTGCACCGGGGGACCCCTGTGCGCGGTGGTCGACGGGTCCGGACACGCTGTGCTCGGCGACGGAACCACCTGGTCCGCGCCGTCGACGCTCGGCGTCGCCCCGACCACCAGCCCGAACCCCGCCGATCCCGGGCCCGGGCATCCGGGCGCACGCAGTGCGGCGGTGTCGTGCCCGACCGCTCAGTTCTGCGCCTACGTCGACAACACCGGCCACGTGGCAACGCTGCACGGGACATCGTGGTCGACGCCGCAGGCCATGACCGTCCGCGTGGGCACGGCCACGGTCGGCCTCTTCCAGTCCGGCAGGGTCGGCCTGTCGTGCGCCGACGGTTCGGCCTGCACCGGAATCGTGGGGGGCACCGTGCTCGACTGGGACGGCGCCAACTGGAACGTGTCGGCCGCACCCTGGGGAGCGTCGGCCACGGCAGGCGACACCGCGGTCTCCTGCCCCGCCGCCGGTACCTGTGTGGCCGTGCACGGGTCCACCGCCTCGGTCCGCGGGCCCGGTTCCGGCTGGTCCGTTCCCCGGACCATCGACTCCAACGGCCTCCTCGACTCGGTGTCGTGCCCGTCCGTGACGGTCTGCGCGGCCGCCGACGCCTATGGCGACGTGCTCCGCATGGCCGGAGGGGTCTGGGGACCTGCGCAGAAGGTGGTCCCCACCGCCACCGCCTACACCGGTGACGGCACCAGCCTGTCGTGCCCGTCGACGCAGTTCTGCATGGTGATCAACGGCGACGGCGACTACGCCACCTACCAGGGAGCCGACCCCCCGGCGGCCACCACGACGACGTCCCCGCTCGCCCCGGTGCCCGCGGGCGCCTGATCGTCCACTCCCGCCCCGACCATCGGGCTCTTCCGGGAATCCGGGCCCATCGGGATCATCGGGATCATCGGGATCATCGGGATCATCGGGCCAACTCGGCCAGCGCACACACCGTCCGCCAGTTCCGGGTGGTGGCCACCTGCCCGAGCACCCGCTCCAGCAGTGCGTTCTGCAGCTTCGTCTCGGAGTAGCGGCCGGGTACGTGCAGGAAGACGTCCGGGCCGACCACGGCGAACCGGTCCGGGAGGAATTCAGGTGCCCGTGCCCGAAGGGCGTCGACCTGCTCCCGTCCCGGCGGCGAGGCCAGGAAGGTCACGTGGAGCGGGGACCCGTCCGGAGGGCCGGACGTGGACACGTCGGCCCCGAACGGGTCGGCGGCCGTCAGTGCCATCCACTCGGCACCCGTGCGGGCCACCACCGGGACCGACATCTTGAACTCGTCCCGCAACGCCGAGGACAGCCCCTCGGCCACCGCGGTGGCCGCGCCGGATCCGGTGCAGACCACGTTGCCGCTCTGCAGGTGGGTCCGGACGTCGCCGTGGCCGAGACCGGTCACCAGGGCCCGCAGGTCGGCCATGGGCAGCCTGTTGCGGCCGCCCACGTTGATGCCCCGGAGGAGCAGGATGTAGGTGTCCACCGAGCGTGCGCCCTCGCCGGCCGACCGGTGACTAGGAGACGGTCCAGGAAGACCCGGAGCGAAGCAGCGCATCGAAGTCGCCGGGGCCCCGTCGTTCGGTGGCCACCTCGATCTGCTCGGCCATCTGCTCGCCGTACTCGTCGTGTTCGACGTCCCGGAACACACCGATCGGGGTGGGCTCGAACGGCCCGCGCGACAGGCGGCTCAGCTGGAAGGCCAGGCCGGGGTTCTCCTTGTGCTCGTCGTGCACCAGCAGTGCCCCCTCGCCCACCGTGGCCACCTCGACCACCTCGACCGAACCGTCGGGGTCCATGACCACGCCGAACTGCCCGTCGGACCCGAAGCGGATGGGCTCCCCGTGGACCAACGGGATGAGCATGTCGGCCCGGTGCTCCTTCCCGGTGATCGCCTCGAAGGCGCCGTCGTTGAACACGTTGCAGTTCTGGTAGATCTCCACGAAGGACGCTCCCTTGTGGGCGTGGGCCCGACGGAACACCTCCATCATGTGCTTGCGGTCCATGTCGTGGGTGCGGGCCACGAAGCCGGCCTCGGCGCCGAGCGCCAGGCTCAAGGGGTTGAACGGGTGCTCCAACGAGCCGAACGGCGTGGACTTGGTGACCTTCGCCATCTCCGACGTCGGCGAGTACTGGCCCTTCGTCAGCCCGTAGATCTGGTTGTTGAACAGCAGGATGGTGATGTTGACGTTGCGTCGGAGCGCATGGATCAGGTGGTTGCCGCCGATCGACAGGGCATCGCCGTCCCCGGTGACCACCCACACATCGAGGTCGGGCCGGGTGGTGGCCAGGCCGGTGGCGATGGCCGGGGCCCGACCGTGGATCGAGTGCATCCCATAGGTGCTCATGTAGTACGGGAACCGTGCGGCGCAGCCGATCCCGGACAGGAACACCGTCGACTCACGGCGCACGCCGAGGTCGGGCATGAGCATCTGCACGGCGGCCAGGATGGAGTAGTCGCCGCATCCGGGACACCAGCGCACCTCCTGGTCGGACGACCAGTCCTTGCGGGTGGTGAGGGGGACGGGCACGGCCTCGGTCACATCGGTCATCGGTCGGTCCCCTCTTCGTCGGCCGATCCGTCGGCCGTCTCGTCGATCAGTTGCAGGATGGCGGTCTCCATGGCGGCGGCCCGGAACGGGATGCCCGACACCTGGGTGAGCGACACGGCGTCCACCAGGTACTCGGCCCGCAGCAGGCGGCTCAACTGCCCGAGGTTCACCTCGGGCACCAGGACCCGGTCGTAGCGGGCCAGCACGTCGCCCAGGTCGGCCGGGAACGGGTTGAGGTGGACCAGGTGGGCCTGGTCCACCTTGTGACCCCGAGCACGGACCCGCTGGACGCCGGCCGCGATCGCCCCGTAGGTCGAGCCCCAGCCGATGACGAGCACCTTGGCGCCGTCCTCGTGGTCCACGTCGGTCGGCGGGATGTCGGCGGCGATCCCGGCGATCTTGGCCGCCCGCAGGCGCGTCATGCGCTCGTGGTTGGCACCGTCGTAGGCCACGTTGCCGGGTCCGTCGGACTTCTCGAGCCCCCCGATGCGGTGCTCGAGCCCGGCCAGGCCGGGTGGTGCCCACGGTCGGGCCAGGGTCTCGGGATCGCGGAGGTAGGGCCAGAACACCTCGGTCCCGTCGTCCTCGCTGTGGTTCGGCCCGGTGGCGAAGTCCGGGTCGATGGCCGGCAGCTCGTCCAGCACCGGGAGCTTCCAGGGCTCGGTCCCGTTGGCCAGGTAGCCGTCGGACAGCAGCATGACCGGGGTCCGGTACTTGACGGCGATCCGGACGGCCTCGAAGACGGCCTCGAAGCAGTGCGACGGGGTCTTCGCCGCGATGATCGGCATCGGCGCCTCGCCGTGGCGGCCGTACATGGCGTGGAGGAGGTCTGCCTGCTCGGTCTTGGTGGGCAGCCCGGTCGAGGGTCCGCCCCGCTGGATGTCGATGATCAGCAGCGGCAGCTCGAGGCTGATGGCCAGGCCCATCATCTCCGACTTCAGGTCGATGCCCGGTCCTGACGTGGTGGTCACGCCGAGGGAGCCCCCGAACGCCGCACCCAGCGCGGCGCCGATGCCGGAGATCTCGTCCTCGGCCTGGAACGTGCGCACGCCGAACTGCTTGTGCTTGGACAGCTCGTGGAGGATGTCCGATGCCGGGGTGATCGGGTAGGTCCCGAGAAAGAGCGGCAGGCCGCTGCGGATCGACGCCGCCACCAGGCCCCAGGCCGCGGCGGTGTTGCCCGTGATGTTGGCGTACTCACCCGGCTCCAGCACGGCCGGCTTGACCTCGTAGGACGACTCGAACAGCTCCGCCGTCTCGCCGAAGTGGTACCCGGCCTTGAACGCCCGCTGGTTGGCCTCGAGCACCAGCTCCTTGCCGGCGTACTTCTCGGCGATCCACTCGAGGGTGGGCTCGACCGGCCGGGTGTAGAGCCAGCTGATCAGCCCCAGGGCGAAGAAGTTCTTGGAGCGCTCCGCATCGCGGGGCTTGACCCCCAGCTCCTTCGACGACTCGGTGGTGATCGAGGTCATGGGGACCTCGTAGACGGTGAACGCCGACAGCGACCCGTCGGCCAGGGGATCCCCCTCGTAGCCGGCCTTGTGGAGGTTTCGCTCGTCGAAGGCGTCCGAGTTGACGATGATGGTCGCACCCTGGGGCAGTGCGGCGACGTTGGCCAGCAGTGCGGCCGGGTTCATGGCCACCAGCACGTTCGGCGAGTCACCCGGCGTGGAGATGGTGTGGTCGGAGATGTGGACCTGGAACGCCGACACCCCGGCCAGGGTGCCGGCCGGGGCCCGGATCTCGGCCGGAAAGTCCGGGAACGTCGCCAGGTCGTTGCCGAACAGGGCCGAGGACGTGGTGAAGCGGTCACCGGCGAGCTGCATGCCGTCCCCGGAGTCGCCGGCGAACCGGATGACGACGCGGTCGATCAGATGTGGGGACTTCGGGTCGGTCGTGGTGTCGGACACCTTGCTCCTCTTCGTGCTGCGCGAGCGCTCGTGGGCGCCGGTTGTCGACGACCCTGCCGGGGCCCGGCACCCGCTCGGAGGCGCTCCGGACCCGGACGCGCCGAGGTCACGCGGCGGGTCCTCTCCGACACTACCGCCGCACGCGGGGCGCCCCGGCGATCGTCCACGACGGTTGCAGATCCGGTCGCACGGCGATCCGCTGCGGCGGGCCGGACCGCAGGTCGCCCTGCCTACGCGATGGTGACCTGGGGGTCCAGGTACACGTCCTGGATGGCGTGGATCAGTGCCGCCCCCTCGTCGGTCGGGCGCTGGAAGGCCTTGCGACCCACGATGAGCCCGGCCCCTCCGGCCCGCTTGTTCACCACCGCGGTGCGCACTGCCTGGGCGAGGTCGTCGGCGCCCTTGGACTCGCCACCGGAGTTGATGAGCGGGATCCGTCCGGCGTAGCAGTTGACGACCTGCCACCGGGTGAGGTCGATGGGGTGGTCCGTGGTCAGCTCCGAGTAGACCAGCGGGTCGGTCTTCCCGAACTCCAGGGCGTTGTAGCCGCCGTTGTTCTCCGGCTGCTTCTGCTTGATGATGTCGGCCTCGATGGTGACGCCGAGGTGGTTGGCCTGGCCGGTGAGGTCGGCCGACACGTGGTAGTCGGTGTCTCCCTTCTTGAAGGCGCCGTTGCGCAGGTAGCACCACAGGACGGTGAACATCCCGAGCCGGTGGGCCTCGGCGAACGCCTCGGACACCTCCACGATCTGTCGGTCGGCACCCTCGGACCCGAAGTAGATGGTCGCCCCGACGCCGACCGCGCCGAGGTCGGCGGCCTGTCGCACCTCGGAGAACATGATCTGGTCGTAGGTGTTCGGGTAGTTGAGGAAGTCGTTGTGGTTCAGCTTCACGATGAAGGGGATCTTGTGCACGTAGCGCCGGGACACGATGCCGAGCCCGCCCAGCGTGGTGGCGATGGCGTTGCAGTCGGCGGCGACGGCCAGGTCGCACAGGCGGGCCGGGTCGAAGTAGGCGGGGAACTTGGCGAAGCTGGCCGCAGCCGAGTGCTCGATGCCCTGGTCGACCGGGAGGATCGACACGTAGCCGGTGCCGGCCAGCCGGCCGGTGTTGTAGAGCGTGCCCAGGTTTCGGAGCACTGTGGGTGACCGGTCGGAGTCGCGGAACACGTCGTCGAGGACGGTCGGGCCGGGTAGCGTCAGGAGGTCGGACGGGAACGCGGTTGCGGTGTGCGTCAGCAGGGAGTCCGCTTCGTCACCGAGGAGTTGTTCGAGGCTCATGGCCGCAGAGCCTAACGGGCGCCACGGGTGCGGTTGGGCGTGCGGCGGGCCTTGGTGGGCGGACCGAGCGATTCGAGCCGTTCGCGCACGTCATAGGCGTCGGGGTCGGCGGCGGCCACCCGCAGGAACAGCTCCCGGGCCTTGGCGAGGTCCCCCGAGCGCTCCATCAGGTCGGCCAGCACGTACCACTGCCGCAGGTGGCGCTCGGACGGGTTCCGGATCAGCCGGCCGGCTCCGGCGTCGACCAGGAGCCCGACGGCGCCGTCGAGGTCCCCCAGGTCGGCCCGCGTGCCGGCCAGCACCAGCCGGCCCTCGGTGAGGACCTCGGGATCGGGCGACCCCTTGCGCAGCTCCTCGAACAGCGCCTCCACCCGCTTGGGGCGGCCGAGGGCCCGCTGGCAGTCCATGCGCACCGGGTGCTGGTCCACCGACCCGGTCAGGGTGGCGAACATCTCGAGGTTGGGCAGGGCCGCCTTCCAGTGCCCCTGGTGGTACTGGCTGAGTCCGAGCAGTTCCCGGGCCGAGGGGGCGGTGGGCACGGCGTCGACCACCGTGCGCAGGATCCGGGCCGCATCCCGGTAGCGCTCCCGTTCGTAGGCACCGATGCCGGCCGTCATGCGCTCGGTGATGCGGACCCGCAGGAAGTTCCAGTCGGGTCCTGCCGCCGTCGCCAGCTCCTGGGCGATGTCGGCGGAGAGCTCGTCGGGCTCCCGCACCGGCCGGTGCGCCGGCTCCGGCGCACGGCCCGGTCGTGCCCCCTGGCGGTCGTCGACCCGGACGAACTCCTCGGCCACGAACTCGTCGGTCCGCTTCTTCGACCGCCGACGGCCCTCGGGAGTGTCCTCGTCCGGTCCGTGGTCGACCCCATCACGCACCTGGGACGCACCCCGTCGGGCGACGCTCCCCCAGCCCTTGCGTACGACCTGTCCCCTGTCCGGCCGGTCGCCGGGTCGACCGTCGGGACGATCTCCGTATCCCGAGCCCGTGCCGGATCCGGTGCGCCGCGCCGGCGGACGGCCCGAACGGGCCCCGGTGGGACCGTCGGTGCGGACAGGACGAGCGCCGCGCTCCCCCGATCCGGTGCGATTGCCCTGGTAACCCGACGGGGCGCCGTCCCGCCGGGGCGGCCGTCCGGAGCCGGATCCGGAGCCCGAACCGGTGCGGCTGCCGGAGCCCGAACCGGTGGGACTGCCGGAGCCCGTTCCACCGCTGCGACCTGACCCGCCCGTGCGCGGCGCTCCGCTGGAGCCGCCCCGGGGCGACCCGGAGCCGGTGGTACGGCCGGAGCCTCCCGACCCGGAACCGGACGGGCGCTTGTCGCCTCCGCCGGGCCGCGACCCGCCACCCGGCGTGCGCGGGCGCGGCGGACCAGACGGGGTGCTCGGCGACATGGCTGCAGTCTACCTGCGCCGGGTCCCGCCTCCGGGGTCCGCCACGCAACCCTCGTTCCCCGTGGCGGGCGCCGACGCGGTGTCGTCGCGGTCCCCTACCCTGGTCTGCCGGCACACCGCACCGGTCCCCGACGATCCCCACCGTTGCCCGCGCCGCCACCGCAGCCATGACTCCGATCCACCCAGACACGCCCTCGGACGCACGACGACCGGCACGGCACGCACCGGCCGCCGCCGGGATCGTGCTGGTCTTCGCCCTCGTCACCGCCTTCGCCGCCCTGGCCGCCGGGTGCTCGACCACCGACACGGCCCGCCCCAAGGCCGGGACCTACGTCCCTGCGTCCGGGGCTGCGTCCGGCTACGGAGCCGTCCCGGCGGCGGCGTCGCCGGCGGCGGCCCAGGCCGCCAGGGCGTCGTCGACGGCGTTCGGTGCACAGGTCGACGCCGCCACGGCTGCCTTCGCCTCCTCCGTCGGACGGCTCCAGACGGACGTCGCCGCCGGAGACACCACCACGGCCCGTTCCGACGAGCTCGCCGCACAGGCTGCCTTCGATGCGTTCCGGGTGCTCGAGGCGGGCAACGCCGTCAACGGAGCGACCCTCGACGAGCGCTCGACCGACGTCGGTGCCCAGCAGTCGTTCGGCGGGTTGCACGCCGTCGAACAGGACCTGTGGGCCTCGGGTCCGTTGGCCGCCGACGTGTCGGCCGTGGCCGGGCAGGCGCCGGTGGCCCAGTTCCTCCTCGGACGCGAGCGGCTCGGTCCCGAGGCGATCGGCGTGGTCGCCGTCGACCAGCTGAACTGGGTCGCCGACGACGCGCTCCCCGTGGGCCAGGAGCAGTACTCCCACCTCGGCCTGGTGGACGTGGCAGCCACCGAGCAGGCCGCCCACCGAACGTTCGCGGACATCCTGCCGCTGGCCCGACTGGTGGTGCCCGCCCTTGCGTCCACCGTCGACGGGCAGTTCACCGTCCTCGACGCCGAGGTGGCCGGGCTCGGCGACCCGACGACGGTGCCCGACTCGTCGGTGGACCCGGGCGCACGCCTCGCCCTCTCCCGTCAGCTGGACGCCACCGCCACGACGCTCGCCCGGCTGGCGGCCGCACTCACCCCCTACGGAACCCGCGGGGCGCCGTCGTGAGCGTCCGACGGGGCACCCCGTTCAGCCGACGCCGGTTGCTGGCCGGGTCCGGACTGGCCACGGCGGCCGCTCTGGCAGCCGCAGCCACCGGTCCGGCGACCGGGGCGGCAGCCGACACGCCCACGGAGGGCGCCACCGTGCCCTTCCACGGCACCCACCAGGCCGGGATCGCCACCCCCGAGCAGGCCAGGCTGGTCTTCGCCGTATTCGACGTGGCCACGGCCGACCGGTCGGGGCTGGCCGCCCTGCTGGCCACGTGGACCTCGGCGGCGGAACGGATGACCCGGGGCGCGGCGATCGAGGGCCGTCCGGGTGGATTCTCCCCGCCGCCCGACACCGGCGAGGCAGTGGACCTGCCCCCGTCCCGCCTGACCCTCACCGTGGGATTCGGTCCGTCGCTGTTCGACGACCGGTTCGGTCTGGGCTCCAGGCGCCCGGAGGCGCTGATCGACCTCCCTGCGTTCCCCGGGGACCGGTTGGACCCGGCACGCTCGGGCGGTGACCTGTGCGTACAGGCCTGCGCCGACGACGCCCAGGTGGCGTTCCACGCCATCCACAACCTGACCCGACTGGCACTCGGTTCGGCGACGCTCCGCTACGTGCAGACCGGGTTCGGGCGGACCGCCTCGGCGGGCGATGGCACGACCACTCCCCGCAACCTCCTCGGATTCCGGGACGGGACCGACAACCTGGCTCCGACCCACGCACCGTCGATGGACGCCTACGTGTGGGCGGACGGCTCCGACCGGACCTGGATGCGAGGCGGCTCGTACCTGGTGGCCAGGCGCATCCGGGTCCACCTCGAGGCATGGGACCGCAGCACCCTGGGCGACCAGGAGCGGACCATCGGCCGGGTGAAGGGCAGCGGGGCACCGATCGGCTCCACCCACGAGCACGACCCGGTGCGGCTGCATGCGCTGGACAGCTTCGGCAACCCGCTGATCCCCCAGGGCGCCCATATCCGGGTGGCGGCACCGTCGACGAACCACGGGGCGACGATCCTTCGCAGGGGCTACAGCTTCGTCGACGGCATCGACCCGGCGACCGGTGAGTTCGACGCCGGTCTGTTCTTCCTCTGCTTCCAGAAGCAGCCGGCCGACCAGTTCGTCCCCATCCAGCAGCGCCTCGCCACCCAGGATTCCCTCAGCTCCTACCTGGCGCACACGGGGAGCGGCATCTTCGCGTGCCCGCCCGGGATCTCCCCTGGTCAGTCCTGGGGCCACGGCCTGGTCTGATCGGACGGGAGGCACCCGCGACAAGGGGCCATCGGCCCTTTCGCCCGCCGCCGCCGTTCGTCTACCGTAGGCTTCGAGCAACGATCCCTGGAGGCGGAATGCGTGTGCGTACCCGGCTGGTCCTCGTCCCCCTACTCACCGCGGCGATGGCGGCGCTCGGTGCAGCGTTCACCTCGGTCGCTCCGTCGGGTGCGGGGACCCTCCTGCCCACGACAGCTCCCTTCCCCACGGTGGTCTACACCGCGGGACTCTCCACCGGCGCCCAACCGGTGAACATCATCACCGGACCTGACGGCAACCTCTGGTTTGCCGACGTCGGAGCTAGCAGGGCCATCGGCCGGATCACCCCGGCCGGCGTGATCACCGAGTTCTCGACGGGACTGCCGACCGGCTCGTTCCCCCAGAGCCTGGTGGCAGGACCGGACGGCGCCGTGTGGTTCACCGACCTGGGGGCCACTCCGTCCATCGGACGCATCTCACCGGCCGGGGTCATCACCGAGTACTCGGCGGGACTCGCCCCCGGTTCGTTCGTCCAGTCGTTGGCGGTCGGACCGGACGGCAATCTCTGGTTCGCCAACCCCGGGGCTTCCCCGGCGATCGGCAGGATCACCCCGGCCGGTGAGATGCGTCCGATGGACGG
>Ga0075017_100003117_pt1 | contig 10428 bp, 8 predicted proteins | sample AleBraG_ABR_2012_FD_71475 | JGI IMG/M metagenome (GOLD analysis project Ga0075017, IMG submission 71475) | Freshwater sediment microbial communities in response to fracking from Pennsylvania, USA - Alex Branch Run_MetaG_ABR_2012 | ecosystem: Environmental > Aquatic > Freshwater > Creek >... | reverse complement strand
CGCCGGCCGGGACCTGAGCGGCCGGATCGTGCGCGCCCAGATCCGCCTGGTCGCCCGAGCGCTGCGGGTCGACAACCCGATCTACGTGGTCACGCTCCCGACGGCCTGGGATGTGGTGGCGCCGCTGCCCCGTCGTGCGCTGATCGTCAACAAGGCCGACAAGTACTCCTCGTGGTCGGAGGTCGATCAGGGCTACGTCGAGGGTCTCGAGCTGTCGCTGCTCCGCCACGCTGATCGGATCCTCTACGTGAGCCGGGCCATGATGGACGGCGACGCCGTCGACGGTGGCGACCGGCGCAGGTTCCTCGACCATGGTGTCGATCTCGACCTTTTCCGTCTCGGACCTGCCGGCGATCCGCCGGCCGACCTCGAGCGGATCCCCCGGCCCCGCCTGGGATTCTTCGGCAGCATCGACGACTACAAGATCGACTTCGATCTCCTCGAGCGTTTGGCCAAGGAGCTACCGGAGGCTCACGTGGTGCTGATCGGTGACGCGACCTGCTCCATGGAGCGCTTCGCCGACATTTCGAACGTGCACTGGCTCGGCGCCCGTCCGTACGAGACGATTCCCGCCTACGGGTCCGGCTTCGACGTCGGCCTCATGCCGTATCTCGACAACGAGTGGATCCGCAACTCGAACCCGATCAAGTTGAAGGAGTACCTGGCCCTCGGGATCCCATCGGTGTGCACCGACATTCCGGAGGCCCACTTCTACGAACCGTGGGTTCAGGTGGCCGCAGATCGCACCGAGTTCATCGACATGGTCGCGCGGTGCCTTCGCCAGGAGGTTCCGGGTACCCCGGAACAGCGGCGGGCCGTGGTGGCCGGCTCGTCGTGGGATGCCCGGGCGGCCCAGCTGATGGCGTGGGCCGAAGCGGTTCGTTGAGGTGTGCGGCATCGTCGGCATTCGCAGGTTCGACGGCCAGCCGGTGGCCGTCGACACCCTCCGCCGCATGGCCGCGGCCCTTCCCCACCGGGGTCCCGACGGGGAAGGGTTCTGGGTGTCGGGCCCTGTCGGCTTCGGTCACCGCCGCCTGTCGATCATCGACGTCGAAGGATCGCCTCAGCCCATGGCGACGCCCGACGACCGTCTGCACATCACCTTCAACGGAGAGATCTTCAACTATCAGCGGCTGCGGTCGACGATCGCCTATCCGTACCGCACCAAGGGCGATACCGAGGTCCTCCTCGCGCTGTTCGCCTCCGAAGGCGTGGCCGGGGTACGTCGGCTGAACGGTCAGTTCGCCTACGGCGTGCACGATCGGGCCGGCGACGAGCTGTGGCTCGTACGGGACCGGTTGGGCGTCCTGCCGTTGTTCTACTACTGCGACGACCGCATGCTGGCGTTCGCCTCCGAGATCAAGGCGCTGCTGCCGGCTCTGCCGGTGGCGCCGACGGTGGACGAGGCGAGCCTGGACGACTACCTCACCCGGCGATCGGTGGCGGCGCCCTACACCCTGTTCAGCGATGTCCGCAAGCTCCGTCCCGGCCACTGGCTGCGCGCCTCGGCGGATGGTGTGGTGGAGGACGGGGAGTACTGGTCGGTGGACACCCGCAGACGGCGTTCGGTGAGCGCGGCCGAGGCGGTGAACCTCGTCGGCGCAGGCGTACGCACGGCGGTGAAGCGGGCCATGGTGGCCGACGTACCGGTGGGCGCCCTCCTCAGCGGCGGCGTCGACAGCAGTCTCATCGTCGCCCTCATGACCAGCCTGCGGGATGGCGCCGGTGTAGAGACGTTCTCGGCCGGCTTCGGCGATCCCCGCTTCGATGAACTGCCCTTCGCTCGCCAGGTCAGCCAGGCCTTCAACACCCGCCACCACGAGGTGGTTGTCGAACCGGGCGAGTTCGCCGACCTGTGGCCCCGATTGACGTGGCATCGGGATGCGCCGATCTCGGAGCCGGCCGATGTGGCGGTGTTCCGCCTGGCTGCCCTGGCCCGCCAGTCGGTCAAGGTCCTTCTTTCCGGGGAGGGGAGCGATGAGCTGTTCGGCGGCTATCCCAAGTACCGCCTGGCCCGGGTGACGGGCGCGCTGGATGTCGTGCCGGCGGCCGCCCGGGCGAGGCTGCTGGGGGCGGTGGCCCGTTCGTTGCCCGCCCGGGCCACCCGCCCGGCTATCGCCCTGCGGGCCATGGCCGCGCCGAACGAGGCCGAGCGGCTGGCGTCGTGGTTCGCTCCGTTCACTGCCGGGGAGCGTCGCCGCTTTCTCGGACGCGCCCCGCTGCGCCTACCCGCCGCGGAGGTGGACGGCCGTGACGCCATCCAACGCATGGCGACCTACGACTGCGACGGATGGCTGGCCGACAACCTCCTGGAGCGCGGCGACCGCATGTCCATGGCCGCGTCGGTAGAACTTCGGCCGCCCCTTCTCGATCACGAGCTCGTCGAGCTGGCCTTCTGCCTGCCCAGCCGGTTCAAGGTCCACCGGGGAGAGACGAAATGGGTTCTCAAGGAGGTGGCCCGGCGACATCTGCCGTCCGCCATCGTGGAGCGTCGCAAGGTCGGGTTCCGGGTGCCGCTCGATGTCTGGTTCCGGGGTCATTTGCGCGACCTCTCGAGAGACCTGCTGGGGGACCCGAACTCGTTCGTGGGCGCGGTGTTCGACCGGGCGTCGGTGCGGGCGTTGCTCGACGACCACGAGCGCGGCCGGCGCGACGAGTCCATCCGGATCTGGACCCTGCTGTCCCTGGAGGTCTGGCACCAGGCGTTCTTCAAAGAGCCGCTTCGCCCGCCCCGGGACCGCTGAGGAGGCGGAGAGCGATCAACCGACCGTCGGCCGGCGGTGCGGGCCTCAACCCGGGTCGTCGTGACCGGCGCGGCGGCGCCGGCGAACAGCGCGGGCCGCGTCGAGCAGAGCCGGAGGCATCCAGCGGGCGGCCATGCTCCGGGCGTCCGGGCGCTCTCTCCGCCACTGTTCGCCCGGCCGGGGCCGGAACGCCGTGGTCCGTGCCGCACTGACCTCGGCCGCCGGTCGACCGTTGGTGTAGTAGTACAGCGCCAGCGACCGGCGGGTCCGGTCGGGGGGACAGGCGAGGGGCTCGGGGTGACCGTGGAAGCTGTGGTCGGTGGTGTTGAACAGGACGCAGCGGTTGGCCAACGGCAGGATCCGCTCTCGACAGGCTGTCGTGTCCCGGTCCCACAGCTCGAGGGCACCGCCCCACGCCGGATCCCAATCCTGGTTTAGGTAGACTAGAAGGTTGAGCCGCCGATCCAGGAGCAGCCGCTCGTGCCAGTTGAAGTCGGCGTGGATCTTCAGGTGACCGCCCCGCTCGATCTGGTGCAGACCCCCTCCCCACAGATGCGGATCCGGGATCAGTCCGGTGATGCCGGTGAGCTGCTCGAGGAAGCAGATCATCGTCTCGCTGTTGAACTGCGTGAGCAGTTGTTGGGTGAAGGGCGGGATCTCCCAGGTCGAGTTGGTGGCCAACTTGACCTCCCGTTGCTCGTTGAAGCGTCGCCAGTCCAGGTCGTCGGGACCGGGGAACTCGTCGATGACCCGCTCGAGGACGTCAGCCGGCAAAAAGTCGTCCAGGACGATATGGGGAAAGGGATCGGCCGTCCGGTAGGCGGTCGCGTGCTCGTTGGCCAGCCCGGTCAAGCGGTCCCGATCGAACAAGAAGATATCCATGGCAGCGTCCAGCGCTCCTCGTACGTACCGAGCCGGGTCGGTCGCCAGCCTAGACGGCGCTTTTCGGACACCAGCGCCGGCGAGTCCGAGGGCGCGGCACCCTCCCATCGGGCCGCGGCGGTGGCGTGACCCCGCTCGTACTCGTCGGCGCGGGCGGCTTCGCCCGGGAGACGGCCGAGGCCGTTGCCGCGCTGAACGCCGATGGGCGGCAGTTCGAGGTCCTCGGCTTCCTCGATGACGACCCGGCCCTGGCCGGCCAGGAGGTGGACGGGCTGCCCGTCCTCGGACCGATCAGCGATCCGGTCCCGGCCGCCGACCGCTTTGCCGGGGCCCAGTTCGTGGTGTGCGTAGGGAGTCCCCGGCGCTATTCGGTCCGGCAGGCCGTCGTCTCCGCGCTGGCCCTTCCCGATCGCCGGTACGCCACGATCGTCCACCCGACCGCATCCCTGGCGCGCTCGACGGTCGTCGGGCCAGGCACGGTCCTGCTGGCCCTGACCGTGACGACCGCCTCGGTCCGCATCGGACGGCACGTGGCCGTTATGCCCCACACGGTGCTGACCCACGACGACGTCGTGGAAGACTTCGCCACCCTCGGGGCGGGGGTGCGCCTGGCCGGTGGGGTACGGGTCGGCCGGGGTGCGTACATCGGGGCCGGCGCCCTCGTCCGCGAGGAGTGCGCAATCGGCGCGTGGTCGCTCGTCGGCATGGGAGCGGTGGTGACCGTCGATGTCCCGGCCGGGCAGGTGTGGACCGGCGTCCCCGCCCGTTTCCGCCGGACGGCGAGTCCCGGGGGCCGGCCCGACGTCACGAGCCCGGGGGGGCGGTTGGTACCCTGAGCCGGTGGCCCGGCGCGAGGTGAACCAGCTTGCCCGTGCCCTGCGGGACCGCCTGGCCTCGGCCGACCATCCCGGATCTTTGGCCCGCCGCGCCCGCGACGGACGCTGGACCGAGGTGCTCACCCGTCTACCGGACCTCGCCTCTCTGCGGGTCGTTGACCTAGGTGGGACGGTGGAGTTCTGGGTCGCCGCACCGGTGCACCCGGTCGCCGTGACCGTGGTCAACCTCGAGGCCCCCGGAGCCCCTACCCCGGAGTGGATCGAAACGGTCCAGGGTGACGCCTGCCGGGCGGTCGATCTCCTCAACGGGCAACGCTTCGATCTCGCGTTCTCGAATTCCACCATCGAGCACGTCGGTGGTCACGCCCGGTGCGAGGAGTTCGCCTCGGCCGTGGCCGCCCTGGCCCCCCGGCACTGGATTCAGACGCCCTACCGCTACTTTCCGCTCGAGCCCCACTGGCTGTTCCCCGGCTTCCAGTTTCTGCCCGCCGCGGCGCGTTGTGAGGTAGCCCGTCGGTGGCCCCTCGGCTGGGCGTCGTCCCGGGGCCTCGATGTCGGCGACGCCACCTCCGACGTGCTGGCCACGGTGCTGCTCGGGCGACGGGAGCTGAGCTACTACTTCCCCGACAGCGAGATCCTTTCCGAACGTGTGCTCGGCGTGACCAAGTCCCTCGTCGCCCTGCGCTGAACGGCCGCCCGCCGGCGTGGACGGGTCGCCGGCAACCCCCGGTTCCCTCCCTGGTAGGTTCGCGACGCGAGGATGCCTGCGGGGAGGGTGCGATGGGAGACGACGCGAGAAACGTTGGTCCGGCGATCGAGGACTGGTATCTCGAGGAACGTCGGTTCCCGCCGAGCGAGGCCACCACGGCGAGGGCCCTGGTCGTCGATCGGTCGCTGTATGACGAGGCGGATGCCGACTGGGAGGCGTTCTGGGCGCGCCAGGCCGGTGAGCTGGAGTGGACCCGTCGGTGGGACACGGTTTGCGAATGGGAGTTGCCGTTCGCCAAGTGGTTCGTCGGCGGCCAGCTCAACGCCAGCGCCAACTGCCTGGACCGCCACGTCGATGCCGGACGCGGTGACCGGGTGGCCTATCACTGGGAGGGGGAACCGGGCGACACCCGCACGATCACCTACGCCCAGCTGCTGGAGGAGGTCGCCAGGTTCGCCAATGTCCTGAAGGGCCTCGGCGTGCGCAGGGGCGACCGCGTCAACATCTACCTCCCGATGATCCCCGAGCTTCCCGTCGCCATGCTGGCCTGTGCCCGGATCGGTGCGGCCCACTCGGTCGTCTTCGGGGGCTTCTCCTCCGACGCCCTCCGCGATCGCATCAATGACGCCGAGGCGAAGGTCCTGATCACGGCCGACGGTGGTTGGCGGCGAGGCGCGGCGGTGCCCCTCAAAGCGGCGGCCGATGTCTCCCTCGCCGACACGCCCTCCATCGAGCACGTCGTCGTCGTCCGCCGGACCGGGTCGGACGCGGCGATGCAGCCCGGTCGGGACCACTGGTATCACGACCTGATGGCCTCCGCCTCGAGCGACTGTCCTCCGGAGCCGGTCGACGCCGAACAGCTCCTCTACCTGCTCTACACCAGCGGGACCACGGCCAAGCCCAAGGGCATCATGCACACCACGGGCGGCTACCTCACCCAGGTTGCCTTCACCCACCGTTACGTGTTCGATCTCCACGCGGCCGATGACGTGTACTGGTGCGCCGCCGACATCGGCTGGGTGACCGGGCACAGTTACATCGTGTACGGGCCTCTGGCCAACGGGGCGACCAGCGTGATGTACGAGGGAACACCGGACTTCCCCGATCGGGACCGGTGGTGGTCCATCGTCGAACGGTACGGCGTGACCATCCTCTACTGTGCCCCGACCGCCATCCGGACCATGATGAAATGGGGTACCCACCTCCCACAGGCCCACGACCTGTCCACTCTGCGGGTGCTCGGCAGCGTGGGCGAGCCCATCAATCCCGAGGCGTGGATCTGGTATCACGACAACATCGGCGGTGGACGCTGCCCGATCGTCGACACGTGGTGGCAGACGGAGACCGGCGCCATCCTGATCAGCCCCCTGCCCGGGGTGACGGTGCTCAAGCCCGGATCGGCGACCTTCCCTCTTCCGGGAATCGCCGCGAGTGTGGTGGATGACGACGCCGTGGAAGTCACGAAAGGTGGTGGGTACCTCACGCTGAGCCGACCCTGGCCGTCGATGCTGCGGGGCATCTACGGCGACCCCGAGCGTTACCGTGAGACCTATTGGAGCCGCTTTCCCGGGCGCTATTTCGCCGGTGACGGGGCCAAGATCGACGATGACGGCTACCTGTGGCTACTCGGTCGGGTCGATGATGTGATGAACGTTTCCGGTCACCGGATCTCGACGGCTGAGGTCGAATCGGCTCTGGTGAGCCACCCCTCCGTGGCCGAGGCCGCGGTGGTCGGTGCCAATGACCCCACCACGGGCCAGGCCATCATCGCCTACGTCACACTGCGTGGTGACGAGGAGCCGAGCGAGGAGCGCGGTGCCGAGCTGCGCAGCCACGTCGCCCAGAAGATCGGGCCGATCGCCCGGCCCCGGACGGTGATCTTCACCCCCGACCTGCCCAAGACCCGGTCGGGCAAGATCATGCGTCGGCTGCTCCGTGACGTGGCCGAAGGGCGCTCCCTGGGCGATACGACCACCCTGGCCGACCCGGCTGTGGTGGACGAGCTAAAGCGCCGGGCCGCCCTGCCGATAGAAGAGTGAAGAGCGTCGAGCCCTGACTGCCCTGGCCCGGAGGGATGGCCTGGGTAATGTCGGGCTCGACCTGGTCGGCGCGGGTGTGTACGCTGAGTGGTGTTCCCGGGATCGACCATCCGTGCCGGATCTGGCTGATTCCGCCGCGGGCCGGCTCAAGGAAGAGCGCTCAGACCAAATCGCCCCAATGAAGGGCGAATAGGAGGAATTCCTCGATGATTCGCCGTGGCGCTGTCTGCACCATGGTCGGCTTGATCGCCGCTGTGAGTGGTATTTTGTTGATGGCCTCGCCGGCCTCAGCGCACAGCGGGACGGTCGGGTTCACCTGTGACACGATTACGATCTATCTGAGCGGGTTCGACAGCAATGCCCCGAACATATTGACCGTAACGGTCACGGTGCCCGCCAACCCGGCGCAGAACTACACGCAGACCATCACGTTCGACAACCCCTCCGGTTCGGGTGACTTCACCGTCGCGCGTCCCCAGCCGGCCGGGCCGGTCGACGTGGCTTGGACCGCCGGGCAGGCCCCGCCGGCGCCGCAGTTCAGCGGGAGCGGGACCGACAATGGGATCGACTGCGGTACCACGCCGACCACCCAGGCGCCCACCACCAGCACGACTCCGCCGACCACCGCGGTCACGCCCTCCACCGAGGTCACGCCCACGACCACGGGCACGCCGAACGTCCCCCTGTTCCCCGTCGTGACCACGACGACCGCGCCGGCGACGACGACGACCGCACCCGCCACGACCACCAGCACGCCCAACAACCCCGCCGTCCTCCCGGTCACGGCCTCGCCGACGACGCTGGCCAACGGCTCGAGCAATCTTCCCGCCACGGGCCCCGGGACGACCGGCCGACTGCCCTTCACCGGCGGGCCCCGGGGCGGCCTGCCCATCACGGGCGTCGTGCTGCTGGTCGTCGGGGCGCTGTTCCTCGCCATCGCCCGGTTCCGCCCGGCCCGGGGCTGAGCGCCGGGTCGACGGATCCCTGGGGCGGCCGGTCGGCGTTCATGCGCCGCCGGCCGCCCGGTAGCGTCGGCTGCCGATGACCCTGCGGCTCCCGAGCCATTACGCCGTACGCGACCGGTCGCGGGAGCCCGGGGCGTGCGTGATCTTCGACCTCGACGGCGTGCTCTCGGACGCCGCCGGCCGCCAGCATTTCGTGGAGGGCCCCGGTCGGAGGGACTGGGACGCCTTCTTCGAGGCGTGCGGGGACGACCCGCTGCTCGAGGAGACGGCGGCCCTGCTCCATCTCCTCGATGCCTCGCTCGGGGTGATCCTGCTGACCGCCCGCCCGCTGCGGGTGCAGGGCGAGACGCTGTCGTGGTTGGCCCGCTACCGGTTGCGGTGGGACCTTCTCATCATGCGGCCCTACGGCGACTACTCCCGGGCTCCGGAGTTCAAGCAGGACAGCCTCTGGGAGCTGCGGGATCTCGGCTGGGACGTGCAGCTGGCCTTCGAGGACGACCGGCGCAACCTGGCGATGTTCCGGGCCGAGGGCGTGCCCTGTGTGTACATCCATTCGGGCTACTTCGACTGACGTCGGCCGGCCGGCGACCGCCGCCGCGACAACGCCTGAGAACTAGCTGAGACTTGTCCATCCGGGGCATCGCCGGGGAAGCGCCTTTGGTTGTATGGGTCATCCTGTTGTCGGCCGTACCCGTCCGGAGTCGTGAGGCACGATGAGCAGAAATACCATCAAAACCTACGTCTTGCTGGCCTCTCTCGGCGGCCTCCTGGTCGTCGTCGGCTACGCCCTCGGGGCCGGCACCGGCGCCGCCATCGGGCTGCTGGTCGGTCTCGTCCTCACGGGCGGCTCGTATTGGTTCAGCGACAGCCTCGCCATCCGGGCGGCCCGGGCCCAGCCCGTGACCGAGGCGGAGATGCCCGAGTACTACCGCATCGTCCGGGAGCTGACGACCTATGCGGGGATGCCGATGCCGAAGCTCTACGTCACGCCCGATCGACAGCCCAACGCCTTCGCCACGGGCCGGAACCCCGATCATGCCGCCGTGGCCGTCACCGCGGGCATTCTCGAGGTGCTGTCCTGGGACGAGCTGCGGGGCGTGCTGGCCCATGAGCTGTCGCACGTGGGCAACCGGGACATCCTCATCGGTTCGGTGGCCGCGGCGATCGCCATGGGGATCACCTTCATCAGCCGGGTGTTCCTGTGGGGGGCGCTGCTCGGCGGCGGAGGGAACCGGCGGCGCAACGACAACCCGCTCGCCGCCGTGGGCATGTTGGCGTCGCTGATCCTCGCCCCGATCGCCGCCAGTCTGATCCAACTGGCCGTCACGCGCAGCCGGGAGTATGAAGCGGACCGGTCGGGGGCCCGGCTGATCGGCGACGGCGAGCCGCTGGCCCGGGCGCTGGCCAAGATCGAGGCCTCGGCGGCCCGGATCCCCATGAACGTCACCCCCGCCGAGGCCACGCTGTTCATCATCAACCCGTTGACCGGCCGGGACGTGCAGTTCAAGAACCTGTTCATGACCCACCCTCCGACGGCGGACCGCATCGCCCGCCTGCGCAGCGGTGAATGGCGGAACTGACCACCCGCCAAGCCTGAGATCGCCTCCCCGGCTCCGTCGGGCTCGACCGGGGGCCGGCCGGTGAGCGAGCCGAGCCTCCCCTATGCTGCGGGCCTTCGGGCCGTCCGTCGGACAGGATGAGGGCAGGAATCGTTGCGGCAAATCTTCCGGTCGCCCAGGATGGCGCTCGGGCTGGCGGTCGGGCTGGTCGGTGCTCTGGTGACGGCTGGCGGTGCCGGATGGACGTCCCGGGCCGGCGGAGCGGCGCTCCTGGTGACGAAGGCCGGCGACAACCTCCAGACCGGCTGGTATCCGGGCCAGCCCGGGCTCACCGCCGCCGCGGTGAGCTCGGGGGGCTTCGGTCAGCGCTTCGACACGCCGGTCAGCGGACCGGTCTACGCCCAGCCGCTCCTGGCCAACGGCGTGGTCCTCGCCGTGACGGAAGCCAACTGGGTCTACGGCCTCGACCCGGCCACCGGCCGCATCATCTGGCAGCGTCAGGTCGGCGGCGTCCCGGTGGCCGACGCCGACCAGTCCTGCACCAACGTGGCGCCCACCGTGGGGATCACCGGGACGCCGGTTGTCGACACCCAGTCGGGTGTCGCGTTTCTCGTCGACAAGGAGTACCTCGCCGGCTCCAGCGGTGCCATGCAGTACGTCATGCACGCGGTGGCGCTGACGAACGGGTCCGAAG
>Ga0075017_100003116_pt1 | contig 10431 bp, 6 predicted proteins | sample AleBraG_ABR_2012_FD_71475 | JGI IMG/M metagenome (GOLD analysis project Ga0075017, IMG submission 71475) | Freshwater sediment microbial communities in response to fracking from Pennsylvania, USA - Alex Branch Run_MetaG_ABR_2012 | ecosystem: Environmental > Aquatic > Freshwater > Creek >... | reverse complement strand
ATACCCGCCGAACCGCGTCCAGTTGGACTGCCACGCCTCTGCTGACTGTGCTTGCCACTCTTCTAGCATGCCCGAATTCTCAGCAGCCGATCGTTCCCTCAACAACGGCGAGGCCGGATATGTCAATCCTCCCACCATTTCTTGCGGATCTTCGGCTCTGCCCAACGCCGGGTTTGAAAAGTACGGGAAGCATGCACCGTCATCCAGGACCTATCGACTTCTGCATCGAATAAACTGCAATGAATCCTTCTATGCTTCTTCCGGAGCGGCGTTTGCGATCGCTCGTAGATAATCGGCTTGGCTTGCGTGCATGTATCGCGTACCCTTCTTCTCAAACGCGCGCCGTCTTCAGTGCGGCGAGCACGCGCGCGGCGCGGAAAGGCACACGACGCAAACGGACGCCCGTGGCGTCGTAGATTGCGTTGGCCACCGCCGCCAGCATCGGTTTGCAAACAGTCTCGCCGGCGCCGTAGGGCGGCAGATCGCGCCGGTTCGGATTCGGGTCTCCGTTCACCAGCACGACGTCGATCCTTTCGGGCGTGTCGGCATGCGTAAGCGTCGGATGCGAAATCCAGTCCACGCTGGTGATCTTTTCGGTATCGAATTGCACCTCTTCGTGGAGCGCGCGGCTCAGCGAGTGCAGCATCCCGCATTCGATCGTCCGCCGCAGCGACTCGGGGTTCACCACCAGTCCGCAGTCATGTGCGCACACCAGCCGCTTCACCCAGACATGACCGGTTCGGCGATTCACCTCAACCTCGGCGATCTCGGCCACCACTGTCTGACCGCGGAATGCGTAGGCCATGCCGCGTCCGGTCAGGATGTCTCCGGTACCACGTGGTTTCGGGGAAGGACGGCGTTCCCAGCCGTACGCTTCGGCTGCGGCCTTGAGGCAGGCCACCGACCGGGCGCGCCGGAACGTGCGGTCGTCTTCGGTGCTGGCCGTCAGCAGCTTCATGCGGAACTCGTATGGATCGGCCTTGGCTGCCGCCGCTAGTTCGTCGATGAACGATTCCGAGGCGAACGTCGATTGAGGGCCATTGGGATCCCGCAAATTTCCGGTTCGCAGGGGAGTCTCCCACACCAGAGGCAGGCTCACTACACCACTGGTCATCCGGCGATGGGGGATGGCGTACATCTCCGAAGGAGTTGCTGCGCTGCCGGCGGCCGGCGTGGCGCGCCGCATGCCCATGAGCTGAGCGATCAGTACCGTATCGGGCTCGTTATAGCCGAGGTGATTATAGTCGGCGGCCAAGGCATGGTAGTCGTAGGCCACCAGGTTCCCTTGGGCATCCAAACCTCCTTGAAGCTTCATCGTGAAGGCCGGGGCCTTGGTATCCCAGGCTGTTTCTTCGTCCCGCATCCATTGCATGCGAACTGGCCGGCCGATTTCCTTTGCGAGGTAAGCCGCTTCGCAACCGGCATCGTCGGCGGCCGTGCGGCCGAACCCTTGCGGTCCTTCCATCCAAACCACTCGCACTTGATCCTGTGGCATGTTCAGAAACTTGGCCACGCCCCGGCGCATCCCGTAAGACTTCATGTCATTGGAATACACCGTCATTTGGCCATTCGAGGGATCCGCCATGGCGTGGGCCGGACCAATCGCCGTGTGCCCTTGGAACGGCAACTCGTATTCGGCTTCGATTATCTTGGCGGCACTGGTCAAGGCGCTATCCGGATTGCCCACCACGACCGGCTTCGAACTGGACGTGGGTGTGGCGCTCCGCATGTACTGGAACAAGTCTTCCGAAGACGGGAACGGCGCGGTAAGCGGCTTCTCCCAATTCACCTTCAACTGCCTGGCCGCCTGGATCGCCTGCTCCTCGCGTTCGCAGACCACGGCCACGTAGTTGCCTTTGCTCACTACCTTGATGAATCCTGGCAAGCGTCGCACGGACGATTCGTCGATGCCCGTCAGCTTCGCACCCGCCACCGCCGGTTTTATGTTGCGGGCATGAACCATGCCCGGGAGCCTGACGTCCACGGCCCATTTCAGCGAACCGTCCACCTTGGCGGGAATGTCGTACCGCTGCGGAGATTGACCGACGATCTTGTGTTCTTGCACCGGCTTCAATTTGGCCACGCCGGTCACCGCATTAATATCAGCCCCCGTCAGCGCGACATTGAATCGTTTTCCGCCGACCAGTTGTCCGTAGGTGACACTCTTCGATGCGTCGCCCTTCACCGTGATTACGCCCGCGTTTACTGCCAGCTCATTCACCGGCACGCCGAGCCGGGCCGATCCCATCTCCAGCAGCACCCGCCGGGCCTCTGCCGCGGCGCGTCGCATAGGCCAGGCATCCCTCTCCATCGCCGTCGATCCGCCGGACCCTCCCTGGTCTACCGTGATATCCGTACTGCCCATGATGCAAGTTGTCTTTTCGTAGGCAATGTCCAACTCATCGGACATCAACTGCCGGAAGGAGGTTCCCGTACCTTGGCCGCAGTCTGTCTTGCCGACGTAGAAGGTCGCCGTGTTGTCCTCATGAATCACGATCCACGAATCGAGTTGCCGGAAGTCGCGGTCTTGATACGGACCCGCGCCAGCTTGCGCGCGTGCTTCCGATCCCGTGAAGCTAAATACCAACAGGCCAGCGGTCTTGAAAAAATTCCTCCGCGACAACTCGTCTTCCACGTGTTTCGGAACATTGGTGAAGGCTGTCACGCCACCACCACCTTCTCCGCTGCTGCCCGGGCATCGGCCATCACCTTGGCGCCGCGCTTGATGGCAGCTTGCACGCGGTAATACGTCATACAGCGGCACAGCGTCGCGTTCATTCCCGTGCGGATCTGTGCGTCCGTCGGATGCGGATTCTTATCCAGCAGCGCCTTGGCCGTCATAATCTGGCCGTTCTGGCAAAATCCGCACTGCGGCGCCTGCTCATCAATCCATGCCTGCTGCAGCGGGTGGAGCTTGCCTTCCTTACCGATTCCCTCCAGCGTGGTGATCTCGCTCTTCACGGCCGAAGCAGGCGTAATACAGGAGCGAGTCGCCACCCCATTGATGATCACCGTACACGCCCCGCACTGGCCCAGTCCGCAACCAAACCGCGGACCTTGTAAGCCAAGATCATTGCGCAGGATGTATAGCAATGGAGTCGCCGGATCGACATCCAACGTGTGCACTGTGCCGTTTACTTTCAGTACGACGTTCCTCACTCTCGATTCTCCTTACGAATCCGATTCTGCTGGCGGGAGCGATGAAAGCGATCTTAGCAGAAACCTGAGGTCAGCCCGTCGCCTTTGGAGCGACTTTCTGAAAGCTATCCCTGAAGCTCGATTACGAAGCAGCCGGCCAAAAGAAACTCCGCGCTACGCTGTGATCCAGGAGTTGGTGCTGGCGCGTCACGCAACGGAACACTCGACGGCTTGCCGACTTCGTCAAGCAGTCCGGGCTTAATGTTGCGGCTTGCCCGCGCCCGCTCCGCTCTCCTGCAGCCGGGCTCCGCGCAGCACGTCGCCGAGCGCGTAGTTGCCCTCTTGGCAAGCGTACTCGTACATCGGCTGATCGGTCGCCGGCCAGGCCATTTCCCCCGACCAGGGGCGATCCCACGTGTTCGCATCTTCGATGGTGAAGCGATACAGGAGCGTTTTCGCATCCAAACGCTTCAAGCGTTCCACCACATGCAAGTCCGCCGTGGATCCGTGATACCGGGTCTTGTCGGTGAAATTAGTGGTGTCGATCACCAGCGTGTCCCCGTCCCAATGCCCCACCGAATCGCCCATCCAGCGCCGGATGTTCTTTGGCAGATGCTCGGCGTTCATCCGCACGATCCGGGCATCATGGATCATCTCAGAGAGGATCATGATCGAGTCCGGAGTTTGCACAATCTGATGCAGGTCGTTATAGAAATAATCCGGCAACGCAGGCGGGCCGGAGGTCGATCCGAATCCCAACAGGCAGCGCTCGCTCAGCGGACGCTGTTCCGGATTGTCATACTCGCCGCGCGCGACGGCCGCGGCTCGGGCGGCCTCGTCTACATTGGTATCCTCGCCGGCGTCGGACGTGGGCAGGCCATACCGGTTTGCTCCGCGCTTCTTGGCCGCCGCATTCATGGGCGGAACATGCCCGTCCGGCGGGTCGACGACGATGGAAGTACGAATCTGTCCGTCCACCATCATGAAGTTGCTGCCCTGGTTCAGCCAGAGACGGTCATAGCCACCGACAGCACCGCCACCGGCCTTTTCGAGGATTTCAAAGTAAGTCTTTCCGGGGGTTTTGTCGCCTCCCACCTCCGCGCGTTTGTTGGGATCCACTTTGCCCTTGTCCGCAGTGCGGCGGTCGATCTCCGCTTTCCGCAACTTGTCGGCTTGCTCCTTGGTCAAGAAAGGAGGGTCGCCCGGCAGCCGCTCGAACGGCGTCATGGTGGCCAAGTCGTACGTGCCTTGCAAGTCCGGGTGTCCATCCGGAGTGCGCGGCATGCTGGAGCGGGCCGAAACCTTGGTTGTTTGGGCGCTGGTTACTTGAGCAATGACGGGCTTAGACGTCATGGACAGCGCCAACGCCATTGCGGCGGCGCTTGTGGCTGAAATGAAACGGCTGCGCATCTTTAGATCTCCTCAATTACTTGTTCAGCGGATGTTTCCGGTAGGGGCCATATAACAGCTCTTCTACAAATTCCACGCACTTGAAGTCCAGCAACTGGGCGTTCTTCTCCAGACGCCGGTAGAGCGCCATCTTGATTTTCCACGGGCGCGTGAACACCTCCGGGTCCTCGATGGTCGCCTCATAAGAGATGACGTTGGGTTCCACGCGAGTGTAACGCTCCACCACATGCAGCTTGTCGCTATGAAAGTTGCCGGAACGGTCGAGCCAGGTCTTTTCATTCATGCCAGTGACATCGACGACCAGGGTCTCGCCTTCCCAGTGTCCGACAGATTGGCCCATCCAAGAGTCGGCGGGCGCCGGTCCCGGATCCTTCAGAAAGATGTTACGCACTGCGCCGGCGTATTCATACACGAAGGTCAAGGCGCTGGCAGTTTGCAGGATTTGGAACGGATAAGGCATGTAGGTCGCGCGCGGGACGCCCGGCAGATAGCACTTGATCTCCGGATCCCGATTCACCCAATCTTGCTGGTTCTGCTTCTTGATCGCCAGCGCTTCTGGTTTATAAGGGATCTCTCCGCCATCCACTACGCCCATTCCCGGCGGCACGGCGCCCACCGCGCCCAACGCCAGTACCGGTTTCGCGGGCACCGGCCCGAACGGTCCCGGACTGAGTTGCATCGCCGAGCGCGCCATGTGTGCCTCGATGTCGTAATTGGCCTCACTCAGAGCTTGCCAGATTCCATTCAGGTCTGGTTTGTGGTCGGGCGCGCGCGGAGCCCGATACGTCTGTGCGGAGAGCGGCATCATTCCGGCCGTCAGGATTGTCCCAAAGGCACACCTTAGAATCTGGTTGCCAAACACTTTGTGCATTGAATCTTATTGTACGCACATTCGTTGCCGTCCTCGCGCCGGTGGGGCCTCTATCGCCGGCGAGCTCGGCCAGCTCAGTATGCGCACGTCCGCATCGCGCCTCAGTCGGGCTTCTCCTCGATCTCTTCGGTGCTGCAACAATGGGCAGCATGGCTTTGATCGTTTTCTTCCGGGGTATCAACGTCGGAGGACACAGGGCTTTTCGTCCGAGCGTGCTCGCCAAAGAACTCAGCAACTACGATGCCGTGAACGTGGGCGCCGCAGGCACGCTTGTCGTTCGCAAACCTGGGTTGCGCGCAAAGTTCCTTGCCGAATTGCGGCGGAAGCTGCCGTTTGAAGCAACCATCGCTTTCTGCGACGGCAGTGATCTGATCCGCCTAGAGAGGAACAACCCGTTTGGAAATGAGCCACCGTCCGCAGATGATGTTCAATTTGTAAGCATTCTGTCGGCGGCTGGACGCCGCAAAGTTTCTCTTCCGATTGCTCTTCCCGAAGGCGGGGAGTGGCTTGTGCGAATCACTGGCTCGAGGAATCGTCTCGTGTATGGGGTGTACCGCCGCCACATGAAAACAATCGGCTGTCTCGGCCAGATCGACACGCTCTTTGGGGCGCCGGCGACGACGCGCAGTTGGAACACAATACTCTCAGTGCTACGGATTCTGAAATCCCATGAGCCCGGCAAGTAGACCGCCTGAACTGGGAACGTGGATAGGCAATGATAGACGCTGTAGTGATTACTCGGCCTCCGGAGTGCCAACTTAAACAAGCATCACGTTAGCTTCAAAAACGCACAACAGTATTCTTTGACCCGCTTGTGTGACGAACGCACTCAGGAACAATGCCAGGAAGTGCTCCAGGAGATCCTGGAAGGGTGGCTGATTCTGAAAATCCGCGACTGCAGCTCTATCCCCCGCTTGGGGCCGATCAGTCTTCCGTTGAAGGCATCCTGAAACATGGAGCCGGTCTCCGGCTCCCTGATTTTCCTCGCCGCGAAACTGATGACGAATTAGCGCCAGGGAAGTTGATCTATTTGATTTCTTGGAGTAGAATCAGAACCTACATTCTCTCGGGTATTTGCCTTTCAAGAAACTATGAACGCTCATCGCTGCTCCCCGTGCTGGTTGTTCGCTCTTAGCTTCTTCTTTAGCCTCAATAGCAATGCCCAAGGGGTGATCGCTACCTATGCCGGCCGCGATCGAGCCTTCAACGGGGACGGCCAGCAAGCGAAGGGTTTGTTTCTGTCCAAGATCCAGTCCGTATCGCTGGACGCTTCCGGAAATCCAGTGTTTGCGGTGCAGTTCCGCAACGTCGTGCTCCGGCTGAATCCCGACGGAACTGTCAAACGGTTGGCCGGAACCGGCGAGACGGGCGCCAGCGGCGACAACGCGATGGCGATCAATGCCCAGTTGAACGCACCTCAATCGGTCGCCTACGATTCGATTGGCAATCTTTATATCGCCGACACGGGGAATAATCGCATCCGAAAAGTGGGGACCGACGGCAACATAACGACCTTCGCCGGAGGCTTTAACGCGCCCACCGGAATCGTAGTTGACGGATTGAACAATGTCTATGTCAATGACGAGGGCAACAAAGTTGTTCGAAGGATTACTCCGCAAGGGGTGGTGTCGCCTTACGCCGGCGGGGGAACCGGAGCGTTTCAGCAAAACCAGCCGGCGCTGGCGGTAGCGTTCGGACTCCCGGCTGGAATCGCCTTGGATCACCAAGCCAATTTGTATGTCACCGATATGGCGAACCATCGCGTGATCAAGGTCGACGCAAACACTCACGTGGCCACCAACGTCGCGGGAACTGGAGTAGCCGGCAAGGCGGCAGAGAACGCCGTTGCCGCCACCTCGCCGTTGAATAGCCCTGGCGGGGTAGCTGTGGATTCCACTGGCAACCTCTATATATCGGATACGGGGAACTTTCAGATTCGGGTGGTGAATGCAAGCGGGACCATCACTACGCTGGTGGGCAACGGGCAGGTGGGGTTCTCAGGGGACGGAGGCCCGGCCATCGGCGCCAGCTTGAATGCCACGTTCGCGCTGGCACTGGACGCGCAAGCGAATTTGTTTCTCGCCGACCGGGATAACTTCCGCATCCGCCGGGTAGATGCAACCAGCCGAACCATCACGACCGTGGCCGGCAACGGAACCGCGTTCGATAACGGAGTGCCGGCGACCTCGCTGTTGCTGTTCTCACCCTCTGGGGTCAGCTTTGGAACAGATGGCAGTTTGTACATTTGCGATCTGGGATCGGACATCGTGCGCAAGGTGGATGCCACGGGGACCGCTTTTACCGTCGCGGGAACGGGCGCGCAAGGCTTTGGAGGAGATCTCAGCTTGGCGGCTGCGGCTGAGTTGTCGTTTCCTTTCAGTTCGACCATGGATTCGAGCGGAAACTTGTTTATAGCGGACAGCGGCAACAATGCGATCCGAAAGATCGACTCTAACGGAGTGATTACTACCGTGGCTGGGATTGGTGGCTCCGCGGGATACAACGGTGACACGATAGCCGCCACACAAGCATTGCTCAATCAACCGACCGCGGTTGCGGTGGACGCGTCCGGCAATATCTTCATTGCGGATTTGGGCAACAATCGCGTGCGTCGCGTCACCAATGGCGTTATCACCACTGTGGCGGGACCGTCGGGACTGAACGGTCCATTGGCGTTGGCTTTTAGAAACAATAATCTGTTGATCGCCGATGCGGGCAATAGCCGGATTCTCAGCCTTCCGCCCAATGGATCTCCCAGCACCTTCTTTACGGCCATGGGAAACGTCTATGGAGTGGCCACGGATGCAAGCGGCAACGTGTATTTCACCGACGCTACGAACAGCGTGGTGCAGAGGATTGGTTCCGGGGGCGTGGCGACACCGATTGCTGGAACCGGGAAGGCCGGCTTTTCTGGTGACGGAGGCAGCGCGACACAGGCGCAGCTCAATACGCCCTATCAGGTGGCGGTTGATGCCGCCGGGAATGTTTTTATTGCCGACTATGGAAACAATCGCGTTCGCGTGGTTTACGCGAAACCGCCGACGTTTCAGACCACTCCCGCGGCAGTGACATTTAGCGCTCCCAGCGGCGGCTTACCTTTAACGCAGAGCGTAAGTCTGACCGGATCGCTGGCGGGATTGAACTATTCTCTGTCGATCAGTCCGCCGGCTCCCTGGCTGACCGTCACACCGGTTGCCGGCCAAATGCCGGCTTCGCTAAGTGTAACGGCCGATCCCTCACAACTACAACCCGGTTCATATGATGCCGTTGTAACGATCGCGTCTCCGTTTGCTACGCCGATGACACTGACCTTACCGGTTCACTTCGCGGTTGGCGCAGCCCAGCCGGCGAAGCTGGCGACGGAAGCTTCGCAACTGGTTTTTTCCAGCCCGCAGCAAGGCGCGCCCAGCAGCCGTACAGTTCAAATTTCGAATTCCGGCGGAGGAACGCTGAATTTCAAGGCGGCTGTATCCACCAGCAACGGAGGGTCCTGGCTGCAGGTTTCCTCCACAACGGGAACAGCAACTCCGGCGCAGGCGTTTCCTCTGACCGTTTCCGCCGACCCAACGGGACTTGCGCCAGGAAGCTATGTCGGATCGATTGCGCTAACGAATGTTGCGGGCTCCGATGGTTCGACCATTGCCGTAAGTCTGTTGATCACCTCCACACAGCAGACGATGGTTCTGTCGCAAACCGGTTTGACATTTACCGGCGTCCAGAGCGGCGGGGCCGTTCCCGCGCAGTCTTTCGAAGTGGTCAATACCGGCCAAGGAACGCTAACTTTTACGGCCAGTGTTTCCAGTACTTCTCCCTGGCTTTCGGTCTCGCCCGGTTCGGGTTCCAGCACCGGTGGTTCAAAGCCGCAGTCGGTGAGTGTGCAAGTGAATGTAGCCGGGCTGGTTGCGGGGATCTACTACGGGCAAGTCACCGTCAAGTCTCCCAACGCGGCGAACTCGCCGCAGTTTCTGACCATCGTCTTCCAGGTATTGCCGCCTGGCCAGAACCCGGGCCCGGTGGTACAACCAAGTGGCATTATCTTCTCGGCGGTGGCCGGCGGAGCTAACCCGTTGCCGCAAACGGTCACGGTTTCCAACCTGACATCAACGCCCCTCACGATGGGATCGAGCGAGACGTTTGTGGGAGTCGGCAACTGGTTTGTGCACGATCCCACCAATGCCACGATTGTGCCGAGTTCTCCCTTGACGATCACGATCAATCCGCTAATCGCCGGGTTGTTGCCTGGCGTGTATCAAGGCGCGTTGTCGCTGGCGTTCTCCGATGGATCGGTGCGCGCCGTGGCCATCCGTTTGATCATCGCCGCGGGCGCTCCTGCTCAGGGAAATAGTTACCCGACGGCTACCGCGGCCGCCAGTTGCACGCCCAAAGCTCTAGTGCCGGTGTTCACGTCGGTAGCGGATACGTTTGCCATACCGGGTGGATTTCCGGAAGCCATTGTCGTGCGCGTGGCGGACGATTGTGGAACGCCGCTGACTCAGGGCACGGTGAGAGTCTCCTTCACCAATGGAGACACTCCATTGAGCTTGGTGTCGCTGCAGGACGGGCGCTGGTCCGGTACGTGGACGCCAATTCATCCGGTAACCCCGGTGACGGTGACTGCCAAGGCTCAAAGCGCGGCCCTCACCGGAATGCTCTCGATTACGGGAGGCCTCCAGAATAATAGCGACCCGCCCTTGATCACACCGGAAGGAGTGATCAGCGCAACCAACTCGTCCGCCGGAGCACCTCTAGCGGTGGGAGCGCTGATCTCCATCTACGGCCAAAATCTCTCCGGTAGCACCGCCGGCGCCGTGGGATTGCCGCTGGAAACGAGCTTGCAAGGCGTCAGCGTTCAGATGGGGTCGATGCTGCTGCCGTTGTTGTATGTGAGCTCATCGCAGATCAACGCGATAGTTCCGTACGAGCTCTTGACGAACGTGCCGCAACCGCTGTTGGTGAGCCGCGGTAGTCATCTGTCCACCACGATTCAGGTGCCGCTGGCCGATACTCTGCCC
>Ga0075017_100003115_pt1 | contig 10433 bp, 10 predicted proteins | sample AleBraG_ABR_2012_FD_71475 | JGI IMG/M metagenome (GOLD analysis project Ga0075017, IMG submission 71475) | Freshwater sediment microbial communities in response to fracking from Pennsylvania, USA - Alex Branch Run_MetaG_ABR_2012 | ecosystem: Environmental > Aquatic > Freshwater > Creek >... | reverse complement strand
CGCCACACGACGCCGCAGATCCGCCAATGCGGCATGGCCGGCGTCGGTGGCCACCACGAGCCGCGCCCGGCGATCGGCGGGGTTCAGCTGCCGTTCGGCCAAGCCGGCCTTCACGAAATCGTCAACCAGGTACGTCATGACCGTGCGGTCAATGCCCAGGTGCTGGGCGAGCGCCAGTTGGTTGGGCAGTTCGCCGCCCACCACGGCCACCAGCACCTGGTAGCCGCGGGCGCCGTGCGGAAATTCGCCCATGACGGCGTTGGAAGCGTTTTGGTAGTTGCGCACCAGCACGCCCAGGGTCCAGCCAAAGTCCTCTTGGGCGCTGGTCGCGGGGATCTGTACTGCGGAACTGTTACTCATACCACCCATCATAAGGCATTACTGCTCTTTACAACAGATAATATGAGAGTAAGATCGTCTGTATTACAACGTATATGGACGGAGCATCGAAGGTGGAGACATTGCACGCGGAAACCTCGCACATGGGTACCCAGCCACGGACCATCGGGATCCTTGGTGCCGGGAAAGTGGGGACCGGCGTGGCACGCCAGGCCCTGCTGGCCGGCTACCGCGTGCTCATTGCCGCATCGGGCGACCCCGCCAACATCGGCCTGATCATCCAGGTCATGGCCCCGGGCGCCGAGGCCGTCGCCGCCGAACGCGTCATGGCCGAGGCCGACCTCGTGGTGCTTTCCGTGCCGCTGCACAAGTTCCGCACCCTGGATCCGGCGGGGCTGGCCGGCAAGCATGTGGTGGACACCATGAATTACTGGCAGGACACCAACGGTGACATGCCGGAACTGGCGGATGCGCCGTCGAGCTCGGAAATGGTCCTGGCACACATCCCCGGCACCCGGCTGGCCAAGTCGCTGAACCACATCGGCTACCACGAGCTGGAACTCGACGCCCGCCCTGCCGGTGCCGCCGACCGTCGCGCCCTGGCCGTGTCCACGGACGACGACGACACGCGCGCCCTGGTGCTGGATTTCATCGAACGTCTGGGCTTTGACGCGGTCGACGCCGGCCCCCTCGCGAACGGCACGGCGTTCGAACCGGGCACCCCGATCTTCACCGGCTGGTACGACCGCGCCGGCGTGGAGGCCGAACTGGCCACGCACCTGGCCGGGGAACGCGAACTGGAGCCGGCCGCCGGATAATTTCGACCCGAGTGCGCAGTTGTTGCGGCTTGCGCCCGGCGAAAGCCACAACAGCTGCGCACTCGGCGGGCCCCGACAGGCTCGGCCACCGGTCGGGCGCCCCCGGAATCCAAAATAAGATTGAGTCATGACCGCAACACTCGTGGCCAAGGACCTCTCCGGAGGACACGCCCACCGCACTTTGTTCAGCAACCTCAATTTCACCGTCGCCCCCGGGGACGTCGTGGGCGTGGTGGGCGCCAACGGCGCCGGCAAATCCACGCTGCTGCGCCTGCTGGCCGGGGCGGACAAGCCGCAGGCCGGCACCGTCAGCACGGCCCCGCAGGACGCCTTCATCGGCTGGCTGCCGCAGGAACACGAGCGGATCGAGGGCGAAACCGTGGCCGGCTACATTGGCCGGCGCACCGGTTCGACGGCGGCCACCGTGGCCATGGAGTCCTCCGCCGAGGCGCTGGGCTCGGGCAATTCCGCCGACGACGACCGCTACGCTGCAGCGCTGGACCACTGGCTCGCGTGCGGTGCCGCCGACCTGGACGACCGCATCCCCGCCACCCTGGCCGAACTTGGCCTGGACGTGGGTGCCGACGCACCCATGACGGGGCTTTCCGGCGGGCAGGCCGCCCGCGTGGCACTGGCCGCGCTGCTGCTGAGCCGCTTCGACGTCGTGCTCCTGGACGAACCCACGAACGACCTCGACCTGGCCGGCCTGGCCCGGCTGGAGGAATTCGTGACCGGACTGCGCGGCGGCGTGGTGCTGGTGTCGCACGACCGCGAATTCCTGGCCCGCTGCGTGACCACCGTGGTGGAGCTGGACCTGGCGCAGAACAAGGTGGCCGTGTACGACGGCGGCTACGACGCGTTCCTGGAGGAGCGTGCCATCGCCCGGCGGCACGCCCGCGAGGCCTACGACGAGTTTGCCGACAAGAAGGCCGACCTCGTGGGACGCGCCCGCACCCAGCGCGAATGGAGCTCCCAGGGCGTGCGCAACGCCATGAAGAAGAACCCGGACAATGACAAGATCCGCCGCCGCGCAGCCAGCGAATCCAGTGAAAAGCAGGCCCAAAAGGTCCGCCAGATGGAGTCGCGCATCGCCCGCCTGGACGAGGTGGAGGAGCCGCGCAAGGAGTGGGCGCTGCAATTCAGCATTGGCGCCGCACCGCGTTCCAGCTCCGTGGTGGCAACCTTGAACGCGGCCACGCTGCACCAGGGCGGCTTCACGATGGGGCCGGTGTCGGTGCAGGTCAACGCCGGCGAGCGGATCGGCATCACGGGTCCCAACGGTGCCGGCAAGTCCACGCTGCTGCGGCTCCTGCTGGGCCGCACGGCCCCGGACGACGGCGGTGCCGCCCTGGGTGCCAGCGTGGCCATCGGCGAAATCGACCAGGCCCGCAGCCAGTTCCCGGAGGACGTCCCGCTGGGCGACGCCTTCGAGGACTTGGTGCCCGAGATGAACCAGGCCGAGGTGCGCACGCTGCTGGCCAAGTTCGGCCTGAAGGCGGACCAGGTCATGAGCCCCGTTGGCGCCCTGTCCCCCGGCGAACGCACGCGCGCCTCGCTGGCGCTGTTGCAGGCTCGCGGCGTGAACGTGCTGGTCCTCGATGAGCCCACCAACCACCTTGACCTGCCGGCGATCGAGCAGCTGGAGGAGGCGCTGGAAAGCTACGACGGCGCCCTGCTGCTGGTTTCGCATGACCGCCGGCTGCTGGAGAACGTCCGGCTCGACACCCGCTGGGACGTCCGGGACGGCAGCGTCACGATCCTCTAACCGCACTCCGCGGAAAACCCATTGACAAGCCACACCTTCGAGCGCATTCTAAAAACATCAATCAAGTTTTTAGAAGGAGGTTGTCATGGCTGCAAGCACAATGCCCGCCGCTTCGGCGGGCGGCAGGGGCCACGCATTGCACCGGGCCAGGGTGGAGCCCGCGTACGGGGCGTTCTTGATGTTGTGGGCCGGCTTTGTCGCCATCCCGCTGATCATGGGCGTGGACAAGTTCTTCAACGTGCTCACCAACTGGGAGCACTACCTGGCGCCGTGGCTGGTGCAGATCTCCCCGGTCAGCCCACACACCATGATCCTGGCCATTGGCGTGGTGGAAATTGCCGCCGGCATCATGGTGGCGTTGCGGCCCCGCTATGCCGCGTTCGTGGTGGCACTCTGGCTGGCCGGGATCATCGTGAACCTGGTGACGTATCCGGGGTTCTACGACGTCGCACTGCGTGACTTCGGGCTGATGGTGGCCGCGCTGGCGCTGGCCGTGCTGGCCCGCAGCTACACGCAGCCCGGTTTTCGCCGACATGCCCCGCAGTAGAACCGAAGTAGAACCGGCCGGTCCTAATCCGGGGCGTCGGTGGTGGCCAGGTAGTTGATGTCCGGCACAGACTCCACACCGGTGGCAAAGCCGGCGACGCCGTCCAGCACCGCAGCGGCACCGTCCAGTTCGATGGTCAGCGAGCGGACCGTAACGGCCGGGAAGACGTGGATCCGCTGCACGCCGATGGTGCCGGCCGCCACCACTTGGCGGCCGTCGCCGGTCAGGACCCGGTGGCCGGTGACCCGCTGGCCGTCCAGCAAATTTTCCGCCAGCACCAGGTGGTCAAGGATGGTTTCCTGCGCAAAGTCAGCCACCCAGCGGCCAGGGCCGTCGGCGCGGAGTTTGGCCGGGTGCGGAGCCTGGAACCGGCGTCGGACTTCACCGGCAAATTCGCGCAGGCGGGCGAGGTCGGCGTCGGGGATGAGGCCGCGGTCGTCCGGGGGCAGGTTCAGCAGCAGGTTGGCGCCCAGGCCAATGGAGCGGTAGTGGATGGCGAGCAGGTGGTCCAGGTCCTTGGGCTCGTCGTCGGGGTGCCAGAACCAGCCGCGGCGGATCGAGACGTCGCACTCGGGCGGCAAATACAGGGCCTCCTCGAGCTTGGCGGTGAGGACCGTGTAGTTGGAGAAGTCGGTCCGGTCCACCACATACTCGACGGGGTCCACGGCCAGGCCGTCCTCGTTTCCCACCCAGCGGATGGTGGGGGCGCCCATGTTGAAGACCATGGCGCCGGGTTGCAGCTCGGCGATGAGGGCGCCGATGCTCGTCCAGTCGTATTCGCGGCCCTGCGAGCCGGCGCCGTCGAACCACAGCTCGCACAGCTCGCCATAGTTGCTGCACAGCTCACGCAGCTGGCGCAGGTAGAACTCGTCATAGGCCGCCGGGTCCGGGTAGCACTGCTCGTTGCGGTCCCACGGGGACAGGTAAAGTCCCAGTTTCATGCCGAGCTTGCGGCAGGCGGCGGCCACCTCGGCCACCACGTCCCCCTGCCCGTCCCTCCACGGCGAGGACGCCACCGAATATTCGGTGGTTGCGGTGGGCCACAGGCAGAAACCGTCGTGGTGTTTGGCCGTCAGGACTACATACTTGGCGCCCGCGGCCAGGGCGGCCGCGACCCACTGTTCGGCGTCAAGTGCGGTCGGGTTGAACGACGACGCCGGGAGCGTGCCGTCGCTCCATTCCTTCCCATGGAAAGTGTTGACGCCAAAGTGGAAGAACACGCCGAAGCCGTCCTTTTGCCAGGCGAGCTGTGCGGGAGTGGGGGTCAAATACGCCATGGCCCAAGCCTGTCACGGGCCGGCCCGCGCACGGGAACCGGCAGCCACACTCCGGCCCCGGCATGTCACAAAGACAATCTCGCAGAAACCCGTTGCACAATTGCTTCGGCGGCCTAACCGTCATGGACCTTTTCCCTAGGAGACACGTGGCGCAGCAGGTGCAGCTCGGCCCCGGAATTGAGCTTGCCGTCACCGGCAGCCCGTTCGGCGAAACCCCCGCCTGGGAGGTTGACGGGATGGGCAAACGGCAGACCCGCAGGGTTCGCATCTGGTCGATCGTCATGGCCGTGCTGGCCATTTTGTGGTGCGTGGCGCTCTGGCACATCGGCCAACCGCTGTGGGGCGGTTGGCCGCAGGTCCAGGCCACGGTGGCCAGCGCCGAGGACTGGAACAACAGGTACCAGCATTGCGATTTAGGTTTGGATTACGCCATTGCCGGCCAGGCCCAGCACCGGCACCATTCAACCCTGAGCACCTGCGCCGAGGCGCCGGCGGTTGGATCCGTGGTCACCCTGGCCTACAGCCCCGGGGACCACGGCTGGATGACGCTTCCGGGCACGGACAGCGGGCCGCTGACGGAGGTCATCATGCTTGGCCTGGTCATGGGCATCCCGGTTTTTTGGTCAACGCTGATTGCCGGTTTCGTTTGGCGCAGCTACAGGCGCAAGCGCGCACTGGCATGCTGGCCCTGGCGTGAAGTCTCCGCCAAGGTCAAAAAGCGGATCTCCACCAAGGCCGGGCAGGGATTCGTCATGGAGTCCCCGGATCCGGGCGGCGCCGACTGGTTTCTCGCCTTTGGCCTTGCCGGGATCAGCCTGTTCACGGTGCCCCGCGCCGGCGAAACGTTCCGGTTCATGGTGGCAGGTGGCGGCACCGGGCCGGTCCTGGTGGGAATTCCCGGGCACTTTGGCGAAAGCCTCGGAGTCGCGGGGAAGGCCGGGGCGACGGCGCCACAGCCGTCAGGTCCCCTTGTTCCCGAGGGCAATCCCTGAGGCCATCCAAAAAGCTGCAGGCAGCCGGCAAGCCGCCGGCGACGCTTAGTGGACGTGCTTGTGCCGCCCGCCGTAAATGGCAACGATGCTCATGATCACTGCCACGACGATCAGGCCCAAGATGATGTATCCAAGTGTCACCGTGTCCATGGTCCATCCACTCCTTCAACCGTGCCGGCATCCCTTCCGGCTGGCGGACGGTTCCCTTGATGGGCTGCCGGTATCCGCCTACCTCCATCATGCGCCGGAACCGGCGATGTCTCCAGAGGCAAGTCTCCGTAAGGCAACCGTCCGTTCAGCCCGCGGTATCCCCGACGGCCGTGTGGACCTCGTGCGTGACGGGGGTGCCGCGCTCCACTGTCCGTGACACCGTGCAGTACTTCTCATGCGAGAGGTTCACCAGGCGGTCCACCATGCCGGCCGCCTTCCGCCCTTCCTCGGTGTCGGGGAAGGCCACGTTGAAGGACAGGTGCAGCCCGTCCACCCGGTTGGCGCCGTCCTCCACCACCTTGTGGCCGCTGGCTGCGACCCGGAACTCGGTGGGCTCGCTGCTGCGTGCCGTGACCGTGTCGACGTCGATCGAGCTACAACCGGCAATGGCGGCCAGCAGCAACTCGACGGGGCTCAGCAAGTCCTCGCCGTGGCCAAATTCAATTTCGGCGCCCGCCGCGTTGCGCGCCGTGTAGCGGGCGGTGGCGGTGCGGATCAGTTCGACGGAACGCAGGGTGGGATCAACATTTTCGCTCATGCGCCCATCATGCCACCAGCAGGTGGGAGCGTCCCATGCCCAACGGCCCGGCGGTGGGGCACAATGTTCCTCATGGACGCACAGGCTTCTGCCCCGGCCCCCGGAACGCTCCGGCGCAGTGTTTCGCTGGGCCAGCTCATCTTCTTTGGCCTCGTTTTCATCGGCCCCGCCGCGGCGGTAGGGATCTTCGGAACCCTGGACGCCAAGTCGTCCGGCGCGGTGGGCACCGTCTACGTCATCGCCACCCTGGTCATGGCCTTCACCGCCGTCAGCTACATGCGCATGTCCCGGGAGATTCCCCGGGCGGGGGCGGTGTTCGCCTACGCGGGGAAAGGGATTGGCCCGCGGGCCGGGTACATCTCCGGCTGGATGATCCTGCTCGACTACCTGCTCATTCCGTCCGTGGCCTATATGTTCACCGGCATCGCGTTGAATTCACTGTTCCCGGCCGTGCCCATCTGGATTTTCGTGGCCGTCGCCGTGGTGCTCACCACGGCCCTGAATCTCGCGGGGGTGCAGCTGGCCTCAAAGGTGATCACCGGCGTCGTACTTCTTGAGGTGGCGGTACTGCTGGTGGTGCTGGCCTGCGGCGCCTACGTCCTGTCGGTGCACGGGCCCGAGCGTCCATGGCTGAGCCCCTTCACGGGGATCGGCGGCTTCTCGCTCATCGCCGTGCTGGGGGCGGTCTCCGTGGCCGTGCTTTCCTTCCTTGGCTTCGACGCGCTGGCCACCTTTGCCGAGGAGGCGAAGGGCGGCGTCCGGCTGATCGGCCGGGCCACCATCTTGTGCCTGGTCATCGCCGGAATCCTGTTCGTGGCCCAAAGCTACGTGGGCGCCCTGCTCTCCCCCACCACCCCGGCCGAACTTGCCGCCAATCCGGGCCTGCAGGGTGCCGCTTACTACAACGCCGTCGGGGACAGCATTGGCCAGTGGCTGCATTGGCTGCTGGCCCTGTCCAAGGCCGCCGGCGCCGCCTTCGCCGCCATGGTGGGGCAGGGTGCCGGCAGCCGCATCATCATGGACATGTCCCGCGAGCGGCGGCTGCCGGCCGGGTTGGCCAAGGTCTCGGTCCGCACGGGCGTGCCGGTGCGCAGCATCCTGCTCACTGCCTCCGGGAACATCGTGGTGGCGCTGTGGGCGGCCACCCGCGGCGATGGCCTGGACATCCTCAGCTCGGCCGTCAATGTTGGGGCGCTGACCGCGTTCATCCTGCTGCATGTGTCGATGATCGGCTACTTCCTGGTCAAGAAGCTGGCCCCGAAGCCCGGAAACTGGTTCCTGCACGGGGTGATCCCCGCCGTCGGCGCGGCGCTGCTGGTGGTGGTGCTGGCCTCCGCCACTCCGCTGGCCCTGTGGTTGGGGCTGGCCTGGTTTGTGCTGGGACTCCTGGTGGCCGCGCTCATGCGCCAACGGCGCAGGGTGTAGGAACCCTTGCGGCAGCACCCCGCATGGACGAAGGTGGATCCATGACGACTCTTCCCACTGACAGCGGAGTCAGTGCCCTGCTGGCCGCATGCCGGAATGTCTCCACCGACCCGCAGGACCGGGCCCTCGGCGGCGTCGACCGTTCGGGTTATGTGCCGGCGGGCATTCCGGACGGGATCGTCTATGCGGAATCGACGGACGACGTCGTCCAGGCGCTCCGGCTCGCCACCCGCCACCGGGTGGCAATCGTGCCGCGAGGGGCCGGCACGGGCCTGGCCGGAGGTTCCTCGGCCACGGCGGGGAACGTGGTGCTCGATGTGAGCCGGATGAACAAGATCCTTTCGATCGATCCGGTGGAGCAGCAGGCCGTGGTGCAGCCGGGAGTGCTCAACGCCGAAGTCAACGAGGCCGCAGCCCGCCACGGACTGTTTTACGTCCCGGACCCGGCCAGCACGGCGATCTGCTCGATCGGCGGCAATGTGGCCACCAATGCCGGCGGCATGTGGTGCGCCAAGTACGGGGTGACCCGCGAGTCCGTGCTCTCGCTTCAGGTGGTGCTGGCGGACGGCCGGATCCTGAAAACCGGCCGGAACACCATCAAGGGTGTCAGTGGCTATGACCTGAACGCGCTGATCATCGGCTCGGAGGGCACCCTCGGCGTGGTCGTCGAGGCCACGTTGCGGCTGCGGCCCCAGCCGTTGCACACCGCCACGGTGGCCGCCTATTTTGCCGATGCCCCGGCCGCCGCGCGGGCCGCGTCGGCCATCATCGACGCCCGGATCCAACCGTCCATCCTGGAATTCATCGACGGCGGCACCCTGGCGGCCGTCGATGCGATGATGGGCACCGACCACGCCAGCCGGGGCAACGCGTTCCTGCTGGCCCAGACGGACGGTTACGGTGCACTCCTGGAGCAGCAGGTCCTGGTCGAGGCGATCACCCCATATGCCACGTCCGTGGAACACACCGACGACGCCGGACGGGCCGCCGAGCTGGTTGCCGCCCGCCGCAACGCGATCCCTGCCTTGCAGTTGCTGGGGCGCGTGTCCATCGGGGACATTGGGGTGCCCCGCAAGCGCCTGGCCGAGGCCGTGCAGGGACTCGCCGAGATTTCCACCCGGACCGGGGTCAAGATCTTCGTCATTGCGCACGCCGCGGACGGCAACCTGCACCCAATGATCGTGGTGGGCGCGAACGAGTCCATCACGGAGGGACCGGCCAAGGTTGCCCTGGGCGAGATGTTCCACCTGGCCCAGCGGCTCGGCGGCACCTTGACCGGCGAACACGGCATCGGCCTGTTGAAACAGGATTGGCTTGAGGAGGAAGTGGGTGCCCTCTCGCTCGAGTTGCAGCACAAGATCAAGGCAGTCTTCGACCCGATGGGCATCCTGAACCCCGGCAAGGGGATCTAAAACTACGCGCCCTGTGGCGTGCCACCGTCCGCCAACCCCATGAACATGGTCCGGTGCAGCGTGTCCACATGCTGCCGGGAGACCTCCACGGCGTCCACGGCCCGGCCCTCGCGCAACGCCGCAACGAGGCGGATGTGGTCCTCGTTTGAGGCGTGCAGGCTCTCGATGGGATACGGGATGAAGTACTCGTACAGGTCCGAAAGAACCTCAAAATAGGCGTCCACGGCGCCGCCCAGGCCGGAGGCACCCGCCACCTCGCGATGGAATTCCTCATCCAGCTGGTGGTATTCGCTCCAGCTGCCGGCCGCGGCCATCCGCGCCGTCAGGGCGTCCAGGCGCGCCACCTGTTCAGCCGATATGTTCAGTGCGGCGTAGTGCGTCATGGTGCATTCGCCCAGCAGCCGGCGGTCCACCAGGCGGTGCACCCGGCTGAATTCGGCCGGCGGCGCGGCCAGGGCGGCCAACACATCGCGTGGCGGAGCATCCGCCACGAACGTCCCGCCGCTGCGGCCGCGGCGGCGCACCACCACCCCCTCCTCGGCGAGGCTGGTCAGGGCTCGCCGAGCCGTGATGGGGCTGACCGAAAGCCCCAGGGCCACCTCGTGCTGGTCGGGCAGCCTTTCGCCCGGCTTGAGTAGGCCAAGGAGGATCGCCGTGCCAATGCGCAGCCGGACGGCGTCGATGGCGCTGCGCCGGTCCAGGCCGGCGAGCGCCACGTCGTCGATCGGCGAGGCGTCGGCGGCCGCTCCGGAATCCAAGGTCATGGCTTCACTTTAGGGGACTTTCCATAAACTCTTCCACTAATGGATCAATATGATCTATTATGAGATGAGTCACAGCATCTACCCTGGAGCACCCATGGAACGCATCTTGCCCGTCATCGCAGCACAAGCCCCGCCGCGGCTCATTGGCGAACCGCTGGACGCCTTCGCCCGGGAGGTGCGCGCCGCCCTTGCACACCAGCCGGACGCCAAGCTGGTGGTCTTCCCCGAACTCCACCTCTTTGGCGACGGCGCCCCGGACCAACAGCGCAGCGAAGCCCTGGAGGCCTCGGCCGAGCCACTGGACGGCCCCCGCGTCACCGGGCTGAAGGAGCTTGCCGCCGAACTC
>Ga0075017_100003112_pt1 | contig 10436 bp, 7 predicted proteins | sample AleBraG_ABR_2012_FD_71475 | JGI IMG/M metagenome (GOLD analysis project Ga0075017, IMG submission 71475) | Freshwater sediment microbial communities in response to fracking from Pennsylvania, USA - Alex Branch Run_MetaG_ABR_2012 | ecosystem: Environmental > Aquatic > Freshwater > Creek >... | reverse complement strand
GTCGTGGATGATGAGCAGGGCGATGGCGGGCTGCGAGGTCTGCGCGTATTCGAGCAACTCGCGGTCGCCCAGCGAGTTGCCGGCGGCCAGGATCGGGCGCCGGCCGATGTGGCGTTGCAGCGCCTCGATCTTGGCCGAGCCCTCGTTGAGCGGGCCGTCCAGCTCGGCGGTTCTCCGCAACGTCGGTACGTCGCCCTGGCGTTCGTAGCGGTAGCCGATGGCGGTGCCCACGACTCGATCAGCGGGTACCCCGTAGAGCTGGTGGCTGATCGCTCGCACGAACTCCACCCCGCCGCCGGACAGGATGAACACGTCGACGTCGCGGTCGCGGAGGGCATCGAGCAGCTCGAGCATGGGTTGGTAGACCATGGATCGCAGGGGCCGGGCCAGGCTGCGGTGCTGGGCGTGCTCGAAGAAGGCCCGCACGTGCGCGTCGTAGGCGGCCGGCGTCTGGCCTTCGAACAGTTCGAGGAGGGCCAGCGCGACCCGAGGCAGCCCGAGCGCCTCGATCGCGACCGGGTCGCCGCTCAGCACCGCGGCGTACTCGGCTCGTTCAGCCAGCTTCGGTCGCTCGCCGACCGCGGCCGCCAGGCGATCCACGAAGAAGTTGAACTGCGGATAGGTCGGGCGCTCGCACCACAGGGTGCCGTCGTTATCGAACATGGCCACCCGGTCCTGGGGGGCGACGTCGGCGACGGCGGCGAGGAAGGCCACCACCGCGTCGCGGGTGGCACCGGGGCGCCACGAGGGGAGCAGGGGTGGAGTCATACCGGTCCGTCGGTGAGTGGGGTGCGGTCGATGCAGCGGAACCCGATGTGGCTCATGCCGGTGTCGATCATCTGGGGCCGCCGAGCCGCCGGACGGTAGCGCATGCAGTACGAGTCGGCGCACAGGAACGACCCGCCCTTGATCACCCGACGGGGGGTGCGGAACTGCGGCTGGTGCGGATCGAGGCTCTCCTCGGGGGTGCCGCCGCGCGGGTCGCGCGGCGCGCAGCACGACGAGGCATCGCCGGTGCGGTCCTCGCGGTACCAGTCGGCGGTCCATTCCCACGTGTTGCCGGCCATGTCGTAGAGGCCGAACCCGTTGGGCGGGAACGCCCCGACCGGGGTGGTGGTGCCGAATCCCGGCTCGGCCCGGTACGGGAAGTCTCCGTGCCAGTGGTTGGCCCGCGGGGATCCGGCCCGCTCGGGCTCGTCGCCCCAGGTGTAGCTGGCCCCCTCGATGCCGCCGCGCGCCGCCCGCTCCCACTCGGCCTCGGTGGGCAGGGCCAGGCCGACCCAGGCTGCGTAGGCCTCGGCGTCCTCGCCGGCCACGTGCACCACGGGGTGCTGGTCGCGTCCGGCGAGGTCGTTCTGCGGTCCTTCGGGGTGGTGCCACGACGCGCCCGGCGTCCATGTCCACCACTGGCTGAGGTGGCGCAGGTCGACCGGGCCGGCAGTGGGCGTGAACACGATCGAGCCGGCGACCAGGTTCTCCGGCGGCGCGCCGGGAAACTCGGCCGGGTCGAGTGGCCGCTCGGCCACGGTGACGTAGCCGGTCGCGGCGACGAACCGGGCGAACTGGGCGTTGGTGACGAGGTGGCGGTCGATGGAGAAGCCGGCGACCGACACTCGTCGAGCCGGACCTTCCTCGGGGTAGTGATGGTCAGACCCCATGAGGAACTCGGCGCCCGGGATCCACACCCGGGCGGCCGAGCCCCCGTCGTTCACCGCCACGCCCGGATCACGTACTGGACATGCCCGTCTGCAGCTTCTCCAGCACCTGGGCGAGGCTGAAGCTCGCCGGCTTCTGCCGCTGGGGGAACTCGATCAGGGTCTGCATCATCTGGAACACGAAAGCCTGGCACGGGATGGCCAGGAAGGCGTGATCCAACAACCAGTCGTAATAGGTGTTGGAGGTGAGTTGGGCCTGCTCGAACGGGTCGGTGCGCAGGTTGAAGATCAGCGGCACCCGCAGCTCGGTGAACGGCTCGGCCCAGATTCGCAGCGTGCCCTCGCAACGTTGCTCGAGGAACACCAGCTTCCAGTTGTCGTAGCGCACCGCGGTGAGGTCGCCGTCGTCGGACACGTAGAAGAAGAAGTTGCGGGCGCTCTCGTCGGTCTCCCCGGTCAGCCACGGCAGCTGGTTGTGGCCGTCGAGATGGACCTTGAAGGTCGTGCCGCTCAGATCGGTCCCCGCCTTGAGCTGATCGGCGATGTCGTCGACTCCGGCGGCCGAGAGCAGCGTCGGGAACCAGTCGTTGTGGCTCATCATGCCGTTCTCGACCACGCCGGCCGGGATTTGGTCGGGCCAACGCACCGCGCACGGCACCCGGTAGGCACCCTCCCAGTTGGTGTTCTTCTCGCCGCGGAACGGCGTGGTGCCGGCGTCGGGCCAGGAGTTGGAGTGCGGGCCGTTGTCGGTGGAGTACACCACGATGGTGTCCTCGGCCAGCCCGAGCTCGTCGAGCAGGGCGAGCAGATCGCCCACCAGATCGTCGTGGTCCATCATCGTGTCGTGGTAGTCGGACTGCCACCGGCCGGCCCGCCCCTTGCTCTCGGGCTTCACGTGGGTGCGGAAGTGCATGTGGGTCGAGTTGAACCACACGAAGAACGGCTCGTCGGTCCGCGCCTTGTCCCGGATGAACGTGCTGGCCGCCGCCAGGAACTCGTCGTCGACGGTCGTCATGCGGGCCTTGGTGAGCGGGCCGGTGTCCTCGATGCGCTGCGTGCCGTCGTCGTTGGCCCACGAGTGGATGACGCCGCGCGGCCCGAAGCGCTCCTTGAAGTTGGGGAAGTCCTCGGGCTTCGGGTAGTCGTCGAGCTCGGGCTCCTCCTCGGCGTTGAGGTGGTAGAGGTTGCCGAAGAACTCGTCGAATCCGTGGACGGTGGGCAGGTGCTCGTCGCGGTCGCCCAGGTGGTTCTTGCCGAACTGGCCGGTGGCGTAGCCGTGCGCCTTCAACGCGGTGGCGATGGTGGGATCCTCGGCTCGCAGACCGATGTCGGCGCCGGGCATGCCCACCTTGGTCAGCCCGGTGCGGATCGGGTTCTGACCGCAGATGAACGCGGCCCGCCCCGCGGTGCAGCTCTGCTCGCCGTAGTAGTCGGTGAACCGCACCCCCTCCTGGGCGATGCGGTCGATGTTGGGGGTCCGGTACCCCATTAACCCGTCGGAATAGCAACTCAGGTTGGAGATCCCGATGTCATCTCCCCAGATGACCAGGATGTTCGGCTTGCCGTTCGGCACGTGAGGTCCTTGTACGTCGAGGGCTGGCGGCGTCGACAATCACGAGAACGTGGATGTCGCCACGGACGATACCGGCCGAGAGGCGGAACGGCCGGAGTCGGGCGCGGCAGGCGCACGGCTTGCCCATGGTGCATGGTGCACCGCAATGGCCGGTCTTGGAGTTGGTACTCGTGCGCATCCTCTTCGTGGACATCGACACCCTGCGGCCCGACCACCTCGGCTGCTACGGGTACCACCGCGCGACGTCGCCGAACATCGACGAGATCGCACGCCGGGGGATCCGATTCACCAATGCGTACGCGTCCGATGTGCCCTGCCTTCCGAGCCGCACCGCGCTGGTGACCGGGACGTTCGGCATCCGCAATGGGGTGAACAACCACGGCGGCGCGGCCGCCGACCTCGCCTCGAGAGGTGCTGACCGCACCTTCTTCAACCAGTGGGTGACGAACTCGCTCCCGCGGTGCTGGCCCGAGCCGGGCTGCACACCGCCTCGATCTCGAGCTTCCCGCTGCGCCATGGCGCCCACTGGTGGAGCGGAGGATTCCGCGAGTCGATGGACCTCGCCGCCGGCTACGGCGTCGAGCGGGCCGATCAGGTCCTACCCGGTGCGCTGGACTGGCTCGATCGCCGGGGACGGTCCGAGGACTGGTTCCTCCACGTGCACCTGTGGGACCCGCACACGCCGTACAACGCTCCCGCTTCGTTCGGCAACCCCTTCGCCGGCGATCGTGTCCCGCCGTGGCATACCGAGTCGGTTCGCGCCCGCAATTGGGAGCTCCCCGGTCCCCACTCGGCCCAGGAACCGTGGGGGCTTCCGCCCCGACGAATGGGGACCACCGGGCCCTCGATCGCCGTGGAACCTGGCCGATGCCGACGACGTGAAGCAGATGTTCGACGGGTATGACACCGGGTTGCGCTACGCCGAGGAAGCGGTTGGTGTGCTGGCGAACCGCCTCGCCGACCTCGATGTGTTGGACACCACGGCGATCTGGATCTCCAGTGATCATGGCGAAGGCTTCGGCGATCTCAGGGTGTATGCCGACCACCAGGGTGCCGACGAGGCCACCACCCACATCCCGGCGGTCCTCTCCTGGCCGGGGCTGCCGGCGTCGGTGCAGACCGGGCTGGCGTATCACCTCGATGTCGCCGCCACCGTCGTCGATCTGGCCGGGGCACGGCGGCCGAGTGACTGGGACGGCATCTCGGTCCGGGAGGCGGTCCAAGCGGGCACCGATGCTCCCGGGAGGGAGCACCTCGTCCTGACCCAGGGAGCGTGGACCGCCCAGCGCGGCGTGCGGACCGGCGACCACCTGTATCTCCACACGCGCCACGACGGCTTCCACGCGTCCTGGCCGGACGAGATGCTGTTCGACGTGGTCGCCGATCCCCACGAGCAGGTCGATCTCGCGTCCGACGACGTTGCCACCACCACGGCACTGGGCACCTACCTCGACGAGTGGATCGGTGTCGAGCTCGCCCGCAGCTATGCCCGGCAGGACCCGTTGACCACCATCGTCGAGGAGGGAGGTCCGTTCCACGTTCGCGGCCACCTCCCGGCGTACTTGGACCGGCTCCGCGACACCGGCCGAGGCCGTTGGATCAGCACGATCGCCGAGCGACATCCGACCGACTGAGCGGCGGACGCAGCTGGAGACCGCCGTCAGCCGGCGAGGCGATAGGTGACCTGGGTGGCACCGCTGCTGTCGCGCAGGGTGAGCGTGCTACCGGAGATGGCGAAGGTCGCTACCTTGCCCAGGGCCGCGGTGTATTGGGACTCAATCGTGTTGGCGTCGGCCGCGCAGCTTTTCTGGGTCGAGGTCAGACCGGTGATGCTGAGTCCATCGGAGCCGCTGGCCGCGTAGGTGCCGGTGACGTCGTTGCACCCGGCGAAGCCGGTGAACGTGGTGCCGTCACCGGCGAACGAAGCGGTCAGCATCCCGGTGAGCGCATTGGATTCGACGGCATTGGAGCCGTTGTTCAAGCCGGTCGCGGTCCACGACGTTCCGGCCAGGCCGGCCAGACCGGCCGAGTAGGTGAGCAGCGTCGCTCCACCCTGGGCCGACAGCATGAGCTGGTCGCCGGTGATGGCGAAGCTGGTGACCTGAGGGATGAGCGTCTGGAGCGAGGCCTGCTGGGCCGTGAGCAAGGCGCCATTGCACGCCCGTTGGGTCATGGGCCCGATGGTCATCGAGAGCGACTGGCCTTGGGTCGTGTAGGTGCCGGAGAACTGGTTGCAGCCGGTCGAGCCGCCGAAGCTTCCCGTCGGGTCGAACTCGAGGGTCGCGTTCGCTCTGGGGGCCGCGTTGACCGGCGAGCCCGTTTGGCCCTGGTAGCTCTCGAGTGTCCATCCCGTGCCGCTCAACGAGGCTGACCCGCCGGTGGTCGTGGTGGCCGCGCCCGACGACGTCGACTTCGTGCTGCCACACCCGATGAGTAGGCCGAGCAGGGCAAGCGAGAGCACAGGGATCGTGAGACGGGTGCGCATGTTCGACGGCTCCAAGGTGGTCGAGCGATGGACGGAGGCTAGTGCCGTGTCAGGTGACGTTCGCCCTGTTCACGGCGAGTCACGGGCGTCGCTGGCCAGGAGGACGACGAAGGCGCAGCCGTAGCTGCGGTGAGGAGACCGCCGCCGTCCAGCGGCGTTTCGTGGCCGGCGTGGCAGAGCGCAAACGTTGTCTGACACGGCACTAGGTCAGCGCGGTGTAGATGCTCGTCCAGAAGTCTTGGTGGATTGGCGGCAACGAAGGCCCGCTGAACAGCTGGTTGGTAAGCAGAATGCCCACGAGACCCTCGACCGGGTCGTTGGCCCACGACGTGCCCAGGCCACCGGTCCACGCGTAGGTGCCGGGGGACTCAGCGATGTGCGTCTTGCGGCGCACGACGCCCACACCGAAGCCCCAACCGACGGCGCCGGTGGCGTCGGGGCCGACCTGGAGTGAGCCGTCGACCGCATAGAGCTGATCCGTGGTCATCGCCGCCACCGACGACCGGGACAGGATTGCACCTCCGCCGTGGAGGAGCGCCTGGGCGAAGGCGAGGTAGTCGTCGAGGGTGGAGACCAGGCCGCCGGCGCCCGATTCGAACGCCGGCCTTGCTGCCCAGCCGCCAGCGGTGGGGTCGAATATGGCGCCCGGCTCCTGCCCCCCTGCTGACGGCAGGTACGACGGCCCGAAGCGGTGCATCGCTCCCATAGGTACGTGGAACGCCGTGTCGCGCATGCCGAGCGGTTTGAATATCCGTTCCTGCAGCACGTCGCCGAAGCGCTGGCCGGCCGCCCGCTCGACCACGACGCCAAGTACGTCGGATCCCATGTTGTAGAGCCACTTCTCGCCGGGCTGGCGGTCCAGCGGGAACCGTCCGAGGATCGCGGCGAACTCGTCGGGCGGCGGGGCCTTCGATGGCTGGGGCGGGCCGACCTCGAGGCCCATCGCCGCGGCCATGGCGCCGGGCAACGTCTGACCCTCCCAGTCGGCGAAGTCCATACCCCAACCGAGGCGAAAGGTCAGGGCGTCGTGCACCGTCGGCTGGCGAACCGCGGGCACCGTGTCGTCGACCGTCCCTCTTGGGTCCGCCATCACCCGACGGTCGGCCAGCTCCGGGAGCCAACGGTCGAGCGGGTCGTCGAGCCGGAGCACGCCGTCTTCGGCCAGGGCGAGCACCGCGGCCGCCGTGACCGGCTTGGACATCGACGCAATACGGAAGATGCTGTCGCGCTGAACCGACGTTGATCCATCAACGGTGCCGGCGGTGCCGAGATGCACCTCGCCGCCGCGGGCCACCAGCCAAGCTGCTCCAGGGACGCCGTCACGAGCGACGTGTCGGGCCACCAGCTCGTCGAGCCGACTCAGTCCCTGCCTCGACCACGCGCTCATCTTGGTCTCCTACTCGGCTCACATCGTGCCCTCGTCCGATGAGGTCGCGGGCACGAACTCATCGATTCCGTCACGCCTGCACCCATTCTGTACCCCACAAACGCGGTGCCCCACCACGGGGCCGACGCCCGACGAGGCAGGGCGCCATTGCGCTCGCGGCATCGGGATCTGGGACTGGGCCGGCCCCGAGGACTCGATCAGTGAGCCACGAACCCGGCGGCTCCGCCGGCCGCGGGAACCGGCCCGGGCCAACGGTCGTCTGAACTGTCGACGTGGCGGGATTCGGCCTGGGTAGCTCGTGTTCGGCGCGGCAGTAGCGACAGGGCGGCGACGAGGGCGACGAGCATGACGGCTGAACTCACGTAGAAGCCGTGCGTGATGGCGTTGACGTACGCAGTGTTGGCGGCGTGCACGAGCTGCTCAGCGGTTGGTTGAGGGAGTGTCTTCGCCGTTTGGGCGGCGGCGCCGATGCTTTGTTGAGCAGCTCGAGCGGCGGTTTGATTGACTCCGGCGGGCAGCGTGTTCCCCAGGTTTGCGCGGTAGGCGCTGCTGACGATGCTGCCGATGACGGCGACGCCGAGCGCCCCACCGAGCTGGCGGCTGACATCGTTGACTGCGGAGCCGACGCCTGCTTCATCTTCGGGTACGGCTGCCATGACGGTGTCGGTGAGCGCAGGAAGGCCGAGCCCGACACCGAGGCCGATGATGAGGAGGCTGGCGTCGATCTGCACCGCGCCGGTCGTGGCAGTGATACGGGTCAGAAGCAGAAGGCCGATGAGCATGCAGCCGGTCATCGCTGCGGCGAGCATGCGTGGGCCAACGATGTTGATGAGCTTTGCATTGATGCCGGAGCCGATCACGAGGGCGACTGAGGCAGGGACGATCAGTAGGCCGGCGGCCAGCGCGCTTCGGTGTTGTACGAGTTGGAAGAGTTGGGTGAGGAAGAAGAACGTCACGAACATCGCGAACAGGGCGATGATGATGACCAGTACAGCCCCGGCAAGATCGCGTTGGCGAAAGAACCGCATGGGAAGCATCGGCGACTCGGTCCGACGCTCGACGACCACGAACGCGACCAAGACGACGGCCGCGATCGCGAAGGCAAGCAATGCCATGCCGTCGGTAAAGCTTTGCTCACCGGATCGGATGAGGGCGTAGATCAGCGCTGTGAGTCCCATTGTGCCCAGCGCCGCTCCGGGTAGATCGATGCCCACGTGCCGTTCGTCCCGCGATTCAGGCACGATGACCATTCCCGCGAGTGCCGCAAGCGCGACGGGAACTTGGAGCCAGAACACGGATGCCCAGCCGTAGGAGTCGATGAGGTAGCCCCCGAGAACCGGGCCCAATCCCACCGCGATACCACCGACCGCAGTCCACACGGCGATCGCACGGCCTCGCTCCTCGCGTGGGAACACGTTGGTGATGATCGAGAGCGTGGCCGGAAGCACGAGCGCGGCGCCGAGCCCCTGCAGGCCGCGCATGGCGACAAGGGCGCCGAGGCTATGAGACGACGCAGCACCCGCCGACGCACCGGCGAACACAACGAGCCCGATGCTCATGATGCGCTTACGCCCGAAGCGGTCGCCAAGCGATCCGCACAGCAACAACAGCCCGGCGAGGACCATCACGTACGCGTCGACGACCCACTGCAGGCCTCCAGTCGATGCGCCCAGATCGATCGAGATCCGCGGCAACGCGGTATTCACGACCGAGTCGTCAAGAAAGGCGATGATGGTGCCCACCGACATCACGGCCAAGACCAACCAACGTCGATCCGAACCCCTCATTTCTGCCATCTGTCGTCCCCTCAAAGTTTAGACGAGTGTCTAGATAGCTGTCGGAACCATGGGATGTGGGTTTGTATTCCTGTTCAAACGAAGAACGCTAGAGCTGCTGACGCAGTAAGATCGGCCGCGTGAAGGCCCCGCCCGCAGATCTCGCAGAGCGGCTCTGGGCCGCCAGCGACCAGATCCTCAAACCCGGCGTCGACCTGCGCATCGACGATCTCGCAGCCCTCACCGGCGTCCCGCGGGCAACGCTCTACTACTACTTCTCTGGCAAGGACGACGTGCTCGAGTTCCTGCTCGCACAGAAGTTGCAACGCGGCACCACCTCGATCGCCGCGGCGGTCGACACGCCCGGGACCGCCATCGAACGCCTCACCGCAGTTCTGCGTGCCATGCTGCAAACGTCTGCGGAACACCCAGAACTCTGCACCCGTCTCCTCGGCCCCATGAGCAACGACGGCACCAGCGGACAACTCATGAACGAAATCGAGCAGACGCTCATGGCCCCGGTCCGAGCACTCCTGACCGAAGCGCAAGATGCCGGAGAGCTGGCCCTTGTCGACGCTGCAGACACAACTCTGGCATTGGTTGGCTCGCTCGTCATCGTCGCGATGGTCCGAACGACGAGGGGCACGTTCGACCCAGATGAGGTGGCCGAATGGTGGATCCCACAAGTCCTCAACGGCCTACGTCCGCGCCCATAAGGGCTCACGCCAATGAGAGCCACCAAGGCTCGCCGAGGCATTTCTGACAACGAGTGGGCGATAGAGGACTCGAACCTCTGACCTCTGCCGTGTGAAGGCAGCGCTCTAACCAACTGAGCTAATCGCCCGGGATGCGAACGGGCACTCTAGCCGCTGGTCGCCCCGGCTCTCACGTCCGATCCCTGGCCAGGGTGGACCGCGGTAGCCTGCGCACGGCATCGTCCGCCCTGCGGTCCGGGGCCGAGTTGATCCGCACCCCGGAACGGCAGCGAAGGGGTGGCATGGGAGGGACCCTGGCCATGGACAACCCGACGCTCGCCGCCGCGGCGGAGCGCCTGCTGGCCCAACGCCTGTGCGCCGGCGACGAGAGCGCGCTGGCCGAGGTCTACGACCGATTCGGCTCCCTCGTCTTCGGCCTGGCCCTGCGGGTGATCGGCGACCGCGTCGCGGCCGAGGACGTGGCCCAGGAGGTGTTCGTCAGCCTGTGGGACAAGCCTGATCGCTTCGATCCCGACCGCGGCACCCTGCGCGCCTATCTGGGCACCGTCACCCACCGCCGCGCCGTCGACCTGGTCCGGCGCGAAGAGGCCCGCCGCCGACGCGAGAACCGCACCGCCCGAGAGCCGGTGGCCTCCACCACCATCGACGATGCCGCCCTGGCCGTCCTCACCTCCGATGCGGTGCGCACCGCGGTGGCGGCCCTGCCGGCCAGCCAGCGTCGCGCCGTCGAGCTGGCCTACTTCGAGGGCCACACCTATCGGCAGGTGGCCGTTGTGCTTGGCATCCCCGAGGGCACGGCCAAGTCCCGTCTGCGCCTGGCCCTGGCCCGCATCGCCGAAACCGTC
>Ga0075017_100003109_pt1 | contig 10438 bp, 6 predicted proteins | sample AleBraG_ABR_2012_FD_71475 | JGI IMG/M metagenome (GOLD analysis project Ga0075017, IMG submission 71475) | Freshwater sediment microbial communities in response to fracking from Pennsylvania, USA - Alex Branch Run_MetaG_ABR_2012 | ecosystem: Environmental > Aquatic > Freshwater > Creek >... | reverse complement strand
ACGCCGGTCGACGTGGTGCTCAATCCGCTGGGCGTGCCCTCGCGCATGAACGTCGGCCAGGTGCTGGAAACGCACCTGGGCTGGGCCGCCAAGGGGCTGGGGTTGAAGATCGGGCGCATGCTCGATGCCCAGGCCGCGAGCAGCGAACTGCGCAGCTTCCTGGGGGCGATCTACAACGAGACCAGCGGCCAGGCCGCGCGCCTCGATGAGTTCAACGACAAGGACCTGGCGGAGCTGGCCGGCAACCTGCGGCGCGGCGTGCCGATGGCCACGCCGGTATTCGACGGCGCTGCCGAAAGCGACATCAAGGCACTGCTGAAGCTAGCCGACATGCCGGTTTCGGGCCAGACCTGGCTGTACGACGGCCGCACCGGTGAGCGTTTCGATCGCCAGGTGACCGTGGGCTACATGTACATGCTCAAGCTCAACCATCTGGTCGACGACAAGATGCACGCGCGCTCGACCGGACCGTACAGCCTGGTGACGCAGCAGCCGCTGGGCGGCAAGGCCCAGTTCGGTGGCCAGCGCTTTGGCGAGATGGAGGTGTGGGCACTGGAGGCGTATGGCGCGGCCTATACGCTGCAGGAGATGCTGACGGTGAAGTCGGACGACACCATCGGCCGCACCCAGATGTACAAGAGCATCGTCGATGGCAATCACGAGATGAAGGCGGGCATGCCCGAATCCTTCAACGTGCTGGTCAAGGAAATACGTTCGCTCGGCATCAATATGGAACTCGAGCAGGATTGAAGCGCATAGCTTCCAGGTGAACCCATGAAAGACCTACTCAAGCTTTTCAAGCAGCAAGCCCCGATCGAGCAGTTCGACTCGATCAAGATCGGCCTGGCGTCACCGGAAATGGTGCGCGCCTGGTCCTACGGCGAGGTGCGCAAGCCGGAAACCATCAACTATCGGACCTTCAAGCCCGAACGCGATGGCCTGTTCTGCGCCAAGATCTTCGGGCCGGTCAAGGACTATGAGTGCCTGTGCGGCAAGTACAAGCGCCTCAAGCACCGCGGCGTGGTGTGCGAGAAGTGCGGCGTGGAAGTCACGCAGTCCAAGGTGCGTCGCGAGCGCATGGGCCACATCGAACTGGCGAGCCCCACCGCGCACATCTGGTTCCTCAAGTCGCTGCCCTCGCGCATCGGCCTGATGCTGGACATGACGCTGCGCGAAATCGAGCGGGTGCTGTACTTCGAAGCCTTCGTGGTCATCGATCCGGGCATGACGCCGATGCAGCGCGGCCAGCTGCTGACCGACGAGATGTACCTGGAGGCCATCGAGGAGCACGGCGACGAGTTCGACGCCCGCATGGGCGCCGAGGCCGTGCACGAGTTGTTGCAGTCGCTGGATCTGAAAGCCGAGATGGTCAAGATCCGCGAGGACATGGGCAACACCGCGTCCGAGACCAAGCTCAAGCGCCTCTCCAAGCGCCTGAAGCTGGTGGAATCGTTCATCGAGTCGGGCAACAAGCCCGAGTGGATGGTGATGACCGTGCTGCCGGTGCTGCCGCCGGACCTGCGGCCGCTGGTGCCGCTGGATGGTGGCCGCTTCGCGACCTCGGATCTGAACGATCTGTACCGGCGCGTCATCAACCGCAACAACCGCCTGCGCCGCCTGCTGGAGCTGTCGGCCCCGGACATCATTGTCCGCAATGAAAAGCGCATGCTGCAGGAAGCGGTCGATGCGCTGCTGGACAACGGTCGGCGCGGCCGGGCCATCACCGGCACCAATCGCCGCCCGCTCAAGTCGCTGGCCGACATGATCAAGGGCAAGCAGGGACGCTTCCGCCAGAACCTGCTGGGCAAGCGCGTCGACTACTCGGGCCGCTCGGTCATCGTCGTCGGCCCGACCCTGCGCCTGCACCAGTGCGGGCTGCCCAAGAAGATGGCCCTGGAGCTGTTCAAGCCATTCATCTTCAACAAGCTGCAGATTCGCGGCGACGCCTCGACCATCAAGGCCGCCAAGCGGCTGGTGGAGCGCGAAGGCACGGAGGTGTGGGACATCCTCGAAGAGGTGATCCGCGAGCACCCGGTGCTGCTCAACCGCGCACCGACGCTGCACCGCCTGGGGATACAGGCCTTCGAGCCGGTGCTGGTCGAGGGCAAGGCCATCCAGCTGCATCCGCTGGTGTGCACGGCATTCAACGCCGACTTCGACGGCGACCAGATGGCCGTGCATGTGCCGCTCTCGCTCGAGGCGCAGCTGGAAGCGCGCGCCCTGATGATGAGCTCGAACAACATCCTCTCGCCCGCCAACGGCGACCCGATCATCGTGCCCTCGCAGGACGTGGTGCTCGGCCTGTATTACCTGACGCGCGAGAACATCGGGGCCCGCGGGGAGGGCATGTTCTTCAGCGACGTGCATGAGGCGCACCGCGCCTACGAGAGCCGCACCATCGATCTGCAGGCGCGCGTGCGGGTGCGCATCCGTGAGCACGTACGCATCGCCGCCGACAGCGCCGACAGCGCCGGCGCGGAGCGCTTCGAGCCGCGCCGCCGCCTGGTGGCCACCACGGTGGGCCGGGCGCTGCTCTCGGAGATCCTGCCCAAGGGCATGTCCTTCGACCTGATCAACCAGGACATGACCAAGAAGGCGATCTCGGCGATCATCAACGCCTGTTATCGCATCCTGGGACTGAAGGAAACCGTCGTCTTCGCCGACCAGCTCATGTACATGGGCTTTCACTACGCGACCCGCTCGGCCGTCTCCTTCGGCATCGACGACATCGTCATCCCCGAGCAGAAGGTCAAGCTGGTGGGCGCCGCGGAGCGCGAGGTCAAGGAGATCCAGGACCAGTACGCCTCGGGTCTGGTCACCAACGGCGAACGCTACAACAAGGTCGTGGACATCTGGTCGCGCGCCAACGATCAGGTGGCCAAGGCCATGATGGACAAGCTGGGCAGCGAGGAGGCCACCGACCTCAACGGCAAGAAGCAGCGCCAGAAGTCCTTCAATTCGATCTTCATGATGGCCGACTCCGGCGCGCGCGGCAGCGCGGCGCAGATCCGCCAGCTGGCCGGCATGCGCGGCCTGATGGCCAAGCCCGACGGCTCGATCATCGAGACGCCGATCACGGCGAATTTCCGTGAAGGCCTGAACGTGCTGCAGTACTTCATCTCGACGCACGGCGCCCGCAAGGGCCTGGCCGACACGGCACTCAAGACCGCAAACTCCGGCTATCTGACGCGCCGCCTGGTCGACGTGGCCCAGGACCTGGTCGTGACGGAGGTCGATTGCGGTACCAGCAATGGTCTGGCGATGTCGCCGCTGGTCGAAGGCGGCGATGTGGTCGAGGCCCTGGGCGAGCGCGCCTTGGGCCGGGTGACCGCCGCCGACATCCATAAGCCGGGTACCGAGACGGTGCTGGTGACGGCCAACACCCTGCTCGATGAAGGGTTGGTGCGGCTGATCGAGCAGGAAGGCGTCGATCAGATCAGCGTCCGCTCGCCCATCACCTGCCAGACGCGCTATGGCGTGTGCAGCAACTGCTACGGGCGCGATCTGGGTCGCGGCCGGCTGATCAACATCGGCGAGGCGGTGGGCGTCATCGCCGCGCAGTCGATCGGCGAGCCGGGCACGCAGCTGACCATGCGCACCTTCCATATCGGTGGCGCGGCCTCGCGGGCCGCGGCCGCCAGCAGCGTGGAGATCCGCAACAAGGGCACGCTGCGCTTTCACCACCTCAAGACCGTGGCGCACGAAAAGGGTCACCTGGTCGCGGTCTCGCGCTCCGGTGAGATCGGCGTGGTCGACGAGTTCGGCCGCGAGCGCGAGCGCTATAAGATCCCCTTCGGCGCGACCATCACCGGCCGCGAGGGCGCCAGCGTGGCCGGCGGCCAGGTCGTGGCCACCTGGGATCCGCACACCCACCCGGTGGTCACGGAAGTGGCCGGCTACATGCGCTTCACCGATTTCGTCGACGGCCTGACCGTCACCACCCAGGTGGACGAGGTCACGGGCCTGTCGAGCACCGTGGTGATGGATTCCAAGCAGCGCGGCGGCAAGGATCTGCGTCCGACGATCCGCCTGCTGTCCTCCAAGGGCAAGGAAATCACCTTCGCCAACACCGTAATTCCGGCGGTCTACAACCTGCCGCCTGGCGCACTGGTCAATCTCACGGACGGCGCCAAGGTGTCGGTGGGCGACATCATCGCGAGAATTCCCCAGGAGTCCTCGAAGACGCGTGACATCACCGGCGGTCTACCCCGGGTTGCCGATCTGTTCGAGGCGCGCAAGCCCAAGGATCAGGCCATCCTGGCCGAGAAGACCGGCACCGTCAGCTTCGGCAAGGAGACCAAGGGCAAGCGCCGCCTGGTCATCACCGACGAGCACGCGGAGAAATACGAGGAGCTGATTCCAAAATGGCGCCAGCTCAACGTCTTCGAGGGCGAGCAGGTCGAGCGTGGTGAGGTCATCGCCGACGGTGAGCCCAACCCGCACGACATCCTGCGGCTGCAGGGCGTGGAAGCGCTGGCCAACTACCTGGTGCGCGAGATCCAGGACGTCTACCGCCTGCAGGGCGTGAAGATCAACGACAAGCACATCGAGGTGATCATCCGCCAGATGCTTCGCAAGATCGAGGTCATGAGCATCGGCGATACCGCGTTGCTGCGCGGCGAACAGCTGGATCGCTCGCGGGCCATGGCCATCAACGATCGGGCGGTCACCGCGGGCAAGGAGGCGGCGCGGCTGCAACCGGTGCTGCTGGGCATCACCAAGGCCTCGCTGGCTACCGAGTCGTTCATCTCGGCCGCCTCGTTCCAGGAAACCACGCGCGTACTCACGGAAGCCGCGGTCCGCGGGCTCAAGGACGATCTGCGTGGCCTGAAGGAGAACGTGATTGTCGGACGGCTGATTCCCGCGGGCACGGGCTTTGCGGCACATGCGCATCGACGGCGCAGTAACGATGCCACCGAGCCACGCGGCTTCATGGATGTCGGCGCCAGCGTGGCCGACGTCGACGAGGCGGCCGGTGCCGTGAGCGAAGAGGAAAGCGCGGCGAGCTAGCGCTCGGGCGACGCGGTGCCCCGGGGAGCGGTACGGGCCGGGGCAGCGCGTGCATCTTGCCGCTCAGTGCAGCGCCGCGCAGCGGCGCAGTTCATCCGCGTAGCAGCGCTCGGCGTCGCTGAGCCGATCGAAGCAGGCCACCTGCGGGGTCCTCTGACTGGCTACGCTGTAGGTGATGGCTACCGCGCACACGCCGGCGGCCTGCAAGGTGCGCGTCAGCCGTACGCCGTCCTGGCATTTGAGCAGCGTCTTCATGGCTGCGTCGTCCGCAGGTCGATGTTCAAGGCATACAGCGCTGGACGCGACTCACTGGGTGGAATCAGCGCTGGTACCTGCTCCAGTCCATCCTGCAGGTTCTGCCGCTGCTGGATATTCAGGTGCGCTGTCGCGCCGCCCAGCAGCTGGGTCAGCTCCGCGCCCTTCATGCAGTACTTGGCCAGCACGGCGTTGCCCACCAGTGCCTGGTAGTAGCTCAGGCGGGCCGCAAAGCCGGTTGCGGATGAGGCCTCGGGCTCGCTCAGGGCGGGCGGCTGGGCCAGGATCTGCATGTTGGCCTGCCACAGGGCCTGGTTCGCCGACCAGGTCGCCGCGCGCCGGACTTCGAACTTGCCGTCGCGCTCGATGAGTTTGACGGTCAGGGTGGGCAGGCAGGTCTGACACAGGCCCCATGTCGCAGGCGGGCCCGGAGTCCAGTAGTCGATGAAGCGCCGGCCGCTGTAGCCGCCCGCGGCGCCGCCCGGGTCGAGCAACTGCCCGAGCGGTCGCAGCGTGCCGCCCTGCACTTCGTAGACGGCCTCGCGGTTGCCGTCCAGGCGCGACCCCACGCCCAAGTCCAGATGGATGAGCAGGAATGGCGAGCGCCAGAGGGTCTGCGTGCGCAGTGTCCGTAGCGCATCGGCCAGCGCCGGACTCATGAGTGATGTGGTCAGGACCTGATCGTGCGGTGCGCCGTGCACGGTGATGGCAAAGACGAACTGGTGCGTGCCAGGCGTCCCCACCGGCTCCTCGTGCAGCAGGCGGGCGTCGACCTGGACGGGGTCGGTTCGTAGCGGCCAGGACTGGGGCGGCGCAGGGACGGCGGGGCCCGCCGCGGCGGCGTGGACGCCGCCCACCAGCGGCAGCAGGCTGGCCAGTAGGGACGGGGGAATTCGGTTGCGGCGCGTGCTCATGGTGTTCACTCCTGTTGTTCGCCGACCCAGTCGTTGGGTCGGTCTCGGCATGAATGCTGGCGCAGGGGCGGTGAGCGAGGGTTAACCGCCGAACGTGTATTCATTAACCCGCCGGCCGGGGCGGGCCGCGGTCAGCGTATGCTGACCGCAGCGGGTGCGCTGTGGATGGGAAAACCCGCCACAATAGTGCTCACCTGCCGCTAGGGTGGTGCGCTCATGACACGCATTGCGATCATCGAGGACGATGCGCCGACCCGCGCCGCCTTTGCGGCGTGGCTCCAGGAATTCGACGGCACGCTGCGCATCGAGCAGCTGGCCACGCGCGCTGCGGCGGAGGCGGCCCTTGCCGCTGGGCACTTCGATCTGGTGATTCTCGACATCCGCCTGGGAAGCGATGCCAATGCCGGCGTCGGACTGCTGCATGAACTGGGCAAGCGCCAGCGCTGTCCAATCATTGTCGTCTCGGGCATGCCCGCCGACATCTACCGCGGCATCATGTACGAGCTCGAGGCCTGGGACTACCTGACCAAGCCGACTGATCAGGGCGCGTTGATCGCCGTCGTCCACAATGCGCTGCGGTCCAGCCCGGCGGAGGCGGACAGCGCCGCGCTGGGCGAGGCGGGCAGCCTGCCCGCGGGCCTGGTCCTCAATCCGCTTGAAAGGAAGCATGCCCAGTGGGGCGGGCGGCGGCTGGTGCTGCCGCTGACGGCGCAGCGCATCCTCTATCAGATCGCTCGTGGCCGCGGCCGCGCGGTGTCGTTTGCCGAACTCATCAAGGTCATGCCCTATGCGGGTACCCAGGGCGCGGTCAAGACCCATGTGAGCACCATCCGCGCGGCCTTCAAGGCCGTGGATCCGACCTTCAACCGCATCGTCAACGTGCCGCTGGTCGGTTACCTGTGGCAGGAGTGACGCCAGTCACGCCGCCGCGCGGTTGGCGGCGCCTGCACCTGACGTTTCATGTGCTGTTTATCAGCGCGCTGATCGCACTCGTGGCCTTGGGCGTCTGGACCGACCAGCGGGGTTACCAGCAGGTGCGACTTGCGCTCCAGGATCAGCTCCAGGCCAGCAGCGACGCATTCGCCAGGGACCTGACCAGCGTGGAGGGTCGCACCGCCCTGGCGGCACTGCCGCTCGGCAGCGCTGAGCGTGTGCTGCGACCCATACTCACGAAGGTACGCGAGCGCGTGCTGCGGGCCAGCGCCGCGGACGAATACCTGCTGGGCAAAACCTGCTACCTGAAGTTTGCGGCGCAAGCGCTGGAACCGCTCGAAGTCTGCGCCGCGCTCAGCACTCCGGATAACGAGCCGAGCACGCTGCCCGCTGCGCGTGGCGACGTGCTGTATGTGATGGCCCGCTTCGCCAGTGCCACACTCGCCCCCTATGGCGGCTGGGGGACGCCGCCCACCCGGGGCGATCACTTCCGACTGGAGATCGTGCCGGCGGCGGGCGCCGCGCGGCGCTGGATTCTCGTAGCGCAGCGCTACTCACCCCAAGAGCTGCTGGCCGCACTCGGCGCGACACGCGAGCCGCGCACTCTCACGGCGCCACCACCGGCCGCTTATGCGCTGCTGGCCTACCCGGCCGATGCGCGCTGGCACGTGGCCGCGCTCCTGATGCGCCGCGCTGATGGGCGTGTCAGCGGTTCGCTGGTTGGAGCCGAGGGCACGGCCGGCGAGCGGCAATTGAGCCTGGCGCTCGACGTGACAGCGCGCGCAGCCGACGGGGAGCCCTGGCCCGCGGGCACCCCGTTGGTGGCGGTGCGCCTGGCTCACTACCGCGGCGCCAAGTCGGGGGAGGTGGCGCAGCCACTCGCCGCCACATACGAGGAACGCGGCGGGCCCGTTCGCGATCTGCCGGGCACGCCCCTGATCCCCTTCGGCTCCCTGTACCGTTCGGCCGGCCTGGGCGAAACGATCACGTTGCTCGCGGTGCACGACTCGGAGCGGAATACGCAGCCCGGCTCGGCACCAGCGCAGCCGGCACTGTGGAGTGCGCACTTTGCCGCGGCCGGCCCGCTGAGCATGCCGCCCACGGCCTGGTCGCCGCACGTCGCATGGGTGTGGCGGCTGGGGTGGCGGCGCCCGTGGCTCGATGACAGCGATGTGGTGGCGAGCAGCGCGGCGCAGCCCGCCTTCGGCTACCGGGTGCGCGCGACAGTGCCCGGCCGCGTGGCCCTGGCCGAATGGAATCGCTTTGTGCCCAGGCTGGCACTGAGCTTCCTGGCCGTGCTGCTGCTGGTGGCCGCGCTCTACGCCGTGACCATGCGCGCCGTACTCGGCCGCCTGATGCAACTGGCCGCTGCGGTCTCATGGCCCGCAGGCGCCGCCGGTGCCGGGAGCCGCGCGCGCGTGCAGCTGCCGTATGTAGCTGCCGCGGACGAGTTTGGCATACTGGCGCGTCGCCTGACGCACCTGCTGGAGCGCGAGCACGCGGACGCCGAACGACGCGCGCGCGAGACCCAGGAGCGCGTCAAACGCGAGTACGCGACGCTGCGAGTGATCGGCCATCACATTCGCAGTCCGATTCAGGCGCTGCTGGCCCTCAATCCACCTGCCAGCAGCAGCTGGCCCTACATCGAGCGGATCAACAAGGCGGTGCAGGCGGTATTCGGCGGGGACGCGCTGCGCGATGCCTTCAGCCGCATCTATGGTGAGGCGGTGCGGGTGGATCTGGCGCAGTTTCTGGTGCAGCTGGCCGCCAATGCCGAGCGCATCGGTGTGCGGGCGGTGCATGTCACCGGCGCCGACCGGCCGGTGTTCGTTGCGGTGGACGATGGGGCGCTGGCCGATGCCATCGTGCAGGCGCTCAACAATGCGAACCGCTATCGCACTCCCGGCACGCCCATCGTGATGGCCCTGAGCGCGAGGGACGGTCGCGCCACCCTGCGCATCGAGAATGAGGGTCCGCCCATTGCGCCGCAGAATCTGGAGGACATCTTTCAGTTCGGTGTGTCCATCGGCACGGACGCGCCCGAGCACCAGGGACAGGGGTTGTTCGTGGCGCGCGAGTTGGTGGCCAGGATGCACGGTACCATCCGGGCGGAGAATCTACCGCGCGGCGTGGCCATCGAGATCGTGCTGCCCGTGGTGCCCTAGCGGCGAAGCTGGCACTATGGGGCGTGGCGTATGGGGCCACGCAACGCTCTGGAAATCACGGCATGCCGAACTCCACGGCTCATCTGGTGGCCATCACCGGTGCCACCGGACACATTGGCGGGGCCCTGGCGCAGCGCTTGCTCGACGCGGGTGTGCGGGTGCGCGCGATCGCGCGCGAGGCCACCAAACTGGCGGCCCTGACGGCCCGCGGCGCGGAGGTGCGCAGCGGTGAGGTGCAGGACAGCGCCTTTTTGAGTGAGGCGTTTCGCGGGGCGGATGCGGTCTTCGCCATGATCCCGCCCTGCTATGGGGCCGCGGATGTGGCGGCGACGTTCCGCGCGGTGGCTGCCAGCCTGACCAGCGCGCTGGTGCAGGCGGGCGTGCCGCGCGTGGTGGCGCTCAACGGCGTCACGCCGGAAGTGAAGACCGATCCGATCGCCGCCCTGCATGCCTTCGAACGCCTGCTGCGCGGCACGCGTAACCTGCACGTGGTCGCGCTGCGGCCGGCGTTCTTTATGGAGAATCTGTTGCCGGCCATGCGCGGCGTCAAGCGCGCAGGGATCTTGAGCAGCGCGCACCGCGCGGATCTGCCCGCACCCATGGTCGCCACCCGGGACATTGCCGCGGCGGCCGCCGAGGCCCTGCTCAAGGCGGACTTCACCGGGTACCAGGCGCGAGAACTGCTGGGCGCGCGGGATTACACCTTTACCGAGGCGGCGGCCGCCCTGGGTGCGGCCGTGGGCCAGCCGCAGCTGCGCTACGTTCAATGCGACTACCCGGAGTTTCGCGGGGTGTTCGTGCGCGCGGGCATGTCAGCGAGCGCGGCCGACTTTCACGTCGAGCTGGCGCGTGTGTTCAATGAAGTGCCCAATCCCGTGGTACGCACGTCCGCGAACACGACGCCGACCAGCCTCGAGCAATTCGCCCGCGACGTGGCGGCACCGGCCTTCCTGGGGTACTGAGGCCAGCCATGCGGGCCATCAGCATTCGTGGCGGACAGGGCGGTTGCGATGCGTTGACGATCTGCGACATGCCGAAGCCGGCGCCCGCGGCGGGCGAGATCCTGATCCGCGTGCAGGCCGCAGGGGTCAATCGCCCCGACCTGTTGCAACGCCAGGGACTGTATCCGCCGCCGGCGGGTGCCTCCCCCATACTCGGCCT